>Ga0105047_10000038_pt1 | contig 156408 bp, 141 predicted proteins | sample MAT04_FD_78384 | JGI IMG/M metagenome (GOLD analysis project Ga0105047, IMG submission 78384) | Freshwater microbial communities from Lake Fryxell liftoff mats and glacier meltwater in Antarctica - MAT-04 (megahit assembly) | ecosystem: Environmental > Aquatic > Freshwater > Ice > Liftoff...
CGCAGCGCGAATGCCTGGCGATGGAATATGCGCGGTTGGTGTCGAAAACGCCGCTTCAGTTTCCCCGGGATTTTATTGAGGAATTGAAGCGGCATTTCAATGAGCGCGAGATCGTGATTCTGGCCAGTACGGCGGCCCAGGTGAATTATTGGGCGCGCCTGATTCAGGCGCTAGGCATTCCGCCCGCCGGGTTTTCTGATCAGTGCGAGCTTTAGCGTCGCCGCACTGGATCCATACGCTTGCTACAGACCCTGGCAGATTTACACCCGCAGCAGATGCCGTGGGTCTCGTACCAGCCACTTCATCATGCAAAAAGCGGCGATGGCCACAGCCGCAGAGAGCGCAAAGAGCGCGGGGTAGCCCAACCAGCCGGCCAGGGCGCCCGCCAGCAGGGGAGAGATGCTCCCGGCCAGGCCGGGCAGGGTGCTGGCCAAACCAATAAAGGTCGGGCGATCTTCGGGTTTGCTGAATTCCAACGGCAGCGACAGGCCAGAGATGAAGTTTCCGGCCATGGTGACACCGCGCAGGGCGAATATCGCGTAAAACCAGGCCGGGTCTGGCACCAGCAGCGCCAGGAGAAAACAGGCGATATTCGCCAGGATGCTGATCTCCAGTACCAGCTTGTGCCCTTTGCGATCTGCCAGGAAGCCCAAAAACAGGTTGGCAACGGATTGGCCAATCAGCAGCGCAATGGTATAGGTGGCGGCCTGCCCGTCCGAAAGGGTCCAGCGTCCAATGGCGTAGACCAGCAAAAAGCCGGAGGCCATGGCGCCAAAGGTTGAAACGATCTGGGTGAAGATATAGCGCTGAAAATTGGGGTTGGAGCGCAAGAGGGCGGGGAGAGACTTGAAGTAGTCGCGGTGCGAGACGGCAGGCTTGGTCATCGGGTCGCGCGGCTCGCGGGTCAGGCTCAGGAAAATCCACGAGATGAAAATAAAAACAGAGGCACACATAAATGACAGCACAAACCCGCCGGGGAACTGGTTGTTGGCCAGCAGCCATGAAACCGTGGTGGCGCCCAGTATGCCAGAAAAATTCCCGATGAAGTTGGAGAGTCCAAAAAATCTACCACGGCTCTCCACCGGGATAATTTTGGCGACCATATCCTGCCAGCCCACCATAATGGTTCCGGCGCCAAAATTTTGCCAGGCATACAACAGGAAGAACACCGCCAGTGCCCACCCCGGTGAAGATGCCGCCAACAAAAAAGCCGCGGGGGCCATCAAAAAAACAGGGAGTCTTTCCAGAAAAAAGCCCAGGTTGACCGGGAAAAACTTTTTCAGCGGGGCGCGCTCTACCAGGTTGGCCGTAAACAACTGCGGAACCAGGTAACCCGCGGTGGAGATGACCGAGATCAGGCCGATGAGCAGCGGGTTTTGGGTGAAATGGGTGACATAAATCAGCATGACCCCGCTGGATGAAATAAAGCTGGAGCCAATCATAAAGGTGGCAACATCCAGCAAATTGACGGTGAAATTGAATTTGAAATTCTTTAGGACGGCTGCGTTGTAGGCTTCGAGGGGAGTCATGGGCTGATTATAGTGGAGATCACCCCAAAATAGGTGATTCTTTCGTGGCATAAGCACAGCCACACCGCTTCAACCCCATGCTAAAATTTCAATACTGTCAGGTGGTTGCAGGTTGATTCTCATGGAATTTAAAGAAAGGTGCGGTACAATATAATTTGCTCCGCAGGATTGTGTGGACAAATCGATTATTTGTAAGGTGTCCGTAAGGAGGAACCTGAAATGAGATCTTTAACAATTGCCCTGCTATTAGCTATCATCGCTTTCGCCGGGTTTATGTCGCTGAAATCACTCACCCCAGATTTTGCCCCGGTTCCTACCATCAGCATTGCCATGCTCACCACGCCTACCACAGTAGTTGTGAGCGGCCCGGTGATTCTGGATGCCGTCCACAGCCAGGCTCGCCTGGAAACAGTCTCTATGACCTTTGCGCTGGACCAGGATTTGAAAAAGACCTGGGGATTGGAAGGCGTGTGCCAGGAGAGCATCACCTATCTGGCCTATTTTAATGTGACCGCCGGGGTTGACCTGCAGCAGATTGGCGCAGGTGACCTGGTGGTGGAAAGCGGCGCGACTCTGGCGCAAACGGCCATTACCATCAAGCTGCCGCCGGCTGCCATTACCCACATGGAGTTGGATACGCAGCGCAGCCGGGTGGTGCACAATCAGGTTTCCATTATTTCGCAGTTCTGCGGCACGCATCTGCCCGATATGGTGCTAGAGGCTCAGACCAACCTGCAGAAGCAGGCCCAGGCCGCCGCGTTGGACAAGAATATTGTCACGATGGCCCAGGAACGGGCGGGTTTTGCGCTGCAAAAACTGCTGCTGAGCCTGGGATTCACGCAGGTGACCGTGCAGCCGCGCTAAGCGCGGGATGAATTAGCGCATACGCGCTGAATTATTGTCGAACGAAAACGCCCTGCCAGGGTGAAGTCCGAAAAGAGCCCCCGCCTGTTGTACCAGGCGGGGGCTCTTTTCGGTGATCGGTACCGGGGGAATGTTAAGGAACCGAAAGAACCGTTTACCCAACATGATGCGATTTACTGATCGGACGGCTTTGCGATCAATTCCGCCTGACCTGATGCCAGGTGGGTAACCTTTACTTTTAAGATCGAAAATACTTAAATATGGTAGAATTTGTCAAAAATGTGGTTAATGTCTGTTTGCTTATTTTGGGAGTGCCCTATGAAATTCAGGACTGTATCCAGAATGATAGAACCCAGCATGGTGATCGAAGGGGCCGGGGTGCGGCTGCGCCGATCGATTGCGCCCAGCCGGGCCAACTTGCTCGACCCGTTTCTGCTGTTTGACCATTTTGCTTTTAACGACCCGCTGGAAGGCCCGATCCGCGGTTTTCCGATGCACCCGCACCGTGGGATTGAAACGGTGACATATATGCTTGAAGGCTCGGTCAACCACCGCGACAGCCTGGGGAATGCCGGGCTGATCGGTTCGGGTGACGTGCAGTGGATGACCTCCGGACGCGGTATTCTGCATGAGGAAATGCCGCGGCGCAGTCCGCAGGGCAATATTTACGGATTCCAGTTATGGGTCAATCTGCCCGCGGCGCGCAAGATGGAAATGCCGCGCTACCAGGAAGTCAGTTCGGGGACGATCCCGGTCGTGCGCCGCGAGGGTATCGCCATCCGCGTGGTGGCCGGCGAGGTGGATGGGGTGGCCGGCCCGGTGGCAGAGATTGCCGCCAATCCGCTGTACCTGGATGTGCAGCTTGAGCCAGGGGCAAGCTTTGCCCAACCGATTCCGGCCGGGCACACCAGCATCGCCTATGTGTACCACGGTGAAGGCGAATTCGGCCTGAACGAGGACGGTGCGGGACAGGTGGTGGAGGCAGTGCGCATGGTGGTCTTGGGTGACGGGGACGAACTGCGGGTACAAGCCTCACCCGCCACGCCGGTCCACTTTATGCTGATCGCCGGCGCGCCATTCCGCGAGCCGATTGTGCCTTACGGTCCCTTTGTGATGAATACGGAAGATGAGATCCGCCAGGCGCTCAACGATCTGCGCAATGGCACTTTCATCCGAGCATGATGCGCGAAAGGTGAGCGCACCTTGATCCGGCGGCAGAGGGAAGCCCGGCGCAAGCCAGCCGCGCACGATTGCCTTTGATCTGCCGCCGGGTGTACGCCAGCCAGAATGGGTGCTCACCGAAGGCATTGGGCCGCTGTCGGTGCTAATGATCGGCGACGAAAACAGTTTCCTGCATGCCAGGACCGCATATGTCCTGAGCCCCTGAAAAGGTCATTTCCGGCGCAGACTGACCCACAGCACCGCCAGGGCACCACAGGCGACCGTTACTAGGATGGCCAGATCGGTAGCGGACGGCTGTTGGGCAGGGGCGGCTGGCGCAACGGGGGTGACGGTGGCTTCGCTGTCAGCGGGAAGGGCGGTCGCAGAAGGTTCAGCCGGCTGCGAGGTGGGCGGGGCGGCCGGCGGTGTGACAGACTGGCCGAGCAAGGGCGAGATTTCAGAAGGAGACGGGTTGGGGCTGACAGTTGCAGCAGGGGTGGGGGCCTGGAAACCCAGCGGGGTTTTGGTGGCTGGCGGGCGCACCAGCAGGCGCTGCCCGGCAAAAATGGTATCCGGAGTGATGGCGTTCCAGACCGCAATTTCGGCGGGTTTAACCCCGTAGGCGGCGGCGATATTGACCAGCACCTGCCCGTACCCGACCACATGCACCACAGAGCCATCTGGGCGGGGCGTACTGGTGACCAACGACACAAACGGAATCGCGCTGGGCCGTGAGGTGGGGGTTGGGCCGGGCGTGGGCGGCGTGCCACTCACGGCCCGGGTGGGGATGGCGGGTTTGGCAACCCAGCCGGTATCGAGGGTGAGATAGACCCAGCCGTTTGCGACGGCCACACCCGCCCCGACGTGCTGCAGGTTGGTATTGACCATGGTGTTCATGTGCGAGTCATCGCTCCAGTCCTGGTAGATGGCCTTGCCGAGAATATCTGGAGCGTTTTCCCGGTTTTGGGTGATATTCTCGGCGACTGCGATGTAGGCCCCTGCGCCGTAGCCGGCTGCCCGAGCCCGGTCGATGGGGTGGGTGCCGCCCGGACCCACGTGGGTGCCTTCGCCGATGGATGCCTGATAGTTCGAGTGGGCCTGGGCCGAGGCCATCAGGCTGGCATTGATAAGCAGCGGTGCAAGGCCGCGGGTGGCGCGCAGCCCGTTGACGACCGCGATCAGGTCATAAGCAGAGATTGCAGCGGCAGATGCCGGGTGGGTGAAGGCGGCCAGCGGGGTGGTAACGCCGAGCAGTAGCAGCACCAGCAGCAGCAGAGACAGGCCGCGGCGTGGAGATATTTGGGTAATCATGCTTACACTCTAAAGCGCGATTGGAGAAAAGTCAAGTGATGCGACCCGCTGGAGGGTTCGAAATGATCGATTTGACCTGTTCGAGCGGCAGCGCTTTGCTCGTACCCCGGAATCCGGTCATCGTTTCCGCCATACACAGCGAATTGTAGATGGCCTCTTCGGTCGCTTCGATGGCAGCCTCAAACAGGGGTGACATGTGCTCATTTGGCAGTTCCGGGTAACTCGTTGTTTGCCCGCGTCGTTTTGCCGTCCGGCGCACCCCTTCCGCATTAGAGAAAGCCAGCACATAATCGCCTGACCCATCCGAGCAGGCCGCGCCAGTCCGCGCCAGCCCAGCCAGCGCGCGCCGCGCCAGTCGGGTCAGATTGCGGTCGGAAAGCGGTGCGTCGGTAGCCAGCACGATCATGATCGAGCCATCCGCACCGGCATCGAGTCGATCTTTCAAATAATATTGCCCCAGGGCCTGCCCAACCGGGAACCCTGCCATTTGCAGCACTCCGCCAAAATTGGACTGCACTAAAGCCCCCAGGGTGAATCCGCCCAGCGTTTTGGGGAGAACCCGCGAGCTGGTGCCGATGCCACCCTTCCACCCGAATGCGATCGTCCCGGTCCCCGCGCCCACAGCCCCCTCAGTCACAACACCATCGCAGGCGTTTTCGATGGCGGATAGGATGTGCGCGCTGGAGAGGCGGCGTGCGCGTATATCATTCAACCAGCCGTCATTGGTCTCGCCGACCACCCCATTCACCGATCCAACGCTTTGGTTGCCTGGGCGGGAAAGCGTGTAGTCGAGGAGGGCTTCTGCTGCGCGCGGGACCGAGAGCGTATTTGTCAATAGAATCGGCGTTTCAATCTCGCCCAATTCCATGATCTGGGTGCTGCCCATCAGTTTGCCGAAGCCATTGCCCACCGCCACGCCCGCTGGAACCCTATCTTGAAATATATTACCGGGATGGGGCAGAACCGCTGTTGCCCCGGTGCGAATCGCTTCCCCTTCGATCAGTGTGAAATGCCCGATCCGCACCCCTTGAACATCGGTGATGCTATTAAGCTGCCCGGTGGCTAAAATCCCCGGCGCCAGGCCCAGGGCGCGCGCCCGGCAGCGAGCTGTGATTTGGGAAGATCGATCGATCGTATCCATGTAGAATCAGGCCGCTTTGGCGCGGCGCGCCTTGCGCGCCTGCCGCCCGCGGCGCATCAGCCCTTCGATCCAGCCGACGAACGGCTCGGGGTGGGGATGGGGCAGCAGCGGCCATTCTGGCAGGTCGCGCTGGCGCAGCACGGCATTGGCCGCGGCGATGGCGGTGACGGTAGCCCGCTCCAGAAACAGAGCCGGGTTGGCGTGGCGCACCCAGTCGCCGCAGCAGAAAAGGCCGGGCCAGGGCGTTTCAATGCCCAGATGGCGCTCGGCCGGGCCGACCCCAAACAGGGTGTGGGTGGCCGGGTTGCGCTGCAAAACCTGGTGGATTTTATGCCCCCGCAGTTCGGGGAAGGCCGCCAGGATACCGCCCAGGGCGCGCGCCAGCAGCACCACGTCTGGCTCAGCCAGCAGGCGTGGCGGGCCGTAGATATGCGCTTCGATTGCGCTGCCGCCGGTCGCCTTGTACCATCGCAGATAGGGTTCCATAATCTGGTCCAGCCAGAAGAAGTTGTCAAGGATAAAATCGCCGGAGAAGATCCCGGCCTCCGAGGTGGCGCGCGGTGCCGTGTCAAACCAGACGCGCACCACGGCCGTTTCCATGCCGCGCGGAAATTCGAGCGCGGCGGCCCGCGCCGCGGTGGCGGGGCTGGCTTGCAGGATTTTAGCGGTGTTGGGTGAGTCGGTTGCCAGGATGATTTGGTCCGCGCACAGCGTGCCGGTTTCGGCGTCATTTTCCGCACCCTGCCAGCAGACGGTCCAACCGTCCGCCCCATGCTCAATGGTGGTGACGCGCCGGCCCAGGCCCAGCGTGCCGCCCAGCGCCCGCAACCGCCCCACCAGTGGGTCGATCAGCGAAAGCCCCCCGCCGGAAGGCAGGTATGAAAAGACCCAGGCATCGCGCCGCAGGATGCTGTAGAAGCGCAGGAAGGCAATATACCCAGAAAGTGGAATTTCTTCCGGCTGGCCTGAAAGACCGCTGCGCGTCAGACCGATCATAAAAGCGCGCAGGGCCGGCGACCAGTGGCGGATCATGTCGCTCAATTTCAACTCTCCCAGCGACTGGCCCTCCATCAGCGGATCGATCCCCACCGCGAAGAGCAAGGTATACCAGACGCGGATGAGTGAGGCGTAATCGAATAGATCCAGCATTGCCAGAAAAGCGGGGCGCAGGAACAGGTTAAGGTAATGGAAGGGGGCCGGGATCCAGCTCTGGCGCATGGCGCTGCCCACCGCCGCTTTTTTAAGGCGATTGCCGCGCCGGTAGATCCAATCTTCTTCCTGGGCCGGAACAAACACCGGGCGAATGCGCTGGCGTGAAAGCATGGCTTGCAGGTTGAGATAGCCCGACCAGATGCCATGCACGCCATGCTCGCCGGGGAAGTGCCAACCGTCGATCTCGACCGTTGCCTTGCCCGCGATGCGCCCACCAGGGAAGCGCGGGTCGGCTTCCAACACCGTCACTTTTAAGCCGCGTTCGACCAGATGCAGCCCGGCGGTTAACCCGGCCAGCCCGCCGCCGATCACGATCACATCCGGCCGCGGGTCGCTTTCAGGAGGGTTCATGTGTGCTTCTAGAATTCTCAGGGGTCTTTCGCATCGGTTATTTTATCCTGGCGCGAAGGTGGACAGGCCGGCTGAGCGGCTGGCCGGAAAGCGCAGCCATTCGGCCAACCCATCCAACGGGCGGGCTTGCATCAGTGAAGGTTCCGCAAAACACTGCTGGTAGCAACTGGCACACAGCAGCGGCGGGCGGCCGTAGGCAGCCACCGCCATGGATAGGGCCTGATGCCAGTCTTTGACCTGCAACAGGTTACAGGGGCGCCCGCCATGGCCGTTGTCATCCTTCTCAATCGGGCGGCAGGGGTAGCTCAGGTCGCCGTTGGGCATCACACGCGGCACGAGGGTGGGGTAGCAGGCGTAAGGCTGAAAATCTAGCAGGGTGCGCAGATAGGCCAGGCTGCCGAGCACCGGCCCGCCGCGCAGCTTTTCCTCGATTAGTTCGCGTAGAAAGGTTTTATAGTCTTGCGATACCAGCAGCTCGTAATCGGGCCAGTTCATTACCGCCTGAGGCGAGAAGGAGACCAGAATTTTATGCTCTTTGCAGAAGGCCAGAATGGCGCGCGCGCCGGGCAGCGTTGCGGGTGAAAGCACGCAGTTGACGATCACGCGGTAGCCGTGGGGCCGCTGCTGCGCGGCGTAGGTGCGGATATTGTCCAGAATGCGGCTGGCGGTGTGGTCCGGCGCCTGGATGATCCCGGCCCAAAAGGCCGGATCGGTCGAATCCAGGCTGATCACCAACCGGCGCAGATGGGGCAGAACCGCTTCATGCTCGTGCAGCAGCGTGGCATTGGTCAGCAGGGTCAATTTCAGCCCCAGGTCGCGCCGGGCGCGGGCGACCAGGTCATCGATGTGCGGATGCAGCAGCGGTTCACCGCCGGTCAGAATGACCTGATCGGTGGCACCGCGGATTACCTTGAGGATGCGCAGCGCATCTGCCAGCGCCAGCGGCGGCAGGTTGGCGGCGTTGCGGCGCGCGCCGAAGTCTTCGCAGTAGCTGCAGTTGAGGTTGCACCAGGTGGTGACGTAATAGGTCACGATCAGCGGGCGCAAGAGTTGTTCGCGGCGCAGCAGGTGGATCAGGTTGATCGCATAGTTGAGCGAGGCAGAGGGCATCCGTTATGCGTTGCTGCCAAAGCGGTACACGGTTGTGCTGTTGAAAACTGTGCCCGGCCTGAGCACGGTGCTGGGGAACGCAGACTGGTTGGGTGAATCGGGAAAGTGCTGAGTTTCCAGCGCCAACCCGTAGCTCTGGCGGTAGGCGCGGTGGCTGGGGCCGTAATTGCTGCCATTGAGGAAGTTGCCGGAATAGAACTGGATGCCGGGTTCGCTGGTCCATACCTGCATGCTGCGCCCTGAGCCAGGGTCGGTCATTTCGGCTGCTTTCACCAGGGATGTGTCTGCGGGGGAGGCGCGCCGCACGACCCAGTTATGGTCGAACCCGTGGCCAAAGGCAACCTGGGGATGGTCGGAATGGATGTCCGCGCCGACGGCTTTGGGTTGGCGAAAATCGAAGGGCGTTCCGGCCACCGCGGCCAACTCGCCCAGCGGGATGGCCGTGGCATCCACCGGGGTGTAGTGGTCGGCGTTGAGCTGCAAGCGCTGGTCGTAGATCGGACCGGATCCTTCACCGGCCAGATTCCAATAGGAATGGTTGGTCAGGTTCACCAGGGTCGGCGCGTCGGTGGTGGCGCGGTACTCGATGCGCAGTTCGTTTAGATCGGTCAGCAGGTAGGTCATGCTCACGTCCAGGTTGCCGGGGTAATGCTCCTCACCGGCGGGGCTGAGGTAGTGCATCTCGATGCCTTCCCCGCTGGGGGTGGTGATTTCTCGCGCCACGTCCCAGACTACCTTGTCGAAACCCTTCAGGCCACCGTGCAGGTGGTTGGGCCCGTCATTGACCGCCAGTTGATACGGCACACCGTCCAGGGTAAACTGGCCTTTGGCGATGCGGTTGGCATAGCGCCCGGCGACGCAGCCAAAGAAGGCGTTGTGCGTTTCATACGCCTGCAGGTTGTCAAACCCGAGCGCCACGTTGCAAACAGCCCCGCCCCGATCTGGCACGTTGACGGTGGTGATGATGCCGCCATAGGTGATTACCCGGACTTCCATGCCGAAGCCGCGGGTGAAGGAGTATTGGTAGACCGGGGCGCCGTTGTTTAAGGTGCCATAAAGCTGCTTGTTCAAGATTGCCTCCGAGATGCTGCTTTTTAATTTAACCTCGGAGTCACGGGGGGACAGGGAGAAGAAAATATTGGTTTATGGGGCCCATGACGGTGAGGTTAGCCTATATTACTCTACAAACTTAAATATTTGGAACGGATCTGGAGCGCATTTTGGGCAGGTTTTTCTGTGCAAACTAGAAATTCATTATTCTTCGTCCCGCTTTACCCTAGCTTTAAATTAATCCCAGAATTCCCCTGACTTCCTTCCGCCTTGGGCAGGAACTGGCGGATGGCGCCGGCCAGTTTGGAAATGGGCATGGTTTGCAGCCAGATTCTGCCGGGGCCGGTGAGCGAAACGAAGAACAGGCCTTCGCCGCCGAATAGCAGGTTCTTGATGCCTTTGACCATCTGAATATCGTAGGTGACGGTGGGTTCAAACATGGCCACGTGGCCGGTATCCACCAGCAGGCGCTGGCCCGCGACCAGGGTATATTCCACGATCTCGCCATCAAAGGCGCCAAAGAACGTGCCGGGGCCATCAAAGCGCTGCAGGATGAAGCCCTCTCCGCCGAAAAAGCCAGCGCCGAGTTTGCGCTGGAAGGCAACGGTCATATTGACGGTCTTCTCGGCCACCAAAAGGGTTTCTTTTTGAGCGATCATGGCCTGCCCCTGGAGCAGATGGATGGGGATGATCTTGCCAGGAAAATCGGATGAGAAGGTCACCACCTGCCCGTCGCGCTCGGTGGTAAAGTTGACCACGAACAGCGACTCACCTGAGACCACGCGCTGGAACGCGCCGAAAACACCCCCGCCGCCCAGGTTGGTGTTCATTTGGACTCCATCCGTCATCCAGGAGAGGGCGCCGGATTCGGAGTAGATCGCCTGGCCACGATTGAGGGAGATCATCAGAGATTGCATCACGCTGCCGAGCACCTGGTAGGCTGACCCGCCCATGCTGGTTCCGCTCAATGCAACATTGGGATTGGGCACATCCAACCGCTGCCCGGGGATATTGGTAAAGGCTTCGTTCATTATTTCCTCCGTGGGGTAATGGATTGAATAGCAATTTGGGAAGCTGGTATTAATTATAAGAGATATTCGGCCATCCTGCTGAACCTATTTTCGGTCCATCGGACGGTATTGCGCATTTGCAAAGAGGGATGCTGAGGTAGAATACAACTTGCTGGCCGTGATAGGCTGGCCGCAAAATTTTTCAGCGAGGTGTTGCATGCTTGAATGGTGGCAGTGGGCTTTGATTTTCAGCGCGGCCTTTCTCACGGGGCTTTCAAAGACGGGGATTACCGGTTTGGGGATTCTGGCCGTGGCGATCGCGGCCAGCGTGCTGCCGGCGCGCGAATCGGTGGGAGCTATGCTGCTGACGCTGATCTGCGGGGATATCTTCGCGGTGGCGTTTTACCGGCGCAGCGCGGATTGGTCGCAATTGCTGCGCCTGTTTCCCTGGGCGGCGGCGGGTGTGGTTAGCGGTGCGCTGACCCTGTATGTGGGGAAAATCGACAACGACGGCGCAAAGCGTCTGATTGGGGTGATTTTGCTGGTTCTGATTGTGGGGGATTTCGCGCGGCGCCGGATGCAAAAGGGGCCGGAGGAACCCGTGCCGGGGGTGCTGAAGAATAAATGGGCCGCCGGGCTGGCAGGCATGGCGGCGGGGTTCACCACCATGGTAGCCAATGCCGCCGGGCCGGTGATGACGCTGTACCTGCTGGCAGAGAAGCTGCCCAAGCTGGCCTTCCTGGGGACTACCGCCTGGTTTTTCCTCGTGCTGAATCTGTTTAAGGTGCCATTCAGTATCGGGTTGGGCATGATCACCTGGGAGTCGGCGGGGATCAGCCTGCGCATGGTACCGTTTATCGTGCTGGGTGCGTTGACCGGGCGTTGGGTGGTGCGCTACATTGATGAGCGGCGCTTCGTGCAGATCGCGTTGGTCCTGACGCTGGTGGCAGCCGTGAAGCTGCTGTTTTAAGCTGCGGACCGCGCTATGCCGGGGGCTGCCGCGCTTCGGTGTTCTACTGCTTGCGATCCACTTTGTAACAGGCCAGGATATTGCCTGAGCCTTGCCAGGTGCGTGTGCTGAGCAAGCGTTGTTTTCCCTGAGCATGGAAGTCCTACCATCAAGTGAAGAGTTGCCACACTTATTTCTCCTCAAGTTTTCATACGAGCCGCACTAACGGCTGGTGTTACCGGCAAGGGCGAGACTTGGCGGAAAAAGCCACCAGACGCCGAATCCGCCGTTTGGGCCAGAATCCCGAAAGTGTGGGCAACGCCCACACATGCCGTAGGGAGTGGACACGGTGTTGGACGGCTTTATTGCACAATATTAGGTTTTGCCTCACTATATCTCAATATGCGGTTGAATGATCAAAGCGACCTTGAGATGCCATTGTACGATACTTTCCGCGTCTTGCGAGCCGATGTGCAGTGACCACCAACTTGCGTTTAGGCAGGCGTACGCGTATGTAAACGCCAGCACGCGTGACAGATCGAGTGCGAGCGTATCCGCAAGGATCGCCGCATTGGTCAACAGGCGGGTTTCGTTGTGCGTGAGTTCTGTCATTTCTGGGTTGCAGAGTGTGTTGGCGCAGTCGTAGGTGCGCTCGCCAACCAAGCCTTTCGGATCGAAAGCGAGCCAGCCGCGCGATGACTGCCGGATGTTGCGGTGATGAATATCACCATGCAACACTCGCAGCTCCTGTTGGTCAGAAAGCAACCGCTCGGCGAGAGATGCACTTCGTAAATAGATCGATTCGATGCCTGCTTGTCTGTCCGCCGCAGCTTTCCTAAATAATTCCCCAAACCAGCGATCAAGCATGAACAAGCCGTCGTGAGGGGCATCTTGAGGAACACTGTGAATCTGCTTGATCACCTGCGCGATGATTCGCGTTGCGTTTTCGTCCTCACCGCGCTCGACCAGCGTTACGAGTTCATCACCCGCAGCTTATTCTGGCAGGTGTGCGCCTTCATCATGACGCAGTAAGCGCACTGTTCCACAGCCATCAAAATAGCGCAGCGCGATTGCGCCTCTTTGCTCCTCTGTTTCTGATGGGGACAGCAGTTTGAGGACAACTGTCTCACTGTCGTGCGTGACGGTGTAGATGCGACTGGTCATCGTCTGTGTGAGAAGCTGCGGATTCGAAAGATTCCACTCGGTTAGGTAGTAGTTCAGTTTTTTGTTGTCGCTCATGGTTGCCTTTAGGATAGCGAAGTGCAAAAAGTTGCGTAATTAGAAAGTGAAAATACACTGTCATTGCTTAGGCCGCAACAACTATTAATTATACTGATTGATGATTTGCTGCAATCATGGCGTATTACCACCCTGTCATGGTTGAATATACTGTAAATAAGTCGTGAAATAAACTTTTGTCAAAGGTAGTGTATTCACTTCACCGAATCTATTATAGAACCTATTCGGAAAAATTTTTGCACGGCCCAATATCCTCACCGATTTCGGAAAGGATTGTGAAATATTGTAAATGTGCTGGTGTTATTCATTTCCCCCCAAAAAATATAATGGAAACAAGTCGAGGTAGGGGTAATCCGTGAGGGTTTTCCCTACCTCGACTTTCGAGACTTTTATTAATTGTTTCAAAACTTTGGCTAGTTCCTACAAAAGGTGTGGGTTGTCACAGCATCTACCTCAGCACTCACTATACCCGCAGGCATAGCACTTGCGGCAGCCTTCTTCGTTCACCACAGCCGCCATGCCGCATTCCGGGCACAGGTCGCCAATTTGGAGCAGCGGCGGGTTGGCGCCAGGGTTGGCGACGGGAGAAAGCTCGGTGTAGATCGGGTCCGGGTCGGTCGGGTCGGTCACCTGGGCCGCGGTGGTGGGCATGTATTTCACCGGCTGCAGGCGCTCTACGCGTTGGCTGAGGTAGCTCTCGAGGATCTGGGCCAGACCGTCGGGCAGGGAGCGCACACGGTTGGGGCCAAAGCCCAACGAACGCCCGCCGCCGATGCCCGCCAACTGGCGGTAGACCTCGGTCAGGCGCAGGCTGGGCTCGACCGGCGAGGCCAGGCGCAGGATGTAAGAGGCCAGCCGCCCCAGCGCCTCAGAAACGGCCGCGGTTTCGGAGCCGGCCTTGGAGGTGTTGACAAAGACCTCAAAGGGCTGATTGCCGCCGTTTTCGTTGATGGTGACGAAGGCCTTGCCCAACGGGGTTTCGATGGAGTAGGTGAAACCGGGCAGGTAGCGCGGGCGCGGTTTCTTCATGTCGTGCCAGATGCTCAGTTGTTCTTTGGCTTCGCTCTGCGCCGCGGTGATGGCGGCTTCGCTGGGCCGGGGCTGTTTCTTGTCGGCGGTGGCTTTGGTCTCCAGCACCACCTTATCACGCGAACCGGTCACATACACGGTAATGCCCTTACAGCCCAGCTTCCAGGCCAGCAGGTAGGCGGTGGCCACCTCTTCTTCACTGGCGCCGGCGGGGAAGTTGATCGTCTTGGACAGGCTGTTATCCACGAAGGCCTGCATGGCGGCCTGCATGCGCACGTGCTCATCGGCGCTGATATCGCCCGAAACCACGTATGCCTCGCGGATCGCGGCGGGCACATCCGCTACGTCCTGGCAGGTGCCGTGCTGCATGACCTCTTCAAAGATCTCCTGGCGCTTTTCGGGGTCCAGACCGGCTTGCTGCAAGGCGCGCTCGAAGAGCGGGCTGGCGTAAGTCAGGACCAGATCGGTGCCCTTGTCGTTGACGTGGCGGGTGTAGGCCAGGGCAAACACCGGTTCGCAGCCGTAGCCTTCGCAGCCGGCCACGGTGGCGATGGTGCCGGTGGGGGCGATGGTGGTTTGGGCGGCGTTGCGAATGCCGTGCGCGCGAATGCCGCTGACGATGGTGGCCCAATCGATGGCGGGACGGCCGAATTGGCGGGTGAAGGGCGCCAGCGGGGTGGGGGGCGTCCAGCGCAGGTCGGCCGGGTCGTAGATCGAGCCCTGAATCGCGGGGAAGGGACCGCGCGCGGCGGAGAGCTCGATGCTGGTCTGCATGGCGTGGTAGCGCGTGAATTCGATGATCTGGGCGGCAAATTCCTGCCCGGCCGGCGAGCCGTAACGAATGCCGCAGTGATACATGACATCGCCCAGGCCCATAATGCCCAGCCCAATGCGCCGGGCGCGGTGGGCGGCTTCGGTCAGGGCCGGCACGGCGGGCACGTACTGGTTGGCGTTGATCACATCATCCAGGAAGCGGGTGGAAAGCACTACGTCGCGGCGCAATTTTTCCCAATCAAGGCTGCCAGCGGGGCCCAGGCAGGTGGCCAGGTTGACCGATCCCAGGCAGCAGTTTTCATAAGGCCCCAGCCACTGCTCACCGCAGGGGTTGGTGGCTTCCAACTGGTACAGGTGCGGCACCGGGTTGGAGCGGTTGGCGGCATCCAAAAAGAGCATGCCGGGCTCACCGTTATGGTGCGCCTGGTGCACGATCTTGGCAAACAGGTCGCGCGCTTTAATGGTCTGGTAGACCTTCATGGGCACACCGGCGGCCACGGCCTGTTCGATGGTGCCGTCAAACTGGCGGTAGGCCGGGTGGTGCACATCGGGGAAGATCAGGTTCCAATCTTCGTCTTTTTCGACGGCCTGCATGAAGGCATCCGTGATGCCGACCGAAATGTTAAAGTTGGTGATCGAGTTTTCATTGGTCTTGCAAGTGATGAAGTCTTCCACGTCCGGGTGATCCACGCGCAGCACGGCCATGTTGGCGCCGCGCCGCGAACCGCCCTGGGCCACTTCGCCAAAAGCGTGATCGTAGACACGCAAAAAGCCCACCGGGCCGGTGGCTTCGCCGGCGGAAGATTTGACCAGCGCGCCCCTGGGCCGCAGGCGCGAGAAGGAAAAGCCGTTGCCGCCGCCCGTCTGTTGAATCAGCGCGGCGTCGCGCAGGGTTTGGAAGATGCCCGAGGTCTTGCGCCCCATATCATCGGAGATGGGAAGCACAAAGCATGCCGCCAACTGCCCCAGTGGGGTGCCGGCGCCGGTAAAGGTGGGCGAATTGGGGAAGAAGCTCTTGGATGTGAGTAACTGGTAATACTCGCGCGCCAACGCCAGTACATCGCCGCCCCATTCCTCTTCCACTTTGGCCACGTGGTAGGCCACGCGGTAGAACATTTCTTCCACGCTTTCGCCGGGCTTGCCGTCGTCACCGCGGCGCACATAGCGCCGCACCAACACCTGGCGGGCATTTTCGGTCAGGTCAACTTGCGGCAGGTCAGACGGCAGGGGCGGGGTCGGTAAAACACCCGGGCGGGCCGGGATGGTTTGAGTGGTCATGGGTAGGTTCCTTATCCTTCGGACAGTAATCGGTCGATTTCGTGACGAATGGCCTGCAGGTCATCGAGGTGCAGGTAGACGATGGCATACCGCACGTAGGCAATCTGGTCCATTTCTTTAAGACCCTTGACGACCATATCGCCCACCACGCGGGTGGAAACTTCGGCCCGGCCCATGCGCTGCAACGCCGATTCAATCTCCCCCACCAGGCGTTCAATATCAGCGGCAGAAACCGGACGTTTGGCACAGGCAATGCGAATGCCGCGCACGAGCTTTTCGCGGTCAAATTCCTCGCGTGTGCCGTCTTGTTTGATGATCAGCGGAGTGGCCAGGATGGGGCGTTCATAGGTGCTGAAGCGCTGTCGGCAGGATTCACATTCCCGCCGGCGGCGCACACCGCCGTGTGTGTCGTGAGTGGTATCAATGACTTTCGATTGGTCATGCTGGCAATACGGACAACGCACGTTAGTTCCTCCAGGAATTTTTGGTGGCACTTTCATTTTATTTCCGGGTGACCTGTTATATAGGCGATCCGGCACATACAGAATAAACGACCCCCATATATGGGGGCATACATTCGGTTGCCCCCTGTATTTACCGTCGTGGAAAAGATTTTAGCACAAATGAACGATGAATGCAAGAGGAAATCAGTAATTTTTAACTTAAAAAAAGACTAATTATTAGACTAAATGGTCCCCCCTATATTTGGGGGGTAGCGCCTGTTTTTGTGTGGGGCTATTTTTCTGCGCCTGGGGATGGCGGATCGAAATCAATTCGCCAACAGGATCCGAAACGGAGAGGGGGTGACTATTAAATGGCCATAATTAGCTGGTCAACCAGCCGATTATGGCCGAAAAATTAAACGCCCTCCCTTCCCGTTTCGGGAAGGGAGGGCTGGGGAGGGTTAGGTGAGGCTTGGGTTAGTGTTGTTCTTCGTTGTAGCGCGAAGAGCGGCGGTTGCGCAGGAATGCGGGCACATCCAGGTCTTCGGTGTTGATGGTGACACGCTGCACCTCGCTCTGATTGGGGGTGCCGGGTGGCGGAGTCTGGGTGTTGCTGGGGCGGGCCGGGGGTTCGTTGCGGTCGCCGCTGCGGTCATTACTGCGGTCGTTGCGAGCCGGCTGCTCCGCGGTGCGCGGGCGCTGGGAAGAAGACAGCGGCTGCGATTCTTCGTTGCGGCGGGTGCGTGGATCGCCTGCAGCTACACCCGGCCGGTCAAAAATCGAGGGAGAGGGGCTGGCGCGGTCAAAGCCGGTAGCGATGACGGTGATGCGCAGTTCTTCGCCCAGGGTCGGGTCGACCACGGCGCCAAAGATCATATTGCATTCCGGGTGCGCCGTTTCTTTGATGATCGCGGCGGCGGTGTTGACCTCGAACAGGGTCATGCCGGAACCGCCGGTGATATTGAAGAGGATGCCACGGGCGCCATCGATGGTGATATCGAGCAACTGGCTCGAAATGGCCATTTCGGCGGCGATGCGAGCGCGGTCCTCTCCGGTGGCACGGCCAACCGCCATCAGCGCGGCGCCGCCTTCCGACATAATGGCGCGCACGTCAGCGAAGTCGAGGTTGATCAGGCCGGGGACGGTGATCAATTCGCTGATGCCCTGAATACCCTGGCGCAGCACATCGTCGGCGGTGCGGAAGGCGTCCTGCAGGCTGGCGCGTTTATCGACAATCTGCAGCAGGCGGTCGTTGGGAATCACGATCAAGGTGTCGGCGTGTTCTCTGAGCTTGGCAATGCCCATTTCAGCCGAAGCCGCGCGCCGCGCGCCTTCAAAGGTGAAGGGGCGTGTGACCACGCCGATGGTGAGCGCGCCCACTTCCTTGGCAATTTGGGCCACCACGGGGGCAGCCCCGGTGCCCGTGCCGCCGCCCAGGCCGGAAGTGACGAAGATCATGTCTGAGCCCTTGAGCACTTCGTACAGTTCTTCCGCCGATTCTTCGGATGCCTTGCGCCCGACCTCGGGGTTACCGCCGGCGCCCAGGCCGCGGGTTACTTTGTCGCCAATGCGAACACGGGTAGGCGCTTTCGATAACAGTAAGGCTTGCGCATCGGTATTCACGGCAATAAATTCGATGCCCTGAAGGCCTTCGTCGATCATGCGGTTGACGGCATTGCAGCCGCCACCACCGACGCCAATGACCTTGATCCGCGCGAATGATTCGGGTTGAGAAAGTTGCTCCATCAGTTTATCCTCCACACCTAAAGTAATGTTATGTTCCATCGGTCCGACTGCCTTTTTACCAAGAAGTTCTTTATTGGTAATGGCTTTAAGTTTAAGGGAGAAGTCGTTTGAGGAAGTCATTGATTGCATCCCAGTTTAACCTGCCTCCTTTTGCGCGCCGCCCGGGCTGGGGAGCGGCTGTTTCGTTCATCAATAGCGCCCAATAGAGCAGCCCAACGCTGGTTGAGTAAGCGGGGGAATTCAGTTGATCGACTAATCCTACCAGATTCTCGGGGCGGGCAATCCGCACCGGTAAACCCAAAATTTCTGAAGCGAGGCCGCGAATGCCGGGTAGGGCGCTGGTGCCGCCGGTAAGGACCATGCCGGCGGGGAGCAATCCGTCGTAGCCAGAGCGCTTGATCTCTTGCAGCACCAACTGGAAGATCTCTTCGACGCGGGCTTCGATGATGTGGGCCAGTTCTTTGCGGCTGACGGCGATGGGGTGTTCTTCGCCAAAAGCGCGCACAGAGAAGCGGTCTCCGTCACTGACCTCATCCTCGATGGCGTGGCCGTATTGCTTTTTCAGTTCCTCAGCCTGCGTCAACGAGAGGCGCAGCCCGTGCGCGATGTCGGATGTGATGTGATTACCGCCGATGGCCAGCACCATGGTGTGCCAGATATCGCCGTCAATATAGATGGCCAGGTCGGTAGTGCCGCCGCCGATATCGCAGACCACGGCGCCCATCTGGCGCTCATTGTCTGAAAGTACCACTTCGGCTGAGGCCAGCGGGTTGAGCACAAACTGTGAAACCTGCACCCCCGAAGCGTTGACACACTGCCGCAGATTTTCTACCGTGGCAGCGGCGGCGGTGATGATATGGGCTTCCACTTCCAGACGGTAACCGTGCATGCCAATTGGCACACGGATGCCGTCTTGCCCATCCACAATGAAACCGCGCTGCAAAATGTGGATGATCTCGCGGTTGTGCGGAATGGCGACGGCCTGCGCGGCATCCAGGGCGCGGGCCACATCGTCCGGGTCGATCACGCCACCCGAAATACCCACCACACCGCGGCTGTTGACCGATGATACGTGACTGCCGGCCAGGCTGACCAGCGCCGAGGCGATCTCAAGACCCGATGAGCGCTGCGCTTTTTCCAGCGAGCGGGCAATGCTTTGTGATGCTGCCGCCAGATCCACGATGGTGCCCTTACGGATGCCGGCTGAAGGCTCGATGCCAACTCCCAGGATGCGTAAGGAACGCTCGCCTTCCACCCGCGCGACCAGCGTGCATACTTTGGTGGTCCCGATATCAATTCCTACTACAATCGATTCATCCATGGCGTTAGCGCTCCAGCCTGTAATACGGTGCGTGCAGGAATTCAAGATTGATATACTTGGGCTTGATTCCTTTTTGACCTAATTGATTAATTATAGCCTGAACCATCGAAATTTTCATCTCTAAATCAGTAAGAGTTTTACCAAAATAGACATCCCAACCGCGTGAATCGTGCCAACCCAGGCCTTCTTTCTGGGCATAGATCAGATCGGCCTTATCTGGCAGGTGTTTGCTCAGAGTCAGGGCCTCCGCCAGGATGGTCAGGTCCATGCGATCGGGCGCCGGTTCCGTGGTGGCGGTGGGGGCGCTGACGGGGGCTTTGGGTGTGACAGCGGCAGTGGGCGTGGGGCCAGGCGTCGGCACGATCTGGTAATAGGGCGGCAGGCTGTCGGACTGCACCGTCACCAGGTTGGCCGGCACTTCGCCGCGCGCGCTAAAAAGGGCGCCGCGCGCGTCTATCCATAGATCGGGCTTGTCTTTCTGCTTCCAAACCAGCACGGGCTGGCGTTCGTTGAACTGCACCGCGACTACGTTGGGCAGCCCCAGGTTCACCGTAACCCCTTGTAACTCGGGATAGGATTTTTCCAGGTCTTTGGCGATCTGCCGCGGGTCGATGGCAAAAATTGAACTGCCGGACAATTTGAGCACTGCTTCAATATCGTTGGCGCTCAGGCGCGCGGCGCCATTGATCTCTGGCCGGATGACCTGAAACTGGGTGGAGGTCATCAGGAATACCAGCAGGGCGATCACGCCCAGGATTAGAGCGCCCGATAGGGCGCGGGAACCCAGGTGAAGGTCAGGCGCCGGCAATGAGAAGGCGTGTCCACCTTTTTGGGCGGTGACGGTGAATATGCGGCGCGGGCGTACGGCGGTGCGCTGCAGCAGCGGCTGGCCCATGCCGGTATTGCGTGGGCCGCGCGTAGTAATCGGCGGCGCTACCAGGTTGCGCGCGGCGCGCTCAAGGTGATTCTGGGTGCGTGTGCTGCGCCGTTTGCGAATATCTTCGGTGCGCTGGTTCGAGTCGGAAGCAGGTTTCATTTGGCCCCCTCATAAGTGTGTTCGGTGCGGTCGCGGTCTATTTTGCGCCGCAATGCCAGGTCGATCAGCCGGTTGACCAGTTCGGGGTAAGCCACCCCGCTGGCGCCCCAGGCTTTCGGGTACATGCTGATGCGGGTAAAACCAGGAATGGTGTTGATTTCACTCACGAATATTTTGCCGGTGGGGCGGTCTACCAGGAAATCGACGCGCGCCATCCCGGCGCAGTCGATGGCCTGGAAGGCCCGCACCGCGATTTGCTGCATCTGTTGAATTTGGGCTGCATTCAGAGCTGCCGGGATGTGCAGTTCGGAACTATCATCCAGGTATTTGGCGCGATAGCTGTAAAAATCGTCGCCGGGCACGATTTCACCGGGCAGCGAAGCCAGCGGCTGATCGTTACCCAGTACGCCAATTTCGATTTCGCGTGGTTTATCCAGCCCGCGCTCCACCAGCACGCGCCGGTCGTAGCGCGCCGCGTCCATCAGCCCTTCCATCAGGTCCGAGCGGTTGCGGCATTTGCTAACCCCCACCGACGAGCCCAGGTTGGCCGGTTTGGTGAACAGCGGGTAGTCCGATACGGCTTCGGCCTGCGCAATGATGGCCGTCAAGTCTCCTTCCAATTCGTGGCGTGTCACCAACAGCGAGGGCAGCACAGGCACATTGACCATGCGCATCAGGTCTTTGAACAGACCCTTATCCATGCCCACGGCCGAGCCTAACACGCCTGCGCCCACGTAGGGCACATCGGCCAGTTCCAGCAGACCCTGCACCGTGCCGTCTTCGCCAAAGGTGCCGTGCAACACGGGGAAGACAACATCGAACTCGCAGATTGGTTCCAGGCAGGCGCCGCGCAGCGCGTACAGGGTGCGGCTTCCGGGATAAGGCAGCAGCGTCACCCGTTCCAGCGCGGCGGTTTGACCGCTATCGAATGCTGCCAATACATTTTCGCCGCTCAGCCAGATGCCCTGCCGGGTAATGCCCACCGCTGTGACATCATACCGGGCCGGATCGAGTACCGCCATAATTGAGCGCGCCGAGTTCAGCGAAACTTCATATTCGCCGGAACGTCCACCCATTAACATTAAAACCCGCTTTTTAGGCTGCATGCATCTCCTGTGTTCTCATTCGTCGCGCCAAGCGCCGATCTGTTCAATTTCTAGGGCCAACTGCACGCCGGAATGCTCAAAAACGCGCTGCTGGACCTGCTGGATCAACCGGTAATAATCACTTGCTGTGGCATTTTCAGCGTTCACAAAAAAGTTGGCATGCACCGGGCTGACCTGCACCCCGCCGCTGCGGGTGCCTTTGAGGCCGGCGGCTTCAATCAGGCGCCCGGCGAAATCTCCCGGCGGGTTCTTGAACATGGATCCCAGGCTGGCGCCGGGGGGCTGGCTCTTGCGGCGTTTTTCGGAAAATTCTTCCATTTTGGCCTGCACTTCAGCCGGGGTGCTGGGGTTCAACTGCAGGCGGGCCGCCAGAATAACGGTTTGCCCCGGCTGGCTTTTCAGGGCGCTGCTGCGGTAATTGTAACGCAACTGCTCCACGTTCCATTCCTGCCGACCCAGAATGGGGTGCAAGATTTCTGCCAGCACCAGGTTGGCGCGCATGTCGCTGCCGTAGGCGCCGGCGTTGCCATACACCGCACCTCCTACACTACCCGGGATGGTGGCGGCCCACTCCAGCCCGCTCAGGCCGCGCAGCGCCACCTGGCGGGCCACACCGCTAAAGTTGGCTCCCGATTCCGCCCACACTGTGTGGGGGGTGTTGTGGGTATCGATGCGCACGGTCTTGGCGCGATTGACCAGCACCAACCCGCGGAACCCGGAATCGCTGACCAGTACGTTGGAACCGCTGCCGAAGATGAAATAGGGAACCTGCAATTGCCACAGGCTGCGCATGGCGCTTTCCAGTTCGACGGCGGAGTGCACAATCAGCATCGCGTCGGCCGGGCCGCCCACGTGGGCGGTGGTGTAATTTGCCATGACCACATTCTCCTGCAGGCGTTCGCCGAACGCCTGTCGCAGGGCGGAAAGTGGGGTGGTGGGATTCCCTTTCACCTTCATGCAATGCCTTTCAAAAGGAAGGGCTAGAAGCTCTTCAGAAAATCAATCAGCCGGTGGACCAGCTCTGCGCGCTGTTTTTGATTCAGGCGGACGTACTGCTCAGGGGTTACCTGGTCGAGCTGTGGGGTTGTTTTTGCCGGCTCGAGATGGGCCCGGGTGTTAAGGGCGGACTGGGACTCAAAGGTCCGTTTGATTTTACTTTCCGTCATGAGCTTCCTCCCCAGAACGAAGTGAATCCAGCAACTGCTGGCTGATCTGATTGGCATCTCCGGCCGAAAGGACAAGGACAACATCGCCCGGGCGCAGCTCGTCTGTTAAAAATTGGAGGGCGTCGGCGAATTCGGGGGCAAATGAAGCCGCCGGGTGGGCCATTTCGGCCACCACGCGCGCCGCTGAAAAGCCCTGGTAGGCCTCGCGCGCGGCATAAACTTCGGTCACGATCACCCGATCGGCATCCTGAAAGGCGTGGGTGAATTCTTCAAACAGGGCCAGCGTGCGTGAATAGGTATGCGGCTGCCACACGGCCCACACCCGCCGCGTGGGGTAGCGCTGGCGGGCGGCCGCCAGGGTAGCGCGGATTTCGGTGGGATGATGCGCATAGTCGTTGTAAATCGTCACGCCGCCGGCTTCACCCAGCAGGTCAAAACGCCGCCCGGTTCCAGAAAATTGTCCCAGGGCCGCGGCGGCCGGGTGTACAGGCAGCCCCAGTTGGTGTGTCAGGGCCAGCACCGCCAGGGCGTTGCGCACATTGTGCAATCCGGGCACCTGTAAATCCACTTCGGCCAGTTGGACGTGGCGGAAGTGGGCGGTGAAGGTGGTGCCGCCGAGTGCATTGCTGCTCAGGCTGCTGGCGACGTAATCGGCGTACGGGTCCAGCCCGTAGCTCCAGGCCTGTTTCCCATGCGGCACCTGCTGCGCCATGGCAGCCGTTTCGGGGTGGTCGCTGCAGGTCAGCAGCCCACCGCCGGCCTGCAGGCGCCCGACGAATTGGGCAAAGGCCTGGCGGTACTCCTCCAGGGTGGGGTAGCAGTCGGGATGGTCGTGCTCCAGGTGGGTTAAAATAATCCAGTGCGGGTTCAGGCCCAAGAACATGCGGTCATACTCGTCGGCTTCGATCACAAAATATGCGCCCTCGCCGGCATGGGCGTTATTCCCCAGGTTCTTGGAAACCCCGCCGATGATGTAAGAAGGGTCCTGGCGCAGGCGGGTCAGCACCCAGGCCGCCATGGCGCTGGTGGATGTTTTGCCGTGGGTGCCGGCGACAGCCAGGCAGATGTGGCCGGAGATCAGCCGGTCCAGAAACTCGGAGCGTTTCAGCACCGGAATGCCGGCTGCCAGGGCGGCCTGCACCTCGGGGTTGTCATCTGCCACGGCAGAAGAGCGCACCACCCAATCGGCGCCGGTAATATTTTCGGCGCGGTGCCCCTCAAACACGGTAGCCCCGGCCTGCGCCAGGTCTTGTGCCATAGATGAAAGCACCCGGTCGGACCCGCTGACCCGGTAACCGCTTTCCAGCAGTACCCGGGCAATGGCCGAAAGTCCGGCGCCGCCGATGCCGATCAGGTGAATGTGCTCGCTCATAAGAAAACCACCAACACAAATGCAAAGGCGATCGCCACCGCGAAGAAGATGGTGGGTACGCCTAACAGCCAGTTGGGCGGCAAAAAGCCGACCAGCGCCTTAGCCGAAGCCGTCAGACCGGGAGAGATGATCTCGGGGAAGGGATAACGGGCTTGATCGAGGAAGAACCAGAAGGAACCCCACACCAGGTAACCGTTAACCGCGCCCAAAAACAACCCCAGCAGCATGTCCTGCAGGCGATCGCGCGCAAAACGCCCGCTGCCCGCCAGGCGGGGAATGTTGGGCGTTTGATAGCCGAAGAAGGTCAGCACCATCAGCAAACCAGCGCGCAGCCAGAATACAGTTTGTGGATCCCCGGTTCTGGTATTAGCATCCATCACCAGTTTGGTGAGGAAAGGCACATATTTTTCGAGCACAGTGATAATGAACAGCGCCAGGATGACTGAGAACGTCACCAGCAGTTCCTTAGCCCAACCGCGCATCAGCCCCACAATGCCGAACAGGATGATAAACAGCCAGAAGACGATATCCATACTGATCATTGAATGCGCTCCTTTTCCCGCGGCGCTAACCGACGAACCAAATCGGCGATTTCCGCGGCGGCGTTGGGCCGGGCCAGCGCCTGCATGGCCTGGCCCATACTTGCCAGTTTTTGTGGGTCACCCGTCAATTCCAGAATCAACGGGAGCAGCTTTTCCGGCATTTCGGCATCCGGCAGCAGCCGCGCCGCGCCGTGATCTTGTAAATAGGCCGCATTGACCTTCTGGTAGCGCCAGGCATAAGGGTAGGGTACCAATATCGCCGGCAGGCCGAAGCAGGGATATTCTCCCAGGGTGGAAGCGCCCGCGCGTGAAACCGCCAGGTCTGCACTGGCCAGGGCGGCGCCCATCTCTTCATATAAAAATTCGTAGGCATGGTAGCGGTTGGCCAGGTGGGCGGGCAGCCCGGCGCGCGCGCTTTGTACGGCGGCCCAATCGGTAGACCCGGAAAGGTGCAGCACCTGGACGGCGGCGAGCAGTTGGGGCAGGGCAGCTTGCAGCGCGCGGTTGATGGTTTGAGCGCCTTTGCTGCCGCCGGTCACCAGCACAACCGGCAGATCATCCCTCAGGCTAAAATGCGCGCGAGCGCGGGCGCGTTCCCAGCCGGCCAGATCCGGGCGCAGCGGATACCCGGTGACTACCAGCGTTTTTTTGGCCGGAAAATATTGTTTTGAGGCAGGGGTAGTGACGGCGATGGTGTGCGCAAACCGTCCCAGAAACTTTAGCGCCAGCCCCGGTTCGATATCGGGGCAAAAAACCAGCGCCGGGACGGAACTGCCCGCCAGGGCCATGGGTGCGGCAACGTAACCGCCGGTAAAAAGCAGCACATCCGGGCGAAAATTTGCCAGGATGCGCCGGGCTGCCAGCGTACCGCGCGCCAACCGTACCAGGTTGCCCGGCAGGGCGCGCAGACCCACACCGTGCACTCCCGCGGCGGGAATGGCGGTGAACGACACGCCGGAACGCGCTACGAGAGCGGCTTCCATGCCGCCCTCGCTGCCGACCCAGAGAACCGGATCCGCGTCACTCTTGAGTGCCTGAAGAACCGAGAGAGCGGGGTAAACGCCGCCGCCGGTCCCCCCGGCGCAAATTAATAACCGCACCGTATGACCTGCCTTCCACTGCTGCTGAATTTTTCTTCGAGTTGGAACGGGCAATATTCATCAAAATGCCGATTCCGATCAGGGTTGAAACCATGCTGGAGCCGCCATAGCTGATCAGCGGCAGCGCATTGCCAGCAAAGGGGAACACATTCACAATTACGCCCATATTGAGCAGCGCGTCGAAGGTAATCCACAAGGTGATGCCGGCTGCCAGCAGTTTGCCCAACATATCCGGGGCACGGTTGGAAATCCATAGCCCGCGCCACAGGATCAACACGTACAGCCCAAGGACTGTCAGCCCGCCCACCAGGCCGGTTTCTTCAATGATTACGGCGAAAATACTATCGGTCCAGGGCACGGGCAGGCCGGTGAACTTGGTGACGCCCTTGCCGATGCCCACCCCAAACAGTTCCCCACGGAAGATGGCCTGCAGCACGAACTTCATGTGGTCCGACGCTTTGAATGGATTATTCAGGCCGGCCAGGTACTTGCCCCAGCGGTCCTTGCCGGTGTCGGTGAAGGTAACCAGCAATGCGCCAAGCAATATTGCGGCCACAACCACCAGAATCACCTGGCGATATTCGGCCCCGGCCAGGTAGAACATCACACCGCCCATCACGAAGATGGTGATGGCCGCGCTGAGATCGGGCTGCATGAAGATCAACGCGCCGAAAATACCCAGCATCACCATCATCGGCACCAGGCCAAAGGAGATGATGTTCAGCACTTCGCGTTTTGAGTAGAGCCAGAACGACAGGTAAATAATCATCACCAGCGCCGCGATTTCGGTAGGCTGAACGGAACCGTTGAAGAGTGAACGCGTGGCATTCAGGCGGGTGGAGCCCATCACCAGCACCAATGCCAACAGGATCAGCGCGGTGAAGACCATCGGCATCACCAGGCGCTGGTAGCGGTGGTAATCAAACATGCTGGCAGCCAGCGCGGCCAGGCAGCCCAGCACCACAAAACCCATCTGGCGAAAGACGTAATAGGTATCGGCCTCTCCGCCGGCTTGAGCACTCTTCCAACTGCTGGAATATACCATAAGCAGGCCGACTACCAGGATGGCCACCACAAATAGCACCAGTGGAACATCCAGATGCAGGTCAAAAGACCGGGCAACCTTTGCCGCCGAAAGCGGACGGGCAGGAGATTTTACAAAAGCTGTTTGACCCATTCTCGATAGCGCTCCCCACGCTCCTCAAAATCAATAAATTCGTCATAACTGGTTCCGCCAGGTGAGAGCAGAACCACATCTCCTGGGCTGGCAACCTGCGCCGCCGCTTGAACCGCCGCCTGCAAACCTGTGACCTGCACGATCCATGTAAGGCGCTTACCGGCTTGCAGCGGGCCGATAGCTGCCAATATTTTTGGTGCAGCCTCACCAAATACCACCACCTGATCGACCCGCTGGTGAACCAGGGCGGCCAACTCGCCCCAGGGCAGGTCTTTGTCGCGCCCACCCAGCAGCAGCACCAATGGTTCGGTGAAAGACTGAATGTCTGCCATGGTGCGCTCTGGAGCGGTGGCAATTGAGCCGTTATACCAGCTGGCGCCCCGCAAGCTGCGCACAAATTCAAGCCGGTGGGCCACCCCGCCAAAATCGATCACACCACCTGCCATGGCCGCTGCCGGAAACCCGGCTGCCGCAGATACCGCGCAGGCTGCCAGAACATTGCGCAGGTTGTGTTCGCCGCGCAGCAACACCTGGTTGACCGGCAGCAGTGCTTGGCTGCCTTGGGTGGTTTGCAGCCAGATCTGACCCTGTTCCACATAGGTGCCCTCACTTGCGGTAGGCGGGCGCTGCAGCCCAAAGCTCAACAGGCGGCCGCGTACCTGTTCTGCCAGGTTCCAGGCCCCCGCGTCCTCGCGGCCTAACACGGCCACATCGCTGCTGCTCTGGAAAGCCAGAATGCGCGCCTTGGCCTGGCTGTAAGCCTGCATTGTGCCGTGACGATCCAGGTGGTTGGGCGTGATGTTGAGTACAGCCGCTACCTGGGGCGAGCGGGTCATTTGTTCCAATTGGAAGCTGGAGAGCTCCAACACCACCAGGTCGTCTGGCGCTATTTCTGCCAGGTGGTCGATCAGCGGCAGCCCGATATTACCGCCCACCCAGACGCGCGCCGGGGCCAGGATGGCCGCCTGCGCCATGCGCCCTACCAGGGTGGTGGTGGTGGTCTTGCCCGCCGAACCGGTCAGGCCGATCACGCGGCAGGGCACAGCCTCCATAAAAATCTGCGAATCGTTGGTCAATGGCAGGCCGCGGCGCAGGGTTTCAACGATGATCGGCAGAGTCAGCGGAACGCCCCCGGAAATACACACCTGATCGGTCTCATCCAGCAGGCTGAGCGGGTGATCGCCCAGCACCCAGCGGATTTCCAACCCGGCCAGCGCGGCGCGGGCGGCTTGCATCTGCTGCGCCGGGCGACGGTCGTTGATGGTGACCTGCGCGCCGCAGCCGGCCAGAAAGCGCGCCGCCGCCAAACCCTGGCGGGCCGCTCCCACGATCAGAATGCGCAGTCCGGTATAATCTTTCATCTGCCTACCACTGCAAGAGCCATGCCAAGCATGGCAAATAACAGGCTGACCAGCCAGAAACGTTGTACCACCTGGGTTTCACTCCAGCCGAGCAGTTCAAAATGGTGGTGCAGCGGAGCCATTTTGAACAGGCGTTTGCCTTTGGTCAGTTTGAAATAGCCCACCTGTAACATCACACTCAGGTTTTCGCAGAGCGGAATGATGGCGATTAATGGCAGCAGCAGCCATTGCCCGGTCATCAGGGCCACCACGCCCAGGGTGGCACCCAGTGAAAGCGCCCCGGCATCGCCCATGATGAGCTGCGCGGGGTGAACATTGAACCACAGGAAGCCGAACAGGGCGCCCACAATGGTGAAGCAAAAGCGCCCGATAAAGATTTGGCCCTGCAGCAGGGCAATACCGCCAAACGCGGCGAAAGCAGTGGCTGAGATCAACCCGGCCAAACCATCCAGCCCGTCGGTGAAGTTGACCGCATTCGAGAACCCGGCAATCACGATGGTGGCGATTGGCACATAGAAAATGCCCACCGAGAGCGATTTTTCGGCCCCGGGCCAGTACATTTCGGGCACTTCCAGCACAAAGCGCAGCACCAGCGCGGCGGCCAACGCAAAAATGATCTGAATGAAAAACTTGGTGCGGGCGCGCATTCCCAGTCCGCGGCGCGGGCCGCGGATGCCTTCCCAATCGTCCACAGCGCCCAGCAGCGCAAAGGCGACCATCACCAGCAGCGGCACCATCACCGAGCGCCCCAGATAATTCAGCCCCAGGAGTGAGGCCGCGTTGAGCAGCACGGTCAGCAGCACCACCGGCATGAGGAACATGACGCCGCCTATGGTGGGGATGCCCATCTTCACCATGTGGCTTTGCGGTCCTTCCACCCGGATGATCTTGCCGACCTTGAAATGGCGTAAGAAGCGGATCAGCGGAGCACCCCAAATGACGGTCATCATGAAGCCCAGCATACTCAGCGCCAGCGCCAGAGAAGTTTCTTTCATTATTCGCTTACCTCCAGTGCTGCCACAATGCGGTCCATGCGCAGGCTGTGCGAACCTTTAATCAGCACTACATCGCCTGCGCGCAGTTGCTTGCGTAAAAAATCGATGGCGGCGCTCACATTGGGCACCCAATTCACCGTCCAGGCGCCCATCCCGGCTGAAATCGCCGCGGCGGCAATCAGCTTGCCCAAGTCGCCCACCGCCAGTAGTTCGCTGCACACTTCGGCTGCGCGTACGCCCACCATTTCGTGCCCGGTTTGTTCGTAAGGGCCCAACTCCAGCATATCGCCCAGCACAGCGATGCGCCGTCCATCCAGTTCGCTCAACATGTTGAGCGCCGCCAGGGTGGATTCCGGTGAGGCATTGTAGGTATCGTCGAGCAGCAAGGCGCCGTTTTGGGTGTGAACCGCCACCAGGCGCAGTTGGGTGTGCCCGTGCTGCAGGCCCTCGGCGATTTCTCCCCAGGTAAGGCCCTCTACCAGGCCCACCGCCGCGGCGCGCAGCACGGTGTGCACCGAATGGCGCCCGATCAAGGGCACACGCAGGGTCACTGCATCCGCTCCATGGTGCAGGCGGCAGCGGATGCCTTCGAGACCGGCACTTTCAATTTCGTCAGCCCACAGGTCTGCCAAGGGGTCGAGCCCATAAAAGAAAACCTGCGCCTGGGTCTGGCTGGCCATCCAGCGCACCCAGGGGTCGTCGTAATTAAGAATGGCGATGCCATCGGGGGCGGCGGGCAGTGACTGCACCAACTCCGCCTTGCCATGGGCAATGGCCTCCTGCGAACCGGCCCGTTCGGCATGCACAGTACCGACGTTGGTCACCACGCCCAGCACGGGCTGGGCCAGGTCGCACAAGAATTTAATCTCGCCCGGCACATAGAAACCCATTTCGAGCACGGCGCGTTGGTGGCCCGGCCCCAGGCGCAGCAGGGTCAGCGGTAGGCCAATTTCATTGTTCAGGTTGCCCTGGTTTTTCAGGGTAGAGTAGCGCTGGCTGAGCACCTCGGCCACCAATTCTTTGGTGGTAGATTTGCCCACGCTGCCGGTGATGCCCACCACCCGCACATTTTGCTGCCGCCGCCAGAAGCCCGCGATGGTTTGCAAGGCCTTGAGGCTGTCGGCCACGCGCAGCAGGAAGGGCGGTTTGGGTAGAACGATGGCATTTAACGCCTGCGGCTGGCGCATATCGATCAGCGGATAGGCCAGGGGCAAGTCTTTTTGGATCACCGCGGCGTGCGCCCCGCGCTGGAATGCCGCTTCAACAAAATCGTGACCATCAACGCGTTCGCCGGGCAGGGCAAAGAACAGACTGGCCGGAATTGACTGCCTGGAATCGATGGAAGCCTCGCTGAAAATCAGTGAGGCCCCAGAAACTCGATTGCCCGTTAAGGCTTCAAACACGTCCGCAAAGGTTAACACGGTCTCAATCCCTATTTTGGGGTCGATCCCAACAACTGCTTGCGAATAGCATCGGGAGGCAGGTTGGTGAGCTGCACGCAGGTTTCAAATATCTCCTGGAAAACCGGGGCAGCCACGATGGAACCGAAGGGCTGCGAGCCGCCGGGCTGTTCCAGCCAGACGGAAATGATAAAGCGTGGATCATCCACCGGACCCCAGCCCACAAACGAGGCGTTGGTTTTGTCGGCATAATAGCCGCCGGTCGGCATGGGAATTTCTGCGGTGCCGGTTTTCCCGGCGATGCGGTAGCCGTCGATCTTGATGATTTTGGCCTCGCCCGCGATGGCCTCGGCCAGCATGTTGGAGACTTCATTGGCCGTTTTGGCCGAGATGGGCTGGTTGACCACTTGCGGTGGATTGTTGTACTGGCGGCCCTTATCGATAATGGCACGCAAAATATGCGGTGCCATGATCTTACCGTCGTTGGCAATGGCCGAGAGGGCCGAGATCATTTGAATAGGGGTCACAGCCACACCCTGGCCAAAAGCATTCGTCGCCAGGCTCAGTTTGGTCCAGTTTTCATCGGTCGGCTGGCGCACCGGGTAATAATCTTCGCCGTCGAGGTCTACATAGCTCAATTGGCCCACGCCAAAGGCCTTTATGCCTTCATAGAACTTCTTGTCGCCCAACTGGTAAGAGATCCAGGCGAGGCAGGTGTTGATCGAGTGTTCCAGGCAGCCCACCATGTTTTGCTTGCCGTAGGCGGCATAGGCCCAGTTGGCAATGCGTTTGCCGGGCGCGTCAAAAAAGCCCAGATCGTTGTAGACGGTGTTGCGGGTGACAGCCCCCGCTTCGATGGCCAGGGCCATAGTGATGGGTTTGAAGATCGAACCCGGCTCGTAAAGCTGGCTGATGGCGCGGTTCCACGGGATCTTTTTGAGCAGCAGTTCGGGCACCACGCGCTGCCAGTATTCGTTGGGATCGATGCGCGGGGTGGAAACCATTGCCAGAATTTCGCCGGTGCGCGGGTCCATCACAATGGCGGTGCCGGAAAGCGAGCCGGTTTTGGCGACAGCTTTATCGATGATCTTTTCCACCGCCGACTGGATCTCGCGGTCCAGCGTCAAAATCAGGCTGGAACCGGTGGGCAGGTTGGGAACGCTGGTAATGTCGTACGGCGAACGCGGCAGGAGAATGCTGGTGGCAGTGCCGGCCAGGTATATATCATAGCGGCCTTCCACACCATTCACACCACGCGGGTTGGCTGAGTCGAGGAAGGTGACATAGCCCAACGGGTTGGCGGCCAGGCTGCCTTCAGGATAGCTGCGCTGTAAATGGGGCACCAGCACCAGTGAACGCAGGTATGGCTGGTCTTCATTGGCCAAATCTTTCTTGCGTTTGACCAGGGCATCCACCTGAACCTGGTCAATGCCGTCGGCCAGGCGCACATAGATATAATTCTTTTTATCGGCTATGGTCACCTTTAGCAGCGAGTCGGTGTTCCACTGGGTGATGGCCTTGACTTCGCGGGCGACGGCTTGAATTTCCTTGTCCCAGGTATCTTCATGGATCGTTTTGAGATCGATACCCACCTCATACACTTCGCGGCTGCCGGCCAGCAGCTTGCCGTTGCGGTCGTAGATAGAGCCCCGCTCCGGAATGATCTTCATGGTGATCGTGTCGTTGTTCTCGCGGTAATAGGTGTCCATCTCGCTGACATCCGAGCGATTCTGGATGGAAATCATCTGTCCAAAAATGAGTGCGCCGATCAGACTGAACGCAATCCCCATAGAGAAGAAGCGCGAATTCTGGTTGATGTTCATGGTAATTTTCCTCCCTGGGTGAGTTGAAATCCGTTAATTGTCTTGAAAAGGAATTCCCAGAGCGATTCGGTATATTCCGCTTTGAGGGTGCCGGTGGGCAGCGAATCGGGGCCGGGCGGGGGGGCCAGGTTGACGATGGGGCGACCGGAATAACCGGGCACGACCACATACATGCCTGAATCGACGGGGGCCGGCTTATAGCCCAATTTTAGGGCGCGTTCTTCCATGGCAACCACCGAAGTTAGCGATCCCAATTTCACCTTCAGGCTGGAAACTTCGCGCAGCAGGCTCTGACGATCCCATTCACCCTGTTGGGAACCCAAACCCGCCATGGCGGCCTGGGCTGAAATCGACAAATACAGCCCGGTGACCAGCGCAAACACCAGGATCAACAGTAAGTAAGTTCTTAGCCGTAGAACCTGGGTGCGCCAGGGCGCCTGTTGGTATGCTTGAATCAGTTGTTGAGCCATTGCACGATCCTCATAGAGTTAGATACCCACCTTTATGCAACACTCATGCCAGATTGATCTTTTCGGCTACCCGTAACCGGGCGCTGCGCGCTCGCGGATTGGCCTGTGCTTCATCCTCCTGAGGGAGGATGGGATGCCGGGTCAGTTCTTTCAGCGAAGCCCGGTGCCCGCAGTTGCAAATCAACTGTTCGGGGGGGCAAATGCAGTCGCGGCTTTCACGGCGAAAGAACTGCTTCACCAGGCGGTCTTCCAGCGAGTGGAAGGCGATTACCGCCAGCCGCCCACCGGACGCCAGCGCGGCGATGGCGCGCGGCAGCGTGTCTTCGATCCCACTCAGTTCCTCGTTGACCGCGATGCGCAGCGCCTGAAAGGTGCGGGTGGCGGGGTGCAGGCGGTCGCGCCCGCGGCCCAGCGCCTTTTCGATCACCTGGGCCAGTTGCAGGGTTGTGACATAGGGGCGCCCGGCGATAATGGCACGCGCAATCCGGCGCGAATTGCGGTCTTCGCCGTAGCGGTAAATTAGGTCGGCCAGGTCGGCTTCCGGCAGCCTGTTCACCAGGTCGGCGGCGGTGGCGGGTTGGCTGGGACCAAAGCGCATGTCCAGGGGTCCATCGCGCAAGAATGAAAAACCACGTTCGGCCGTATCGAGCTGCATCGAGGAAACCCCCAGGTCCATCACAATCCCCTGCACGCCGCCCCAGCCCAGCCGCTCGATTTGATTGAGCAAGCCGGTATAAGAAGCCTGCGCCAGTTCAAAGCGCCCCGCAAATTCCGCCAGGCGCTGCTGCGCCAGGGCCAGGGCCTGCGGGTCCAGGTCTAACCCCAGTAGTTTTCCATGTGGGCCGCAGGCATCTAAAATTCCCCAGGCATGCCCTCCCGCGCCCACAGTGGCATCAATGTAGCAGCCCGGGCTGGTGGGGTTTAAGGCGTGCAGGATCTCCTGGTAAAGTACGGAGCGGTGGTGGGGGGCGTCTGTGGTCATGGCGGTTTCAGCGCAGCGGTAGATTGAGTTCTTTGAAACGCTGGGCGGTGGCCGGGGAATTTTGCTGGTTGACCTGCTCTTCCCATAGTTCCGGCGCCCAAATTTCAAAATGTTTGCCCTGCCCCACCACCACGGCCTGCCCGTGCAACTGCGCCTGATCGCGCAGATACTGCGGGATGAGGATGCGTCCGGCTTTGTCAAATTCCACCGGCACCGCGTTGGAAAAAACCAAGCGCTGCAGTAAACGGGCTTCGGGGTCGGTCACGCTGAGTTCGGTCAGACGTTCGGCCAGCGAATCAAAGACGGTCTGGGGCATCACGGTCAGGTTGCGGTCGAAGGCGCGCGTCAGCACGGCCACATCGCCCACCTCATCCCGAAAACGGGAGGGGATGGTCATGCGACCTTTTTCATCGATTGCGTGCTCGAACCGGCCCAGGAACATTTGTTCTACCTCTCCTAGATGCGCGCAACGCCGGATTTGGCTCCGGCGTTGCTGTGAGAAAAAACCCACGGGGTTGGATTTTCAACCCGATTATTTACTTTTTTTACCACTTCTTACCACTTTTCACCACTTACATCCACAGTATAGCTGATTCGGGGGTGTTTTACAAGGACTAACAGGACTATTTTCCACAATTGGGTGGGTGATTCTTGGATCAGTTTTGTCAAAATAAAAAAATTGGTTTTGAGGGGGGGAATACGGGTGGAAACAGAGACTTAATGACAGCAGGAGGGACGAATTCCGGGCGAAAAACTGTCTTAAGGATAGTCCATTTAAAGTGCCGGCAGCGGTTTGGGCATATTGAAAAATCCTGCCTGCGTGCTATTATGAGTGCTGTTGATCGTATTGATCAATAATCCGGTTCCCATCGCAGGCTGCCCCGTTTAATTCAACCCATCTTCATTACTGGGCGCCACCCAACGACTGATTCGTTTGCAGGAGGAAAGCAATGAAACGAATTTCTGTGGTTTTGCTGGTGAGTCTGCTGCTGTTCTTATTGCCGGCTGCGCCGGCCCAGGGGGCCAGCGCGGCCTTGGTACTCCCATCGGAGTGTTTTGGAGCGGTGCTGCCTTCACCCGGTGGGATTACTACTGAGGTCTACTGCATTCCAGCGAATTGGAACCATGACCTGGTGATTTTTGCGCACGGCTACATGAAGCCCAGCGTGCCGGTTGGCACGATCCCGGAAGATCAGTTGGTGATTGACGGCCAGTCGGTGCCGGGACTGGTGATGAGCCTGGGCTATGCTTTCGCAACCACCAGCTACCGCGCCAACGGGCTGGTGGTGCTGGACGCGGTGCAGGATGTGCAACTGCTGGCGCAGCACTTTGGCCAGTATACGCTGGTCGTCGGTCAGACCCCGCCCACTCACACCTACCTGATTGGGGCGTCGGAGGGCGGCCTGGTGACGACGCTGGCGTTGGAGCGCAGCCCGGCTGCTTTCTCTGGCGGGCTGGCGATGTGCGGGCCGATTGGCGATTTCCGCCAGCAGATCAACTATTGGGGCGATTTCCGCGCGATCTTTGATACTGTTTTCCAGGGGCAAAATCTGCTGCCGCCCACTGCCATCTCCGTTCCGCCGGCTACCATCGCGAACTGGCCCACGGCCGCCCTGGGGGTGGCTTATGCCATTTCACAGCCCCAAAACAGTGCCAATCTGGATACCCTGCTGAAGGTGAGCAAAGCGCCGTATGACACGGCAGACCCCACGACTAAAGTAAAGACGGTGATGGGGCTGCTCGATTACAACGTTAATGCCACCAACAACGGTAAAGAAGTGCTGCAGGGCAATCCGTTTGATAACCGTTTCAAATATTACAGCGGTTCATCGAATGACCGCGCCTTGAATGCCGGCGTGGTGCGTTACAGCGCCGACGCGGCGCCTTTGAACAACCTCAAGGCCTATCAAACCAGCGGCAAGCTGAGCAAGCCGTTGGTGACACTGCACACTACCGGCGATGAAATTGTGCCGTACTGGCATGAGGCGCTGTACACAGCCAAGACGCTGGCTAACAATTCGTTCTTCAAGCGCGTGAATATCCCCATTCTGCGCTACGGGCACTGCAACTTTAAGGCGTCTGAGGTGCTGATGGCGTTCTCGCTGCTGAAGTATAAGGTGACCGGCAGTCTGCTGAAGGGAGCCGAGATGGCTCTGCCGGCGGCGCAGCGCGCTGATTTCCAGCGCCTGACGACCGAACAAAACATCGTTCCCCAGACCGGGGCGGCTGATAAGTAAGGCGGAGCCCCCATAGGCGGTAACATAAGGCCAATTTCGTGATTAGCGACACAAACCCATCCCTCCCCGGTTTTTGGGGAGAGAAGGGGGCAGGGGGATGAGAGGGGTGGGCGGATGATCTTATGTTACCGCTTATGGGCGGAGCCCCCCTGTTTCCCCCTTCTGGGGGAAACAGGGGGGCTTATTTGCTAACAGGTTTTGTTACGGGGGGAACCCTGGGTGCGCCCGCAAGCAGCGCGCCTCAGGCTGCGGGCAGCACGGCGGCTTGCGCGGCCAGGATGCGCTCGGTGAGATCGTTAAAGGCGCGGTCAAACTTCTGGCGGGTGGCATCGGCGAGGTACCAGCGCACGATTTCTTCAGCGCCGTGGTGGAAGGGGATTTGGGCCTGCCAGCCGGGCACGGCGCGTTTAATTTTGGTGTTATCGAACACCACGGTGTGGGTTTTGTCGCCCAGCAGACTGGCGCCCCAGCGGGCATCGTAGGCGTTGATCACTTCAGACGCCACGTGCACCAGGCGGGCTTCGACCCCCAGCAGGCGCGCGAACAACCGGTAGATCTGGTCCCAGGTGAGGACTTCATCGTGAGTGATGTGAAAGCTGTCGCCGATGGTGTGGGGGTTGGCCAGCAGCCCGTTGAAGGCGCGCGCGAAATCCTGGTGGTGGGTCATCACCCACAACGTAGTGCCGTCGCCGTGCACTATCACGGGTTGTTCGCGGCGCATGCGTTCCAATACCGTCCAACCGCCCGAGATGGGAATGGCGGTTTTATCGTAGGTGTGGGATGGGCGAACCACGGTGAATGGAAAATTTTCCTCGCGGTAGGCGCGCATCAGGCGCTCTTCGCAGGCGATTTTGTTGCGCGAATACAACCAGAAGGGGTTGGTCAGCGGGGTGGATTCGGTGATGGGCAGGTTCCCCACTGGTTTCTGGTAGACCGAGGCTGAACTGATGAAGACGTACTGCCCGGTCTTGCCGCGGAACAGTTCCAGGTCGGCTTCCACCTGGTCGGGGGTGTATGCGATAAACTCGACGACAGAGTCGAACGTGTGCCCGCTCAGGGCGGCGCGGGTGGCGGGCAGGTCGCGGATATCGGCCTGGATCAAGTGCGCGCCGGTGGGGGCGGGGCGGGTCTGGTTCTGCCCACGGTTGAACAGGTAGAGGTCAATGCCCTGTTCGAGGGCCAACTGCGCACAGGCCGAGCTGATGATGCCGGTACCGCCGATAAACAAAACTTTCATGGGTTTCTCCTTAATGAGATAACGTCAGAACAACTCCGAATGAAACGGGGTGAAATGCTGCGGGGTGGCATAACGCAGAATGAAAGCGCCCTGCGGGGCCGTCACCCGGCCGCCAGAGACGGTCACCAGGCGGCTGCTTAACTCGTCTGTGTAGCTGCCGTCGGCCAGGGGCACGGCCAACTCGCCCGCCCGGTTTTGCACGTTGAAGATGCCGAGCAGCCCCGCGGCGGTCCCCTGCCAGGTGGCCTGCAGGCTGGCGCGGTCATCCAGCAAGGTGAACTGGCCGTGGGTGAGCAGGTCGTCCTTTTTCAGCGCGCACAGGCGGGTGAGCCAGGGTTGCAGCGAAAAATCCTGCCAGTCGATTTTATCGATGTCAAACAGCGAAGGGGTGTGCTGCGCGCCGGATTCTTGACCGGCGTAGAGCAGAAAGGCGCCGCAGTTGAAAGCCTCAAAGGCGGTCCAGGCCAGCGCCTGGGCCGGTGTGGGCGCCAGGGTTTGAATGCGCAATTGGTCGTGGTTTTCCACGCAGCGCATCTTCACATAATTTGCGGGGTAGATGGCATCTTGCAGCAGCAGCATTTCGAGGTAGCGGCTGAAGTGCATTTTGCCGGTCACCGCGGCCATAAACACCGGCCAGATGTCATAATCGTAGGTCAGGTCAAAGGCGCGGTAGACCTCGCTGTCGGAGAGCGCGCGCAGCCCGCGGCGGCGGCGGTCGGCTATAAAACTGAGATGCACCGCTTCGGCCAGCCAGATGACGCCGGGTTTGACCGCGGCGACCGCCTGGCGGGCAGCCGTCCAGAAATCTTCGGGCAGCAGCGAGGCCACATCGCAGCGGAAGCCATCCACGCCCAACAAGGCCCACTGCTGCAGGGTTTCGATCAGGTATTGGCTGAGGGCCGGGTTGGGGTGGCGCAGGTCAATCACGTCGCCCCAATCCGGCACGGTGGTCACCGGGGCGCCGTTGGCATCCTGGTGGAACCAATCCGGGTGCTGCCCCACCAGGACCGAATCATGCGCGGTGTGGTTATAGACCACATCGATCATCAAGCGCATCCCGAGCGCATGCACTTTTTCTGCAAGGCGGCGAAAATCATACAGCGTACCGTATTCGGGGTTGACGGCGCGGTAATCGGAGATGGAATAGGGGCAGCCCAACGAGCCTTTCTTATTCAACTGGCCAATCGGGTGAATCGGCATCAGCCAGACGATATCCACGCCCATGCGGCCAATGCGCTCCAGGTCGGCGGTCACATCGGCAAAGCTGCCGTGGGGTCCGTGATTGCGGACATACACTTCATAGATCACCAGATTGCGGGTTGAAGAGGGGGTATCAACAGCCATGGGTCAGTTTCCTTTAGTTCTTAGTTTGGGCAGCACGGCTTCGCGCAGCGCGCCGCGTTGGTCATCGTGGTTCCAGGCCGGGTTGATCGCTACGGAATCGGCGCGCCCCAGGCCCATTAACATTTCAAATTCGCGCCGGGTTTGAAAAATATCCAGCAGTTCATCCAGCCGGCGCCCGCTGAACAGGATGCCGCCGACAATGTCGTGATACACCACCAGTTTGCACAACAGCACCCCGTCGGCGTAATCGATCTGCGCGATTTCTTCGGTCAGAATGCGCTGCAGCATGACCAGCGCTTTGATCGGATGGTCGGGGTCGAGCTGCTGTTTGCCGTTAAATGGCTGCCAGCGGGCCTTGGGACCCTTGCCGATATCGTGTAAGAAGGCAGCTACTTCTAAAAGTGTCTGGTCCGAAGCACACAGGGCGGCATATTCCGGCGAGCGCATGGTTTCTGCCACTACCCGGCGGGTATGCGCGCCCACATCTTCAAAATGGGCGCGGTTATCCGTTTCCAACCCGGCCAGTTCGGCGGTTTCGGGCAGGCAGGTAATATCGCGCTGCAAACAGTCGCGCAATTCGTGCAGATTAGCAAAACGCGGGTGGGCGGAGTGGTTGATCTCCGTTGCAAGCTGCTCAATGGCGCGCTGGTAGCTGCGATAAATGAGGGTTGGGCCGCTGATCGCGGGGCGGAGGGGGGTGACCGAATCGAGGAAGTAGCACGAAGGATCGGTCTCAATGCGCGGCGGGGTAAGCCCGGCAGCCTGGTAAAGCTGCAGCACCTGGCCTGCCATGGTGGTGTCCCATACGATCAGGCGCGTGGCGGCGGCGATGGGCATCTGGCGCTGGATCAGCAGTTCCGACAGGCGGGCATGGCGCAGGCTTTCGGTGGGCATGCGCCACGCGGGTGAGTCGATCGCCTCCCAGTTCAGTTGGGGCAGGTCGGCCGGGTCGGAGAAGAAATCGGGGTTCGAGTTTGGCAGTACCGCCCGGTTGGTAAACACGGCCGGGTACTGGGTGAGGATATCGATGGGAAATTCAAAATGAATGATCAGTTCTTCGTCGATGGCCTTGCTGCTCATGATTGTCAGCAGCATGGGCGAAAGTTTGCAGAAGTAAAATGGAATATATTCTTCGTAACTGCCTGCCGGACCGGTGGGCACCGTTACACCGGCGCGGTAGCGCTGCACCCCTTCCCATACGATTGTGTTCAGCGGCAGGCCGAGGCGCTGCTGTTCGCGTACCGAGAGCAGACCATGATGCAGGATGGTTTTGAGGTTGCTGACCTGGGTGAAATGGTAGATGAAGCGGTTTTGGTGGGCGGCAGGGATGGCGGTCATGCACGTATTATAACAGCCCGATTTCAGTTAAGAATTCACCAACCACCCGGTCATAGGCCTCGCGGTTGTTCCAATAGGATTCGGCGTGGCGCGCGTTGGGCGCCAGGTAGAGCCGCGACAAGCCGTTTTGTTTAGCGCGCGCCAGGTCGACGCTCATTTGAGTCGGAATGAAATCATCTTGCGCGCCGTGGACGAACAGGGTGGGGGTGGTCAAATTGCGGATGGCCGTGATAGGGCGCACGTCGCCAAAACGCATACCGGTCAGCAGGAAACTCATCAGGCTGGCGGACTCGAGCAGTGGGAACGCAGGCAGGTGGTAATCCTGGCGAATGCGGTAAGCGAACAGCGGACGCAAATCTGAATAGGGGCAGTCGGCGATCACAAAGGACAGACGCGGGTCCAGCGCGGCGTGCTGCAGCACCGTGGCAGCTCCCAGCGATTCACCGTGGGTGCCCACCCTGCCGCCCGGTCCCAGGCGAGCCAGCGCCCAATCGATGACCGCCTTAAGATCGTACTTTTCAAAAAAGCCAAAGGTGCAGTTGGCCCCACCGCTGCGGCCGTGGGTGCGTTGATCGTAAATGAGCACGTTAAACCCGCGGCTGCGAAATATGGGCATGTATTTGACGGAGGCGAACAGGTTCAGGGTGATGCCGTGCACAATTACAACGGTTTTGTGCGAGTCGCCACACGGAAAGTAAAAACCATGCAGATCGTAGCCGTGAGGAGACCGGATGGAGACCTCTTCTTTGGTCCAACGTTCAAACTCGGCGGGAACAATTTTCCCGTCTTTCACCTCGTTCTGGTAAGTGTCTTGATACGGATAAACTTTTGGATACACCGCGACACGGGCAAAATAATAACCAATTACCAGAAGCACAAGCGGAAAAAGCAGAAAAACATATAAAACCATGTTTCACCTCCCCACAAGGATGAAGTTATTTTAGATGAGATTGAGGTTTTTGACGAGAGGGTCGCCTCCGCTCTGCAAAACCTGCACAGTCTTCCCAATTTTCTGCACAATTTCTCGATATTTCAACGATATCCTTGTAGCATACAATACAGGTCCTCTTCGACCACCCGGAGCGGCGGTTCAGACTGGCAATTCGCCGGTTGAGCCGCTGCGCCATTGCTGCAGAAGAAGTCCCGTTTTATTCTACCCTTTTGAGAGGTTGCTCTATGAAGAAGCTTATACTGCCGATTTTGATTGTTTTGGCTCTGGCCGCCGGTGCGTTCTTTTATTTCAATTATCAGAATGCTCAGGCGCAGACCCAGAGTACATACCAGACGGAAAAGCTGGTCAAGGGTGATTTGACCGCCACAGTGGGCGCCACCGGAACCGTGCGCACCAACCAGACCACATCGGTGAACTGGCTGGCCTCCGGCCGTATCGGTAAAGTTTTGGTGAAGGAAGGCGATAAAGTTACCGTTAACCAGGTTCTGGCCGAGCTAGACCCCACCACATTGCCACAAAACTTGATACTGGCCCGGTCGGATCTGGTGACCGCCCAGCGCAATCTGGATAACCTGAAGAATTCTGGCACGGCGCGCGCGCAGGCTCAGGAAACCCTGGCCAAGGCCAAACAGGCCCTGAAAGATGCCCAGGATAACCGCTTTCGCAAGAACCTGGCGCGGGTAACCCAACCCACCATTGACCAGAAGAACGCCGATATGGTGATTGCGCAGGACAGCCTGAAAACTGCCAAGGAAAATTACGCCAAGTTCGAAAACCGGGCGGAGAATGATGTGCAACGGGCCAACGCCTTCAGCCGGTTGGCCCAGGCCCAGCAGAAGGTCGATCAGATTCAGTATGATTTGAACTATCTGAACGGCGGACCGGATGTGAATGAAGTGGCCCAGGCTGATGCCGCGATTCTGGTGGCCCAGGCTCAGTTGGCCGATGCTCAACGCGAATGGGACCGCCTGCAGAATGGGGCTGATCCGCAGGATCTTGCCGCGGCCCAGGCCCGGATCGATTCTATTCAGGCCACCCTGTCACAGACGCAAATTAAGGCGCCGATCAGCGGTACGGTGACTGATGTGAAATCGATGGTGGGCGACCAGGTGAACGCGGGAACCGTCTCCTTCCGCATCGATGACATTTCTCGTTTGCTGGTGGATGTGCCGGTGGCCGAAGTGGATATCAACCGTATCAAGGTGGCCCAGCCCGCAAAACTGACCTTCGATGCGATTACCGGTAAAGAGTACCTGGGTAAAGTGTTCGATATTTCGGCCTTTGGCACGTCGACGGCCGGGGTAGTGAACTTCATCGTGACGGTGGAATTGACCACGATGGATGACCTGGTTCGGGCCGGCATGACTGCCGCGGTGAACCTGACGGTAGAGCAGCTTAGCAATGTGCTGGTGGTGCCCAACCGCGCCGTGCGCCTGCAAAATGGCAAACGCATCATCTACCTGCTGGAAGCCGGGCAGTTGAGAACCGTTGAAATTACCCTGGGTGCTTCGGCGGATACGACAACGCAGATCCTGCGGGGTGATGTTAAAGAAGGCGACGAAGTGGTGTTGAACCCACCGGCCGCAGCATTTACACCGCCAACCGGTGGTGGCAACCCCTTTGGCGGCGGGAGGTAGTGATGAATGAATGGGTAATTGAGACCCAGGACCTGCGCAAGATTTATAAAATGGGCACCGTTGAAGTTCGCGCGCTGGATGGCGTCACCTTCAAAATCCGGCGTGGTGAGGTCATCTCCATCATGGGCCCTTCAGGTTCGGGCAAATCGACTTTGATGAATATTCTGGGCTGTCTGGACCGTCCAACGAGCGGTAGTTACTCTCTGGATGGGGAAGAAGTGGCGCACCTCAACAGCGACCAGCTTGCCTCCATCCGCAACCGCAAGGTGGGCTTTGTCTTTCAAAGTTTCAATCTTCTGCCGCGCGCTACGGCGCTATCCAATGTGGAACTGCCCATGCGCTATGCTGGAGTGGGCAAAGGCCGCACCGACCGCGCAAAAAATGCGCTGACGGCGGTGGGTTTGAGTGATCGCTTTTATCACAAGCCGACTGAACTCTCGGGTGGGCAGCAGCAGCGTGTGGCCGTGGCGCGTGCACTGGTGAATGACCCCGCCATCTTGATGGCGGATGAACCGACCGGCAATCTCGATTCCAGGTCCGGCAGGGAAATTATGGAATTGATCCTTTCTCTCAATAAGGAACGAGGCACGACGATTATTATCGTCACCCACGATCTTAAGGTGTCTGATCAGACACAGCGAGTGATCCGGCTGGCGGATGGTGTGTTGGAGCGTGCCGCATGAACCTGGGAAAAGCGATCATTGAAGCGCTCGAAAGCCTGAGTGCTAATAAACTGCGCTCCGGGTTGACCATTCTGGGAATTGTGATCGGTGTGGCGGCGGTCATCGCTATGTTGGCCGCCGGAACCGGCGCGCAGAACACCATTACCGGTTCCATCAGTGGCATTGGCACTAACTTGCTGTTTGTCTTTCAGGGTAACCAGCAAAACAATGTACGGAATGTGCAGCTGCTTACCTTGCAGGATGCCGAAGCGATGAAGGACGAATTTCGCGCGCCATCGGTGGCGGCTGTTTCGCCAGTTGTACAACGCAACAGCCAGATCGCATACGGCCGCGAAGAAACCACCTCGCAAGTGACCGGAGTTAATCCGGATTACTTCAAGGTGCGCAATTATTCAGTTGCGGAGGGTGATGCCATCACCCAGGAACAGATCCTGGGGCAGGCTTCGGTGGCCGTATTGGGTACTCAGGCGGCGGATAAGCTGTTTGGTCGCCACCTGGGGATCACCGGAGAAACCATCCGGATTGAGGGCCAGCCCTTCCGGGTAATCGGTGTGCTGGAATCCAAGGGCGGTGGCTCATTTGGCAGTCAGGATAACGTGGTGTTGATTCCTTTCAGCACCGCCACCACGCGCCTCATCCGGCGCGCATCCGGCCAGGTAGATACCATCTATGTAGAAGCTACCTCCCCAGAATCGGTGAAGCAGGCAGCGCAAGAGGTATCCGACATTTTGCGCACGCGCCACCGCACGGCGATCGGCGCCGATGACTTTACCGTGTTCAGCCAGGCAGATTTCGTAGCCACCGCGGCAACGATCACAGGGGTGTTGACCATCTTCCTGGGGGGTGTGGCTGCCATTTCGCTGCTGGTCGGCGGTATTGGCATTATGAATATCATGCTGGTCAGTGTCACTGAGCGCACCCGTGAAATCGGTTTGCGCAAGGCGTTGGGGGCACGCAAGAAAGATATTTTGACCCAGTTCCTGACCGAATCGGCCATGCTCAGCCTGACGGGCGGGGTGATCGGTATCATCCTGGGCTGGCTGATCGCCGCGTTGATTGGACGGGTGGCCTCGGCCTCAGGCACGCCATTTAACCCCACGGTGGGCCTGGATGCGGTGCTGCTGGCTACGCTTTTCTCCACCGCGGTGGGGCTGTTTTTTGGCATTTACCCTGCCAACCGCGCTGCAAACCTGGAACCTGTGGAAGCCCTGCGCTACGAATAACCTGTGTGGGCGTGTACAATAATCGAAGCCAGCCGGATCCCAGCAAGTATTGCTGGGATCCGGCAAAGAAGGAAAGTATGGCAAAAAAAATTCTGGTCGTCGACGATGAACCGAAAATTGTTGAAATTTGCCGCGATTACTTGCAGGCGGCTGGTTTTGATGTGGTTCAGGCGGGTGACGGCCTGCGCGGCCTGGATGCAGCCCGGCGCGAGCGGCCCGACCTGGTGGTGTTAGATTTGATGATGCCAGGAATGGACGGCCTGGATGTGTGCCGCCGGCTGCGTCGGGAAAGCAATGTGCCCATTATCATGCTGACCGCCCGGGTGGAAGAAACCGATATGCTGGTGGGGCTGGAATTGGGCGCCGATGATTATCTGACCAAACCTTTCAGCCCGCGCGAACTGGTGGCGCGCGTGCGGACGGTGCTGCGGCGCGGCGCCGGCAGCCTGCCGGTGGAAATGATCCGGGTGGGCGATCTGGAACTGGACCGGGGACGTTTTATGGTGCTGGTGGCGGGGCAGAAAGTGGATTTGACCCCGACCGAGTTTGAACTGCTGGCGCTGCTGGCTGGCCAGCCAGGGCGTATCTTCAGCCGGGCGCAGTTACTCGAGGCGGTGCGCGGTACGGCTTTCGAAAGCTACGAACGCGCCATCGATTCGCATATTCGCAACTTGCGCCGCAAAATTGAGCCAGAAGAAGAGCAGCCTCGTTATATTCATACGGTGTATGGCGTAGGGTATAAGCTGGAACCATGAACCTGCACTCGGATGTTGATTCAACTGCCCGCCTGATCGGGCAGCGCCTGTTTGTGCTGGTTCTCCGGGTTTTGGGGAGTGTGCTGGTGGCACTGGTGGTACTGCTGGTGCTGGCAGCCTGGGGCACGTTGAGTTGGCTGAACACCACGCCGGAAAATATCCAGCCACTGCTGGTGTATATGCTCGAATCGCATTACGATGCCCGCGGAAGTTGGGATGGGGTACAGCATGTGTATGAACGCAGTCCTTCGCTAATGGTTTCAATGTACCAGCGGCGCTGGAATGAAACCTCCCTGCTGGATTCTACCGGGAAAATAGTGGTTGATCATGGCAATGCTGGCGGTACGGCGGTTGGCCAGGTTTATGCGCTCTCCGAGAGTGAATTGAGCCTGCCGCTGAGCGCAAATAGCCAGAAGGTGGGTACGCTGGTCTTTCACGCCAACCGTTTGTTGGAGCCGCTGTTGCTTTTTGCCCCAGTGTTTGGGCCGTTCAGCCTGCTGGCCTTGCTGCTTGGGGTGCTGGCGCTGCTGATCGGGCTGCGCCTGGTGCGGCGGCTGGTAGTGCCGCTTTCGGAAGTGATTGCCGCGGCGCAGTCGGTCTCAGAAGGCAACCTGGCGGCTCGGGTGAAAGTGGATGGGCCGAGTGAGCTGCGGATTTTAATCGACAGCTTTAACCAGATGGCTGAATCATTGGAACGCAATGATCGCGAGCGGCGCGAACTGCTGGCGATGGTGGCCCACGAACTACGCACCCCGCTGAGCGTGCTGCGCGGACGCCTGGAAGGCATTGTGGACGGGATTTATCCCGCGGATCAGGCTCACATTGCCGGAGCCCTGGAAGAGACTTATCTATTGGGGCGGTTAGTCGAAGATTTGCGCCTGCTGGCGCTGGCTGAGGCCCGTCAGCTGCATTTTGATATTAAGACGGTCGATCTGGTGGCCGTGGCGCAGCATGCCGTCGACCTGTTCTGCGCCGAAGCGGCGGAAAAGCAGCTTCAATTGGAGCTACAGGTGGAAGTTGGCTCGGCGAAGATGCAGGCCGACCCGCAGCGCCTGGAGCAGGCCATCGGCAACTTGATCGTGAATGCGCTGCGTTATGTGCCTTCCGGCGGGCAGGTGGTGGTGACGGTGCGCGACCGCCAGGTGATCGTTAGCGATAACGGCCCTGGCGTACGGGCGCAGGACCTGCCGCTCATTTTCACGCGGTTCTGGCGGGGAGAAAATGCCCGCTCACGGCACGCGGGCGGCAGCGGGTTGGGGCTGGCCATTGCCAAGGAACTGGTGGAAGGCCAGGGCGGGCAAATTATCGCGCAAAACCGCCCGCAGGGCGGCCTGGAAGTTATGATCATCTTTACTCTCAGTTCGGATTAAACTCACGATCTGAAAGAATTGACTTAGAATGGGCCGCCGAAAATTCATTTTAGGATGGTGATGCATGGATATTCTTGAGGTCATTTTTTCGCGCGCAGCATCCGCAATTACCAGGAGCGCAAAGTAGAGCGCGCAACCCTGGTGCGGCTGCTCCAGGCAGGCATGGCAGCGACTACGCGGCCAACGCCCAGCCCTGGGAGTTTGTGGTAGTGGATGAGCCGGATGGGTTGGAAAGCCTGCGCGGCTGCCTGCCATTCGGACGCTATAACAACCCGGCGGCGATTGTAGTGTGTGGTAACCCGGAAATTGCCAATAACTCGGTTGGGAAAATGTACTGGGTGCAAGATTGCAGCGCCGCGACCGAAAATATTCTGATCGCCGCCGCCGGTATGGGGCTGGGGGGCGTCTGGATTGGCATCTATCCGTTGGAGAGCCGGGTGGAAGCCGTACGCAAAGTACTTAACATTCCAGAAGGAGTCACGCCGCTGGGCGCGGTGTATGCAGGTTACCCGGCGGAACAAAAGGAAGCGCGCACCCAGTACGATGAACACCGCGTGCACTGGCAAATTTATGAAGAACGAAAACGGCGGACCAGAGTGAAAAATGCCAAACATCAAGAATGAGACACTACCACTGAACCTGGAACCGCGCACCGCGGTGGTGACCGGCGCCTCAGCCGGGCTGGGACGTGAGTTTGCCAGCCAACTGGCCGCGCGCGGCTATGATTTAATCCTCACCGCGCGGCGGGCAGACCGCCTGCAGGCTCTGGCGGATGAACTGGCTGGTCGCTGGGGGCGCACCGTGCAAGTGCTGCCGGCGGATCTGGCTGACGCGCAGGACCTGACCCGCCTTGAGGATACACTGCAGCAGGCCGGGCCGCTGGACCTGTTGATAAACAACGCGGGTTTTGGCCTGTTGGGCAATTTTTGGAAGTTGGAGCAAGACGCACAGACTGAGATGATCCATGTGCACGTCACCGCCAGCACGCGCCTGGCGCACGCCGTGCTGCCGGGCATGCTGGCCCGCCGCCATGGCGGGCTGGTGCAGGTGGCCTCTCTGGCGGCATTTATTCCGGGCAGGCATTCGGTCCTGTATAACGCCACCAAGGCTTTCCTGGTGGCGTTCAGTCAATCGCTGCAGGCCGAACTGAAGGGCAGTGGGGTGCAGGTCCAGGCGCTTTGCCCCGGGTTTACCCGTACCGAATTTCACGATACGCCGCAGTTGTTAGCCCAATTTCACCGGGGCAATTATCCCGGCTGGTTGTGGTTGAAAGCCAGTGATGTGGTAGCCGATTCGCTGCGCGCGGTGGAGCGTGGCAGCGGGGTGCTGGTGCCGGGATTGGGCTACCGGCTGGTTGCGCATGTGCTGCATACCGCACTGCTGGGTGGTCTGATTCGCAAGGTCATCACCGGCTGAGCGTCGGCTTTTGGAAGCCAAACCTTATACAAACAAACTGGGGGTTGACAGGGGTATGATTGCGTGATATTATTTTGATATCAAACGATTTGAGATTGAAATAAAAAATGCCTACTCATTATCAAGGGACACCGGAAGAAATATTAGCACTGGACACGTTTATCAAACTGACGCGTGCCTTGAACACAATGTTGAACCGCGTGGCAGCGTATGATACGTTGGGTGACCTGACCGTGAGCCAGTTCGGAGTGCTGGAAACGCTGCTGCATCTGGGTCCGCTCTCGCAGACGGAGATTTGCGTCAAACAGTTAAAGAGTGGTGGAAACACAACCATGGTGGTTGACAACTTGGAAAAACAAGGTCTGGTGCGGCGCGAAACCTCTGTCGAAGATCGCAGAATCACGATTGTGCACCTGACCCCCGCGGGAGATACATTAATCCGGGATGTTTTTCCTCGACATGCCGCGGCAATTACGGCAGAGATGAGCACCCTTTCAGCGCAGGAACAGCGCCAGTTTGGCGCATTGTGTAAGAAGTTGGGCAAAGGCAAGTAAAAAACTGAATACCGCAGCAGGCAATTTTTTTTAATTTAATCGTTTGACGATAAACAATTTAATCTTAATTGAATATGGAGAATATACAATGGCATGGACAATTGATTCGGCACACTCGCAAATTACTTTTTCGGTTCGTCATATGATGATTTCCAATGTGCACGGGCGCTTTGAGAAATTTACCGGCGAAGTCGATTTCAATGAAGCCGATCCTACCCGGTCTTTAGTTAACGTGCAGATTGAAGCAGAAAGCATTAACACCAAGGAACCTCAGCGCGATGGTCACCTGCGCTCGGCAGATTTCTTTGATGTTGCCAATTTCCCGGTGATCGGTTTTAAGAGTACCCGGGTTGAGAAGGTAAATGATACTCATGGACGGATTTATGGCGATCTGACCCTGCACGGCGTGACGCATGAAGTTGTTTTGGATACCGAATATGCCGGTCAATCCAAGATGTGGGGTAAGACAGCCGCGGGTTTCAGCGCTTCGACACGCATCAACCGCAAGAATTGGGGGTTGAATTGGAACCAGGCGGTTGAGACGGGCGGCATTTTGGTGGGCGAAGATATCAACATTAACATTGAACTGGAAATTGTGAAAGTTGAAGTGGCCCAGGCAGCCGCCGCGTAATCGGCGCGCTGTATTCCAACTGAGTGACCGTCTTCGGACGGTCATTTTTTTTGGGGATTGCACTCGATCGGATACAATTAGCGGGAAAGGTATGCGCCCGGTTATTGTGTCTTTTTCGGAAGCATGCGCTGCGGCAGGGTTGTGACCATGGACCTACCTGGTGTGCTATTTGGTAAACATCACTCCTAAATACCCAGCAGCGTGGCAAATTCGGCCACCAGCGCCGATTGAAAGGCATTGTGGTACCTCTCTTCCATTTCGGCCTGCATCCCCTGGCGGATTGTGGCCAGGCGGGCGCTTTTTTGCTGGCTGGAGAGCGAGAATGAGCGGCGCAGTTCGTCCACTTCGGGGTGCGCGGCTTTCCATGCGTTCAACCATTCGGTGGCAGGCTGTGGGCGTTCCACAAAGGTGGCAAACTCTTCAAATTCTGGGGTAAGGAAAGCATAGACGGGAATTGCCATGATGCTGCGTTCGTTAAAGAATTCTTTAAGCACCAACCACTTATTGCGCGAGAAAATGCGCATTTCCAGGGTTGGGGCCACCGCGGCCATTTGAGCCGCGATGGGCAGTGTCATCAGACAGTCAATACACCAGTCTTCCGAAAGGACAGCGAGCTTAACCGGGCGCTTTAGCTGCTGCAGGCGGGTGTTGTCCTCCGTGGTAAGGCGAACTTCAGCCATGCGCCGTTCCATGTCGACGCGGTAGGTTAGCATTTCGGTGACATATGTTTCGAGCGCAACCCCTTGCTGCCAGTTTTCTGCATTAATAGGAAAATAAGCCAAACGAACCTCCCGTCCAAAAAATAAAATAAGGCCATTGCCGCGCCGTTTCGCGCAGATAACCCCGCAATTATACCCAACTTTTCGTTTACGCTAGCGCAGGATGCGCTGGAAATAGGCATTCAGTTCGGCGGTTTGGGTGTAATAAAACACATCTTCCGAGATGCCGGCAAGGGTGGCAGAAACCTCACAATCGCGGCTGGCGATGGTGATCACCTGAATGCCGCGCGCCGTGGCGTAGCCGGCCTCGATGCCGACCCCCACCCCTTTTTCACTCAGTTCGACCACCACCAGATGGGTGTTGCGGATTTCGCGCATGGTGATTTGCATCAGTTCACGGCTGTCAAATTGTACGGAGCCCCATTTTTCGAAATCGCGCACGATGCAGCAGGTTTTTACCCCGCAGCTTTCCAAAATTTTCAGAATCTCTTCAGTCCGTCCCCGATTGCTGTGGTCGGCGTGATATTTGATCGAAAGAAAAACATTCATGATAATGAATTATCCTGTATTTCATCATTGGCTGCACTTGTTTGTATAAGCTAAATGAGGCAATTGACTCTTGACATTTGCATCAAATCTTTTATAATCTATCGAAATTGAACAATTAAAAGCGACGACGAGGACGAGTACGCGCCATTCTGGCGGTACAGAGAGCAGGGAATGGTGAAAGCCTGCCCGTACGATGATGCGAAATGGACCTCAGAGCTGCAGGGTGAACGAAATTTCAAGTAACCTGTGCCGGAAATGCCGCCGTTATTGGGCAAAGGGTATCGCCTGACCGGGCCGTACCCGTACGAGTGAGGCTGGCTGTTTTCCTATGATGCATCATCATAGGTTTTTTTGTTAACAGTCGGGCTAAATGAGGTGGCACCACGGACATTGCGTTCGTCCTCCCAAGGATGAACGCTTTTTGTTTAAGGAGATGGAATGAGCATAAAAAAAGGACGCATTCTTACGGGGCACCGCCCCACCGGACCGCGCCATATCGGTCATCTGGTTGGCACGTTGGAGAATTGGCGCAGGCTGCAGGACGATTATGAGTGCTTTTTCCTCGTGGCTGACCTGCATGTTTTGACCACCGATTACGCCAACCCCGGGCGCATTCGCCAAAATACGATTGAGATTGTGACCGACTGGTTGGCAGCCGGGATCGACCCCGACCGCTCCACCCTGGTGTTGCAATCGGCGATTCCCGCGCATTCCCAATTTAGCGCCCTCTTGAGCATGCTGGTCACGGTTTCACGCCTGGAACGGGTGCCCACCTATAAAGAGCAGATCCAGAATTTAGGGGTGCAGCCTTCGCTGGGCCTGCTGACCTACCCGGTGTTGCAAACCGCGGATATTTTGCTGTATAAAGCTGACACGGTCCCGGTGGGTGAAGACCAGTTGCCGCATCTGGAACTGGCACGCGAACTGACCCGCCGTTTTGACCAGTTGTATGCCCCGCTCTTCCCGGAACCGCAGGCACTGCTCTCGGCCAACCCGCGCCTGCCCGGTACTGACAACCGTACCATGCATACCTCGTACGGCAATGTGATTTACCTCAAGGACAGCCCCGCGGAAACTACGCGTAAGGTGATGAGTATGTTTACCGACCCCACGCGCATCCATGCCACCGACCCGGGCCATGTGGAGGGCAACCCGGTTTTTACCTACCTGGATGTTTTCCATCCGGATGCGGCTGAAGTGGGGGACATGAAAGAGCGCTATCGCGCCGGCAAAGTGGGCGATATTCAGGTAAAACAGCGCTGCGCCGAAGTATTGAACGAATATTTGGCGCCGCTGCGCGCTCGCCGGGCCGAAATTGCCGCTCGCCCGCGCCAGGTGCTGGAGATTTTGCAGCACGGCACCGACCGCGCCCGCCCCGTGGCTGCTGAAACTGTGGAAGAAGTGATGCGATTGATGGGTCTTTCTGCGGGATTGGACCTGAATGCCGAAACCGCTGCCGTGCCTGAAGTTAAAGGCGCTTTCTGCTGATATTCGTTTCATTTTGTTCGATAAGGAGCCTGCCATGTCTGACCAGACCCGTTTTAACCTTGGTGAATCTGATTTGCCGAAATTTTGGTACAACATTAATTCCGACAGCCCGGTTGCACCGGCCCCCGTGCTGCACCCCGGCACCAAAGAACCAGTGACGCCTGATTTTCTATCGGTGCTCTTTCCGATGGATTTGATTTTGCAGGAGATCAGCACCGAACGCTATATTGAGATTCCCGAAGAAGTACGCGAAATCTACAAGCTCTTCCGGCCCACGCCGCTGCTGCGCGCGCGCCGCCTGGAAAAAGCCCTGGGCACCCCGGCTCACATTTATTACAAGTACGAAGGCGCTTCACCCGCCGGCAGTCACAAATCGAACACGGCCATTCCGCAGGCCTTTTACAACAAAAAAGCCGGTACGCATGCTCTGACCACCGAAACCGGCGCCGGGCAATGGGGCTCAGCACTCGCAATGGCCGGCAAGATGTTTGATATCGCGATCGAAGTCTATATGGTCAAGGTGTCTTACAATCAGAAGCCCTATCGCCGCTACCTGATGGAAACCTACGGCGCCCAGGTGTTTGCCAGCCCCACCAATCTCACCAACGCGGGGCGCAGCATTCTGGCGGAACACCCCAACAGCGACGGTTCGCTGGGCATTGCCATTTCCGAAGCGGTGGAAGTGGCGGCAATGTCGAACGGCAAAAAGAAGTACAGCCTTGGTTCGGTGCTCAACCATGTGCTGCTGCATCAGACGGTCATTGGTGAAGAGGCGCTCAAGCAGATGGATATGGCGGGCGAATATCCCGACGTGGTGATTGGCTGCGTGGGTGGCGGGTCCAATTTCTCAGGAATCGCATTTCCCTTCTTGCGCGAAAACCTGCGTAACGGGCAGCGCACTCGCCTGGTGGCGGTTGAACCGACCGCCACGCCTTCGCTGACCCGCGGCATTTATGCTTTTGACTACGGCGATACGGCGCAGATGGCACCGATTGTCAAGATGTACACGCTGGGCCACGACTTTATGCCGTCGCCCATCCATGCCGGTGGTCTGCGTTATCATGGTATGGCCCCCGCCGTGTCTGCGTTGTATGACGCCGGGCTGATCGAAGCAGTGGCTGTGCGCCAGAAAGCCACCTTTGAAGCAGGTATTCTGTTTGCCCAAACCGAAGGGCTGCTCCCTGCGCCCGAATCGGCGCATGCCATCTGTGCCGCCATTGATGAGGCGCGCAAAGCCAAAGAAACCGGTGAAAAGAAGGTCATCCTCTTCAACCTGTCTGGCCACGGTAACTTTGACATGTACGCCTACAACGCCTATAACACCAACCAGTTGGAAGATTATGATTATCCCGAAGAAGCCATTGCCAATATTCGCGAGCACCTGCCCCAGGTGAGCACCCCTGCATAAGCCTGGCGTGTTTTCTTGACACGGTTTTGACATTAATGTGCAAAACCGTGTCAGGTTTCGTGATACAATCAATTTATGAGTTGCTCACGAACAATACTTTGTATCATATTTCCGCCCCTGGCGGTGTTAGATCGCGGTTGCGGAACGGTTGTTATCGTCACTCTGCTCACTCTGGCGGGCTGGGTGCCTGGCGCAATTGCTGCTATCGTACTCAATTACCAGTCTCCGCAAGATCGCAGATAGTCTTTTCAGCCACCAAAAAAAATCCCGGCATCGCCGGGATTTTTTTTGGTGGCTGACTGCGATTTTTTTCTGTGGACTTAAGCGGGCAGTGCTTCGCCCAGGATGGCTGCCAGAAATGCCTGGTTATGAAATCGCAGCAGGTCTGCATCGATGGGCCGGGCTATTTGTCCCAGGGTATACGCGCCGACCAGCGGGATATCGCCCAATTCTTCGCGCAGGACGGCGGCGAGCTGCCCCGCGCGGGTTTCAAACAACAACTGCCAGGCGTAATCGATAAACACCAGGGCCAGCAGCGGGCGGGCGCCGTTCAATTCTGTCAGTGCATGCCGGATGGCCAGGCGCGCGCCCTGCAAGCAGGCCTGTGGGTCCCCCACCATCAGGTGGGCAGTTTGGCCTTCGGACAGCACTGTATTCATTCGAAAACTACCGTCCACTTCTACCTGCAGCGGGCTGCGTACGATCCGTTCGGGCAGCCCGGGGGTGACTTCCAGCCCAAGCGGGTACAGCCGGGCCAACTGCGAATAGGGCGGAAAGGCCCACTGGCGCGCGGGCGTGCCGAACACGCCGGCATAGGTCTCGGCTGGGCTCTGGTTGTTGATGCTTTGCAGCCACAGGTTGCGCGTTTTGGTTATTTTGAAATGGATGCCAGTATCCTGCCAGCCGTGCTGGATGCCGGTGCCCAGACGCAGTCGCCCGCCCAAGGCCAGTGCCGAAAGCGCTCCACTGGACCATTGATTGCCCCCGAACTGATAGGTTTTGCCCAACTGCACCTCGCCGGCAGCCAGGCCGCCTGCCACGGGCAGTGTCTGGCCGGTGAGGGCCGGCAGCAGTTGGCTGGCGTCGCCCTGAATGCCATCGGCAGCCAGCAGCAGGCCCTGCCATGGAGTGTTTTCTTCCGTCAGCATTTTCACCAGGTCGCGCCCGGCCGCGGCGCTGTCGCGGCCAAACTGGGGCTGCCAGATGGTTTGCACTTTCCAATCGGTGCCCGCCAGGATGGCCAGCACCACGCTGCGGGGATGTTCACCCGCGGCGGTGATGGGGCGGCTGGTACTCATGCCCCACAGTGGTATGCCACCCAGCAAGCTGGTCAGCCCGTTGACCACCTCCACCACGGGGTATTCATGCGCTGCAAAGACCACCACCGCCGAAGGACGGGCCGTCCCCAGGCGTTCCAGGGCCTGCTGTGCGGCCTGGCGCGCAGCTTCGCGCCCATCAATGCCCTGTCCAATGCCCCATGCAATACCACGCGCCATTTTGCTGCTCCTCGCTCAACCTACTCGGCAATGGGAACTGTGAAATGGAAGGTTGTGCCCTTGCGAAATTCGCTCTCGAACCAGATGCGCCCGCCTTGCATTTCCACCAGACTGCGGGTAATGTTTAACCCCAGGCCCGTGCCAGGCACCTCGCGGGTTTTGGGGTCTTCAGAGCGGAAGAATTTTTGGAAAATTTTCTTCTGGTCTTCGGGATTAATGCCAATCCCGTTGTCTTGCACCCAAATGTGCACCACGCGCCGCGCGCCGGTCGGGTCCCATTGGTTATCGCAGGCTGCGGCGGATACTACAATCTGACCACTTTGCGGGGTATATTTGTAGGCATTACTCACCAGGTTAACCAGCACCTGGGCCAGGCGGGTGCGGTCTGCCCAAACCATGGGCAGGTCGGCTGGAAGCTGGATGAGCAGTTGTTGGCCTTTTTCCTCCACCTGGCGGCGCGTGGAGCGTACGATATCGTCCACCGCGGCTGAAAGCGGCAGGGCTTTAAAATCGAGCCGCAGGCGGCCGGCTTCAATCTTGGACATATCGTTCAGATCGGAAACCAGGGTATTCATACGATCAATATTGGAGCGGATAGTCTGCAAGAAATTTGCCTGGGCTTCGTTCACCGGGCCCACCGCCTTGGCTGCCAGTAGTTCGGTATAGCCTTTAATGGAGGTCATCGGGTTTTTAAGTTCATGTGCCACAAAAGAGACAAACTCGCTTTTGGCCAGGTTGGCGGCCTGCACTGCCGCATAAAATTGCGCGTTGGAAATAGCGACTGAGGCATGGTCGCCCAGGCGCTGCAAGAACCCCATGTTTTCGGCCGAAATTGGCTGGCTGGCGGTGCTTTCAATTAACATCAGGCCAATGGTGGTGGTTTCGCGCCGGATGGGCAGGGCCAACTGGCTGACGGCGTGGGTCAGCAGGCCTGGCGTGCCGGTCAGTGCGTTCAAAACAATTTGCTGAGGGCTGCCGTTTTCCACCACGGTTGCCAGCGGGGTGCCGTTCAGCGGCAGCAGGGAATTCTGGAAAGCTTCCAGCTCAAGCGTATATCCCTGCGCAGCCATAATTTTAAGGCCATCTTCCTGAATGGTACCGATCACACCTGCTGCTGCGCCCGATTGGCGCAAGGCCCATTCCAGGGTAATTTTCATGGTGGTGGTCACATCCAGACTGGTATTTAATTCGCGGTCGATGCGTTGCATCACCGAGAGTTCTTCCACGCGTGCCGCCAGAGCCTGGTCGGTGACGGTGAATTGGCGGGCGTTTTCCACGGCTACCGAGGCTTGCGCGGCAAAGGTTGAAAGTAGTTCCAGGTCTTCTTTAGTAAAGACCCAACCGTCTTTCTTATTGATCACTTCCACCACACCGGTGGCCCGATCATTCACGACCAGTGGAATGACCAGAATGGAGTGGGTGACGAAGCCGGTTTGCTGATCGGTTTGCTGAAACCAGCCGGAGGTGTTTTGCACATCATTGGCAATCAGTGGGGTGCGCTCGGCCACGGCCTTACCTGCCAACCCTGTGCCGGCGGGCAGACGGGTGTTCATCAGGTTGCCTGCCACCGGTCCCACAGTGGCCCGGAAGACCAGGTCGCCAATGGATTCATCCACCAGCAGCAGACTGCCAGCCTCGCAGTTAAGAATATCGACCGCGCTTTTTAGAATGCTGTTGAGCAGCGGTTCCAGTTCCAGAGTGGATGTGAGCTGGCGGGTGACCTCATTGAGGATCGAAAGCTGGCGGGCGCGCCGTTCTGTTTCTTGCAGCAGGCGCATTTTGATGATGGCACTGGCCACCTGATCGGCAATCGCCTGCAGCAATTGCAGTTGTTCGGCGGTGTAGGGGGAGGATGGGTCGTTTTTTCCCAGGCTTACGGCGCCAATCGTCTCAGCACCGGCGTTGAGCGGCACGCTCATCCAGCCAAAGATTTTGGTACGGTTTGAAAGGATACCGCGTTTCTGGCACTCGCGGTTGTAGTCTTCGGTTAATATGGGGCGGCGCAGGCGGACAATTTCATCTTCCAATGGGCTGCCGCCGATCGGCGGCCGGTTTTCGTACTCGGGAAAGCGCTCGTCATCTACCACATAAAAGACTTCGCGCAACTGCCCATTCTCCAGGTTAACCAGCATCACGTGGAAATCGTCGGCTGGGATTACCTGAATGGTTTGAGCATAGATCAACTCCAACGAGTCATCCAGCGTGAGGGTGATATTGACGCCCTGAGCCACCTGTGCCAGGGTATTGGTCTCGCGCACGCGGGTTTCAAGGTTAACCACCACCTGTGCCCGCTCAATCGCCAGGGCGGCCTGGTCGCACAACGCATCCAGAAAAGAAAGCTCGCGCCCGCTGTAAGGTTCGCCGGAAAGGCGTGGGCCTAATGCCAGCCAGCCTGCCAGGCGCTGCCGCCCCGAAAGCGGCGCGAACAACTGCGCTCCCAGCAGTTCGAGCCGCACCTGTTCTGTATGTAGTTGGGCCGGCAGCATCCCACCGCGTTCCAGGAAAAGCGGAAAGCGCTGTTGCGTGAGCAGGTTCACCAGCGCACTGCTGGTGGCAAAGCGCAGGTCACTGGTGGAACGATTTTGCTCATCTGGCGCGGCGATATATTGATCGCTTAGCGGATCGTAGATGAAGAGGTGCAGCGTGACCGGATTGAGTGAGTTTTGCAGCGAACTGCGCAGCGTTTGTAAAATGGATTTCAGATCCACCAGGGAAGTCAACTCGCCGCTGAAGGTTTGCACGCGTTCCTGGTAAGCGCGCTGACCGTGGAAAAAGACGGCGTCGATGCCATCTTGCAGCTTCTGGCGCAGCGGCAGAATGGCCAGCGCCAGGATAAAAAATGCCAGCCCGGTGAAGAGCGGATTTTCTAATTGCGCGCTGCCGCTGAAGATCAGCCCTAGCCCGCCGGCCAGCAAAGCGTAACCAGTGGATACCAGAACGGTCAGCAGCCCATACAAGGCGGCACGGCTGAGCACATAATCGGTTTGTACCAGGCGGTAGCGCTGCACTGCATAGCCGCACAGCAATGGAAAGATGGCGGTAGGAACCAGCACCAGCGCAATCGATCTGACCTGCAGTGGAAAAAACATGCTGGCCAGCAGCCACATCAGCAGTGGGCTAAACCCCAACAGCATGCCCAACAGCACCAGACGGATTTGCTCACGCTCATTGGAACGCGCTGCGCGTAGCCGGCGCAAGCCGATCCAAATTATGGCAAAGAGCAGCGCTATGCCGGAAAGGATGAGGTTGAATATAAGGATGAATGACCCCTCCATAAGGATTGGCCGTCCCAGCAGCAGTGATAACGCACCCAAGATGAGGCTGGCGATAAAACCAACCAGGCGCAGCCAGGGGTGGCGGGTTACCCACGCATCTTCACTGGGAAACAGCACGGCCAGTTCCAACAGGGAGCCACCAAACATTGCCAGGGCCAGGAACCAGATGGGTAAGTACTCTTCGGAGGATATGGTGGCGGAGAGGATGCTATACAGCAGTCCTATCACCAACCCGGCTGAGGTGGAAAATACCCCATAAGCCAGCCCACCGGCCAGGTGGCGGCGAATTGCATAGATCCAAAAGCCGCTGGCCAGAAAGATCACGCCGATGAAATAGGTGACATAAAAATAGACGGTTTCATCCTGGCGAGGCTGTGTGCGAAAGAACTGCCATGCCGATCCAAAAAAGGGCACGCTGGCCAGTGCCAGCAGCCCGCTGACCAGATACGCCAGCACAATGGCCTGGCTGAAGCGCAGCAGCAGCCGGTGAACCTGTGGCAAAGCGGTGGGGCGCGCGCTGGTTTCAACCATGGTGGTGATGAGAGGGCGGGTTAGCAGTTTGCGAGGAGCTCTTTTTCTCAATCTGACTGGCATCCAGATCTAGCGGAATGCGTCTTTCATTCAACATCTTAAGCAGCACCCGCACCCGTTCATTGCCGTCCAGGCGCACATCAAAGATCGCTTCGTAACCGCTGAAGGGTCCGGCATGGATCACGACGGGATCGCCCGGTTTGAGCCCATCGAACAGCGTTCCGCCGGCTTCAGCAATTTCACCGACGCGGTGGCGGATGCCAGCAATAATCCGATCCGCCACCGCCGCGGGTTCACCGCCAAAGGTTACCAGGCCGGTGGCGAAAGGCATCCATTGAAAGACCGAAAGTCCGCTGGCTTCCAGGTCTGCGCGCACAAAGAGATAGCCTGGAAAGTAGGCTTTGATCTTGCGCGCTCTGGGATTGGTGGGATGGACTCGAATGCGCGGATAAAAGCTTTCAAAACCGCGCGCTAAAATTTGTTCCCAAAGCAGTTCTTCTTTATTCGGATGGCTGTGAATGGTGTACCAGGATGATGGCATAGTGCTTCGCACAGGAGAAAGATTTCGGTTAATTACCCAAAAAAGGAGTGTGCATTCATGCGGATGTGCAGCAGATTTGAAATGCACCTGTTCCCTCATTGATTTGAGAGAACCATAGATCTATTGATTATACCGCAAGGGCCGGGTCTGCCCCGGCGGCCAGTTCTCATTTATGAAAGGTATACCGGTCTGCCCGCTGGTATTTTATGCTGATGCTCATTATACTAATTCATAGATGATTCTAGATCTGCCTTTTACGCCTGGGGTTGCCCCGCCGCCAGTTTTACCGCTCGGCCGTTACTTGCCGCCGGTGCCGGCTGGCATGGTGGCAGGTTGGCTGCGCCAGCATGCCGCCCCAGGCGATTGGGTCTTAGATCCACTCGGTTCCACCCCGCAGTTGGCGCTGGAAGCTGCCCGGGCGGGTTTTCGGGTGTTAGTGGCCAGTAATAATCCCATTCTGACATTCATGACCGAAATGCTGGCGCAAGCCCCAGCGCGGGCCGAATGGCTGAACGGATTGGCAGATATCAGCGCGGCTCGCCGTGGCACCGAACGGCTTGAGCTTTTTTTTCGCGGCCTGTACCAGACAGAATGCGAGGCCTGCCGCCAGAATATTCAGGTGGAGGCATTCTTATGGCGGCGCGGCGAACCGCAGCCGTATGCCCGCCTGTACCACTGCCTGCACTGCGGCGACGAAGGTGAGCGCACGATGCGCCCGGGAGACCTGGAGGGCCTGGCACAGCCGGGGAACGCTCAATTGCATTTGGCGCGGGCTTTGGAGCGGGTGGCCTTACCAGGAGACCCACTGCGCGAGGGGGCGCAGGAGGTGGTGCAGTTCTATCTGCCGCGCGCCCTGAACTTTATCACCACGCTGATTAACCGCATGGAAGGGCTGGCCCTGCCGGAGCCACGTCGCCGGCTGCTGACGGCGCTGGTGCTGAGCGTATGTGATGAGGCCGACAGCCTGTGGCCGTATCCGGATGTGCGCAGCCGCCCGCGCCAATTGACGATTCCGCCGGTCTTCCGCGAAAATAACCTGTGGGCAGCGCTGCAATCTGCGGTGGAGAGCTGGTGTCTGCCCGGTGAACCGGTGCCCGTGACGCATTGGCCGGAACTGCCCCCGGTCAATGGCGGAATTTGCCTTTACGCGGGGCGGGTGCGGGCATTAATGCCAGAAGCCGCCGGTCTGGGGCTGCGGCAGGCAGTGGCGGTGCTGCCGCGCCCCAACCAGGCTTTTTGGACGCTTTCGGCGCTTTGGTCCGGCTGGTTGTGGGGCCGTGAGGCGCTGCAGCCGCTGCGCAATGCCCTGGAGCGCCAGCGCTATGACTGGCATTGGCATGCCCAGGCGCTGCACAGCGCTTTCAGCGCACTGCCGGCAGACCTGCATACCTGGGCTGTGCTGCCCGAACTGGTGTCTGGATTTCTTTCGGCGGCGGTGATCGCGGCAGATGCGGCGGGGTTGCAGTTGGAAGGTATGGCTCTGGTCGCGGAGGAAGATCTGGCACAACTTACCTGGCGCAGGGTGCCCGCCAGCCGCGTTCGGCCATCTGGGGCGCCAGCCATTGAAGTGCTGCTGCAGCGCGGCATGACCGATCATCTGCGGCGTATTGCAGAACCCGCGCCTTACCTGGCGCTGCATGCCGCCGGGTTGGCCGCGCAGTGCGCCGCCGGGCGAATTGCGCCAGACTCGGTGGTTTTAAGTGCTGAAGCGCAGATGCAGATGCAGAATGCTTTTAGTGATGTACTCAAAGCATCGGGTAAATTTATCCATTATGAGCGCCAGTCGTCTCAGAATGTTGAGACCGGCCGCTGGTGGCTGGCGGCGGCTCCGGTTGCCGGGGAAATGCCGCTGGCTGACAGGGTGGAGATAGAACTGGTCAATAGGCTGATAAATCACCCTGGTCTCAGCCTGTTCGAACTGCAACAGATGCTTAATCAACATTTTCCCGGTTTACTTACCCCGCCGGCGGAACTACTGCAGGTTTGCCTGGATTCCTACGCGGCGCCTGCCGGTGGTACCCCGGCAACCTGGCAGATGCGTCCTACGGAAAGCCCCAGCCTGCGCCGTGCCGATCTGGATACGATTGGGCGTGACCTGGTGCGCCTGGGCCGCCGGCTGGATTTTGATGCCAGCGGCGGTATGCCGGTGATTTGGAAGGATGCCCGTGGCACGGCAGTTAATCTGTTCTTCCCACTGGCTTCAGCGGTAATCAGTAAACACATCGGTCAACCGCAGGCCCTACCGCCGGAGCGCTGCATTCTGGTGGTGCCGGGCAGCCGGGTGAATTTGATTTTATACAAACTGCAGCGCAACCCACGCCTGGCCGAGGCGCTGGCGGCAGGTTGGCGCTTGTTGAAGTTCCGCCAGTTGCGCGAGATTCTGAACCAGCCCAACCTGACGCCCAGCTTGTTTGAGAGCCTGATTGACGGCGACCCGCCGCATTGGGAAGGCGCCACCCAGCCGGCGATGCTCTAGCCGGGCGTATAGTACGACTCCAGAAAACAAATACCACCGGTCACGGTGGTATTTGTTTTCTGGAAAATGTACTGCAACTGCCCTTGCAGGAGAGGCATTCCCCCACGGCTACGGAACTTTGGTAGTGGGTATTGGGGTGTTCGTGAGGGTTGGGGTAGCAGGCGCCGGGGGGACAGGGGTGGTGGGCGTGGGCGTGAGGGTCGGCTGAGCCTGGGTAGGCGTGTTGGTAGGCGGCGGCGTTAGCGAGGGCGTAACAGTGCTGGTGGGGGTGGCAGTTGCCGTGACAGTGGCTGTCAGCGTGGGCGTGGCCGTGGGCACCTGATTGATCAGGTTAATGTATTTCTTGGCATAAAAGCCGTCGCGGTTGCTATTCAGACGAATCACCAGGGTGAATTTGCCTGGGGGTAGGTTTTTTAGATCCCAGGTGTAAATTTTTGTGGGATCTTTGGCGGATTTGTTAACCAGATCGCCTAGTTTTTTCGAATCGCCGGGCGCGTCCTCGCTGGTATAGCTGAGCTGGTATTCTTTGAAATCCGGCGCATCCACCACGGCATAAATGTCTAATGGCGAAGAGGTGATCGTCTGACCTTCCGTAAGCGATGAGAAGACAATCTTAGGATGCGGATCTTCGGGTCTGCATTCCCGTTCGGGCGCAATCAACGGATTGCTACCAAAACCGGCTTTATTAGCCCAGTCTTTGCCCTGGTCAGTTTCCTTCAGCCACTTGATCGCCCACTTATCCTGGACGTTGATCGCCGATTTCTCATCGGTAAATTCCCCGCAGGCAGCCGAGGCTTTGAGACCGGTCCAGGTGTCGATTTTGATCCTTTGTAACAGGTCTTGATCTTTACCAGGGGGCAACTGGTCAAAGGCAAAGACTTCGCTGCGCTGTTTGGGGCATCCCTCCGCGGGTTCGGTGCCCGAATTTTCGCAAACCACGCGGTCTACAATTCCCGCGGGACGGTTGAAGGGGGTGGATTTACCGCCGGTCAGGGTCTGGATGGCAAATTTCATAAAATCGGCCCAGATGGGTGCTGCGCCGGTCAGCCCGGTGGTGTTGACCATGGGGGTGTAATCGGCGTTGCCGACCCACACGCCCACTGCCAGATCGGGGGTGTAGCCCATCGTCCAGTTGTCATGGAAATCATTGGTGGTACCGGTTTTAACCGCCGCCGGGAAGGGCAGGTTGATGATCGGATTCGTGCCAAACATGGGCACGCGCGCGGCCGTGTCTGACAGAATTGATGAGATCAAATAGGCATGTTCTGGCCGGATCACCTGTTCGCCGGCCGGCACCTTATATTCAAATACGGTGTGACCTGTGTAATCGGTAATTTTGGAGATGGCATAGGATGGGACGCGCCGCCCGCCGTTGGCAAACACACCGTAGGCGCTGGTCAGTTCCAGTGGGGTCACATCGCCGCCGCCCAGGGTGAGCGCCAGGCCGTAATCTTGCCGGGTGAGGGTGGTAATGCCCATCTTGCGCGCAAAGGGAACCAGACCGCCCGGGTTGTACAGGCCGATAAACTGCAAGGCCTTGACTGCCGGGATGTTAAATGAATTGGAAAGCGCCACGCGCACGCTGAGCGGCCCGTGTGCTTTGAGGTCGTAATTGGTGGGCTTGTAGGGGGGCCGGGTGTCATTGGGATCGCCGGAGGGTGGAAATTCACTGGGCACATCCCAAATCACTGTCGCCGGATTCCAACCCTTCTCAAAGGCGGCCACATAGGTTAGTGGTTTAATGGAAGAACCAGGCTGGCGTGGGCTGACGGCCATATTGATTTGCCCCGCGATTTTATCGTTGTAGAAATCGGCTGAGCCGACCATGGCCAGAATTTCACCGGTAGCCGGGCGAATGGCCACCAGCGCGCCATCGCTGGCTTTTTTATCGGCAATCGCAGCGATCTGGTTTTTGACGATCTTTTCAGCCTGATCCTGCAAGGCGGGGTCCAGCGTGGTGTATACGGTAAAACCAGAGCGGTAAATGGTCTGGGGATCGTATTGGGATTCGAGCAAGGAACGAATGTAATTGACCCAATGTGGGTTCTTATATGCGGCTTGCTGCGGTATGAAATTAAATTTTTCAATTTCATCCAGGGCGCGGGCGGCTGCCACCGGGTCCACGCACACCGGTTGGATGGTGGTGCTGACCACGATGCAGTTGCGCTCGCTGCTGAGGGTGAACATTAATTGGATAACGATCCGGAAGCGGTCCAGGGTCTGAGGTTTATTCGTATAGATATCATAAACCGAAGGAGCCTGAGGCAGGCCGGATAAGAAAGCAGCCTGACCGAGGGTGAGCTTGTTGGCAGTGGTCGCAAAATAGGTCTCCGCGGCGGCTTGAATGCCGTAAGACATACTGCCGTAGTAGATTTCATTCAGATATATTTCGAGGATCTCTTCTTTTGAATAGCGCCGGGTAATTTCTGCTGACAGCACAATTTCTCGCGCTTTGCGCTGCACGGTGCGTTGGCTGCGCTCAGTAGGTGAGAGCAACAGCGCGCGTGCCAGTTGCTGGGTGATGGTCGAAGCGCCGGTGTAACCCTCGCCTACCGTGTAGTTTAACCACAGCGAACGGATTAAAGCCACCGCATCAAAACCAGGATGGCTGTAAAAATCTTTGTCTTCGGTCGCCAGGGTGGCGGCGATCAGGTAAGGTGACATGCGGTCCAGCGCAACGTAGGTGCGCCGTCCGGCGTTGGGGTCGATGATTTCATAAAGGGTATTGCCGTTGCGGTCGAGGATACGGGTGGTCTCGAACTGTGACGCGCGTTTGCGCAGGTCTTCCACGCTGGGCAAAGTGGAGGCGATGGTGAAATACTGGTAAATGGCAAAGGCGCTGCCCAACACGATCAGCATGGTGACCATGACCAGCACGATCAGTATGGCGCGCACCAGGCAGCTCCAGGCAGTCTGGCCTCCGCGGTGTTGTACGGGCGCTGCAGAGCGCGCTGCGCGCTGTTGCACTGGAAACACGGGCGGGCGGGTGGGTGCTGGCTGAGCCTGAGCATACGGCGGGCGCTGAGTCAGCGGCACTTCGGGCCGCAGCGGTTGGCGTTGCGCCCCTACGGATGGCCGAAGCGGCCCCCCTGCTGGCGGCTGCCCGCTGCCGCGGGATTGGTATGCGGAGGGGGTAATCTGAGTGGCATTGACATCCACCTGGTTCACACGGTTGGGCAATCCGCCGCTGGCGGGTTGTACGGGCGGCAGGGTGGGTGCATTGGGATCTCGCACCAGGTTGGGCCGGGTTTGCCCGGCGGGGCCAACTGGCATGGGCACGGTGGCGGTGGTGAAGGGAGAGACCGGTGGGGGGGGCTCCATAGCGCCTGGCTTTGGGGGCTCTGCCACGCTGGCGTGTGGGTTAAATGGCGGAAAATGGCCATTCAGGGTAGGGTCATCGGCATCGGAGGGCATAGACGGCAGCCGTCCCGCGGTTTGTTCCGGGTGATCGGCAAACGGTGCTGCCGCGGCCGGTTCGGAGGATGGCATGGGCTCAATTTTGGGGGTTTGCGGGGCGACATCGGAAGAAAGCGGAATGGGACCGCTTTCTTCCTGGCGCGAGTTTAAAATACGCCGCAACCGCGGACCCGGTTGGGTTTTTGGCTCAAATGCGGCAGATTGATCTGTGGAAGGGTCATCAGGCAAAGGGGTATCGGTATTGCTCATAATGGGTTCCTTAATGATGAATTCTAGCACAAAAAATGGTCTTATGAATTGACCCTCATACGGTCTGCAATTACAATGAGTTTATGCCCATCCATCAACTCACTCGCGGCGACCCGCTGAACCTGACGCTGGCGGCTGATATGCGCCTTTCTCAGCCGGATTTTGTAAACGACCAGATTTGGGAACTGCGCATGCAGGGCGGCGAACCGCCGGCTGTGCTGCTGCAAACCAGCTTTGGGTTGCGGGCGCGCTGGATGCGCATCTTTCCACGCTTTACGCGTAAAGATAAGACGTACTTTGACCCGGCTCAGTTCCATACTGCGCCGCACATTCAGGCCGTATACCCCAACTATATCCGTTTGACCTGCGCGCCGTTTAATGGGTTGGATGTGCAAATTGAATATTGGGCGGTTTCTTCACAGGTGATCACCTGCCGTACCCTGGTGAAGAACACCAGCATACTCAAAGAACAAATCCGGCTGGAATGGGCGGCGGTGCTTTCTCCATTGGACGATGGCGTGGGAATGGCTCCGGTCACGTCTTTCAACACCTGCTATCTGGCAGGGCGCAGCGCCGAGGTGGTTCCGGTGCTGGTGATGGATGGGTGCGCGGCGGGCAGTGGGAGCTACCCGGCTTTGATTCAAGAAATTGACCTATACCCCGGCAATGCTCATACCGCGGTGTGGGTGTGTGCCACGCTGGACCAGGAAGAAACCGCCCTGGAACTGGCGCAGAAGCACCTCACGTTGAATTGGGAAGGTCAGATAGCACGGATCGAGACGCAAAATGCCAGCCAGATCATCGATATCCACACCGGGTGCGAGGATTGGGACACCGCTTTTTATCTGACGCAAACGGCCGCGGCAAATTTGTTTTTACCGGGGGGTGAGGCGCTGCCGCATGCTTCGTTTGTGCTGGCGCGCCAACCCGATCATGGGTATTCCTTCCGCGGCGACGGCAGCGATTATTCGGCGCTGTGGAAGGGGCAGAGCGCATTGGATGCCTATTACCTGGCCAGCCTGCTGCTGCCGGGCTGGGGCGAGCCGATGCGCGGGGTGCTTGAGAATTTTCTGGCGACGCAGAACGAGACTGGCCGCATCGATTGGCGGCCCAACCTGGCCGGGCAACGCAGCCGCCAGTTGGCCCAGCCAGTGCTGGCAACGCTGGCCCTGCAACTGAGCGCATGCCTGCCGGACCCGGTGGCCTGGCTGAGCAAGGTTTACCCGACCTTGCTGCGTTTCGTGCAGGCCTGGTTTCAGCCCGAAATGGATCACGATGGCGATGGCTACCCGGAATGGGAACACCCACAGCAGACCGGGTTAGAAGACCTGCCGCTGTACAATTTGTGGCATCCAACCGCGCAGGGGGTAGAAATTGGCCTGCTGGAGGCACCGGCCCTGGCGGCTTTTCTGTTTCGCGAATGCCACAGCCTGGTCCAAATTGCCCGGCAGACCGGGCTGACCGACGCGATCCCCTGGCTGGAAGAACGCCAGGTCGGGCTGAGCGCGGCGCTGGAAGCGAGTTGGGATGCGCGCGCCGGTTTATACCACTACCGGGATGCCGTTTCGCACCAGACCCAGGAAGGGGGAGTGATTAAGGCCTGGCAGGGCGATGGCAAATATCCCATTCGCCGCACCTTTAAAGTGCCGCAGCGCTTATTGCTGCAATTTGTGCCGATTGAAGAGACCACCCACATCGTAAGCGTGCGCCTGACCGGGCAAGGTGCCGAGGGCGAGGTGGTGGAAGAAATTACCCCGCGCCAGTGGACCTGGGTGATGCGTCAAGCACGCGCGACCAGCCAGACCCTTTTCAAGTCGCTGACCCAGATCGAGATCCGCGGGGCGCACCCGCAGGACAGCTTTACCTTGAAACGAGTTGACCACAGCCAGGGCGATATCAGCCTGTTCTTACCGCTGTGGGCAAAAATTCCCAGTGCTGCGCAAGCCAAGAAAATGGTCGAGGGCATTTTTACTAGAGATTTTCGGCGGCCTTTTGGCGCCCCGGTGTTCAGTATCGAAGGGAGCACGGCTAACCCCACCGGCTTGAACGGGGTTTCCGCGCTGTGGGTCAGCCTGGTGGCAGAGGGATTGCTGGCTTATGGGTTCCGCGCGCAGGCGGTGGAATTGTTTTCGCATACCATGGATGGGGTGGTAGGTTCGCTCAAGCGTTTTCATTCATTCCGCGAGTTCTATGATGCCGATAGCGGGCAGCCGATTGGCGAGCCCGGGCACTTGCGCGGCTTTGCCCCGCTGGGTTTGTTTCTAAAATTGGCAGGTATTGACAAATTATCCACCAAAGAAATAATCATCCGCGAATTTAACCCATTCCCATTTACAATTACGGTAAAATATCGAGGGATGAATATTGTATGTCATTCCGCGGACACGGTTGTGACCTTTCCCACCGGTCAAAGCGCCCGCATCAGCGGACCCGGCTCACACCGAATCACCCTGGATTAAGCGGCCTTTCAGCAGGGAAGGCCTGAGCGGTGAGGTTTTCAACAGCCCGCGGCATCGTAACTGGACCGATTGTTTCAGTAAAAGGAGACCCATGAACGGAGCTTCCCCGGAACCGGCAGGTAAAATGTTGTTGATGGCTGTGGTTCAGGCCCAGGATGCTGAGACGGCAGAAAATGCCCTGATTAAAATGGGCCATTCCGTGACGCGCATGCCCAGCGCGGGCGGTTTTTTGGGCCGCCGGAATGCCACATTGCTGATTGGCTTGCCCGCGGACCAACAGGCTGCCGCGATTGAGCAGTTAAATAAAAATTGCCGCCAGCGGGTGGAATTCATTGCAGTGCCGCTCGAAAGCGCCCCGCTGCCGCTGCCGGCCCCCACCCCCATCACCATTGGCGGCGCCACCATTTTTTCTCTTGAAGTTGAACATTACGAGGAGTTCTAGCCATGAAGATGATCATCGCCATTTTACGAGATGTCGACAGCGACCCGGTTTCTCACGCTTTGACCTCTGCCAGCTATCGCGTGACTGTGATCGCTTCCACCGGTGGTTTTTTGCGCCGCGGTAACACCACCCTGCTGATTGGCACTGAAGACGAAAAGGTGGAACCCGCCCTGGACCTGATTCGTAAGAACTGCTCTGTGCCCAACGAGCCCAACCTGAAACGCGCTACCATTTTTGTGTTAAAAGTGGATCAGTACACCCACTTCTGAGGTTTCCAACTAACAAAAGACACCCGCCTTTGCCGGCGGGTGTCTTTTGTTAAATTACCTGCTTACCACTTGTTGTAACCTTCTTGATTTTTGCGATATTCGATGAAAGGTTCATTGATCAGTTTGGCATACAGCGCAATCTGGCAGGATTCTTCAAGGGTCGAAGACCAGTGGAACGCTTCATCCAGGGTCTGGCCGGTGGCAAAGCTGCCATGACCGCGCAGCATGACGATTTTGTAGGACTGCAAGGCGCTGGCCAGATTGTTGGCCATTTCGGGGGTGCCGGAGGCAAATTCTTCGTAGATGACCGGTACTTTTTTGAGCAGGTACGAGGCTTCATTGTCAATCGGCACAATTTCATCGCGCGAGAGCGAAAAGGCAATGGCGGTGCGCGGGTGGCAGTGCACAATGGAGAGGGCGGGCGTTTTGAGATAAATCATGCGGTGCGCCAGCAGCTCGGTAGAGGCCATGGTCACCCCACTGTCGTTTTTATCGATGCCGGTCTCGATCAGGTCGTGTGGCTGCAGGGCACCCAACTGGGCGCCACGGCGTTTGATGACCACACGATCGCCCACGCGCATGCTGATGTTGCCACCGTGCGAAGAAATCATGCCGGCAGTATACAGGTCGCGGCCAATTTGCTTAAATTGTTCGTAAATACGTTCGTCTATCATCTCATCCTCCTATGCTTAGCCGGTGGCTAGCTCTGCCAACCCCAGTTCTGCCAGCTTGGCTTTTTTAGGCGTGCCGTTTTCATCCCAGCCGCGCGCACGGTAATATTCTTTGAGCATCGGTTCGAGCTTGCTCACCCAACCTTTGCTGGGGCCTTCGGGCACCGGTTCGGTCAGCAGGCGCTGCGGCAGGGTATCGTCTTTACGGCTGAAGCCTTCGCGGACGTTGTACAGCCGTTCCATATTGTAGGCGCGCTCGCCAACCCGGATCAGGTCGCCATTGGCGTATGGGATGCCGGTGACGGCGGTGAGGGTGCGGGCGAAGTACTCTTCAGCCACACCCATGTTGGTGAATTTGCAAATCACCAGTGAATCGATGGCGGCGGAGGCGTTTTGGTGCAGGATGACATAACTCGATTTGCCCTGCACCTGGAAGCGGTCGATCAATTTGGGCAGGCCCAGAACCTCTAATCCCAGCATGTTGCCGCGCATGTGGCAGCCGCCACGGTTGGAAGTGGCATAGAGCAGGCCCTGGCCCTGCATGCCGCGGGGATCGTACGCGGGCATTTCCATGCCCTTGACGCTCATCGAGAGCTCGGGGTGGCCGTGTTTGCCGGCAAAGCGCAGGCTGCCTTCGCTTAATTCGGCGCCCAGGCCGCGGCGGTAGCCCATATCTTCGAGGGTGGCGGCCAGCAGATCGGCGCGTCCAAATCGCAGGTCCGAATCGACATAGCCGCGTTCCGACATTTCCATGGCGCAGGCAATGGTAGAGCCGGCGGAGATGGTATCCATGCCCAAATCATTGCAGATGGAATTGGCTTCGATGATGGCGGCCAGGTCGTCGATGCCGCACTGCGCGCCAAAGGCCCAGGTGGTTTCAAATTCGGGGCCTTCGCCGTTGACCTTGTCGGTCTTGCTGACGCGGGTGCAGCCGATAGGGCAGGCCCAGCACGATTCGTTCTTGACCAGATATTTTTCGGTGAGAGTTTCGCCCGAAATGGCTTCAGCGCCTTCGAACTGGGACTGCTGGTGGTTGCGGGTGGGCAGCGCGCCCACCGAATTGACAATGTTCATCATCACCACGGTGCCAAATTCGGGCAGGGCCTGGCTGGTGAGTGGGCTGGCGCGCAGCAGCTTGCGCGTTTCATACAGCATGAATTTGAAGCGCTCGGGGTCTTCAATTCCCGGGCGGGTTTTGCCTTCCACCACGATCGCCTTGAGATTTTTGCTGCCCATTACCGCCCCAGGGCCGCCGCGGGCCAGGCTGCGCTGGCCATCATTCATGATGGCCGCGATGCGGCTGAGGTTTTCGCCGGCCGGGCCAATGCACAGCACGTTGCGTTTGTTGTTGTTCTGTCCCAGGGCCGTGGTGGTTTCCATCACGCGCTTGCCCCACAAGTGGGCTGCATCGTGGAAGCTGATTTTGTCGTTAATGATTTCGATGCTGACCGGGGTTTCTGATTTCCCGCGTACGATGAGCACATCGTAGCCGGCTTTTTTAAACTGCATGCCCCAAAAACCGCCCGAATTGGCATCCAGCACGGTGCCGGTCAGCGGGCTTTTGGTGGTGACCGAAAAGCGGTTACTGGTCTGATAGCCGGTGGCGGTGAGTGGCCCGCCCGTGAAGATTAAGACATTTTGCGGAGAAAGTGCCTCCACCTCGGGGCCGACCAGGTCCCATAATAAGCGCGCACCCAGGCCGCGCCCGCCCAGAAATTGCTTGGCGAGTTCCTCATCCAATGGATAGGTCTTCACCGCGCGGGTCGTGAGGTCGATATCCAAAACTTTTCCTGCCCAACCATTCATTTTAATGCTCCATCGATATAAAATTTGTGCGGCGTAGTGCCGTGGATCTATTTAGCGTTGGCTTAAAACGTCTTTTTCGTACTGCCTAATTTCATCCATCCAGGCGATGCCCACCGGGGCGGCCTGGTTCAAGCAGAAGGTATCCCACACAGCGCCAAACGGCAGGCTTTTTTGCTCTTCGAGCAGGGCCAGGCGGCGGGTATAATCGCCGTCTGCTTCCAGGCGGCGCAATTCGGCGCTGGGCTCTAGCAGTGCCAGGAGCAGGGCGCGCAAGGTATTGCGCATACCGATGGTCCAGGCAGCTACGCGGTTGATGCTGGCATCAAAATAATCCAGCCCAATGTGCACCCGTGGCAAGTACCCGCCGCGCACCACTTCGTGGGCAATTGCCTGCAGATCGTCGCTGAACGTGACCACATGGTCGCTGTCCCAGCGCACCCCGCGGCTGACGTGCAGCAGCACTTCCGGCACATACAGCAAAACGGAGGAAATTTTGTCTGCGATGGTTTCTGTGGGGTGGAAGTGCCCGGAATCCAGTGTCAGCAATACCTGGCGGGTGATGGCGTAGCCGGTGTAGAACTCCATCGAGCCGGTGACATAACTTTCCGAGCCAATGCCAAAGAGTTTGGGTTCAACGGCATCCAGGTTGAAGCGCGGGTCAAGTTTCCTGGCCAGAATTTGGTCCAAAGCGGCACGCAGGCGGGCGCGGGGCGCGGTGCGGTCGACCGGAGTGTCTTTGTACCCGTCCGGAATCCAGATGTTGGTAATGCAGGGCGTGCCCAACGCCGCGCCAAAGGAGGCGCCGATCTCGCGGCAGGCAATGCAGTGCTCGATCCAATAGTCGCGGATACCGGCATCGGCGTGCGACAGGGTGAAGCCGTCGACGGCCTTGGGGTGCGAGAACAGGGTGGGGTTAAAGTCCAGCCCATGCTGGTTGGCTTTGGCCCAATCCACCCAGCCAGAAAAATGCTCCGGGCGAATCTGGCTGCGGTCTACGCTTTGACCGCCAGTTTCGGCGTAAATGGCGTGCAGGTTGAGGCGGTGGCGCCCCGGAATCAGGCGGTAGGCCAGGCCGAGATCCTGGCGCAATTCGTCGGCGCTGCGCGCTTTGCCGGGGTAATTGCCGGTGGCAGCAATGCCGCCACCCAACGCGCCGCCGGGGTTTTCAAAACCGGCCACGTCATCGCCCTGCCAACAGTGCATACTTAATGATACCTCTGCCAACTGCTTGAGTGCGGCGGCGGTGTCTACGCCCAGTGCGGCATAACGCTGCTGGGCGAGTTGATAGGCTTCTACAATGGGTCGTTCGGAACCTGCCATTTTCTGCTCCTGAAAAAAAGGTGGTAATGGGTAACGGGCAGTCTGCCGCCTGAGCGTTTAGAAGATGGTTTGCACTACGCCCCATTCGGCGCAAATAGCGCGAATCTCGGCGTTGGTCAGACCTTCGGCCAGGCTGCCATACGAAAGGTTCATGCATTCGTATTTGGCAGCCGTCTCGGCGTATTCGATGCGGTCCGCGGCGCGTTTGACCGACAGATCGGAGCGGGCCATCATGCCATGTTTGGCCCACACCACCAGGCGGTGTTGGCGCAGCGAGGCCACGGTACCGGCCATCAGCGCTTCGGTGCCGGGCACGGCGAAGGGCACCAGGCCGATGCCATCAGACAGGTTGACAATCAGTTCTGGCTGCCAGCGCAGCAGGCGCTGGTTGAGATAGGTTTCATCCTGATAGCGCGGCACGTGGCTGAGATAGGTCAGGTGCAGGGGTTGGGCGTGCACCACCGCGTGGAAATTTGTGCCGGTGAGCTTAATTTGATCGCGGTGGACGGCGATGTGCGAGTTCAGTTCGCTGGTCAGGCGGGCAAACAGGCGCCGCGAAGAGGTGTGCAGCCGGCCGGTTTTACCGCCGGGGTCAATCACCAGTGCGCCCAGGTTGGCGGCCGGGTCGAGAATAATTTCGCGCAAGCGGCGCCCGGAGCCGCTCACCAGCAGCGTGCCGCCGGCCAGTTCGGGAGCTTCCAGGGGCAGTTCGAGGGTTTCAACGATTGGAAAGCGCCGGCGCAGTTCGACCGGCCAGCCCAAATAGACCGAAACATTGCCTGCAGCGCCTTCGGTGGCTTCAATTTCAGAAAGGTGCAGGCAGGCTTCACCAATCGCGGTGATCAGTTCGTCCAGTTCTGGATAGGGAGCTTCAATGGTCATAGGGTCCTCAATCACACAGCGTATAAGACAAACCGGCGCGTTCCAGGCGTTCCACCCATGCGGGTGCCAGGTCGCGGTCGGTAAAGATCTGGTTGATTCGTTCGGGTTTGACAGAAGGGGTCAGGTCGATTTTGCCGTATTTGCGAGCATCAATCAGAGCGACCACCTGAGTGGCAGCGCCGATGGCGCGCACGCGAAACTCGGCCTCATATAGGTCCACCTCGGTAAGGCCGCTTTCAGGGGTAAAACCACTGCCCGAGATAAAGGCAAAGCGGGTGCAAACTTCATCCAGGTAGCGCAGGCTCCAGGGCCCGGTGACCGACTGCGCGCCGGCGCGCAGGGTGCCGCCCACCAGCAGCACCATGTGGGTGGGGTTTTGCGCCAGCAGGCGCGCCACCTCGATGCCGTTGGTGATCACACGCAAATTATGGCGGTTCTGTAGATAATGTCCCAGGTGATAGACGGTGGTACTGGCATCCAGCAGGATCGAATCACCGTCCTGTACCAGCCCGGCCGCCGCCCGTCCAATGGCGCGCTTGGCGTTTTCATTTTCTCGGGCGCGCGTGGGAAAGCTCAGCCCGGCAAAAGCCGGGGTTTCGGGCAGCACAGTGCCGCCGCCGCGCACCCGCACCACCTGGCCGCCCATCGCCAGGGCGCGCAGGTCGTTACGCACGGTGCCGGGTGAAACCTCCAGGCGCACCGCCAGTTCCGGCACTGCCAGGCCGGGCTCGTGCCGTAATAAATCCACCAACTGCTGCTGTCGTTTGAACGGGATCATACTCAAATACTTTAGCAGATAACAAGGAAATTGTCAATTATGATAAAAATCAACAAAAAATGTTGTTGTGATTTACAACCTCAGCCGCTACGGTATGCAAGGTTTGTTGATTGGCGCAATCACACTTAATAAACGCGAAATAAAGGGCTGTCACAATCACTTGACCAATTGGCTCACCTTTGCTAAAATGCATCCTAGGTAAGGCGACGTGGCCAAGTGGCAAGGCAAGGGTCTGCAAAACCCTCATCATGGGTTCAAATCCCATCGTCGCCTCTTTTTATTTACCGGCCAGGGGGCACACCATCGAGGTGTAAAAAGGCAAGGGCTTGCAAAACCCTCATCATGGGTTCAAACCCCAAAGGGGCAGTGTCCCATCGTCGCTTCTTTTATTGATCCTCCAAAATTATTCCCATCAATGCTTGCCTATTTCAAAGGACTCTAAGCGTATAATTTAGCGATCCTGATTCTCGGAGTCCAAAATGAATTTTCTGGTTATCTCTTCCAGCCCCAATATCGATGGGCTGACTGCTGCCTGCGCAAATGCTGCCCTGGAAGGCTTACGCCAGGCCGGTAGCAGCGCGGTTGAGATTCGTCTCAATGATTTGAAAATCGGAATGTGTGAAGCCTGTGGGAATGGTTGGGGCACCTGCCGGACCGAGCACGGCTGTCAGGTGCTGGATGATTTCCAGATGCTGCATGCGCGCGCCCTCCAGGCAGATGGGCTGGCACTGGTCAGCCCGGTCTACTGGGGCGAGATGAGCGAATCGGCCAAAGCCTTCACAGACCGGCTGCGCCGCTGCGAAGCATCCTCGGGCAAGGAAAGCCGTCTCTCCGGCAAGCCCATTCTGGCTGTGGCTGCTGCCGGCGGCAGCGGTGGGGGTATGATCACCTGCCTGTTGAGTATGGAACGCTGGATTCAGCATGTCCAGGCGCGGCCATTCGATCTGGTCCCGGTAAATCGCTGGAGCCGCCCCTATAAATTGGAGGCAATCCGCGCCGCTGCGTTGACCATGGCTTCACCGGGTACATGGTGAACCCTCTGATTTGATAAGATTGACTATTATGGTAAAATATTGTCATTATTGTCCAACGATACGATTGGATATCGACAGGAGGCAAAATGGCACCGGAAAAAGTTGCAGGGGATGGTACGAAGGGAAATCCCTGGGTGCTTAAAACGCCCAGCGGCAGTTCGGAATATCGCATGGTTCGGGATGAAACGGCCAACCCGCCGGTGCTGATCTGCACCGTGGGTAGCACGGAACTGCGCTACCTTCTGCGCTGCCTGGAGGACCTGCACGCCATGCTCAAGGCCCACGGAGATTGGATGCTACTGGGAAGCGCCGATGAGCAGAAACCAGCGGCTGAGGGCACGGTGGAAGCCTGGGGTCGTTCGCCGGAGAACCCGGTTGGGGGCTGGTACGGTTTAAAGAAAGGGCTGCGCGGCCGCTTTGGCATGTATATCCCACCGCTGATGGAAGCAATGGGTCTGGCTGAGGTGGAACACAACCCGAAGAATAATCGCATGCGCGCCTTGTAGATGGGGGATGCGGTTATCGGACTGAAACGGGTTCAGTGGGTGGCTCATTTCAGTCCGGTCGGCATTTAATTGCTCTTGCCAAGGGCGATTGGATGATAATCGGGTAAAATCTGATGAGCGAGGGCTTGTTTGGATGCTCTCGCAATGGGGGGTACGCGTTCGTATGCCTCAGAGACGCAAGAACGCGTATGAAATTATACATTCTTGGAGGGATAGATGCTAAAAGGGATTTCTGCGGTTATTTCACCGGAACTGTTAAAGATTTTGATGGAAATGGGCCACGGCGATGAATTGGTGATCGGTGATGGCAACTTCCCGGCGGCCAGCTCGGCGCGCCGCCTGGTGCGGGCCGATGGATTGGCCGTGCCGCCGCTGCTGGATGGAATTTTGCAGCTCTTTCCGCTGGACCCGTATGTGGAGCAGCCGGTGGCGTTAATGGCCGTGGTGCCGGGCGATAGCTACCAGCCGGTCATTTGGGATGCGTATCTGGGAATTGTGCGCAAATACGAGCCGAATTTCAAGGGCTTTGAATTTGTTGAGCGCTTTGCTTTTTATGAGCGTGCCCGCCAGGCATACGCCATTCTGGCAACCGGCGAGGCTGCCTTATACGCCAACATCATTTTGAAGAAGGGTGTGGTTAAGTAGAAGCAAAGCACATAAATATTGAAGCCTGGTCAGGATTTCCTGACCAGGCTTCAATATTTTGGAAGTATTGAGCGGGCGATGGGATTCGAACCCACGACCTTCTCCTTGGCAAGGAGACATTCTACCAACTGAACCACGCCCGCATTTATATTGCTGACTAATCAGCGACGTTTATTTTAGCACCACTCCCCCGGAATTGTCAACCCCTTTTAGAAATTATTCCTTAAAAAAACGGTGTTTCTGCGCATTAATGCGAACGCCGGCAGCGGGGGCGCGCCCCGCTGCCGGAATGCCGGTTTTTAGACGGCTGGCGGGTAGTTGGGATTGACGGGCGCAGCCGGCATCATGGGTTGCCCGGCAGCCGGCTGGGGGTAAAAGCGGTCGCGCAGCAGCACCGCGGTGAAGCGAGTGTTCTCTTCCAGGCCGATCAGCAAATAGATGGCCTCACCCACCGCATAAATACCCAGGGCCGAAAGCCCGCCGCCGAGGAAGACCATGATGACACCGATGAACGCGAAGAACGGCCCGCCATCAAATCCATACTGCTGCAGCGCGGGGTTGCCGGCTGCAACCCCGACGATGGCTAAAATGACCAGCAGAACGGTGCCCAGGGCGATCAATACACCCATTATTTTATACAGGGTGGCAATCACCCGCAGGACAGTGTATTTCTTTTCCATAATGATCTCTCCTTGTCGTGCGATTAAAAAAATTGCTGAAACTAAAATTATTGTACTGGCATGTGGAACATCACGCAACTATTTTATTTGCGAATTTTGCACCTTTTCTTAGGATCGAATATCACCCCAGTCTTGACATAAATGCTACAATAATACAGTCCTATTTTACTTTGGAGGTCCAATATGTCCGGCTTTAAAACCACCCTGACCGGTTACGTGGGTTACCGCGGCCGGGAGGGGCATTGGAGCTTTTTACTCCACCGCATCACAGGCCTAGGTACCGGGTTATTCCTGGTCATCCATATCATCGACATCGCGCTGGTTTATTTTGCGCCGGCTGCCTTTATGGATGTGATTCGTCTGTATCAAAGCACCCTGTTTGGCATCGGTGAGATTGCGCTGGTTTTTTGCGTACTCTTCCACGGTGTCAATGGGCTGCGCATCGCCTTTTTTGATATGGTATCGCCCAAAAACTGGGCCATCGCCAGCCAACGTCGCTCCACATGGTGGACGCTGGGCATTTCGCTGGTGCTGTGGGTGCCCGCCGCCGGAGTGATGATTTATAACCTGCTCAAGCATAATTTTGGCTTGTTCTAATCATTTGCCCGGCCGCAGCCGGGCAAGAACGGTAGGTTTCTCCACCGTTCTTTTGAGCGCTTTTCTCCCATTTGTTTGAAGCTGATCCAGCGAAGAAGGGTGTGTAATGACGACAACACCAGAAATCAGAACCGTCAAGGTTTCTCAAAATTACGAGACCATCGCCTGGAAGTGGATGCGCATCAGCGCATTTCTACTTGTGCCGTTAGTCTGGGGACATATGATCCTGCAGGACGTGATCGTGGGCGTGCATGCCATGGATTTGAGCTACGTCCAATTGCGTTGGGCCAGCCTGTTCTGGCGCGTGTATGATGGCCTGCTGCTGGCCTTTGCCCTTGCGCACGGTGTCAACGGCCTGCGCCAGGTGCTGTTCGATTATGTTCACAGTGCATCAGCCCGCCGCAATCTGGTAGTTTTCCTGGTTGTGCTGTGGGCAGCGATCACCATTTTCGGTTTCATCGCCCTGATTGCCGGGGTGAATACCACACTCCCGATAAAGTGAGATAAACCATGCCTGAAACCCACACTTTTGATGTCATTGTGGTTGGCGGAGGCGGCGCCGGCTTGATGGCGGCCATGAATGCTTCTAAAACCGCCCACACGGCTGTTCTGAGCAAACTTTACCCATCGCGTTCGCACACGGGGGCTGCCCAGGGCGGCATTGGTGCGGCATTGGGCAACCTGGAAGAGGATCATCCGGAGTGGCATACCTACGACTCGGTCAAAGGTTCTGATTGGCTGGGCGACCAGGATGCAATCGAGTTTATGTGCGAAGAGGCCGTGCAGGCTGTTTACGACCTGGAGCACTGGGGGCTGCCTTTCTCGCGCACGCCTGAAGGACGCATTGCGCAGCGTCCCTTCGGTGGTCATACCAACAATGTGACCGGTAAACCGGTGCGCCGTTCGTGTTATGCGGCTGACCGTACCGGGCACATGATCCTGCAGACGCTGTACCAGCAGGGGATTAAGAACGGCATCGAATTTTTTAATGAGTACAATGTCATCGATCTGCTGGTGGTAGACGGCGCGATCGCCGGGGTAATTGCGATTGAGCAGGCCACCAGCGAACTGCACATCTTCCACTCCAAGGCCGTTATTTTTGCCACCGGTGGTCATGGGCGCATCTGGGAGATCACTTCCAATGCGTATGCCTACACGGGCGACGGGGCGGCGGTGTGTATGCGGCGTGGTATTCCGATGGAAGATATGGAATTCTTTCAGTTTCACCCCACCGGCATTAACAAACTGGGCATCCTGATTACCGAAGCCGTGCGTGGCGAAGGTGGGGTGCTGGTCAATAATTCCGGCGAACGCTTCATGGAACGTTATGCGCCCAATGTCAAAGACCTGGCCTCGCGGGATGTGATCAGCCGTGCCATTTATTTTGAGGTGCGCGAAGGCCGTGGGATCAATGGACAGCGCTATGTGTATCTGGATGCCACCGCCGAGACGGTCAACAAATATGCCGCGCTCGACGGGCGCACCCGCCCGGACGGTTCACCGTATCGCGTGACCGCCGACGAAATTTTGAGCAAGATTCCGGATATCACCGATTTTTGCCGCACCTACCTGGGGGTGGATCCGGCGAAAGAGCCAATCCCGGTGCAGCCGACCGCGCATTATGCCATGGGTGGCATTCCCACCAATAAATTTGGCGAAGTGGTGATCGATGAGCAGAATTCGGTCATGCCGGGCCTATACGCAGCGGGCGAATGCGCCTGTGTTTCCATTCACGGTGCCAACCGCCTGGGCACCAACTCGCTGGTGGATCTGATTGTGTTTGGCAAATATGCCGGCCTCAAAGCCGCGGAATTTGCGCTTAACGCAAGTTTGCCGCCCTTACCCAAAGATCCCACGGCCTATACGCGCCAGCAGTTTGATATACTGCGCGGTGGAGAGGGCACCGAAAAGGTGGCGAAGCTGGCCCAGGAAATGAAAGCCGTGATGTTTGACGATGTGGGCGTTTTTCGCACCGATAAGGGGCTGGGGGAAGCGGTTGACAAGATTCAGGCCCTGCGCGAGCGCTTCAAGAAAGTTAAAGTAGCCGACAGCGGAGAGATCTTTAATACCGAAATCGTCAATGCCTGGGAATTGGGCAACATGTTAGACCTGGCGCTGGTGACGGCGGTCGCGGCTCGCGCCCGCACCGAAAGCCGCGGCGCGCATGCCCGCGAAGATTACCCCAAACGTGATGATGTCAACTGGTTGAAGCATTCACTGGCCTGGTGGAGTGAAGGCAGCGTCAAGCTGGGGTTCAAACCGGTGGTCATCACCAAATATCCGCCCAAAGAGAGAACCTATTAGAGGTGCGCCATGAAAATAACCCTGAAAATTTTCCGTTTCCATCCCGAGAAAGATAAACAGCCGCACTATTCCACCTATGAGTTGGATGTGGAGCCGACCGAACGGGTGCTCGACCTGTTGGAGCAAGTGCGCGGCTTTCATGATACTACGCTGGCTTTCCGCCGCTCGTGCGCGCACGGTGTGTGCGGTTCGGATGCCATGCGCATCAATGGGCGCAACTACCTGGCCTGCAAGGTGCTGGTGCGCGATTTGAATGCCACCCACATCACGGTTGAACCGCTTTTGGGGTTGCGCGTGATTAAAGATCTGATTGTGGATATGGATCCGTTCTTTGACCACTACAAGTCGATCCTGCCGTACCTGGTCAACGATGAGCCGCTGCCTGCTGACGGCAAAGAAAGGCTGCAGTCTCCCGAAGAGCTGGAGCGCTTTGAAGACACCACCAAGTGCATTTTATGCGCGGCCTGCACCACCTCCTGCCCATCGTTCTGGTCTAATGGCAACTATGTGGGTCCGGCGGCGATTGTGAACGCGCACCGCTTTATTTACGACAGCCGCGACCGCGCGGCGGCCGAGCGCCTGACCATTTTAAACCAACAGGGCGGCGTGTGGCGCTGCCGTACTGCATTTAACTGCACCGAAGCCTGCCCGCGTGATATTCAAATCACCAAGGCCATTGCCGAGGTCAAGCACGCGGTGCAGACCGGCAAGCTTGATTAAGGTTTAAGACTGTTCTCTCGAATCAAAAACCGCTGGTTGGCTGAAGGTGCCGTGCAGCGGTTTTTGATTCGAGCGCGTATGCGCTTCTGACTGTGTGAGGTCAGACCTGGGTGAAGTAGCGCGCTTCGATTTCCTGCCAGGTTTCCGCCGGGTTGAGGCGCAGATGCGCGCCCAGATAGGGCGCCGCGCTGCGAATTTGCTCGCCGAGGCGCTGGGCGATGCGCCGGATGGAAAAATGCGCGTTCGCAGCCGAGCGCAGCGCCACAAAATGGTCGGCTGCGCGCAGGTTAAAGGTCATCAATACGCGCCGGTTGCAGGCGTTGGGAACCACGTAGGCCGCCGCAGCCGGAAAGACGGCAGCAATCTGCTCGTACGCCTGGCAGGCGGCGTCCACGGCCTGGCGGTACTCTGCCTCGAACTGGGCCGCGGTCACGGCGCGCGGGATGGCGTATCCCAGGCGGGCGGTGAGGGATTGGGGGGTCTGGGTCATCATGCGGTGGCGTTTGAGTTCGGCGTAGGCGCCCTGGTCCAGCACCACCTCGGCGGTGAAACTGGTGTGTTCCAACTCGCGCAGGGGATGATCGTATTTGCCTACGGCGCCCAACAGGGTGTAAGCTAACTGTCGGCGGGCGGGTTCATCCAGCCCTCGGACGTAGTTCAGCGCTTGCGTATAGGAAAACCCGGCGTGGCGAAAGAGCGCGGCAGCCAGCGCGCGTAGTTCACCCTCCGCTTCAAAATGCACCAGATGGCACCACTCGTTCACTGCGCCAGAGGATTGCGCCGCCAGGGCGGCCTGGGCGCTGAGCTGCTGCTGGGCATGTTCCAGGTAGTCGACACGGGTGGCATATTTCACCAGGGTGGGCACTTCGGCGCAAGCCACCTGCTTGATCTCAGATCCCAACTGGCGCACTTCCTGCAAGGGGTGAGAAAGCATTTTGGAGATGGCGTGTTCGAGGGTGCGGGCATTCATCGTGACGCCCACATTGGCCAGTGAAGCCGCCGGCAGTAAAAAGCGGCTGACGTCCACATATTCGGAGCGAATCCGGCGCTCATAAGCGCTTTCGCTTTCGCCAGGGCTGGGCGGGTTTTCGGCAGCAATCACGGCCCGTACAACCGGCAGCGATTGCTGGTAACAGGCAAAAAGCCGGCGCACGCTCTGCTGATACAGCGGCAGCAGGGCATGTCCGGCTAATTCAGGTGGCGTGAAAAAGTCGTCTGCGCCCCACTTCTGGTAGCGCGTGGATTTTTCGGTGTACGAGCCCAGGCGGTTTGATTCCAGTTCTTCGACCGCCAGGCGTGACAGGTTTTCCACCGCCACATGCAGCACGGCATGTTCTGCCACGGAGGCGTGCCCATAGCCCACCACCCACTTTTCGTGGAATTCGGCGCTTTTATCATCACTCAGTTCGGCGGCAATGTCGCGGAAAGATTGGGGGGAGCGCGAGGTTTTGGCAAAGGCCACCGCAATCACCTCGGGCTTCAAGCACTGCGGGTCCAGCAGGTAAACCTGGCGCTCAGGGGACATACGGCAGAACCTCACGCGCCGCGAGAACATCGTGTTGAATTTGATCGATTAAGGCCTGGACGGATGGGAAGCGCTGTTCAGGGCGCAGAAATTTCACAAAATCCAGGCGCAAATCCATATTATAGAGGTCCTCGTCATAATCCAACAGGTGGGTTTCGACCCTGGCGAGCACGGCATCCGTCTCAAAGGTGGGGCGCAGGCCGATGTTGGTGACAGCGGGAAATGCCTGATGGTCGACCCATGCCAGGGTGGCATAAACACCACGGGCAGGCAAAATTTGCTCATTCCATACCGCCAGGTTGGCGGTGGGCATGCCAATTTTGCCGCCGCGCCCGTCGCCATGCACCACCTGGCCTGCCAGGGTGTACCAGCGCCCCAACAGCAGCGCAGCATCACCCACCTGGCCCTGGCTGATCAGTTCGCGGATGCGGGTGGAGGAAACAGGTTGGTCTTTGATATCGGTGGAGGCAATGGCATCGACCTCGTAATCGAGGGTTTCGCCAATATAGCGCAGGGTGTGAACATTGCCAGAACGCCCGCGTCCCAGGGCAAAATCATAACCGACCACCAGCCGGGTCAGATGCAGGTGGTCGGCCAGTTCGGCCATAAAATCATCCGCTGAGAGCGATGCCAGGTTCTGGTCGAATGGCAGGGTAATCACTTCATCGATACCCAGTTCGGCCATTAAGCGGGCGCGCTCTTCGGGGGAGGTGAGATAATATGGCCCCTGCAGCCCCCGCAGAAATACGGCCGGATGTGGGAAGAACGTGACCACCACGGCTGGCTGCTGCGCGCTATGCGCACTGTGCACCAGGTGGTTGAGCACCGCCTGGTGTCCGCGGTGGACGCCATCAAATGAACCAATGGTGACCCAGGCCCCCTGCAGGTGGACATCATCGAGCGAGCGGTAATGCTGCATGGCGTCCTAGGAGAAAAAGACCTTCTTGGGCTGGTATTCTGCGGTTTCGGCCACAAATTCCATCAAGGCCACCAGTTCGCCCTGTTCGCTAATGCCGCGCACCATATTCGCTGTGCGGCCTTCGGCCGGAATGCGATGACCGTGGCGAACGGATTCCACCTGGTCCTGGTTGAGTTCGACCGCCTGCCAATCGGAAAGCGCCTCGGCGGCTGGAATCAACAACTGGTACCATGTGCCGTTATCAAAATGTTCCTTCAGCTTGCGCAGCGGAACGGCATCACGCAGGGTAAAGCGACCGCTCTTGGTACGTCGCAGGCCCACCAGATGGGCGCCACAGCCGAGCATTTCGCCCAGGTCGTGCGCCAGGGAGCGCACATAGGTGCCGGACGAGCAATAAACGTCGATTACGGCCTCGGGCATGGCCCATTCCAGCAATTCCAGGTTGTAAACCTGAATTTTGCGGGGGGCAAGATCCACTTCTTCACCTTCCCGGGCCATTTCATAGGCTTTGCGGCCTTTGATTTTGACCGCGGAATAGGGCGGCGGCACCTGTTCGATTTCGCCGACGAACTTGCTGAGGGCAGTCTCGAATTGCTGCTCGGTAATATTAACCGGAGCCGTGGATTCCACCCGCCCATCGGCATCGTAGGTGTCGGTGCTGACGCCCAAACGCACAACGGCCTGATAGCGTTTATCGGAAGCCGAAACGTATTCGCTCAAGCGTACAGCCGGGCCGATCAGAATTACCAGAACGCCAGACGCGCGCGGATCGAGCGTACCGGTGTGGCCAGCACGACGAATATTCGTGCCTTTACGGACGATCTGGACGACATCATGCGAGGTCAAGCCAATCGGCTTGTCCACAACCAACACCCCTGAAATGGCGTTTTTCAGATCAAAAGTTTCATCACCCATGGAGCATCTTCTCCCAGTAAAAAAAACTGGCTCTAACCGGCTTTAGCCGGAATACTATTCGGATGGTTTTTCCCGTTGCTGCCATGTGCCAGCAGTTGACGCGTAGCAGTCAACACCTTTGTTTGCACATCGGGCAAATTGCCGGAAATATCTGCGCCAGAAGCAGCCGGATGCCCCCCCCCGCCAAACTGTAAGGCGATTTGGGAAACATCCCAACCCGGCTGGGCTCGCCAGCTCACCTTGACGCGGTTCTCACGCTGCTCGACAAAGATCACCCCGATATCGGTATCATCGATGGCAGAAATAACGTTCACCAGGTCGGCGTCGTCATTTCCAGAATACGAGGCGGCGCCGCGATCTATCAGCGTGAGGGATGTCCAGACCATGCGACCGTCGCGTTTGAGTTTGGTCAGCCCTTGGGCCCAATATTGGGCGGCTTCGAAGGTTCGCCGCACGATAGCACGGTTGTAAAGTTCAGATAAATTGGCGCCGTGATCCATCAACCAGGCTGCCAGACGCAGTGTGTGGGCGGTGACATTAGGGGTTCTAAAACCGATTGTATCGCTCACAATGCCGTTGAGCAAGGCTTTGGCGACGGGTTCAGTGACCGGCAGCCCCCAGGCTTCGAGGTTATCCCCCAGCACTACGGCAGTAGCCTGGTCTTCGGGCATTACATAATTAATGCGCGCAAATTCCAGGTTGGTGATGTGGTGATCGATGTTAATATCCGGTACGCGCCCGCCCAATGCTGCGCCGGTGCGCAGCAAGTCAGAACAATCCACCACAATTGCCAGGTCAAACGGGCCGCCCTGGGCCTTGCGCAGCACCTGGTTGGCACCGGGCAGATGGCGGAAACTTACGGGCACGCCGTCTGACAGTACCATTTGCACCTGTTTGCCCGCGGTTTGCAGAGATAACCCCAGTCCCAACAGCGAGCCAACGGCATCGCCGTCTGGGCGAATATGCGATACGATTAGGATCGAACCTGCGCGCTGGAATTCATCGCGCAACAGGATGTTTAAAGCATCATTCATCATCGGATTGCTCTGTCTCCGTGACCTCAGTGGGGGTGGGTGGCTGCTGCTGGCGCAGTTCAGCCAGCAGGCGTTCGATGTGATCGGCGCGCTCGGGGGTCGGGTCCCAATGGTAACGCAGTTTGGGAAACACGCGTAATTCTATGCGCGCCGCCAACTGGCGACGTATGAAGCCATTGGCATGCTCCAATCCCGCGATAACTTCGGGGGCGCGCTCTTTTCCTTCGATGGCAGAAACGAAAATATCGGCAAAGGTCAACTCGCGGTCGACTTTCACACCGGTAATCGAAATTCCGCTCAAGCGCGGGTCACTGATATTCATCACAACCATTTCAGACAGTTCTTCGCGGATTCGATCCGCAATTCGCTGTAATCGCAGCGGTGAGGGCATGCTTTCCTCCTCAGGTTACTGGCGAGCGGCAGGGGGCCGCTCACCAGTTGGCTGTATCGGTGAATTGGTGAAATTACATACGCTCAATCGCGTAGCACTCCACCACATCACCTACTGCCATTTCGGAAAAACTTTTGAACGAAATGCCGCACTCAAAACCGGTGCGCACCTCGCGGACATCGTCTTTTTCATGCTTCAGACTCGAAATTTCGCCGTCATACACCACCTGGTCACCGCGGCGGACGCGTGCTTTGCCATTACGGCGCAGTTCGCCTTCCAGCACACGGCAGCCGGCGATGTTGCCAACCTTCGAGACTTTGAAGACCGCCAGGATCTGGGACTTGCCAATGAAGACTTCCTTAAACTCGGGCTCGAGCATGCCTTTTAAGGCTTTCTCGATATCTTCGGTCAGGCGGTAAATGATATTGTACAGGCGAATTGAAACGCCTTCGCTTTCAGCCAGGCGCCGGGCGGCGGTGTCGGCCTGAACATTGAAACCGACAATAATGGCATGCGAAGCTGCTGCCAGCATGACGTCATTTTCGGTCACGTTGCTGGTTTCGGCATACAGAATGTTGATTTTGATATCGCCCTTACTCAAATCGTTGAGCGAAGTACGAATAGGCTCGAGCGAGCCCTGTACATCGGCTTTGACGATCAGGCGCAGTTCCTGCACTTCGCCTGCTTTGAAGCGGTCGAACAGTTCTTCCAGCGAAACCTTGGGCAGGGCCGAGGCAGCTTCTTGTGCCAGGGTACGGCGCTTTTCCACCACGGCTTTGGCTTCTTTCTCCGAAGGGTAGACCATAAAAATATCACCGGCTTCGGGGATATCGTTTAGACCCATGATCTGAACGGGAGTTGAAGGTCTGGCTTTTAAAACGCGCTTGGCGCGGTAATCAAACATGGCCTTGATTTTGCCAAAGGCTTTGCCCGCCACCACCACATCGCCCATTTGGAGCGTGCCGTTTTGAACCAGCAGGGTGGCAATCGTACCACGGCCTTTTTCCACTTCAGCTTCAATCACCGTGCCGATGACCTTACCGTTGGGGTTGGCGCGCATGCCGGCACTATCTGCGACCAGCAGGATAGCTTCCAGCAGATCTTCGATACCTTTCTTCTGTTTGGCCGAAACCGGCACGATCATGGTATCGCCATCCCACTCATCCGGCACCAAGCCGGCTTCGGCGAGCTGATGTTTCACATAGTCGGGGTTGGCGTCGTCCCGGTCGATCTTGTTGAGCGCAACGATGATCGGTACTCGGGCCGCGCGCGCATGCGCAATGGCCTCGCGAGTTTGCGGCATCACGCCGTCATTGGCAGCAACCACCAGCACCACCACATCGGCCCCCTGAGCACCGCGCGCCCGCATGGCGGTAAACGCGGCGTGGCCGGGGGTGTCGAGGAAGGAGATCTGGCGGCCTTTTAGTTCCACCTGGTAAGCGCCGATGTGCTGGGTAATACCGCCGGCTTCGCCGCCGGCAACATTGGTGTGGCGGATGGCATCGAGCAGGGTGGTTTTACCGTGATCGACATGACCCAGGATCGTCACCACAGGGGGGCGATCTACCAATGCTTTCGGATCTTCCTTGGCTATTAACTGGCGCCAAAGCGGAATTTCACCGGTTTCCAGAATCTCTTCTTCTTCAACCCGTTCCATACTCGGATCGTAGCCCATTTCGGAGGACACGATAGCCGCGGTATCATAATCGATCTGCTGGTTGATATTGGCCATCACCCCTACGGACATCAATGTTTTGATGATCTGAATTGGGCTGGCTGAAATTCTTAAGGCCAGATCACGTACGGTGATATTGGCGGGAAGTTCAATTTTCTTGCGCCCCTCATTGCTCATACGGCACCTCTTCTCATACACACGAACGACTTACTTCACACTTCTTCGGGCGCTTCATCTGGCAGCGTAGCCAGGAATAACTGAATCGTCTCTATTTCTTCGCTGGTAAATGCGGTCTTCAGGGCATGCCCCAGGGCGCCCTTCAGACCGCGATCCCAGCAGGAGCGCTTGTTATGCAGATAGGCGCCCCGCCCTGCCAGTTTGCCGGTGGGGTCAATTTTGACCCCGGTGGCCGTGCGTACAATGCGAATCAGTGTCCGTTTGGGCAAAATCTCCCGGCAGCCGACGCAGGTGCGCTGGGGCACGTGCTTGACATGCTTGACCGGTTTCTTGGCCATTGGGTTACCCGGGCTACTCTTCCCACTCCCAAACTCCATCTCCGCGCTTGTGCTTCTTCTTGGTCAGCATCAGGTCACGGTCAGGATCGTAAGTGATCTCAACACTCTTGCGAGATTTTTTCTTCTTTTTACCCTTCTTGTCATCGCCTTCTTCTTCCTCTTCCGTTTCGGCAACCGGGGCTACCATATCGGGTTTGAGGGCAAACAAGGTATCGAAGGTAGGTTCTTCTTCGGTTTCTGCCGGGGCAGTTTCGGCAACCGCGGTGGGAGTTTCGACGCCGGCTTCTTCCGTGGGGGCAGCGGCGATGGTCTGGGCGGTTTCGCCAGCGACGGTCGCGGGTTGGGCTGCTTCCATTCCAATGGGCACTTCATCCACAACCGGGGTCACAGCTTCAGGAGCTGCGGGGCTGAGAACAGCAGCAGCGGCGATCGCTGCCTTCTGAGCGGCTGCCAGACTTTCGACCAGGCGGGTAATTTCGCCCATGGCTTTGGGCCCAATGCCCTGCAGGCGCAGGATATCATCGGGGTGCGTGCGCATGGTGGTCGCCAGGTCGCCGGTGGTGGCGTAGCCCGCTTCTTGCAGCAGGTAAGCCACATGCTCGGGCAAACCGCTGTCCAGAATATTCTGGATAAAGATCGTCTCCGGGAACAGCGCGTGTAGTTCCTTCTCGGCGGCATCTTCGGCAGGTTTCTTTTCCACTTTGCGCGCCAGGGTGCGCTTTTCGACCTTATCGACGAACTGGGTAAGGGTATCGTATTCTTCCGGGGTGAGCGGACGGCCCTCAGCCTTTTTGGCGAGTACGGTGGTGATGGATTCCACCAGACTTTCGATCTGGGGGAGGCCCACCAGCGCCGGGTCGGTTTTGGCTTTGCCCAGAGCATCGTTGGCGGCTTCGGAGACGCTCTTAATGTCGATGCGCCAGCCGGTCAATTTCGCGGCCAGGCGGGCATTTTGCCCATCGCGGCCAATGGCCAGGCTGAGTTGATCTTCGGGAACCACCACGGTGGCGGTTTTCCCGTTGGGAGATTTTTCGTTCAGGTAAACACCACTCACCCGCGCCGGGCTGATGGCCTTGGCAATAAACAGGGATGAATCGGCATTCCATTCAATTACATCGATCTTTTCGTCGTGGAGTTCGCGCACAATGGCCTGAATGCGCACCCCTTTGACCCCTACGCAGGCACCCACCGGATCGATGCCGGTCTGGGTGGCCGAAACGGCCACTTTGGCCCGCTCGCCGGGTTCACGCGCGATGGAGCGAATTTCAACCACGCCGTGATAAATTTCGGGGACTTCATTCTCCAGCAGGCGGCGCAGAAAATCGCGGTGCGTGCGAGAAAGCACGATCTGCGGTCCGCGTGGACTGTCTTTGACCTCCGCGATCAGCGACCGGACCCGATCGTGAATGCGGAAGCGCTCGCCAGGGATCATGTCCTTGCGGGCCATGTTGCCTTCGGCGCGCATTTCCATGCCAATGGTCAGGCCCTGGTTGTTCACCGCCTGCACCACGCCGCTGACAATTTCGCCGAGCTGCTTTTCAAAGAAGACCATCTGGGCCTGTCGTTCGGCATCGCGAATGCGCTGTTGAATGACCTGCCGGGCGGTTTGAGCAGCAACGCGCCCAAAATCACGCGGTGTTGATTCCGTGATGACCATGCTGCCAACTTCGGCCTCAAGGCTGTAGCGGTGGGCCTCAACCAGCGAGACTTCGGTCCGCTCGTCTTGCACGGTTTCAACGACCTCTTTTTCGGCATAGATGAAAACCTTGCCGGTGTCTGGGTCAACCTTCGCTTCGACATGCTGTGCCGTGGAAGCATTGACCGCGCGCCGGTAAGCCGATACCATCGCCGATTCGAGGGCCTTAAGGATAACTTCCTTAGGCAGTCCTTTTTCCTCAAGGACCTCATTGAATGCCAGGGTAAACTCGTTCTTCATACGTTCTTACTCTCCAACACTATGGCCCATTACACGCAGAAAAGTGGGGAGCACCCACTTTTCGTTGCGTTCAATCTTACACAACTTAAGATAACTTATTCTAGCATAGTTTTGAGACACGTGCAAGACCCATTCATCAATCTTAAAATACTCTGATGATTGCCCTTGCAATGCTGCTACATGCCTCTTCATTATGTGCGCCAGCCGCGCCGGGTGTGTGCGGGCCGTTATTTGTCGATTTCTCCCACCGCCACCAGGTCAAACTCCACGCCCACTTCCTTGCCACTTTTTCTGAGGACCTCAACCACCGGGGCGATCAGCGGCACGCCGTCGCGGGTGTTCCGGGCGGCCATCTCAAATTCCTTCTCGCCGTGGATGTAAATTCGCTCCTGGCCGACGGCTTTGGGAGAATCCTTGAGCGCATTTAGCAGTTCATCCATATCTTTTTTAAATTCGGCAATCGGCCGGAAAGCTTCGATCTGTACGGCTGCGAAGAAATGCCCGGTGCGCGCGGTGTGTTTGCCGTCTTTAATATCCACCTCGGTGCCAAACCCACTGCCCGCCAGCACCCCAGAGAAGATATCGACCATCAGTCCCAGACCGTAGCCTTTATAGCCGCGCATCACATCAATACCACCCAAGGGCATTAACGCGCCACCTTTCAAAACTTCGGTGGGCTGGTTGGTTACCACACCCTGGCTGTTGATGCCCCAGCCTTCCGGAATGGGTTTTCCGGCCTTGTCGTAAACAGTGATGCGCCCGATGGGTACAATGCTGGTGGCCATATCCAGCACATAGGGGGCCTGATCGCCAGCGGGGGCGGCCACGGCGATAGGATTGGTGCCGATCATGGCTTTGCGCCCATAGGTGGGGGCCACCAGCGGGCCGGAATTGGTAAAGCTGATACCGATCATATCGTGCGGGAGGGCCATCATGGCGTAATAACCCGCGATGCCATAATGGTTGGAGTTGCGCACGGTCACCATCGACACCCCGGTCTGGCGCGCTTTGGCGATGCAGGCTTCCATGGCGCGGTACGAAACCACGTGACCCAGGCCGTTGCCGCCATCCAGGGTGAGGGTGGTGGCGGTTTCACGGATGACGGTGACAGGGGTGAGTGGGTCGATCAGCCCGGCGCGAATGCGGTCACCGTAATACGAGTTCAAGCGGATCATGCCATGCGAATCGACCCCGCGCAGGTCGGCCTCGAGCAGTACATCGGCCGAAATAACGGCATCGGCCTGGGGCACGCCCAGTTTGGTGAAAAACCGGATCATGTAATCTTTGAGTTCTGCGGCACGGAAGAGAAATGCCTGGGTCATAGTCACCTCTGATATTCGTTTTGGATTCTAAATCGGGTAAATGTAATTATTTTATAAATATATCATAAAACGATTATTTAGACCTGAAAATGCCGGAGCGCAGGATGGAAATAAAAGAATAACGCGTAACTTTCCGCAGAGAATACTCAGTGCCACTGCTAATGGCATCAGCAGCCAGTTGGCCGCTGCGAATGGCGGCGCAGATGCCTTCGCCCAGATCGCCGGTAGCCAGGCCGGCGGAATCGCCGGTGAGCAGGGCATTACCGTGACGGATCTTGCGCAGCGGGCGGCGCAGGTAATAGCTGTGCGCCACCGGCTGGTAGCTATGGCCGTGCACCAGTCCTAATTGATCCAGTTTGTGGGTGAATAGATCCCAGTGCTGTTTGAGGTTAAGGCCGGTTTTCATGTCTTCGGCGGTACCGCCAATGCCCACATTGATAAAGCCGTTGGCTTTGGGCACATACCAGGCATAGCCGGGCAGATTATTTTCTAAAAACCACAGGTAGCAGCGCGGGTCCGCCGCGGGGTAGGCAAATTCCTCTTCCATGGCGGCGATCAGGGCGCCACGGTCGCGCGGGGCTGCGTCTTTGAATAGCGCGCGATATACGGGGCAGTAGGTGCCACCCGCGCCCACCAGGTATTTGCCGCTATACTCGGAATCAATTTCGTAGCCGTGCGTGGTGGGCAGGATGGTTTTAACGGGGTGCACCCGCACGGGCGCGCCAGAACGCTGCAGCAGCCAGTGATCGAACTCAACCCGGCGAATGGCGTGCTGGTAGGTGGGCAGGCGAAAATGGAAACCGCGGACGGATATTTCGAATGAGCGGAAAGTGACCATGCTGGGCGGGTAATCGTGAGGTTGAATGGCCAGATTGCGCAGCACCTCAGGAGTGATCCATCCGGCGCAGGGTTTTAGGCGCGGAAAGGCGCGCTGATCCAGCACCAGGCAGTCAATGCCCTGCTGGCGCAGGCGTCCGGCGCAGGCTGCTCCCGCCGGCCCACCGCCCACAATGATCACTTCGCTGTGGATCATGGGTTATCCGGCTTCAACTGACGCGGCAGTCGGGCTGGGAAGAGCCCTGACGGGTGAGCACAATCTGCCAGAGCTGCTGGAAGCGCGAGCGAAAGCCGCCTGCGCTTATGAGCAGGTAGTAGCGCCACATGCGGTAGAAGCGCTCGCTGTAGCGGGCTTGCAGGCTGGGCCAGCTCGCTTCAAAATTGGCGTGCCAGGCCATGAGGGTTTTATCGTAATTGGGGCCGATGTTTTGCCAATCTTCTATCACAAAAAGATTTTCCATGGCACGGCCGAGTTGGGCAATGGATGGGATCATGCCATTGGGGAAGATGTAGGTGTTGGAGAAAGTATCGGTAGCGGTGACGCTTTCATTGCCGCCGATGGTGTGAACAAAGGCTATGCCATCTTTTTTCAGGCAGCGGTCGACCACCTGCATATAGGTGCGGTAATTGCGGTAGCCCACGTGCTCCATCACGCCAATGGAAATGACGGCATCATACGTGCCCTGGACTTCACGGTAATCCTGCAGGCGCAGCCGATTTCGAGTACGCGCTTGCCAGGTTTGAGGCCAATTTTGCGGCAGACCAGGTGCAGCTTGGCCTCCTGGGCTTCATCCAGGTTGCGGGCATCTTTCCAATAAGCGCAAGTGTAATTCAGGCGTTTATCCAGCATGGCGCAGTACAGGTCGTTGCCCAGGTCGTAATGTTTCTGGCCCACTTCAAACGCGCGGGCTCGGGACTGCATATTGAGCAGACGCGACTGCAGCAGCAAGAAGGCAATTTTCAGGCTGCCTTTAATTTTGGTATCGAGACGGGCCAGCAGGGCGCGGGTAATGAACTGGTCAATCGCCTCACAGTCCCACCAGCCATCCATTTAGGATTCACCCAGGCCGAGCTGCACGTCGCGCACCAGGCGGTCGTAGAAACGCGGATCGTGCACCTGAATATCCCAGGGATTTGAGCCGTTAACCTGAACTTCTGCCATGGCCAACAAATTGCGAATAAAGGTTTCTGATTTTTGAACTGTCATTCTTTTGCCTCCTGTAGACAGATCTTTATCGATTTTTATTTATTCGAACCACGAAGCCAATCATGCACGCAGAAGAAAATGATCATTTCACCGAAGTCGCACTGCGAGTATGCTGCCAGGTGAGCGTGAACGGCCTTGTATTCGAGTTTCGGCCGGCTGGTTTGAAAAGGGAACGGTTGCAGCGCGATAGCAATTCTTATGCGGTATTTTGGGATGGATTGATCCATCCGTTTGATTTAAAGCTGAGATTAATTAGCCTTTTTTATAAACGAAACCGAGTTGATTACAATCATCATTTGTGACTGGCCAGGGGTGATTTTTTTTGTTACCCAAATAGTGGATGTGGCTATAATACAGGATGGTTGGGATGAGATGCAGGTGGCTGTGAGTACCTCCCCTATTTAAAGGAGCAGTAAGAATGAAGATAACGGGAACATTTCTGGATGAGATCAGCCATGATATCCCATCGGCCTCGTGGGGTGAAGTGGAATGGGCGGCGGACTTTGACGCGATGCGCGCGGTGGGTATTGACACGGTGATTTTAATCCGCGCGGGCTACCGCGACCGGGCCACCTTCAATTCGCGGGTGCTGGCGGCTGAGCAGCCCATGCGCCCGGCCTACCTGGACCTGGTAGATGTGTTCTTGACGCAGGCCGAGCGCTGTGGCATGAATTTCTACTTTGGCATCTACGATTCAGGGCATTACTGGCACGAGGGTAAACCCGAGCGCGAGGTGGAGCTTAACCTGCGCTTTTGCGAAGAGGCCGCCGCACGCTATGCCGGGCGCAAAGCCTTTGCCGGGTGGTACATGACCCACGAAATTCATGAACACGACGAGGCGGTCACCCGGCTGATCGAGCGCCTGGCGCGGCATGTGAAAAGCCTGAAAGATGGGCCGGTGTTGATGTCTCCGTACGTGCGCGGGCGTAAACAGTTTGGTGATAACCCGATCACGCCGGAGGAGCACGAGGCGCAGTGGGATACGATCCTCGGTCAACTGGCGGGTTTTGTGGATATTGTGGCTTTTCAGGATGGGCAGGTTGAGTTTTCAGAACTGCCGACTTACCTGGAGATCAACAAGCGCCTGGCGCGCAAGCATGGCCTGCAGCCCTGGTCCAATATTGAGACCTTCGAACGCGGCATGCCGATCAATTTTCTGCCGATCAACTGGTGGAACCTGCGCTATAAAATCGAAGCGGCGGCCGAGGCACAGGTGGAGAAGCTGGTCACCTTTGAGTTTTCGCACTTTCTCAGCCCCAACTCGATCTATCCTTCGGCGCACAATCTGTATCAGCGCTATCAGGAATATCTCGCGGAGAATGGGGAAGGGTGAGTTTGTAACTGGCCAATCCCACCCCTCCCCATAGCATGTTTCAGTATCAGAAAGAGATCTGGATGTTGGTTAGCGTGCGGGCATGCGTGTCGATCAGATGCACAGCGCAGGCCATGCAAGGATCGAATGAGTGGATTGTGCGCAGAATCTCCAACGGGCGGGCCGGGTCGGCTACTGGCGTTCCGATCAGGGCGCTCTCAAACGGGCCACGCTGGCCGGATGCGTCGCGCGGCGAGCCATTCCATGTGGTTGGCACCACCATCTGGTAGTTGGCGATTTTGCCGTTCTGAATGTTCACCCAATGGCCAAGGGCGCCGCGCGGCGCCTCAGTCCAGCCCCAACCGGCGGCTGAGGCCGGCCAACTGGCCGGGTTCCACCGGCTGGTGTCAGCAGTGACCCATTTGCCGCTGTTCAGGTTGCTCTCAAGTTCTGTCAGCCAGATATTCATCTGCCCAACCACCAGCACGGTCTCAATTCCACGCGCTGCGGTGCGGCCCAGGGTAGAAAACAGGGCTGCGGCAGGCACACCCAATTTGGCTAAAGCCGCCCCAACCGCCGCTCGTACCCCTGCGTGCCCGGCTGCATAGGCCACCAGCATGCGAGCCAGTGGGCCTACCTCCACCGCCTTATCCTGGTAGCGCGGTGCTTTCAGCCACGAGTACTTGCCATCGGTGTTCAACAGGTCGTAGGGCGGGGTTGGGCCGGTGTAGTTGGGGGCCGTCTCGCCTTGTGAGGGGTGGCGGCCGGCTGCATCACCACTGGTGTAGGTATACCAGGAGTGGGTGACATACTCAGTCACTTTGGCCGGGTCAAATGCGGTTGGGGCTGCCTCAATCTGTTGGTTCCATACCAGGCCACCCGGCAGCCAAAAATTGGCCGGGGCATTGTTGGTTGTAGCCGGAAAATCGCCAAAGGATAAAAAGCTGCCAACCCCGGCGCCCCAATTAGCCCAATCTTTGTAGAAGGAAGCCACGGTCAGCAGGTCGGGATAGTAGACTTTATTCACGAAATTGGCTGCTTTACTGATCAGGTCGCGCATAAAGGCGATTTTGGTGGAGTTGATGGCGGTCGGACTGTTCGAATCGAGGGCTACCGTCACCCCGCCCACCACGTAAGTTTGTGGGTGGGGGTTCTTGCCACCCAGCACCGCGTGGATTTTGATAAAATCGCGCTGCCAGTCGAGCGCCTCCAGGTAATGCGCGACCGCCATCAGATTCGCCTCGGCCGGCAGCTTCATGGCCGGGTGGCCCCAGTAGCCATTGGCAAAAATGCCTAACTGACCGCTGTTGACCAGGGTTTGAAGGCGCGTCTTAACCGTACTGAAGTAAGCTGCCGTGTTGTTAGGCCAGTCGGAAATGCTCTTTTGCAGAGCAGCAGTGGCAGCCGGGTCAGCCTGCAGGGCGTTGGGCACATCTACCCAGTCGACTGCATGCAGATGATAGAAATGAATGACATGATCCTGAACATATTGGGCCGCCTCGATCAGGTTGCGGATCAAGCGGGCGTTATCCGGCACCACGATCCCCAGGGCATTTTCGACCGCCCGCACCGAGGCAATGGCGTGCACGGTGGTACATACCCCGCACGCCCGTTGCGTGAGCAACCAGGCTTCGCGCGGGTCGCGCCCCTTGAGAATCATCTCCATACCGCGGAACATGGTGCTCGAGCTCCAGGCATCCACCACCTTGCCGCCTTCGATGACCGCCTCGATGCGCAGGTGGCCTTCGATGCGCGTCAGCGGGTCAATCACAATGCGCTGCTTGCTTCCCGGGGGTGGGGTGGGAGAAGGTTTGGGAGTTGGGGTCGGAGTGGGATTTGGATTTGGCACGCCCGTCCCCTTGTCATTATTGACGATCGGTATATAGATATCCATGATTTTTTCCTTATAGGTTGGTCTGGGACGGTGACTAATCGCCGCGGGCCGTGTAGAACGGGGCCTGCTTGTCCCAGAATTTGGCGGTAACGCACCCAATACAGGGTGCTCCGGCTCCGATCGGCCAGTTGGTGCCGCCGTTAAACTTTTCGAGATAACAGTTGCTCTTGGTGGCCGGGCCGCGGCAGCCCATCTTTATCAGACACCAGCCCGCTTTGGCGCCCGCATCTCCCCAGGATTGCACAAATTGATTCGCCTTATAATAGATCTTGCGCTCACAGCGCTCGTGAATTTCTGTGCTGTAGGCAAAACGCGGCAAGCGGGTGGAGCTTTCCATGGTTGGCCAGGCGTTGAAACTCAGAAAGTAGACCAGGCTGGCCACCAGGTTGACCACATTGACCGGGCAGCCGGACAGGGCCAGGAGGTTAGGGGCATTTGGCACAGCCTGCAGCACGCCTACCGCCCCCGTCGGATTGGGTGCAGCGGCGGCCAGGCCACCATCCCAGGCGCAGGAGCCGAGGGCGATGGTGGCCAGCCCCTTGGGAATGACATCCTGTGCTATCGCCAGAGCAGTGCGCCCGGCGATCGTGCAAAATGTCCCGCCCGCGGCGGTGGGAATCGAGCCTTCCACGATCGTAATATACTTGCCGGCACGGACGGCCATGGTATCAGCGAGCGATTTTTCGGCCTGGAATCCGGCTCCGGTCATCAAGGTCTCGTGGTAATCGACCGAGAGATAATCTAACAACAATGAGATCAGGTCAGGGTCGGTTTTGCCGCTCTGCAGCGGATCTGGCCGGCTGGATGCCCGCAGAAAGGCCTCGGTATCTCCGGTGCAGTCCTGGAATTCCAGCCAGATGATCGGCAGACGCGGTGTTACGGCCAGGGCCTGGGCAATCGTTTGTCCAAAACTCACTGGCAGGGCCAGAGATGCCGCCATGATCCCGGCAAACTTTAACAGGCTGCGCCGGGAGACCTTTTGCGAATCTAGAAATTCTCCAAACGTTTTTGGCTCGGGCATTGAATTACTCCTTTTATTTTTGGCATGGAATGCGCCGGCACTGTACATTCCCCCCCCAACAGTTTCCGGACGCCTGGCCGAACGACTCAATGTCGGCCTGTTTTTTTAATTTCTGAGGTAATTTAGCTGCTTCTGCCCACGACGAAACAAAACCGCGGGTATCTGCCAGCCCTCCAACCTTAGTATACGGAAACTATGGCGGTTTAGCTTGATGGTCGCCTTTCAGAAGTGACAGGTAAATCACCTGCTTCCTGATCGCTGCAGGTGTGATAACAAGGTACTATTCCCCCAATCTCAATAAAGGACCTTATGCGAACCGAAAACCGTAAAATTATTCTGGGTCTGGGCAATTTACTTCAGACCGACGAAGGCGCCGGGCTGGCAGCGCTCAAAGCCCTGCAAGACAAAATTGCGACGGCGGACTCTCCGCTCGAATGGATCGACGGCGGCACTCTGGGGCTGGACCTGCTGCCACTGGTGGAAGAGTGCAGCCACCTGCTGCTGCTGGATGCGGTCGATGCCGGCCTGCCCCCCGGCACGGTGGTCGAATTAACCGGCGAACAAATCCCGCTCCTGGTGGGAGTCAAACTCTCGCAGCACCAGGTGGGTTTCCAGGAAGTGCTGGCCCTGGCTCAGTTGCGCGGCTGCCTGCCAGGTCACCTGCACCTGGTGGGCGTCCAGCCTGCCGACCTGAGCCTGGGCCTGGAGCCCAGCCCGTTGGTGGTTGCCCAACTACCCGAAATGGTGCGACGGGCCCAGGCAAAATTGGCAGAGTGGGGGTATTAGTTTTACTGAAAACACCGGTTTGTTGGACCGGTGTCAGGTGGTTGGAGGATCATGTTTTTTTGTAACTTATAAAAAAGTTACACGTCCAGGTTCATCACATCGTGAGCGTGGGTGGTGATGAATTTGGTACGGGGGGGCACGGCTTCACCCATGAGCATGTCAAAGGTGCGGTCGGCCACCGCGGCATCTTCCACGCTGACCAGCAGCAGGGTGCGGTTCTGGGGGTTCATGGTGGTTTCCCATAGTTGTTCCGGGTTCATTTCACCCAGACCTTTATAGCGCTGCAGGCCCACTTTATCGGGGGACAGGCCCATTTCTTTGATGATGCGCTCTTTGTCGGCGTCGGTGTAAGCGTAACGCACCTGGGCTTTATAGGCGATACGGTAGAGCGGCGGTTGGGCGATGTAAAGATGGCCCTCTTCGATCAGGCTCTGCATGTAGCGGAAGAAGAAAGTCAGCAACAAGGTGCGGATGTGGGCGCCGTCGACGTCGGCATCGGTCATGATGATGATGCGCCCGTAGCGCAGGTTGGTGAGGTCAAACCCTTCACCAATGCCGGCGCCGATGGCCGAAATGAGCGATTTGACCTCGTTATTGCCTAAAATTTTATCCAGGCGGGCGCGTTCAGTGTTGAGGATCTTGCCGCGCAGGGGCAAAATGGCCTGAAAGTGGCGGTCGCGGCCCTGTTTGGCCGAGCCGCCGGCGCTGTCACCTTCGACAATGTAGAGTTCAGTCTTGGTCTGGTCGCGTTCAGAGCAGTCGGCCAGCTTGCCGGGCAGGGTGAGGCTTTCGAGGGCCGATTTGCGGATGACCAGGTCGCGGGCTTTGCGGGCGGCGTCGCGGGCGCGGGCGGAGGTGAGGCATTTGGAAACAATGGCGCGCGCGGCTTGTGGGGTTTCTTCAAGGAAAGTGGTGAATGCTTCTGCCACCACCTGTTGAACGTAGGTTTGCACCTCGGCGTTCATCAGCTTGACCTTGGTCTGCGATTCAAACTGCGGGTCGGGGTGCTTGATGCTGACGATGGCGGTCATGCCCTCACGGATATCATCGCCGGTGAAGTTGGGGTCGGCCTCTTTGAGCAAACCGGCGCGGCGCGAGTAATCGTTGATGGCGCGGGTGGAAGCGGTGCGCAGACCGGTAAGGTGCGTGCCGCCGTCGATGGTGTTGATGGTATTGGCGAAGGAATAGACCGATTCTGTGTAAGAATCGGTGTACTGAATGGCCACCTCAATCCCGATATTTTCAACCTCTTTTTCGACATAAAAGACCGGGTGGATCGTCTGGCGGTTGCGGTTGAGGTAGCGCACGAATGAGTTGATACCTCCTTCAAAATAGAAGGTCATTTCGCGGCCAGTGCGCTCGTCTTCCAACTTGAGCAGCACCCGGCGGGTGACAAAAGCCATTTCGCGGAAGCGCTGTACCAGGGTGTCGAACTTGAAGTCCAGGTCGCCTTTAAAAATTTCGGTGTCGAAGCGGAAGGTGATGCGGGTGCCGGTTATATTGGGGTCGCATTCGCCGATGGGTTTCACGGCTTCCTGAGGAATGCCGCGATGGTAGCGCTGAAACCAAACCTTGCCGTCGCGGCGGACTTCTGCCTCAGTCCATTCGGAAAGGGCATTCACAGCGGAAACGCCCACGCCGTGCAGACCACCGGATACTTTATAACCGCCACCGCCAAACTTGCCGCCGGCGTGCAAAATGGTCATGATGATTTCCAGGGCCGATTTGTGCTTTTCGGGGTGAATATCCACCGGAATACCGCGCCCGTTATCTTCCACGGTGACACTGCTGTCGGCGTGGATGGTGACGAGAATGCGGTTGCATACCCCGGCAAGGGCTTCATCTATCGAGTTGTCGACTACTTCGTAAACCAGGTGGTGGAGGGCTTTGAGGTCGGTGCCGCCCACATACATGCCGGGGCGGCGCCGTACGGCTTCTAAACCTTCGAGCACCTGGATATCTTTTGCGCTATAAGAACAGGGTAACTGATTCACACGATCCTCCGCGAAACGAGAACTTGCTGGTAAAAAATTTCAGGCCTGGCGCGAGGTGGGCGGTGCCTGTTGCAAGCTTTCCTGCATCCAGCGCATGCCCCCCTGATAATAGATAAAACTGGCTGCCAGCAGAGCGGTGCTGACAAAGGCGTGTCCGGCGATGCCCACCAACAGCATCCACGAATTTTCGGGGGCGGCCTGCCAGATAAAATTTAAGCCCTCGCTGAGCACGATCAGCACCACCAGAAACATGCCGGTGCCGGGGAGATATCGGCGCACCAGGCGCATGCTGGTAAGCAGCGAATTGATCGCGCTGAAACCGTAGCTAAAGATGCCATGCGGTGCGAAAACCAGCGGCAGCAGGGTCCATAACAGGAAGAAGGTCAATAATAACACCGCGAATTGGGCAAATGCCACGTTGATCAGTGAAAGCATGGTGAGTAGCAGCGAGAGCGGGATGGCGATTAAAATCAGTGCCACCACAAGCAGCGCCGTCAGTGCCAGGGTCTGGCTGATGCCCCAAAAAGCGCGGCGCAAGGATGGCGAGACGGGTTGATCCGCCGTGTAGAAGGCCACACTGCCAAAATACAGCGCACCCAGGGCCATGCCGGCGACTAAAATGGCGAACCAGGCTAAAAAGGTGTTGTCGAGGGCAGAGATTTCGCTTAAGGGGGCGGTGCCCATTGGGCTGGCGGCATAACCCAGCGGCGCGACCAGGCTGGGCACACCCACTGGCCAGGTGCGAATAACGCTGAAGAGGTTAAATTGCTCAATGGTGGCCTGGAATGCCGGCCGGGTTTGCTCAGCCAATACGCGCATATCCGGCGAACCAGCCAGGTTGACCGTCTTGACCCATTCCTCATACAGGGGTTGGAGGAGATTCTTGATACTCAGATGGGGGCCAAACCAGAGGAAGAGGTCCAGCGCGAGTGGGATTAAAATCAGTTGAATGTTGCCTGCGACGGTGTTAAAACCGGCGACGACCGAGTTGAACAGTCGGGGTGGGTTGCCGACAAAAGTGGCGGGTTGCGTTTGCATATGGTTCTATTTTACCACATCGGGTTTGCAAAATTCCTCTCGCCCTGTGCCCAATCAGAAGGTAGAATTAAGCGCATGGATGAGCACCAACACCTGCCCGACACCAACCAACTGAGCGTCCTGGCGGCTACCATTCTGCTGGCATATGCGCTGACACCCTTTGTGCGCATTCCTGAGATGGGCCTGGTGCTGCGCCTGCCATTCGGCGTTTTTAGCTTTCAATTGAATTTTGGCACACTGGTTTCTTTGCTGACCGCAGTGCTGGCGGCGGTAGGGGCCGATTGGCTGCTGTGGGGGCATCCGCACCGCAGTGGGGGCTCACTGCTGCCGCATGTGCTGCTGCCGGCGCTGACGGCCTGGGCAATCGGGGTACCGTTGAGCACGCTGCAAATGGGGGTGCAGTGGTGGGCAGTATTCGCGATGGGCGGCGGGCTGCTGGTGCTGGTTTTTATAGCCGAATATATTGTGGAAGATCTGCAGGACGCGCGTCAGGGTCCGGCGGCGGCCGGGTTGACGGCGCTTTCTTTTGCGCTTTACCTGATTCTGGCGATCGCGGCGCGCGCCGCCGGGCTGCGGCTGTACCTGCTGCTGCCGCTGCTGGTGAGCGCGTTGGCGCTGATCTGTTTGCGCACGCTGTACCTGCGAGCGGGAGGCGGCTGGTATCTGGGTTGGACTTTTGGGATTGGCGTGGTGGCGGCCGAACTGCTGGTAGGCTTGCAGTACTGGCCGGTATCTCCGCTGGCTTATGGATTGATCGTGACCGGGCTGGTGTACGCATTGACCAGTGTGGCGAGTGCAATGGAAGATGGCCGCACCTGGCCGGCCCTGCTGGTGGAGCCTGGAGTGGTGATGGGGTTGCTGTGGGGCCTGGCGATTGCGTTGGGAGGGTGAGCCGGTGATGCTGATGCTGCCACAGGCTGTGTTAGGGCAAATGGCAGACCACCTGACAGCTTGCCTGCCGGAAGAAGGCTGCGGTTTATTGGGTGGGCAGGGCCAAACCGCCGTACAGTGTGTGGCGGTGGAGAACGCGCTGCACAGCCCGGTGCGCTTTCGCATGCAGGCTATGGAACAATTTTCGGCGATGATGCGGTTTGATGCGGCCGGTTTGGAATTGCTGGCGATCTTTCATAGCCACCCGCGCGGCCCGGGGAATCCTTCTGCCACCGACGTAGCGGAGTTCTATTACCCGGGGGTGCTGGTGTTAATTTGCGCGCCTTATGGCCTTGGCGCGGCGCGGCGCGGTGTGCTGCGTGTCGGAAACTGGCAAATTACCGGATATCAAATTGAACCAGAGGGAGTTCTTGCGGTAAAATTGGAGATCCTGGGCCATGACCCGCCGGTGCGGTCAAAGGACCCCCAATTCTTGCCAGAGGCGTAACCGGAACGCAGGTTATGGGTTAAAATTTAATGGAGGACATTTGCCATGGAGCTGCTACCGATTTTTATGATGTTTGTATTGAGCTATTTCATCGGCTCCATTCCCTGGGGATGGGTGGTCGTCAAGCTTTTTACCGGTAAGGATGTACGCGCAATGGGTAGTGGTCGCACCGGTGGCACTAATGTGATGCGCGCCGCGGGTTTCTTTGCGGGGTTGCTTACAGCCGGGTTGGATGTGGGCAAAGGGCTGGCCAGCGGTTGGATCGCGGATGCACTGCTGCCGGGGAATGTGTGGGCCAAGGTGCTGGCGGCGGTGATCGCTTTGCTGGCCTCCACGCATTCTATATTTAACATCGAACGTGACGAAACCGGGCATATCCATCTGCGGGGTGGGGCGGGTGGCGCCACCGGTTTGGGCGGGGCCATGGCATTGTGGCCGCTCAGTTTTCTGGTCATTTTCCCGGTAGCGGCACTGGTGTTTGCGTTTGTGGGCTATGCCTCGGTTACCACCATCAGCATCGCCGTGGTCTCTGTGATCCTGTTTGCGGTGCGTGCCATCGCGGTGGATGCGCCCTGGCAGTATATTGTTTATGGTATTCTGGCGCTGCTGATCGTGCTCTACGCGCTGCGACCGAACCTCAAACGCCTGCGCGAGGGCACCGAACGCGTGGTGGGGCTGCGTGCTTATTATCTCAAACACGGGAACCAGCATTAAATCAAAAAACTGCGGATGCTTCTCATCCGCAGTTTTTTTTGCCGGCTGGTTGTGCGACAATAGGCCGCAAACGAAATTCTCTGGTTATTCTTGCACTTCGGGCTCGCGTTCATCAACGGCGGCGGCGGCCTGTTCTTCAGCGGATTCAGCCAACACCTGCTTGTAAAGGTAGCGCAAATTACGCCGGTGCAGGTCTTCGGCCAGCCCGCCCAGGTAGACACGGCTTTTGCCGCAGGATTCGATATCAATCTGGGCCAGTGCGTCCAGGGGGTTGCGGCGGCGTGAGGCGGTGCGCACCAGTTTGCGGATGTTGGTGAGGTAGGCCAGGTTTTCTTTGACCGAATCGTCAATCTCACCGCGCAAAATGATATCGCCGTGACCCTGCACGATGTTTTCGAGGCCCATTTTGCCAATGCGCTTGATGCTGGCCGCGAGTTGATCGATGTTACCATCCACAATGTACGGCAGCGGCAAAAAGGCATCCCCGGCGAACAGGACACGGTCTTCCTCGATCAGGATGGAAATGCCATCGTGACTGTGACCGGGGGTATGGCTGAGAATGAGGTTCTTTTTCCCCACACGCAGCGATAACTCGCCATTTTCAAAAGTTAACTGCGGTGCTTGCAGCTTGACCTGTTTAAATAGCGCATTTTGCCGTTTGGCCGATTCGAGCGACTGTGGCCCTTTTTCGAGGATCAACTTACGGCAGAGAGCATGGCTGACACCGGTGGCTCCGGGGAAGAAGCAGTTGCCCCAACTGTGGTCGGCATGGTAATGCGTGTTAATCACATACCGCACCGGCACCGCCAGTTCTTCTTCAACAAACGCCCGCATGGCCAGGGTCTCTTCGGGTATGGCCAGGGTATCGATGACCACGGCCCACTGGGGGCCGGTAACCACCCCCGCGGTGACTTGAGCATAGATTTCGCTTTGAAACCAATAGACGTTTTCAGAAACGCGTTCGCGCTGCATAATTTCTATCCCTTTTCAAGATGACGGGGCATAGAATAGCACAAATGCAATTAAAAGTCAAAATTCTTTAACATTCGGAGAGGCAGCGGCGGCCGGCGGCTATGAAGAAAGGCGTTGTTCGCGAATCAGGAAGAAAGCGCCGCCGCCCAGCGCGGTGAGCGCCAGCACCGCCATGACGATGGTGAGTGGGTTGGTTGGGCGCTCGCTTTCGGGCGGGGTGGGTGTGGGGGTGGGGGTCGCTGACAGCAGAGCAATTGCGGTGCGAGCAGCGCGTGTTTCTGCCAGGGCAGTGGAAGCTTCCAAAGTGATGGTAGGGCTTTCGAGACCGGGGGTACTCGTCACAGAGCGAGTGAGGCTGGTGGCGGTGATGGTGCGCGTAATGGTTACCGTCTGGAAGGGCGTGGTGGGGGTGAGTGTTTTGGTGCGGGTGGCGGTGTTCGTATAGAAGGTGTAGGTGGAGGTCGGGCGCAAGGTATTCGTATAGGTGAGAGTGGGGACGATGGGGGCAACGGTGCGGGTGGAGGTGGGCGTGGGAGTGGATGGGAAGGGCGTGACGTTTGTGATGGTTGATTCACGCGAACGACCATCCAGGCCGACGATGAGCAGGCGGAAGTAATAGGGCGTGTTGTTGGTGAGGCCGGTGGCGGCATATTGATAGCTGGCCCCGCCGCCATTCGTGCCTTTGCGGGGTACCAGTGTGCCGAGCGTGGCAAACCCGGTGGTGGCAGTAGTGCTGCGTTGGATGTAGAACCCGGCCAGGCTGACCTCTCGCGTTGTGGTCCAATCGATGGTGGCTTTCGTATCTCCGGGCTGGGCGGTGAAGATCGAGAGGTTGTAATCGACCGGCTGATTGGGCAGACCCACCACAAAAGGCTGACGGGCCAGGTCGCCGAAAGCGGGACGATTGCTGCCGCCAGAAATGGAAACCTGAAGTTCCTGATTGCCGGGCCGGCAGTAGGTGGGGCTGCCGCCACTGCCGGTGGTTTTCCAATCACCCGCGCTCAGGTCATACCACCATAAGGGGTAAGCGCTGATGTTGGAAATTTGCCCGCAGAATTGTGGGCTCTCGATGGCGGCGATGCAGGCTGACGAGAGGTAGTATTTGAAGAGCAGTTCCAGGGTGGCGTCGCCAGTGGGCAGGGTCGCATCCGTCAGGAACACGTCCCAATAATTGCTGCAGGCATTAAAGTCGCCCAACTGACCCGGAGTGAACGGTACATTTGTAGCCCCGCCCTGGCCGTGGTTAACGATCATCAGGCCAAAATCACTGCCGGTTCCGGTGCGCTGGAAACCGATCGCATTATTAAAGGCATAATGCGTGGTCTGGCCCACGGTTACCGGCAAGGCCTGGGTGCCGGGACCGAGGGAATTATGCAAAATGGGTGCACCCAGGCGCTTTGGGTCGACGGCGGTGCAATGCGAAGCTCCCTGCGCGACCAGCAGCCCGGCCCCCCAGAAATTATGATCCACAGTGCCCTTGGCGGCGCCGTGGCATTCCACCTGAACGCCGGCGCGGTTACCCGCAAGGTTGTTGGCGTATGCGTTAAGCACGCCGGTATTGGCGCTGTCTAACAGAATGGCGTAACCCGCGTTGCCGAAGATATGGCTGCTGCTCAGGCTGATGGCAGCGGTGTTGCCCGCGAGCGCCTGAAGAGCATGATTGCCATTCAGCAGGTCACTGCGCTCAATGCGCACATCAGCAGAGCTTTCGATCACCACCAAATCGCGGTTGGCGGAGCCTGAACAACTGCCGTCATCGATGGACAGGCCTTCGAGTACAACCCCGGCAGTGATTTTCAGCATGGGTTGGGTGCAGGTTGAACCGGAATAGGTAATGCGCGCGGCGCCATTACCCTGGAGGATGTGAGGCTGATTCATCTCCACGGTATTTTGTTTAATGGTATAGGTGCCAATAATTGTGAGGGTGGCCGGGGTGGGAGAAGCGTCGATGGCGTCTTTAAGGCCGGTGCCAATCCCGGAGGCTAAATCGGCCAGGCTGTTGATATAGCAGGGAGAATTGGTGGCGCAGGTGGCGGTGTCATTGGCGACAAAGGGTTTGGCGGAACGCGCGGCCACGGTGAGTGCTTTGAGCGATTGGTTGGTGCTGACCCAGGTGCCGGTGAGGTCCTTTTCGAAGATTTCCACCAGCACCGCGCCGGGATCGGTGGCGGTGGTGCCCAGGCGGAAGGAGAACGAAAATTCATCGCCAAAGGAGCCGGCTGGCAGACTGGCAACGGCCCCGCCGGTAGGATAGTAGCCATTGGGAGCCGGGTTGCATTGTGAAATGCTGAAGGTGTAGGGGCGGGTGGTGACGGTGCCCTGAGGGACGAAGTTAAATTTTTCTGCGGACCAGTTGACCGGGGCAAAGACGCACACCTGCACATTGGGCGAGCGGTTGGGGTCAATTTGGGTGAGATTAAAATTGACCGCAAAATCCAGGCGCTGCCCGGCGGCACACCCACTGGAGGGGCAAGCCGCGGGAGAAACCAGGTCCAGCCCGGTTGTTGCACTTTGTAGCGCAGACGCCCGTCCGGCAAACGCAACCAGCAGGCCAAACAGAAAAACGGCCAATGCCAGGGTGCGGATGAGTGAAGTGGACATGCGAGAGCTCCGGTATGCCATAAGGTTGATGAGTGTATTTTACATCAAAAGCGAACGGTCTTAGGCTCACATCCGTGGGATTGGAAGGTTGCTGCTTCCATGTTAGAATCATTGCCATGCTCAGGAGCCTGTTTGTTTCCTTGTCTCGATCACAATGGGTGCAGCATGCCATCACTCATTGGGGTTTTGCCCGGCGCACCGCGATGCGGTTTGTGGCTGGTGAAACCGTTGGAGAGGCAATTGACGCGATCCGGCAGCTCAACCGGCAGGGCATCGGTGCGACGCTGGATTTTTTGGGCGAGAATACCAGCTCGCCCGCGGCGGCGCGCCAGGCGGCGGCTGAAGTGACAGATATGCTGGATGCGATTGACCGCAGTGGGGTGGCGGCGAATGTTTCGCTGAAGCTGAGCCAGGTGGGGCTGGCAATTGATCCCAACCTGTGTGCGGAAAACTTGCAGCAGATGCTGCAGAAAGCACGTGACCTGGGCAACTTTATCCGGATCGATATGGAAGATGCTACCCTCACCGACCGGACTCTGTCGGCTTATTTTAATGCCCGCAGCCAGGGGTTTGATGCGCTGGGGATTGTGATCCAATCCTACCTTTACCGCAGTTCGGCGGATCTTCGCCATATTCTTGTGCAGACCGGAAAAGTACGCCTGTGCAAGGGAGCCTATCAGGAAGCGCCGCAGGTCGCGTATCCGCGCAAGGCAGATGTGGATGCGGCGTATGACCGCCTGACCGAGCAACTGCTGGTGGGGGCGCAGGCGGCGGGTTTACCGCCCCGCAGCGCAGATGGGCGCATCCCGCCGATCCCGGCACTGGCCACTCACGATGAGGCGCGCATACGTTTCGCCCAGGCAGCCCTGCAGCGCCTGGGCCTGCCGAAGGATGCGCTGGAATTTCAGATGCTCTATGGCATCCGGCGCGACCTGCAGACCGAACTGGTGGCGGCTGGCTACCCGGTGCGGGTATATGTGCCCTACGGTACGCACTGGTACCCCTATTTTATGCGCCGTCTGGGCGAACGTCCGGCGAACGTGTGGTTTATCGCCTCGAATTTTTTCCGCAAATAGCGCGGGCAGCATTACACCGGCGCGTGCTGGAGATTGGATGAACCAACCGCAGATTCCTCCGACTACAATTTCACTGCTGAAGCATTACGTTCGTCCGTGGACGCTGCTGGCGAGCCTGGTCACTTATACGTTAGGGGGTGGAATTGCCAATTACCTGGGGCATACGCTCAACCCCGCCCGTTTTTTGGGGGGGATGCTGCTGGCGCTGCTGCTGCTGCTGGGGGGATATTCTTTAAAACTGTACTATGATTTGATCGATGCCGAAACGCCGCCGCGCCGCGTTCAGAAAAACACAGATGAGCTGGATCTGCTGGTAGGGCAGCGGCTATCGCGGCAGCAGGTGCTGCTGTTGGCGATCAGCATGCTTACCGCATGGGCGGCGGTGAGTGTGCTGATGATCGCACAGGGGGCGCTGCGCGCGCCGGGGCTGATGCTGCTGGGGGTGGGTTTCTTTCTGGCCTTTTTTTACGGGGTTCCCCCGCTGCGCCTGGCTCATGCGGGCTATGGGGAATTGGTAGAAGCGATTTTGATTGCCAACCTGTTCCCAGCGCTGGCTTTTACCCTGCAAAGCGGCGAATTGCACCGCTTACTGCCCATGTTAACCTTTCCATTGCTGGCGCTGTATCTGGCCATGCGCCTGGCGCAGTCGCTGGAGTGGTATGCCCGCGATCAAAAGCTGGCGCGGCGCACGCTGATGATTGCGCTCGGTTGGCAGCGGGGTATGCAATATCACAATGGTTTAATCGTGCTGGGGTACGTGTTGCTGACTACCGCGGTGGTTTTTGGGCTGCCCTGGTCGTTGACGTGGCCGGGATTTTTAACGCTGCCGCTGGCAGCCTTTGAGCTGAACCAAATGAACCAGATCGCCGCGGGAGCAAAACCGAACTGGCGCTTACTGCGACTAACTTCGGCGGCCACATTTGGGCTGACGGCTTACCTGCTGGCGTTGGCGATTTGGACGGGGTGAACCGATGCCTGAATTTTTAGAACTGCTTCCGCCAACCCAGGCCCGCGTATTACTGCTGAGTCACCTGCCGGCAGTGGACCCGCGCGTGGAAGAAATACCCAGTGCGGCGGCACTGGGACGTGTGACGGCCGTGGCAGTGACGGCGGTTGAAGCGTTGCCGGCCTTTGCGCGTTCCACGGTGGACGGTTTTGCGGTGCGGGCGGCCGATAGCTACGGCGCCAGCGATACCCTGCCGGCTTATCTACTGGTGGTGGGCGAGGTGCCGATGGGGCAGGCCCCCACTCTGAAACTTCGAGCCGGAGAAGCGGGGTTGATTCATACCGGCGGGATGCTGCCCGCAGGGGCCGACGCGGTGGTGATGCTGGAATTAACCCAAACGGCGCGCCCGGGCGAGATTGAAGTGTTGAAAGCCGTGGCAGTGGGCGAAAATATTCTGCGCGCGGGCGAAGATGTGCGCATTGGCGCCGTGGTGCTGCCTGCCGGAGTGCGCTTGCGCCCGGCAGAGATTGGCGGGCTGATGGCGCTGGGACAGATGACGGTAAAGGTAGCCAGCAAACCGCGTATCGCGATTATATCCAGCGGAGATGAAGTCATCTCTCCCGAGCGCACCCCGCGGCCCGGCCAGGTGCGTGATATCAACAGTTCGGCGCTGGCAGCGTTGGTGCAAAGCGAGGGCGGTGAAGCCGTGTTGTTTGGCATTGTGCCGGATCAGTCCGCCGAGCTGCAAGCTGCGCTGCGCCGGGCGCTGGCAGAATGTGACGCGGTAGTGATCACGGCGGGCTCTTCGGCCAGCACGCGCGATTTGACGGCAGATGTGATCCAGAGCATGGGTTTGCCGGGCGTGTTGGTGCATGGGGTTAATGTGAAACCAGGCAAGCCCACCATATTGGGCGTGTGCGCTGGAAAGGCGGTGATCGGCCTGCCGGGCAACCCGGTGAGCGCGCTGGTGATCGCGAGTATTTTTGTGACGCCGCTGATTGAGCACCTGCTGGGGTTGAGCGGAGCGCGGCCGCGGGCGGAACTGACGGCGCGCCTGGCGCTGAACCTGGCCTCGCAGGCCGGGCGCGAAGATTGGGTGCCAGTGCGCCTGGTGCAAACGTCGCACGGTTTGGAAGCTGACCCCATTTTTTATAAAAGCAACCTGATCTTTTCGCTGGCGCGGGCCGATGGGCTGGTGCATATTCCCGCAGATGCCACCGGGTTGGGCGTGGGTGAAATGGTGCAGGTGGAACTGCTGTAATTGATGCGGACGGGCGAGAGAATCGCAAGGGTGCAAACCAGGATGAGCGTTTATTTACACGATATTCCGCTGCAAACCGCGCAGGCGGCTTTTCGCCAGGCTCTGACAGACGCCGGGCTGGATGGTCTATTGGGGGTTGAAGAAATTCCGCTGGATGAAAACGCGGTGGGACGGGTGTTGGCCGAACCGGCCTGGGCACGGCTTTCGTCGCCGCATTACCATGCCTCGGCGATGGATGGCTTTGCGCTGCGCGCGCGCCAGATTGCCGGCGCGATGCCCACGGCGCCGGTACTGCTGGCGACCGGCGAGCAGGTTATTTATGTCGATACGGGCGATCCGCTGCCAGATTGGGCCGACAGCGTGGTGCCGATTGAAAACGTGGAAGCCCTGGATGAGAACGAACAGCCGGCTGCGGATGCACGCCACCCGGTATGGGTGCGGGTGCGCGCGGGGCAGCCGCCCTGGAGCCACGTGCGCCCGCTGGGTGAAGATATTGTGGCGACACAACTGGTGCTGCCGGCCGGGCAGGTGCTGCGCCCGGTGGATCTGGGCGCGCTGGCAGCCAGCGGCATGGCGCGGGTGCGCGTCAGCCGCAAGCCGCGCGTGGCAGTGCTGCCGAGTGGCAGCGAACTGATACCGATTGGCGTGCCGCCCAAGCGTGGGGATATCATTGAATATAATTCGATTGTACTGGCAGGGCAAATTAAGGCCTGGGGCGGCGAGCCGGTGCGTTATCCCATTACGCCTGACCAAGTGGAACTGATCCGCCAACGCGTGCAGCAGGCCGCGGACGAGAACGACCTGGTGCTGCTGAACGCCGGTTCATCGGCCGGCAGTGAAGATTTTTCGGCGGGGGTGGTGCAAGACCTGGGCCAACTGTTGGTGCACGGTGTGGCGGTACGGCCGGGGCATCCCGTAATTCTGGGGTTGATCCGGCGCAGCACAACGGGGCAACACGTACCCATTGTGGGCGTGCCAGGTTACCCGGTCTCCGCGGCATTGACCGGTGAGATTTTTGTGGAGCCAGTGCTGGCGCGCTGGTTGGGGCGTGCCCCAGCCCGGCCGGTGGAAGTAAGCGCGATCCTGACGCGTAAGGTGACCTCACCCGCTGGCGATGACGATTATCTGCGTGTGGTGGCCGGGCGGGTGGGTGACCGGCTGCTGGCGGCTCCGCTTTCACGCGGGGCGGGGGTGATCACTTCGCTGGTGCGTGCCGACGGAATCTGTATTTTGCCGCGTGGGGTGCAGGGGCTGGAAGCTGGAGCGAAGGTGCAGGTGCGGCTGTACCGCGCGCCACACGAACTGGAACAGACCATTTTTGCGATCGGTTCGCATGATATGACGCTGGATTTGCTGGCGCAATACCTGGGGGAACATGGCCGGCGGCTGGTTTCGGCCAACGTGGGCAGCCAGGGAGGGCTGGTGGCGCTGCGGCGGGGCGAAGCGCATCTGGCGGGTTCGCATCTGCTGGACCCGACTACGGGTGATTATAACCGGGCCTATATCCAGCAATATCTACCGGATACAGCGGTGCGGCTGGTGACATGGGTGCAACGCGAACAAGGGCTGCTGGTGGCGCGGGGAAATCCGAAAGGGATCCATTCCCTGCAAGACCTGGCGCGGACGGACGTGGTGTTTATCAACCGTCAGCGCGGGGCCGGTACGCGCGTGCTGCTGGATTTTGAACTGCGGAAATTGGGAATTCCCGGTGAAGCAGTGCGCGGGTACGAGCAGGAAGAATATACCCACCTGGGTGTGGCAGCGGCGGTCAGTTCCGGGCGGGCCGACTGCGGCCTGGCGGTGACCGCCGCTGCGCGCGCGCTGGACCTGGATTTTGTACCGCTTTTTCGCGAACGGTACGACCTGGTGATCCCAAAAGTGCACCTGGCGGGCGGGCTGCTGACCCCGCTGATGGATTTGATGCACGACGCGCAGTTCCGCCAGGCCGTGCAGGCTCTACCGGGATATGACGTCGGAGAAATGGGCAAAATTGTGATGGAATAGCCAACCGCGCAGCAGGTGGATCGCGATGAGCTTTTTCTTTAAAATTAAGAAAAAGCTCATTTTTATATTTTGATTAGGAAAGTATGATCTAAAGCTTGACCCGAAAAAAAACTGGTGTACGATTATTGTCATCTACTTTATCAACGATTGTGCTACTAACGTACCACAGGAGGTTAATATGCCAATTGCAGAAAATAGCACGGCCCCCGATTTCAGCCTGCTGGATGAAACCGGCACCCCACGTAAATTATCGGATTGCCTGGGCCAAGCGTTGGTACTTTATTTTTATCCCAAGGACGATACCCCCGGCTGTACCACGGAAGCGTGTGCTTTTCGGGACGACTATGGGGTGTATGGTGAAGCGGGCGTGACTATTCTGGGAGTTAGTCCAGATTCTCCGAAGTCCCATACCAAGTTTAAGGAAAAATTTCATCTACCGTTTACATTGCTGGCAGATGAAGCCCATCAAGTATGCGATTTATACGGAGTTTGGGGACCCAAGAAATTTATGGGACGCGAGTACGAGGGCGTGCTGCGTACCACGTTTGTGATTAACGCGGGTGGGATGGTGGTAAAGGTCTTTAACGGCGTCAAGCCCGACGGGCACAGCGCCGAAGTGTTGGCTGCCCTAAAAAATGTGCATATCTGAGCGCTCGGCCAAATAAACGAAACCCTCGAATCGAAAAACCGGCAAAAATTGATGGTTCAATTTTTGCCGGTAGATTTTATAAATATTAACTGACCGGGACCTTTTGGGCAGTGGCTGCGAGCGCCAACGAATAAATGGGCAACTGTTGAGCTGTCAACGCCATGGAACTGAGCTTGACGCTGGCAAGGTGGCTGGTCACCACATCCTGTAGATCGGTCCAGGCGAACTGGGCGGAGCATGCATCCAACCGGGCGCAATTCGAATTACACTCCGGGCAGGGGTGCAGTGTGATGGGGCCTTCGAGCACTTCCACGATTTGCAGTACCGTGATCGAGTCGACCGGTTTATTGAGACGCACCCCACCATGCGGGCCTGGTGAGGCTTTAATCATTCCGGCTTGCATCAGCATGTGACCAATCTGGTGCAGGAAGGGCAGTGGGATTTGCAGTTTTTCGGCCAGAGAAGCGGTAGATTGGGGGCGGTTCTCCGGATCGTTTGCCAGAGCGATCATCAACTGTAATCCATAATCGAGACGGCGGCTGATTCTAAACATCGTTACACCTCTAAGTGGGATGGGTTTTAGCTTGCATGTTCACTAGGGTCTGCTGATTTAACCAATTACAAGGAGAAAAATCGTTTTGATGACCATCAAGCTATATGATATAAAAATACTAAAATTAGATGAATATACCTAGTGACATTCATCCTATCCTGTATGACCAAACATCTCAAAATTGATATTTCCGATAAATATTAGACACAGCCTTGAGACTTTTTGCAAAATGGGCTATAATTTTTTGTGAACAAATTCACTACACAATCTTTGGAGGAAAAATGAGAAGGTCGATGTTCGTTTTGTTTGTTGTGGTTGTTTTGGGCATGCTTGTGCTCACCGCTTGTGGTGGCAGCGCCCCAGCCGCCAGTACTACCACGCGTCCCACGCCTCCCACCGAATATGCCAGCAAGACCAACCCCAGTGCTGCCAATGCTGATGCGCTTGCCAAGGGTAAGGAACAGTACACCGCCATTTGCCTGGCTTGCCACGGTGAAAGAGGTTTGGGTGACGGGCCTGCCGGTTCTGCGCTGAACCCCAAGCCGGGCAACCTCGAAGACGCGGTCAAGGCGACCAACGATGCTTATCTGTACTGGCGGATTTCCGAAGGCGGCGCCATGGCTCCCTTTAAGTCATCCATGCCCGCTCAGAAGGGTATCTTGAAGGATGAGCAGATCTGGCAGATCGTCAGCTACGTCAAAACCCTTAAGTAATTCTGATTTTCAGAATTATTGTAAGGTACGGATTGCGACCGCCTTTTGAGGCGGTCGCTTATTAAATAATGGGTCGTAGTCCACTTTTCGGGTAAAATTACAACGTGACGTTTAAACGGATACAGCAACTTTCAATCGGCTGGGTTAGTGGGGTGGTCTTTTGCCTGGTGGCTGCAATCTGGGCCGGGGCAGGGGCCATAACCGGCTGGGAAGTGCTACCAGACGCCTTTTGGTTGATGGCAGTGGGGTGCAGCCTGCTGGCGGCTATTTTGGCCGGAACATTAACGGGCTGGGTGCGCGGCCAGCGTGAGCTAGAACTGCGCCTGAACGAGCACGAAGCACGAACGCAGGAAGTGGAACGGCGCCTGACGAGTGTGATTCACCTTAACAGTCAACTGGTGGCAGCCGAAGATGAGCAGAGCCTGATAGAAATTGCTTTGAATGTGGTTTCCAACCTGACGGGGGCACTGGCAAGCTCGTTTGTGCCGTTGGACGAGATGGGCGAGCCGCTGTCGGCGATTGTGCACGGCAATCTGCCCCAACCCATTCTCAAAGCATGGGCCGAACATCTGGCCGGCCAACTGGTGCGCAAGACTTGCGGTAAATGCCAGGAACTGCATGCCGACGCCGGGCAGGTGTGCCCGCTGCTGCAAGGGCCATTTGCGGATGCATTCAGTGTCTACTGCCTGCCGATGACCCGCGGCCAGCGCGCCTATGGCCTTTTGAACGTATATTTTGGCCCACATACCACGCTGGACCCAGAAACACGTTTTTTTCTGGAAGGTCTGCTGATAGAAATGGGCAATGCGATCCAGGCTTTGCGCTTGCGCGGCCAGGAAATAGCCACGGTACGCCAATTGCAGTTGGCGCGCGCGAACCGCACCAGTTTGAGCACTGCCCTGGAGCATTTGGTAGATAACCTGCTAATTTCATTTGAAATGGATGGCGCCTGGCTGCGGGCGGACCCGCTGCGGGAGCACGAAGCTGAGATTGAAATACGCCGGGGCAGTCAAGAGTGGATTGAGCGGCGTGAAGTGCAGATGCTGCTCAATCGGGTAATTACCCGGTCGGGTGAGGTTGGCAGTGTTGATCTGGTGGGAGGCGGAAGCGTTTTAGGGGCATCACTGGCTCTGCCGGAGGCCGGCGCCAGTGGCGCGGTTTTGCTGGTCAGTGCTCAAACCCGCGCGACCGTGCCGCATGAGATGGCTGTGTTCAAAACGGTGGCCAGCCAGGCGGCGCTTTTGATTGAAAGCGAGCGTTCGCGCGAGTCGCTAGAATTCGCGATTGTGATGCAGGAGCGCACGCGTCTGGCGCGCGAAATTCACGATGGATTGGCGCAAACCCTGGCATATCTGAAGCTGCAAACCGCACATATGCAGCGCGCCTTGAACCAGAACGATCTGGATGGATTGAAAGAGCTGCTTGGACAGAATTACCTGGCGTTGGGCGATGCCTATTTGGATGTGCGCCAGGCGATTGACAACCTGAGGCTGAACCCCCAATTGGGAATGGCGCACTGGTTGGAGATGGCTGCCAGAGATTTTGAACATACCGGTGGCATTCCGGTACGGCGCTCCTTTGGTGAATTGACGGTGGAAGTGCCCACTGAAGTGCAGGCGCAACTGGTGCGAATTGTACAGGAGGTATTCAGCAATATCCGCAAGCACGCGCACGCCAAAACGGTCTGGATTGTGTTAAAAGAGTGGGAGGGGGATCTGATCCTTGAGGTTGGGGACGATGGCCAGGGTTTTTTTGAGGTGGATGTGCCGTTGCTTTCGCAATATGGGCTGCGTGGCATGCGGGAGCGGAGCGAATTGATTGGCGCGGATTTTCAAGTTGTCAGCCGCCCCAATGAAGGCACAGTGGTTCATTTGCGCCTGCCGGCGCGCTCATGGGAGATGTTACGATGAAATCTGCGCGTATTCGGCTGGTAGTGGTGGATGACCATGCCCTGTTCCGGCGGGGATTGGTGAGCCTGCTCGAAGATATGCATGAATTTGAGGTAATCGGCGAGGCAGGAGATGGTCAGGATGCACTGGATTTGATTCAGCGGTTGCGGCCGGATGTAGTTTTGATGGATGTCAATATGCCGCGCATGGATGGCATTCAGGCGGTAAATCAACTGCGCAGCCAGCATATCGACGTGCGCGTGATGATGCTGACGATTTCGCAAAACGATGAAGATTTGCTGCAGGCCATTCAGGCCGGGGCGGATGGATATGTATTAAAGAACACCGAGCCGGAAGACCTGCGGCGGGGTATTTTGCGCGTAGCCCAGGGGCAGGGTGTGCTTTCGCCAGAGGTGACGGCGGCGGTCCTGAAAGCTGCCGCGCACCGCGGGGTGCCAGATAACGATGGCCTGTTGAGCGAGCGCGAACTGGAAGTGATGGCCTGCCTGACCGAAGGCCAGACCACGCTGCAGATTGCCGGGCGACTTTTTATTTCAGAAAATACGGTTAAGACGCATATCCGGCATATTCTGGAAAAACTGGGGGCCGCCAACCGCACGGAGGCAGTGAGTAAGGCGATGCAGTTGGGGTTAATTTCGAAGAAAGATTAACACCGACAAGCAAAGGGAGGCCACATGAGGTCTCCCTTTGCTTGTCGGTGGATCCGTCGATGCGTATCCGGTAATCAATATTGAAAATTGGTCGTCAATGTCTTGAAAGTCTTATTGTTTCGAAATAATATATGAATGTATGCTCATACAATCAAGGATATGTCCGATATGATCGAAAACCAGCCATCTACCAGATCTCTTCGTTGCCAGGATAATTTTATCCATGAGGATCAGGTCTTGATCGCCCAGGAGCATCTGATCGATGGGTTAACATCCACGCACCTGGCGCAAACTTTTCAAGCCCTATCCGATCCCACCCGGGTACGTTTGATCAGCGCGCTCACCAAGGCGGAGCTCTGTGTCTGCGACCTTGCCGCCATTCTGGGCATGTCACAGAGCGCGGTTTCACACCAGCTTCGCTCATTGCGCGATCTGAGATTGGTTAAATCACGCCGGCTTGGACGGGAAATCTTCTACACTCTCGATGATGAACACATCCGCGAGTTATACGAACTCGGTTTGAAGCATATACTGCACGGTTAGCACTTCCAGTGCGTTCCTGGCTTGTTTTATTTTTTTTATCAAGGGTTAACATGGAAAAAACGATTGAGTTGGAGATACGTTCATTATTGCCGGGGATTGAGTCGACCCAGGATTCCTGTATTAAGCGTTTGGAAGCAGCTTTGCAGAACCAGCGCGAGATGCAGAAGGCGCATCTGGAAAAATCCGACGATGGTGAGATAAAACTCTGTCTACATTATGATCCCGATAAAACAAGTGTTACTTTGGTTAAGCGATTGGCTGAACGGGCGGGTGTTGAAATTATCAATCGCTATAAACACGAAGTGATTGCGATTGATGGCATGGATTGTTCGGACTGTGCCCTGGTGGTGGAGCACAGTTTAGGCCGCATGGACGGTGTTTTGACGGCCCAGGTCAATTATGCAGCCAAAAAATTGTGGATTGAATACGATACTCATACACTGACTCAGCGGGGAATTGAACAGCGTATTCAATCCCTGGGATATGAAATCCCTTTGGAAGGCTCTAAGAAATGGCTGCAAGAAAACCAAGGATTGTTGATGAGCCTGGCTGCGGGCCTGATTCTTATGGTCGGATGGATTGGTGAGCAGTTCTTCGGTTTACCCACGATGCTCAGCAGCGTATTTTATATTGTTGCCTATGGGGTTGGTGGCCGGGAAATTGCCCAACACGCTTTTTACGCGCTCAGGGAGCGCTACTTTGACACAGATCTGCTGATGGTGATGGCTGCCCTGGGTGCGGCAGCGTTAGGTGAATTTGCGGAAGGCGCATTGTTGATCTTCCTGTTCAGCCTGGGGCATGCCCTCGAAGAACGTGCCCTCGAAAAGGCTCGTTCCGCGATCGAGGCCCTGGCCGATCTGACTCCCAAAACAGCACTGGTGCGCCGAGAGGGAGCGGACCTGGAGATACGCATTGAAGAGTTACTACTCAAAGATATTGTGATCGTACGTCCCGGCACGCGTATTCCGGTGGATGGTTCGATCCTTTCCGGCAGTTCCGGAGTAGACCAATCGTCTGTGACTGGGGAATCCATCCCGGTTGACAAATCCACCGGCGACCCCGTTTTTGCAGGAACCATCAACGGGGAAGGCGCATTAGAAGTGAGTGTGACTCGTCTGGCGGCTGATTCAACCCTTTCCCGCGTGATGAAGATGGTGGAAGAGGCTCAGGGACAAAAATCGCCCACCCAGCAAACCATGGAAAGGTTCGAGCGTATTTTCGTGCCCGCTGTTCTGATTGGCACAGCCCTGGTCATTATCGTTCCCCCGTTTCTTGGCGTGCCGTTCCGCGAGTCTTTTCTGCGTGCCATGACCCTGCTCGTGGCGGCCTCGCCCTGCGCCCTGGCATTAGGTACCCCCGCATCGGTTCTCGCAGGTGTCGCGCAGGCAGCCCGGAATGGTGTACTGGTCAAAGGTGGCGCGCACCTCGAAAGTCTGGGGATGCTCAAGGCGATCGCCTTCGACAAGACCGGCACGATCACAAAAGGCAAACCCGAAGTGACCGAGATGATTGCTTTCCAGCCCGAAATATTTTCAGATAACCAGGTGCTGGCACTGGCCGCCGCCCTCGAAAGCCAGTCGGGGCATCCCCTGTCTCAGGCGGTTGTGCGCGCTGCACAAAACAGATCTTTGCAAATGCCTAAGATCGGCCCTGTGACATCCCTCACCGGTCTGGGAATGCGGTCATCGATCGATGGAAAAACGATCATGCTGGGCAGCATGAAACTCATTCGCGAAGCAGGCGTGGATATTTCGCCAGAGATCATAAAGCAGGTGGAGACGATTGAAGAAAATGGTAACACGACCGTGTTGTTAACGGTGGGGGGAAATCTGGCCGGGTTACTCGCCCTGGCTGATACGCTGCGTCCGGAAATCCGGGAGACCCTGAAGCAGTTGCATGCCTTAGGAATAGTAAAAACTGCCATCCTGACGGGTGATAACGCAAGAGTCGCCGCGGCAATTTCTAAACAGGTGGGCCTGACTGATTATTACGCCGATTTGATGCCCCAGGATAAAGCGATCGCGATCCAGGATATGGTTAAGAAGTACGGCGTGGTGGCCATGGTGGGAGATGGGGTCAATGATGCACCCGCCCTGGCCAATGCCACCGTGGGCATCGCCATGGGTGGAGCCGGCACCGATGTGGCTCTGGAAACGGCGGATGTGGCCCTGATGAGCGATAACCTGCAAAAATTACCCTATGCGGTAGGGTTGGGGCGGGCTACCCGCAGGATCATCCTGCAAAACCTGACGATTGCGCTGGGGGTGATCGCCATCCTGGGGGTGGCATCGTTGGCTGGCTGGACCGGCATTGGGATGGCGATCCTGTTCCATGAGGGCAGCACCATCCTGGTGGTATTGAATGCACTCCGGCTGCTGGGATATAAAGGCTGAGTAAATTGCCTGGGCAACGCGTAAAAGAACCAATTAGTGGGGTTGGCTGGTCTGACTGCGTTAGAACTGATCGACCAGGCGGCTGGATATAGGATTTCGCAAAGGTCTTTCGAAAGTCGAACCGCTTTAGTGGTTTCTGCCTTTATTTCTGGCGTAGTAACCGCGAAGAATTTCCCATGATGCCCAAATCTGGCAGCGATTGCGCTGCAGCGGCCAGGATGGGCGGCAGGATGCTAAAAGCTGCCAGGGTCAGCCCGGTGAGATTACAGGCAATCGTCATTTGATTAATTATCCAGTAATCAATATATAATAGGGATAGATGGGGTTGGGAGGGTGGCATTGGAGGGTGATAGCACAAATCACCCCTCTGGGTTTAATAATTAACCTCTATTCGACTGCCGGGAAGGATGAGAAAAGCAGCTCATTTTGGTAAATTTGTAGTGTGAATGAACCTGTATTCTGGCAGTGGAGCAAACCATGACGGCTCAAGTGGAAAAACGGGCGGCGCGTCGGATATTGATTGCTTCGGGAAATCCGCTGTTTGGGCGGGGTCTGGAGAAGATGTTGCGCCAGCGTACCGTTGGCAGCCCGCCGGAAATTCGCATGGCGACGAGTATGCCCGTAACCCTGCAACACCTGGAAAGCTGGAAACCTGACCTGGTGATTGTGGATTATGACGATCGTACGATCGTCCGGGGTGAGTTCCTGAATCATTTTGTGACCACCGATACGCCGATGCAATTAATGCTGGTATCGCTGCAAGCCAGTGGGGCTGTGGTGGTGTACGATCGAAAGAGTCTGACGCCGGCTCAAGCTGAAGATTGGTTGAGCCTTTTACCGACGGGTGATGTTCAGTCTAGCCCATCTCATCCGGAGAGGAGCACAAGTACGATGCGACATTTTGCGATTGTTGGTGTGCTGGTGGCGATTACCACCGTGCTGGTTTATTTGTTTTTGACCAACGCGGGTTTGCTGCCGGTCGAGGCCTCGCAGCAGGCGGTCGCGGTGGACCAGTTGTTCAACTTACATTTCGCGCTGATTTCCTTCCTGTTTTCGTTGATTGTGGTATTTATAGGCTATAGCCTGGTGGTTTTTCGACGCAAACCGGATGACAACAGTGACGGGAAATATTTTAAAGGGAATAGCCGTTTGGAGGTGTTCTGGACCGTGGTGCCGTTGATCATGGTGATTGGCATTGCGTATATCGGCAGTGAGAATCTGGCCGAGGTAAAGCGTGCAGACCCCCAGGCGATGGAAGTGAAGGTAACCGCATTTCAGTGGAGCTGGCAGTTTGAGTACCCGCAGTATGGCATCACTACGAATACACTTTACCTGCCGGTGGACAAGCAGGTGCTGTTCCGCATGACTTCGCGGGATGTGATTCACTCCTTCTGGGTGCCGGAATTCCGCATTAAACAGGATGTTTTGCCTGGTGAGAATCTGGTAAAGGAACTGCGCATCACGCCGAACCTGATTGGCGATTATAAGGTGCGCTGCGCGGAAATGTGCGGCGGTGCCCATGCGGCTATGGAGCGCCCGGTGCTCGTGGTGAGCCAGGCGGATTTTGATGCCTGGGTGGCCAAGGAATCGGCGGCGAATGTGCAGGACCCAGCCCAACGCGGCCAAAAGACTGCCGAAATTCAGTGTAAGGCCTGTCACAGTTTTGACGGCGCGGCAGGGATTGGCCCGACCTGGAAGGGGCTGTTTGGCAGCAATGTGGATCTGGCCAACGGTACGAGTGTGGCAGCGGACGAGGTTTATTTGAAAGAGGCGATTCTGCTGCCAGCGGCTAGTGTGGTGAAGGGTTATCAGAACATTATGCCGCCCACGTATAAAGATACGCTATCTGACCAACAGGTCACTGACCTGATTGCATATATGAAGACGTTGAAATAAGGGGAGAAACGATGAAAAAGTTTTTCTCGATTGGTTTGGTCCGGGGGCTGCTGTTCGAGGTAGTAGGCATGGCGCTGGGAATTGGCCTGGTGTTTCTGATTCAGACCCTGCAAGGGATTGAACTTAAGCCGGAACCGGCCTGGGTGTTTGGCGGCGTGATTGGCGCGCTGACTTTCATGGTGGGGGTGGGCTCGTTTCGCGACTGGTGGCAGCAGGTACTGGGCAACCCGGTGGCTGAAGCGTATGAGGTTGAAGACAAGCCGGGTATCGGGCGCTATTTCGGCCTGAGCTACGACCACAAGGTGATCGGCATTCAGTATGGGTTCACCTCGCTGATCCTGCTGGCGCTGGGTGGGACGTTTGCGCTGCTGTTCCGTCTGGAACTGGTACAGCCGGGCCTGGATTATCTGAGCTACATCCAGTTTAACACTCTGGTGGGGCTGCACGGGATGATCCTGATTGTTTCGATCCTGCTGGGTATTGCCGGTGTTGGCAATTACCTGGTTCCGCTAATGATCGGCGCCAAGGATATGGCTTTTCCGCGCCTGAATGCCTTTGCTTTCTGGTTGGCGGTGCCGGCATCGGTGCTGTTGGTACTTTCAATGCCGCTGGGTGGTTTTGAAACCGGCTGGACCGGTTACCCGCCGCTTTCGATCCGCGGGCCAATGGGCGTGCAGATGTTTTTTCTGGGTGTGTATGTGGCTGGTTGGTCGTCGATCTTGGGCGCGTTAAACCTGGTCGCCACGGTGATCCGCGAACGCACAGCCGGTTTAAACCTGTTCCGCATGCCGATTTTGGTGTGGGCCGTGTTCGCTACATCTTTGATGGCGCTGACCGCCACTCAGATGATCGGGCTTTCGTTTCAGATGGTGCTGTTGGAGCGCCTGTTCGGAATGCCCTTCTTTGAACCCGCGCAAGGCGGCAACCCGCTCCTGTTCCAGCACTTGTTCTGGTTCTATTCGCATCCGGCAGTGTATATCTTTATCCTGCCCGGGTTGGGCATTATCAGCGAACTGCTGCCAGTGTTTGTGCGTAAGCCTTTGTTTGGTTACCGCTGGGTGGCGATGTCTTCATTGGCGATCGCGTTGACCGGATTTTTGGTATGGGGCCATCACATGTTCTCCGCGGGCATCGAAGATTACCTGCGGGTGCCCTTCATGTACAGTACGCTGCTGGTGGCGGTGCCCACTGGGGTAAAATTCTTCAGTTGGGTGGCCACCATCTGGCAGGGTAAAATGCGTTTTGCAACCCCGCTGCTATTTACGCTGGGCGGGATTGTGGTGTTTTTACTGGGAGGGCTCACCGGTCCCCCACTCGCCACCGTTTCCACCGACCTGCATTTACAGGATACCTATTTTGTGGTGGGACATTTCCACGATACCATGTTTGGAGGCTACATCTTCCCGCTATTTGCTGCCATCTACTTCTGGTTTCCCAAGGTCACCGGACGCCGGATGAATGAGACCTTGGGCAAAGTTCACTTTTGGATTATGACGCCGGCTTTCCTGCTAATGACGTTTGCCCAGATGCGCATTGGCCTGCTGGGAATGCGCCGCCGGATCGCAGATTATGACCCGACCCAGGGCTTCATGTCGCCGAACATGTGGATCACCATTGCCGGGTTCCTGATCGCAATTTCGGTGCTGATATTCTTTTACAATCTATATATCAGTGCGCGCAAGGGCGAGATCGCCACGGGTAACCTGTGGGAATCGCGTTCGCCGGAATGGCAGATCCCTTCGCCGGCGCCGGCGCACAATTATGAACACGGCTTGAAGATTGTGGGTGAGCCGTATGATTATGGGCTTCCTGGAACGAAATACGTGGAAGTGCCAACTGGGTTAGAAGAAGGGGCTGGGTGAATCCGATGAATATAAAGAAGATGGATGAGTTGACCCGGGGCGTGCTGGTGTTTTTGGGTCTGGCGGTGCTGACGGCACTGGAATATTTTCTGGCCGTCAGTGAATTTCCGGCAATATTGTTGTGGATTATCGCGTTGCTGAAGGCGGGATTGGTGTTATGGTTCTTCATGCACATCTTCCGGCTGTCTGGATCGGAAGGAGGCCACTGATGAGCGGACATGAACGGAGCGCTGTGCTGGATCCGCGGGCTGAGCCGGGTTATAAGCTGAAGACGAACCGGCTTGGGCTGTGGCTGTTCTTTATTTCCGACGGTTTCGTTTTTGGCGGACTGCTGGTGATGCGGTTTTACCTGATGGGCGGTCAACGGCCGCACCTAGAACAATTTTTGGGTCTGATTGTGACGGCGGTGCTGCTGGTCTCGAGCTTTTTTATGAATCGGGCTGAGGTCTCGATTGCGCAGGGTAACCGCAAGGGTTTTATCACCAGTACGTTGATCACCATCGTACTCGGGGTCGGGTTCCTGGTGGGTGTGGTGGGCTTTGAATGGCGCAACGCGCCGTTTGGCCCCGGCGACGGGGTGCAGGGCGCTGTGTTTTACATGATGACCGGTATGCATGCCTTTCATGTGTTGACCGGGGTGATCTTTTTGGTGATCGTGCTGCGCAACGGGATGCGCGGATTATACACCGCCGAGAAGCATTGGGCTGTGGAAGCCGCGGCCAATTACTGGCACTTCGTGGACCTGGTGTGGATCTTCTTCTACCCGGCGCTGTACCTGATTGGAACCGCAGTCAAATAAATAAGCATCCAACACACTGCGGGGGAAACCCCGCAGTGTGTTGGATGGATGATGGGGTTGGATATGAATCGAAGCGTGATTTGGGTCGGGGTGGGTGTGCTTTTGGGACTGGTGGGATTGGTTGTGGTGGTTTTGGCTCAACCGTACACGTTGCATGGATCCGTGATCGAACCGCCACAGCCAGCACCGGCAATTGTGTTGGCAAGTAGCAGTGGGCAGAATTTTGAACTAACCCAGCAGCGCGGGCGGGTGGTGTTGGTGTACTTTGGCTATACTTACTGCCCGGATGTGTGCCCGGCCACGCTCAGCCAATTGCGACAGGTGATGGCGGGTTTGGGTGAGCAGGCAGCACGGGTACAGGTGGTTTTGGTGACGGTGGACCCGCAGCGGGATACTCCAGAAATCCTGCAGCGCTATATGTCCGCATTTGGCCCGACATTCACCGGTCTATCGGGTAGTGAAGCACAGTTGGACCCGGTGTGGAAGGCCTACGGCGTGTACCGGGCGATCCGCCCGATGGGTGAAAATCCCGGCGCTTATACCGTCGATCATACGTCACGGGTATATGTGATTGATTTGAAAGGGAATTTGCGCCTGACCTACGCCATGGGCACGAATGTGGATGATATGGTACAGGATTTGAAGTACCTTTTGAAAGAAGGCTGAAATGAGCAAATGGCTGGAAAAGACCTGGGTGCGCATGTTGGGCCTGGTGGTGTTGGGCCTGATTTTTGGCGGGCTGGTCAGCGAAATTTCTTTCTGGGCCAGTTCCGACCTCAACGATTTCAAACCCCACCAGGTGGAACTGGTGATTCCGGCCGGAACCGCCGAAAAACTGAAAGCAGGCAAGCCATTATCCATTCCGGACACGATGAATTTTGTGGAAGGTGATGTGCTGATTGTGCGCAACCAGGATGTGGTGAGCCACCAGTTGGGGCCGGTATGGGTGCCACCGCAGGCCAGTGGGGTGCTGCAGATTGGCCAATCGAGCATGTATGCGTACGAGTGCTCTTTCACTCGCACGAAGGTTTTTGGGCTGGATGTTCAACCACCGCTGACACTTTGGATGCGCCTGCAGGGGATGATTTCGATCGGCCTGCCGACGGGCGTGATCATGGCGTTGTATCTTCTGGCGGTACCGCGTAAAAAAGCGGAAGAGGTAGTTGATGCGGCCCAGGAGGCGTGAGGTGGCGAAGCAGTTATTAACCCGGCGGTGGGTCCTGACCACAATCGTGGTGCTGGCCGGGGTGGCATTGTGCATCCGTTTAGGCATCTGGCAGTTCGACCGGCTGGCATGGCGGCGGGAGTTTAATCAGCGGGTGGAGTCTCAGATCCAGGCCGCGCCGCTGGATCTTAACCAGCAGTTCGACGTGGCTGGATTATTTAATATGGAATATCGCAGCGTTCAGGTGGTGGGTACCTATGATTTCAGCCAGGAAGTGCTGCTGCGCAACCAGATTTATGACAATCATTTAGGGGTACACGTCTTTACACCGCTCAAAATCGCGGGAAGCGATGTGGCCATATTGGTGGAGCGTGGTTGGATCCCGGTTGAAGAGGCCGGATTGCCGGCCCGTGAAAAGTTTAATGAACCCGGGCAGGTGACGGTAAATGGCCGGCTGCGGCGCCCGTTGGACCAGCCGGAGGTGGTGGGCGGTGCGACTAACCCCACTCTGGCGCCCGGGCAGAGCCGAATTGACGGCTGGAGCTATATTAATATTGACCAGATTCAAACGCAAATCAGCCTGAAGCTGGCGCCGATGTATTTGCAGCAGTCCCCAGACCCGGCTTGGACTCAAATGCCCTACCGGGAATTGAAACTGCCGGAGATCTCTGAGGGGCCGCATATGGGATATGCGCTGCAGTGGTTTACCTTTGCGACCATTTTAGGCGGGGGTTACCCGTTTTTTGTACGGAAGCAGTTGAGGAGCGCGAAATCATGAAGAGCCTGCGTTATGGGTTGATGGCGACCACAATCGCCATTTACTTACTGGTGGTGATGGGCAATGTTGTGCGGGTGAGTGATGCCGCGCTGGCATGCCCCGATTGGCCGACCTGTTTTGGGCAATTTGCCTTCCCGGCGGCGGTCGAAGCGCGCATTCAAGTGGTGCACCGCGGGTTGGCCGTGCTGGCGGCGTTGATGGTTATGGCGGCAGCCTGGGCGGCGCGCCGGCGGGAGACCGTGCAGATCATCCGTGTGCCGCTGATGGCAGCAGTGCCCTTGATGCTGGTGCAGGCGCTGCTGGGTGGTGTGTTGGTGGGAGTGGGCGCGCCGGCGCTGCTGGCGGCAATACACCTGGGCCTGGCACTGATTGTATTGGCCTTGTTGACGCTGGCGACAACCGCGGCTTATGGGTTGTGGACGCCGGTGGTAGACCATGCGGCACGTTGGAACGATCGACTGACCTTTCGCGCGCCGTTTGCACGGTTGGCAGTTGCTTCAACCGCGGCGGTGTTTCTGGTACTGGTAAGTGGCGCGGTGGTGACGGCAAGCGGATCTGGGCAGGTGTGCAGCGGTTGGCCGCTGTGTGCGGGTGGTTGGCCGGTTGAGACGCAAGGCTGGCTGCAATTGGCGCACCGCGCACTGACCGGGACGGCCACGCTGCTGGTGACGCTCGTATTTATACGGGCCTGGCAGACCCAGCGCAGCCAGCGGGTGATTTTGACTGCCGCGACGGCTGTTTTTGTACTGTTTGCAGGCCAGGTGCTGATCGGCGCTGCCAAAGTGACGCGCAGTTTCCCAGCGGATCTGGTGGGTTTGCATGCCGTCAGTGCGGCGGCGTTGTGGGCAGTGCTGGCAGTGCTGGTTACGGCGGTGGGGCTGGCCGGGCGGACGGTGGCGGATGAAACCGCCGAAGCGGCGTCGATCCCGGGAGCCGGGCAGCGCGCCCGTGATTTCTTGCGGCTCAACAAGCCGATTATTGTGCTGCTGCTGCTGGTTACCACCTACGCCGGGATGGTGGTAGGCGCTAAACAACTGCCCAGCGGGACCTTAGCCTTGTGGACGATGCTGGGTGGGGCGCTGGCAGCAGGCGGAGCCAGCGCATTGAACCAGTATATCGACCGCGAACTGGATAAGAATATGCAGCGCACGGCCAGCCGGCCGCTGCCGGCGGGGCGTATGACCGCGGCTGAGGGGCTGGCTTATGGTGTGGGAGCCTGCCTGGCGGCCTTTACCCTGCTGGCGGTGTTCGTGAACCTGCTAACGGCGTTGCTTTCTCTGGTTGGCATGATCTATTATGTGCTGTTGTATTCGATCTGGCTGAAGAAGTTGACCGTGCAAAATATTGTGATCGGCGGTGGGGCTGGGGCCATTCCGCCCCTGGTGGGCTGGGCGGCTGCCACGGGCAGCCTGAATGTGCCCGCGTTGTTTCTGTTCGCGATTGTGTTTTTGTGGACCCCGCCGCACTTTTGGGCGCTGGCACTGGTGCGACGCGCGGATTATGCCCATGCCGGGGTGCCGATGCTGCCGGTGGTGCGGGGAGAGCAGGAAACCCGCCGGCAAATTCTGATTTACACGATTGAGCTGGTGGCGCTGACGCTGCTAATGCCAGTTTTCCAGATCACCGGCAGCTTGTTTTTGGGCGCAGCGCTACTGTTGGGCGCATGGCTCCTTTCCACCGCCTGGCGGGTGTTTAAGCAGGGCGGGAATAAAGCCGCGTGGCTGATGTACCGCTATTCGAGCATGTACCTCGCGTTCCTGTTTCTGGCGTTGGTGCTGGATGTGTTAATTTAGCAGCGGTTTAGCCGCGGAATAAAAGCAGGCTGTTTCTTCCTGTGAAGAAACGGCCTGCTTTTCTAAGGTCGATTTTATTGCAGGCGCAGCAACACTTTGCCGTGTTCCCACAGCTTTTCGAGCTGATAATATTCGCGCTGGTCGGGCGAGAACAGGTGGACGACGATGTCACCAAAATCGACAACCAGCCAGCCATCACCGGGGCGGCCTTCGCTGCGTGAGTGGAGCTTAAACATATCGCGTGCTGCATCGCGCACCACATTCGCCAGAGCGTCCAACATGCGATCACTGGTGCCGTTCGCGATGATGAAATAATCGGTAAAGGTCGCAACTTCTTGAATATCCAGCAGGAGCAGATTTTCGCCCTTTTTGTCTTCCAGGGAGTTGACCAGGGCGCGAGCAATTTCTAGATTTGTAGCCAGGTTTCACCTCACAAAATAGATAGTTAAAATCAATTATAACCGCACTTTGGCAGGCTTCAAGGCGCAATTTGGCTGGTTTTGTCTAAATTATGAGATTACTCAGGGTGCGGCGGCGCGCAGCGGTACTTTAAAGAGCGGCGCGTATTCGGCGCCAGAGGGACGCAGCTCGCTTTTGAACAGGATCACCTCGCGTACTTCAGTAGTGCCCAACTGGCCTACTGTCAGCCCGGCGAGCGCTTCGGCTACCTGGCGTACCTGTTCTGGCGTGGCGTTTTGTGAAACGCGGCCCAGGGTGAGGTGCGCTGAAAAAGGACGGTCTTCATTGGCATATCCCAGCTTGCTGGTTTCGGATTCCACCAGGTGTACCAGGCTGATGAGCTGCGGCGGCGCAGTGATCCTCACCCAGATCACACGCGGGCGTTTGACAGTGGGGAAGGCACCCAGCCCGCCGATGGTGAGGCTGAAGCTGTGCTGCTGGCTGACCTCAGCCTTGAGCATGTTTTTGAGCAGATCCATGTTTTTGGGAGAGACATCTCCCAGAAATTTGATCGTGAGATGAATATTTGCGGTTGGCACCCAGCGCACAGCCTGCGTGCGCGGGCTTTTTAGTTTCCCAATGAGGGTCTCTAGCTGCTGCTGGATGGACCGGGACAGTTCAATGGCAACAAACGAGCGGATAGCATCCATAGGGGGGACCCGAACCAAAGGTGGCTCAACCAAATATTAATCGGATCAGGCTGGCAGATGAGAGTACGCGCCATGATGAAAGCAGAAGTGCCATGCGCGATAGCGATTTAGTTGCCCAGCCCCAGTCGATTGTGAGAAAGCCAGAAATTCTATAAAAAAGTATAACGAGGCGTTAAACGACTGTCAAGCGGAATGCTTCGGTATTTGGGAAAATTTGTCCTGTTTTGAGTTAGCCTGCCGGTCTACCGCCAATGAGCGCCTCAACCGTGCGCGCTTCGGCGTGCCGCGCGCTGATCGCCGCCTGCAGCGGGTTAATTCTCTCATGGAGATAAATTATGCCTGGTAATCAAATTTAAATCCGGAATTTTCTTAAAAACTATATCCCGCCAATATTGGGATTTTTCTGGGCTGCCAGACCTCTCAAACCAGTTGGCAAGCTGCAGCACTCTTTTCCCCCAGATGTCGTTCAGTGAAATTGTTTCCAATTGTGGTACAAAGTCCATGGGAATGGATGCTCTTCGAAACATATAGATGGTATAGAGGGCATTACCAGAGATGCCTGGGCCGAATATGGTTGGATTGAGTTGGGCTTGCATAACTTTTTCTCCCAACAGGGCCGCCCGCGAGGGGTCTCCACGCTCCGCCAGCAGTTCGGCCTTTAACCAGTCCACTTCCAGGCCTCCCCCGGAAGCAAAATTTATACCTTTATTTAAAGTTGATTCAGCCAGATCCATCTGTCCATTATCCAGATAGACCTGGGTCAGATCCAGATAAGGCTGGATCATGGCGGGAGAAAGAGCAATATCCTGTTCAAGCTGTATTTGAGTTTTTGGATGGGAAATGACAGGCTGTGTGGCGGCCCAGTTTTGTTGCACTTTCGTTCTAAAGGGGGTTGCGCGCCAAAAGTATGCTTCTCTCCATTGAGGCGCCAGCGTTAATGCCTGCTGGTATGCCTGTGTTGCTGTGACTAAATCTCCACCGGTTTCGGCAATATCTCCCAAATTTAATTGATAAACAGGATAATCCGGAGCAAGTTTGACCGCCTGGGTGAAGGCTGCCCGGGAAGGATTGATATTCCCTATGGATCGGTATAAAGCTCCCAGATTGGCCTGATTTACGGCCCAATAGGGATCAAGCTGGACTGTCCTTTCAAAAGCGGTAATGGCAGGCTGCAGTTTGCTTATATCACCGGCGGCTGTCTCCTGGCTGAGCACATAGCCTAACTGTTGATGGGTAATCGTCATGGTACTATCACGAATAACGGCCTGATTCAATTGTTTTTCCGCCTCCAGCCAATTGCCCTGGTTGGCTGCGTCCAGCCCGGCCTGAAATGGCGAGATGGCCCAATAATTGAACCATGAAAAACACATGACAATCACCGATAAACTAATTTTGAAATATCCAGACCACGCCTGGGATTTTGTTTGTTGAGGTTTATGGAGTAGAACTGCCCCCATGAGGATACATAGATTCCATAAACTGATCGGTTCGGTGTGATGAACACTATCCACAAAGCCGTGGACGCAGAATGCGGTCAGGGCGGCCAGCGCCCCGGCAGTTAACCCCCAGTTTTCGCCCGTACTCTGCTTTAGTTGGCGCCAGAGTTCTCGAACAAGGCTAAACATCAATCCCACAAAGGCCAACAATCCCAATAACCCGTTACCGCTTAATAAGTCCATATAAATGCTATGGGCATAATCAAAGAATAGGTAAGGTGGAACATGATTTGCCTGTAAATAGGCGCTGATAAAAGTATGCGGGCCTTTTCCTAACAGGGGCGAACTGAGGAAAGCTTGCATGGCAGGAGCCCAAAACTCATCTCTTGAACCGTGGCTCGGTTGATTCATCTGGCGATAGGCTAGCAATGCAATGACGGTGAGTAGCGCCAGCAGAGCCATTCCCAGAAGTAACAAAAGAGCCCGTTTATTTTTGATCTTATTCCAGACTGATGAACAGAGTTCTTTTTTTGTGCGAAGAAACAGGAAACCCAGGCAGAGCAGTCCGGTTGCTGAGCCCAGCCAACCCCCACGGGATGATGTGAGATAGAGCACAATCAGGGCAGAAAGAACCCATAATCCCAGAAAAAACCGTGCAATGTGTGTCTGGCTGACTGCCAGGCCGCCCAATGCCATCATTAACCAAACATTGACCAATACAGCCACAAGATTGGGGTTAGACAAACGAAAGGGGATGCCCGGCAGCCAGACACCTGGATTGATCATCAACCATTGGGAATACCAATTGATGAACTCACTCCAGCACAGCGCCATGAAAATTGCCCCGACCCATAATACAACCTTAATCACCAATTCACCCGGCCAGCCGCGCGCAACCAATTCTGAAACCAGGAAGAACAGGCAGATTGCGGCTGAAACCAACACCCATTCAGCCAGCGAGCGGCGCAAGTCAATAGAGGTGAGAGATGCCAACCCCATCACAGCCAGCATGACCGCCAGCGGCAGGAGTATCGCTGATTGGGCAATGGGTCTTTTTAAGATAAAAATAACCGGGATAAAGGTCAAAAGGACGGTATCAATCAGCAGGATTTGGGGATTAATCAGACTGAATTTGGAACTTCCAAGAAAGACCAGATAACTGAAAATAAAGAACAGAATACTTTCCTGGGCAAGATAGCGGTATGAAACACTTTTCGATATTTTCATAGGATGGGTTCCAGTTTAATTCAATTGAGAAAATTGCCAAGGATTAAGTATTTTACTCCATTACAAACCCTGCGCCTATCACCCCGAAGAAACAAGCGATTGAACCAAGGGTTTGTTGTGGCGACCGATGACAGAACAAAAATCTCTGTGCAAGCAGGTTGTTTTGTGGTATAAAATTTATACCCTGCTGTGTTCGTGATGTTGCGCTCCGGTTTTGAGCCAATAAGTTTTTTATGGATTCCAATATATCAACAGAAAAGCGATAGGCTCCGGCCAAGGCTGCTCATGTGGTGAGGGATCCGCCCTGTTTCTGCAGGTTCAAAACTTTGTAACACACGGCATGGTGGGGGTTTGCAATTATGAGTTGAGCGGCGGTCGAATTCGACCGCCGCTCAACTGTTTACCTGGGCCAAACAGCCCTTTACTTGTGACGGCGCGCCAGTTCGGCCTGAATATCAGCGGGGGTTAGGCCTGAGGCTGCCAGCAGGACCAGGGTATGGTAAGTCAGGTCGGCTACTTCCTCCACCAGGCGCTGCTCGGTCTGGCCTTTGGCTGCCAGCACGACCTCGATGGCTTCTTCGCCAACTTTTTTAATGATCTCATCTTTGCCCTGGGCAAAGAGTCTGGCGGTATACGAATTGGGCGATGGGTGATCGCGCCGTTCGCAGATGATGGTAAAGAGTTCTTCAAGCGTCATGGGAAGGGTCTCCGTAAGGGGTGAAAAAGCAACTGACTGCGCCGGTATGGCAGGCTGGCCCGGCCGGGTGAACCTGTACCAGCAGCGTATCCTGATCGCAATCGAGGTGGATGGCGACCACGGTTTGAATATTACCCGAGGTGGCGCCTTTGTGCCACATTTCCTGGCGGCTGCGCGACCAGAAGTGGGTTTCACCGGTCTGCACGGTGAGCGCCAGGGCCTGCGCGTTCATCCAGGCCATCATCAGCACCTGCCTGGTGGCGGCATCCTGCACAATGGCGGGAATGAGGCCGTGTTCGTCATAACGCGGGTTTATAGGGTCGGTCACGGCTGCCTCCGGATGGGGATACCGAGTTCCGCCAGGTAGGCTTTCAGGGCCGGGATGGGCAGAACGCCGTCGTGAAAGAGTGAGGCGGCCAGGGCGGCATCGGCTCTGGCGGTGGTAAGCACTTCGGCGAAGTGGGCGGGAGTGCCCGCCCCGCCTGAGGCAATTATCGGTACGCCCACGCGCTCGGCGACCCGGCGGGTGAGTTCCAGGTCGTAGCCGGCCAGGGTGCCGTCGGCATCCATGCTGGTGAGCAGAATCTCACCCGCGCCGATCTGTACACCGCGTTCCGCCCATTCGAGCACATCGAGACCGGTGGGGATGCGCCCGCCGTGGGTGAATACTTCCCAGCGCAATTCGCTGCCGGGTACAAGGCGGGCATCAATGGCCAGCACGATGCACTGCGCGCCAAAGCGCTCAGCGCCTTCGCGCAGCAGGTCGGGGTGCTGCACCGCGGCGGTGTTGAGGCTGACTTTATCGGCACCTGCCAGCAGCAGGCGGCGAATATCTTCGACCGTGCGAATGCCGCCGCCCACCGTGAGGGGCAAAAAGACGCGGTCGGCCACGCGCCGGACGGTTTCGAGGGTGGTTTCACGACCTTCGTTCGAAGCGGAGATGTCGAGGAACACCAGTTCATCGGCCCCCGCCTGGTCATAGAGGCGGGCCTGTTCCACCGGGTCGCCGGCATCGCGCAGGTTGATGAAGTTTACACCTTTGACCACGCGGCCGTCTTTGATATCGAGACAGGGGATGATGCGTTTCGCTAACATAGTCCGTTAAGATCCCTTACAAGATTTTAACCACAGACACAGAGACACTGAGAAGAAATACCATTGGGCCATCTGAAAGAGACTTTTCTTCCCTGCGTTTCCGTTCTTGCGTGGTAAATCATACTTTCATTCCTGGATACAGGCAAAACGAAAGAGTTCGACGGGATCGAACTTGCCTTCGTATAGCGCTTTGCCCACAATAACACCGGGCAGCCCGGCCTTACAGGCGGCGCGCACATCGTCCCAGCCGCCCACCCCACCGGAAGCGATGACGTTCAGCCCGCTGGCCTGGGCCAACGCGGTGGTGGCGGATAGGTTGAGACCGGTTTGTAGGCCATCACGGGCAATATCGGTGAAGATCAGCCAGCGCAGACCCTGAGCGGCTAACTGCTGCGCCAGGTTCAGCGCGGGCAGGGCGGTGCCCTGCTGCCAGCCGCGCACCTGTATCTGGCCGTCGCGCGCATCCAGCCCGGCGGCAATTTTTTCAGGTCCCCAGCGGCGCAGGGCTAACCCGAGCAGTTCGGGCTGTTCGACGAGGGCGGTGCCGATCACGACGCGCGTGACACCCAGGCTAAGGGCCGCTTCCAGCGCCTCAGCGGTGCGCAGACCGCCGCCAAACTGCACTGAGGCCCCAAACTCCGCTGCAACGCGCAAAATGGCTCCCAGCGCGCTGTGGTTGGCCGCTCCGGCTTCGCCAAAAGCGCCATCGAGGTTGACCACATGCAGCCAGCGCGCGCCGGCAGACAGCCAGCGTCGGGCCGCTGCCACCGGGTCGGCATCATAATCGGTCTGGCGGGTCGGGTCGCCTTCTTGCAGACGCACCACCTGACCACGGCGTAAATCGAGTGCGGGATAGATCTGGAAAGTGCTCATAGTTTCATAAAATTGTCCAGAATGTTCAGGCCCACCCGCTGGCTTTTTTCGGGATGGAACTGAACGGCGTAAACCGAACCGCGCTGGACGGTGCTGGGGTAACGCAGTCCGTAATCGGTGCTGGTCAGCACATCGCTGGGCTCGGCCGCCGCGCAGTAATAGGAATGGTTGAAGTAGGCGTAGGAACCGGCCGGAGTACCCGCGAAGAGCGGGGACTCGCGCTCCAGCCAGAGCTGGTTCCAGCCGGTGTGCGGTACTTTGAGCTCGCCCAGCGCCGGAAAGTGCATCACGCGACCCGGCAGCAGGCCAAGGCCGGGGTGCTGGCCCATTTCTTCACCCACCTCAAACAAGGCCTGCATCCCCACGCAAATGCCCAGCAGCGGATCGCCACGTTGAACGGCAGCGGCGAGGGCCTGCTCTAGCTCTGTGGCGCGCAGACCGGCCATGAAGCTGGCAAAGGCGCCCACGCCGGGCAGAATCACGCGCGCCGGGTGGGCGAGGTCTTGTGGGCGATGGGTGACGCGAATGGTATAGCCCAGGCTGAGCAGGGCATTGTAGACGGAATGCAGGTTGCCGGTACCGGCATCGATCAGCAGAGCATCATAGTCGGCGCTCATAGCACTCCCTTGCTGGAAGGCACGGCCCCGGCGCGGCGCGGATCCACGGCTGCGGCAGCGGCCAGGGCCCGGCCGAGAGCCTTGAAGATGGCTTCGGCCTGGTGGTGATCGTCACGCCCATACCAGGCGCGCACATGCAGGGTACAGCGCGCCTGGACGGCAAAGCTTTCCAGAAAGTGGGCAAAGAGCGTGACAGGCAGGCCGCCTACCGTCGGGGTGCGCCATTCGGCCTGCACCACGGCATAGGGCCGGCCAGAAAAATCGACCGCCACTGAGGCCAGGCATTCATCCATGGGAAAATCAAACGAGGCGGCGCGGCTGATGCCGGCTTTGTCGCCCAGCGCCTGGGTAAAGGCCTGGCCCAGGGTCAGAGCCACGTCTTCCAGGGTGTGGTGCGGGTCGATGTGCAGGTCTCCATTGGCCTGTATGGACAGGTCGAAGAGGCCGTGGACGGCGATTTGCGCCAGCATGTGGTCGAGAAACGGCAGGCCGGTGGCGATGGCGTGCTTTCCGGAACCATCCAGATCCAGGGTAACCGTGATCTCGGTCTCGTTGGTGCGGCGGGCAATACGCCCGGTGCGGGGGGCAGGCTGGGTTGAAACCGCGGGCAGGGCACGGGTGGGGCGCGGCTCGCCGCGCAGGGCAGCCAGCACGGCAGCAGTATCGGCCGGGCGGCCAACGCTGATGCGGATGAATCCGCGCAACAGTGGGCTGTTGTAGTAGCGCACCAATACGCCCTGCTGCATCAGTTCCTGCTTTAAATCGGCGGCGGAACGATCTTCGACCTGGCACAGGATGAAATTTGCCTGCGAAGGAAAGGGTTTGAGAAAGGGAATGGCTTGCAGACCGGCGAACAGGCGCTCGCGCTCCTGGCGCAGGCGGGATACATTCTGCGCCAGCCCATCCAGGTCGGCCAAAGAGGCTACCGCCGCGGCGCTGGCGGCGACGCTGACGTTGTAGGGCTGCTTGGCATTCCACAAGGTGGGCATTAGCCAGGCAGGGAAAGCCCCATAGCCCACGCGCAGCCCGGCCAGCCCGGCCCACTTGGAGAAAGTGCGCAGTACCACCAGGTTTTGGCGGGCCGGCACCTGCCGGATGCGGCTGAGCGTTTCGCCCAAATGGCCGCCCTGGGTGGTGAACTCGATGTAAGCTTCGTCGACCACCACCAGCAGCGGCAGTTCCAGCAGCGCATCCAGCTCGGCGGCGGCGGGCAGGCTGCCATCAGGGTTGTTGGGGGTGGTGATAAAGAGCACCTTGGGAGCGTGGTCGGCCACAGCCTGGCGCACGGCGGGCAGGTCGATTGAGAAATCGGGGCGGCGTGTGATGGAAATGACCTGCCCGGCGTTCAGGCGAGTGTCAAAATCATACATACCAAAGGTGGGCGGCAGGTTGACCACCGTATCTCCGGGCTCGAGCATCACGCGCAGCAGCAGGTCAATCAGTTCATCGGCTCCGGCTCCGGCCAGCAGGTTTTCCTGCGGCACGCCGGTAAAGCGGCTGAGCGCGGCGCGCAGGGCGCGGCTTTCCGGGTCGGGGTAAATATGCGCATAAGAAAGATCTGCCAGGGCCTGCAGGGCAAGCGGGGATGGCCCATAGGGGTTCTCGTTGGCATCCAGCTTGACGATGAGTTCAGCCGGAATGCCCAGGCGGGCTGAAAGCACCTCAAACGGCTCGATGGGGGTATAGGGTAGAAAGGATTGGAAGCGTTCCGCGATTTTCATAGGCGGCTCCGCGCGGCATTGGCATGCGCATCCAGGCCTTCAGCATCGGCGATGGCGGCGGCGGCCGGGGCGATGCGGCGGGTGGTTTGCGGGTCGAGCGCCACCAGACTGATCAGGTGCACGAAATCGAGCACGTTGAGCGGTGAGGAAAAGCGCGCCGAACCACTGGTGGGCATGACATGGCTGGGACCGGCGACATAATCGCCGAGCACTTCAAAGGAGTGTTCACCAATGAACACGCCGCCGGCGGCCTGCACGCGGTCAACCCAACTCCAGGGGTCGGCGACCGCCAGGCAGAGATGCTCGGGTGCGTACAGGTTGGCCAGTTCCACGGCTTCGGCTACGTCGGCGGTCAAAACGGCACCGCTGCGGTTTTCGAGCGAGGCGCGAATGATCTCCGCACGCTCGCGCTCTTCAAGCTGGCGGCCGATTTCGATATCGACTTTTTCGATGAGGGCGCGCGAGGGAGTGAGTAGAATAGCGGCTGCCAGAGTGTCATGCTCGGCCTGGGCCAGCAGGTCGGCCGCCACCCAGTCGGCGCGGGCGGTGTCATCGGCTACCACCACCGTTTCGGTGGGGCCGGCCAGCGAATCGATGCCGACCAGGCCGTAGACCTGGCGTTTGGCGAGGGTGACGAAGAGGTTGCCAGGGCCGAAGATTTTATCCACACGCGCAATGGAGGTAGTGCCGAAGGCCAGGGCGGCGATGGCCTGGGCGCCGCCAACCGCGTACACTTCCTTAATGCCCAGCAAGGCGGCGGTGGCCAGGATGACGGGCGCCACCTGCCCGGTGCCGCGCTGAGGCGGGGCTACCAGCACAATTTCGGGTACTCCTGCCACCTGGGCTGGAATGGCGGACATGAGCACGCTGGAAGGCAGCGGGGCGCTGCCGGCGGGAATGTAGATGCCGACGCGGCGGATGGGGCGCACCAATTGGCCCAGGGTGCCGCCCATCTGCTGGGTGATCCACGAGGTCACCGGTTGGGCCTGGTGGAAGCGGCGCACACGGTCCGCGGCCACTTTTAAGGCCTGCACGAGGGCCGGTTCGAGCGAATCGAGGGCGGCATCCAGGTCCACCGGTGCGATGCGGAAGGACTCCGGGGTTTGGCCGTCCAGTTTGGTGGTCCAATCGCGCAGGGCTTCGTCACCGCGGGTGCGCACATCTTTCAGGATGCGCTCGACCACCTGGGTGGGGCTGAGCGGCTCGCCGAAGAGGCGTTGGATGCTGGCCTGCACGGCAGGGGAGAGGGGGGTATCTTCGAGACTCTGGCGAACCAGGAACGAGCTGCGGGCGGTTTGTGAGTTGTAGACTTTTAACATAAAACACCTTTCAGAACTTTACCACAGTGACACTGCACCCCTGCGGGTGGCCGAAGCGGCAGGCACTGAGAAGAAAAAATAGTATGGTTTACCCGGCGTTGAGGGCGGCCAGCATGGCTTTGTAGCGTGGGGGCTCTTCTTCAAAAATGTAGGTGACGGGCAGTACCACGACGCCGCTGCCGCCGATGGCGCGCAGTTCGTTGACGGCTTTGAAGAGTTCGGCACGGTGCACGATGACGTTGACGGCGAACCAGTTGTCGGCCTGTTCGCGCGTGACCACCCGCGAAATGGTGGGGCCTTGCAGGCCGCCGATAGTGGTGCGCTCAAAAATCAACGCGGCGATGGATTCGGGCGAAGTGCCGCGCATATTGGCGAATATCGAGAGGTTGCCTGCGGCGCGCAAGTGGGCCTCGAAGGTTTCGAGCAGGTAGTGGGCCACGTTGAGGCCTTGGGGATTATTGCGCAGAGAATGAATGTTGGCGATGAGCGCGGCCTGCGAAGTGATGATGGTGCCATCCACGAGCTGGCGCAGGCGGTTATCGCGCAGGGTCTGGCCGGAGGAGACCAGATCAGAGATCATGTCGGCATAACCGATAGCGGGGATGGTTTCCAGGGTACCTTCGGCGGAGATCAGGGTGTAACGGATGCCGAAGGGGTCGAGGAAGCGCCCGGTGAGCACGGGGTATTTGGTGGCGACGCGCAGCGGGTGCGGCAAGGTGGCCGCGTGACGGGCCAGTCCGCCCACATCGGTGACCTCTTCCCAACCTTCCGGCACAGCCAACGCCAGCGAGCAGCCGCCAAAGCCGAGCGCATCGTGCAGGATGAGCACATCACCGTTGTCACCCTGGCGTTCGGCGATCACATCCAGGCCGGAAATGCCAAAATCGACGGAGCCGTCGCGCACGCTGGTGACGATGTCACCGGGGCGCTGAAAGAGCACCACCACTTCGGGCAGGCCCTTGATGGTGGCCTGATACTGGCGCGGATTGGGTTTGTAGACCGAAAAGCCGCAGGATTCAAGAAATTCCAGGCTTTCTTCGGCCAGGCGGCCCTTGGAAGGCAGCGAGATGCGTACGGTAGGGGTGACAGGTGTGTCCATCGATTCTCCATGCTAAGCTAAAAAATAAAAACACCCCCGGCTTGACCGGAGGTGCAGGGTTGATGTTCTGGTAAGTAAAACTACCAGCCTTCCGCGGTCAGGCCGTTGGATGTGCTGGTGGGATGATGAGCGAAAACCAGAGTGTTATTCATCATAATATCGCTTTTATACCAGATGCGAAAAGGAATGTCAATGCCAAATATTGATTTTCTGGGGGATGGTGTGGACCATTCCCCAGAAAACCCGAAAATAGCTCACTTCAGGCTGTAGCGCGCGCTGACTTCGGCGCGGATGGCGATTTGACCAAGACTGATAGGCGAGTCGTCCGGTTGGCTGGCGCCAGCAGAGGCGGGGGCGGCATTTTGGATCACGTTTTGTGCCCATTGGGTCGATTCGCGCCCGCTGCGCCAACTGCCGTAGTATTGTGACGCGATATTTTCGCTGATGGAAAGCACGCAGCCTGTTTGAGCGCCGGCCACGGCAGACAGGGCCTGAGCCTTTTCGCCGGCGGCGGTCATTGCCAACGTGCGGGCCTGATCGCGGTATTTGCGCAGCTCGCTGCTGAAGAACTGCAGGTTCTGAATTTTATTCGCGCCAATCTTGAGCGCGGCGATGATGATGTCATCCACCAGGGAGACGTTGCGCACGGTAATCGATACGGTGTTGTCGATGCGGTAGCCTTTGATGGCCAGCGAGTTATAGTCTTCATAGAGCGGATAGACGATGTAATAATCGGTGGCGATATCTTTAGCTTCCACCCCCAGGGCGCGCACGGCAGCGGTCACTCTTTGAATTTGCTGGAAATTGAGATTTTGGACGGAATCCGGTGTGTTGCCGGTGGACTGCACGCCGAGTTGAAGCAGGGCGCGGTCGGGGGTGACGTTGATGGTGGCTGTACCTGAGACCTGGACCGAGCGTCCGGTGTCGCAACTGGCTTCGGCGGGGGCCGGGGTGGGCGAAGCGCTGGCCGCGGCCGGTGGCCGGGCCGCATTGATGGCCAATAGTGCCAGTATGCCAATCAGCACCAGGTTGAAGAAAGTCGATGTCGTTTTCATGGGATCATCCTCCAGTGAGATTTTTGCGCGCGGACGAAGACTGGATGTGACCTGACCACAGAGCAGGATAATATCGGGTGTTCTGGGCTGGTGTGGTTGGCTGCTTCTCGCGTGCGGTGTTCAACTTCAGAATAGCAGAGGAGGATGTCAAAAAGATGGCGAAAGGGTGGTGGTTGTGTGCCAGAAAACGGTCAGGCAGAGGCCGCCGGCAGCCAAAAGGTGACGGTGGTGCCCTGGCCTGCCTGACTGGCAGCCGAGACCTGCCCGCCGTGTGCCAGAACCAATCCACGCACGATGGCCAGACCCAGCCCGCTGCCGCCCTGGCTGCGCCCGCGCGCGCTGTCTATCCGGTAAAAGCGTTCAAAGATTAGCGGCAGGTGTTGGGCGGCGATGCCCGGACCATGATCGCTCACCTGGCAGAGGACGCGCTCGCCGGCGCGGCTGCAGGCGATGAGTACCTCGCTGCCAGGGGGAGAATAGCGCACGGCATTATCCAACAGATTGTCGAGGACCTGCACCAGGCGGTCAGGGTCGGCACGCACGCTGCACGTGTGTTCAGCGCCGGGGGCGGTGGTCTCACAGCGCAGATGTACCTGCTGCGCGCTGGCAGTGCGCGCGAAAAACTGGCAGCGGGTGGCGGCCAGTTCAAGTAGATCGAGGCGCCGCGGTTGCAGGTTCAGCGCGCCGGCATCGGCGCGGGTGAGCACCAGCAGGTCATTTACCAGGCGGATCAGGCGCTCTGTCTCGCGGCTCATGGAGGCCAGGAAGGGGCCGCGCGCGGCCAGATCATCCACGGCGCCATCTTCCAGGGTTTCGATGGTGCCTTTAATGACCGTGAGCGGAGTGCGCAGCTCGTGGCTGACGTCGGAGATAAAAGCAGTTTTGGCCTGATCGGATTGGCGCAGGCTGGCCGTCATACGATTGAAGGCCTGCCCCAGCACCGCCAGTTCATTAATCGCCGGGTCGGCTGGAACGGTTTGCGCCAGGTCGCCGGTGGCTACAGCCTGGGCGGCGGCGGCCAGGCGAGCCAGCGGGCGGGCAATCTGCCGGGCCAGCAGCAGTCCCGCGCCGGCAGCCAGCAGCACAGCGGCGAGCAACACCCCGGCCATCTGCCAACGCAGCAACTCTGGCAGCGCGCCCCACTGCGTATCGGGCAGGGGAGTGGCCAGATAGACGATTTGAGATACACTGTCATCGGCTGCACGCACCGGCGCCGCGGCATACAGCACCCGTTTGCCCCCGGCATATTCCAATGAGCGCACTGCGGTAGCGGGTTGGCCCAGATGGGCCTGGGATATTTCCGGCCGGTTGAGCAATTCTGCCGGGGTCACCAGTCCGGCGGCGTTTTGAGCCAGTTGGGGCAGGAGCAGGCCAGGCGCGTCTGGCGGTTGAGCCGAGGCCAGGTCGATGACTACTGCGCCCTGGGCATCGATGACGCGGGTATGAATTCCGGGCTGGATGTTGGTTGTTTGGGAGTAAGGGGCGGGGGCCGCCGCGGGGGCCTGCGTTTGCAATGCTAAGGCGATCAATTGGGCCTGGGCGAGTAAACTGGCGCTCTGGCTGTTCAGATACAGGTTTTCCACCGCCAGCCAGACCAACGGGGCCACACCGCCGATACCGACCGCAATGATCAGCAGGTAACTTAACCCCAGGCGCATGGCCAGCGAGTGCTTCACGCAGTATCTCCGCGAAATTTATAGCCCACGCCGCGCACGGCCTCAATCGCATCGGCCTGGGGGTTGGCGGTGCGTAAGCCGGCGCGCAGACGTTTGACGGCGCTGTCGACGGCGCGGGTGTCGCCGGCAAAATCGTAGCCCCAGACCTGTTCCAGCAGGCGCTCGCGTGACAGCACGCGTCCGGCGTTAAGCAGCAGAATGTACAGCAGGTCAAATTCCAGGCGGGTCAGTTCCAACACTGTGCTGCCTACCCGCACCTCACGGCGCTCGAGGTCGAGGCGCAGCCCACCTGGGCCGCTGAAGGGGGCGACAATGGGTGGTGGTTCCTCGGGTAGGTTGCGACGCAGAACGGCTTTGATGCGTGCCATCAATTCGCGCATGCTAAAGGGCTTGCAGACGTAGTCATCGGCGCCCAGTTCCAGACCCACCACCCGGTCGATTTCTTCGCCGCGGGCAGTGATGAAGATGATGGGCACCTTGGACGTGCGGCGGAGTTCGCGGCACACGTCCAGCCCGTCCATTTCGGGCAGCATCACATCCAGCAAAATCAGGTCCGGCTCCGCCAGGCGCGCCAATTCGAGCGCCATGCGTCCGTTGAGCGCGGTTTGCACTTCGTAATGGGCCTTGCGCAGGTTGTAGACGAGCAGATCGAGCACGGCTTGCTCGTCATCGACGACCAGAATGTGGGGGACGGAGTTTTTCATCTAATCGGACCTAACCACGGCACCCCCTGCTCCCCTACGGGAGCGTGAAGCGCGCGGGTGGCAGAGGCGGCAAAAAAAGAATATAAAATTTGTGGTCTGAAACGTGCGCTCAGTTTTTTTAGTATATCAAAAGAATGGGTCAGGATGGTGTCAAATGTGTGAAAAATCGCAGGTTTGCGCGCGGCGGCAGGATGATTCTGGCTTAATCGGGTGTTCTTGTGAGATAATAGAGCTATCTAGCTGGCTGAAAAGGAAAATACTATGGCAACAAATGAGATGGATCCAAAAACTGATACTCTGGCCGAAACTGAAGCCTATATGGTTTGGAAGGCCGACGAACCGGATGGTGAGACGACCTACCATGTCGAATTGAATAACGTGACCTTGCACTTCTTCACTGAAGAATGGGAAGAATTCCTCGAGTTGGTACGCAAGCTCGTGAAGTAAGATAAAAAAGAGGACGCGCGAGCGCCCTCTTTTTTTGTGAGGTGAGTGTTCTAAAATACAGCGAATTTTGGAATACGAATCCGGTTTAGTAGCGCCCGCGGGTTTGAGAAGCCTCCGGGTTGGGCAGTTCGGCGGGGTCAACGGGGGTGACGCGCACGGCGCAGACCTTATACTCGGGGATTTTTGCCTGGGGGTCAAGCACATCGATGGTGAGCAGGTTGGCAGCGGCCTCGGCGTAAAAGAAAGGAATAAACACCACGCCGGGGTTGGCCCTGGTGGTTACCTGGATGCGCAGTACGATGGACCCGCGGCGCGAGGTGACCCGTACCGGGCTGCGATCGGCAATTTGCAGGCGGGCGGCATCGGCCGGGTTAAACTCCATTAAAGCTTCGGGCCACAGGTCATCCAGCCAGGAATGGCGGGTGAGGGTGCCGCCGTGCCAGTGCTCGAGTACGCGGCCGGTAGTGAGGATGAATGGGTACTCTTCATCTGGGGGCTCGGCCGACGGGTTGTATTCCAGTGCGTGGAATTTGGCGCGGCCGCGCGGGAAGCGCTCGCCAAACAGGTAAGGGGTGCCCGGATGAGTGTCTTCCGGTACGGGTGTTTGCAGGCCCTCCTGTTCGATGCGGGCGTATTTTACCCCGGCGTAATCAGGAACCAGGCGGCCCATTTCTTCCAGAATCTCGGATGGGTGGGCAAAGCTCCAACCGGCGCTGGGCGTAATACCCAGGTGTTTTTCCAGCCGGACAGCCAGGTCGCACAAGATTTGCCAATCGGGGCGTGCCTGACCGAGCGGGCGGACGGCCTGGCGCACGCGCTGTACACGGCGGTCGGTGTTGGTGAAAGTGCCGTCTTTTTCGGACCAGGAAACCGCCGGTAGGAAGACATCGGCAAAGGCCCCTGACTCGTTGATAAATAGATCCTGGGCTACGATAAATTCGAGCTGTTGCATGTGGTGGCGGGTCTGGTTGAGGTTCGGTTCAGACATCATCGGGTTTTCACCCATCAGATACAGCGCGCGCACACCGCCGGGGCGCACGTCGCTGAGAATTTCGGTGGTAGTGAGGCCGGGTTTGCGGTTAAGCCCGCCGGGGGCGATGTGCCAGGCCTGTTCAAATTTACGGGCGTTCTCTTCCACATCTACGCGCTGGTAGCCGGGGTAGTGCCAGGGCATGGCACCGGAATCGGACGCACCCTGAACGTTGTTTTGCCCGCGCAGAGGGTTCAGCCCGCTGCCGGGGCGGCCAATGCTGCCGGTGAGCAACGCCAGGTTGATTAAGGCCAGCGCATTCTGGGTGCCGTGGGAGTGTTGTGGAATGCCCAGGGCCCAGTAAATGGCGCCGTTTTTTGATGAGGCATAGAGGCGGGCGGCCTGGATGATCAGTTCGCGGTCAACGCCGGAGATTGCTTCGGCATAGGCGGGGGTGAATTGATCCAGTGAGGCGGCGAACTCGGCGAAGTTTTCGGTGCGGTCGGTGATGAACTGAGGGTTGTGCAGGCTCTCTTTGAGGATGACGTGCGCCATTGCGGAGAAGAGCGCCACATCGCTGCCTGGTTTTTCGGGCAGCCACAACGTGGCGTACTCCACCATTTCGATACGGCGCGGATCGACGACGATCAGTTTTGCGCCGTGTTTTTGGATGGCAGCTTTCATCTGCAGGGCGATGATCGGGTGGTTTTCGGTGACATTGGCCCCGGTGAGGATGAACACATCGTTATGGATCACATCGGAGGCGGGATTGCTCATTGCCGAAGAGCCCAGCGCCATTTGCAGGGCTACCACGCTGGCGGCGTGGCACAGGCGGGTGCAGTGATCGATGTGGTTGCTGCGAAAGACGGTGCGGTAGAGCTTTTGCAGCAGATAATTGTCTTCATTGGTGGCCTTGGCGCAGCAATAAGTCGCCATGGCGCGGGAACCGTCGCGCCGGTAAATTTCGCTGAGGCGTTCCACGACCATCTGCAGCGCTTCCTCCCAACTGGCCTCGCGCCAGGCGGTGCGCTCAAAGGCCTGGGTGCGCGCGCCGGGCCGCTGCGCTTCTTTGCGAATCAGTGGGGTGGTGACGCGCTGCGGATGATAGACAAAATCGTAACCAAAACGCCCTTTCACGCATAAATTGCCCTGGTTGACCACCGAATCGAAGGGCGCGGTAACCTTGTAGATGAAATTATTTTGAAGGTGGAGCTGCATCTGGCAGCCGACACCGCAAAATGGGCAGGTGGTGGAGACGACATGTTCGGGATTGATCATTTTCCACTCCGGTAAAGAGATGTGGTACATGTGCCGATACGATCGAAGCCAGTTGGTTTCACCGGCGGGTGCGGCGGCGGCGCTCGGACCGGGTGAGGGCCATGATCTCATCCGGCGTGCTGCCCAGTTCCAGCAGCCACTGGCGCTTGGGTTTGAGCGCCGCGGTGGGGCAGACGCCCACGCACTGCCCGCAGAAGACGCAACTGGTTTCGGGCATGGGTTTTTCGAAAAAAGTATCGATCTGGGTGGTGTAACCGCGCCCGCTGAAGTTGATTGCGAAGGTGTATTGGGCATCCTCAGCGCAAACCTGAACACAGCGCCAGCATAAGATGCACTTTGCATAATCCCGCACAAACATCGGGTTATCGTCCAGCAGGGGCGGTTCGCGGCGCTCGGCGCCGGGGAAACGCTGCGGGTCGACCGCGTATTCGCGCAGATAGGCCTGGATGTCGGACGCTTCCGACAAATCGACGCTGGAAGCGAGCATTTCCAGCAGGGTGCGGCGGGCGCGCAGCACGCGCGGGCTATGGGTTTGCACCTGCATGTCCGGCGCAGCGGGAGCCACACAGGCCGGGATGAGAGTGCGCGCGCCTTCCACTTCCACTACACAGATGCGGCAGAGGGCATTGGCGCTGCAATAGTCGTGGAAGCAGATGGTGGGAATGGAAATGCCGGCCTGCTGAGCGGCTTTGAGCAGGGTGGTGCCCTGCGCAACGGTTACGGACTGATGGTTGATAGTGAGGGTTATATCGGTCATGGGTCACCTGAATGTTAAAACCACGGAGAGACGGCACCCCTGCCCCCGCAGGGGTGCAGGGGGCGTCGAAGCGCTGAGAGGCGGCGGACACTGAGCAGTGAAAGATCAGATTGGCATGCCTCAGGTGAGGTGCGCTGCACGGGCATGGCCTGCTTCAGCACGGCGGCGGAGAGTGGGGTGAAAAAATGTTGGGCCAGTGCGAGAGGGCGCTGAGCACAGCCGAGGCGGCGGTTTGCCCCAGGCCGCACAGCGAAGCGTCGGTCATAGTCCAGGCTACATCCTGCAGGCGTTGCGCGTCGCCGGGCAGGGGCTGGCCAGCTGCCACGCGCTGCAGAATCTCATATTGGCGCTGGGTGCCAAGCTGGCAGGGGTAGCACTTGCCGCACGATTCGTCGGCAAAGAAGTGGCCCAGGCGCAGCAAGATATCGCGCAGGTCGCGGGTTTGATCAAAAACGGTGATGACCCCGCTGCCCAGCGGCAGACCGGCGGCGCGCAGGTCTTCGAAACTGAGGCGCACATCCAGGTCGGCGGCTGTGGCAAAGGCGCCGGCGGCGCCGCCAAACAGGGCCGCCTGAAAATTGCTGCCGGGGCGCATGCCGCCGGCCAGTTCTTCGAGCAGCTGGCGGAAGGGATAGCCAAACGGTACCTCATACAGCCCCGGGCGCACCACGTCACCGGAGACACAGAACAATTTGGGACCGGGCGATTTGGCTGTGCCCACCTGGCGGTAGCCGGTGGCGCCCATGGTCAGAATCAATGGCACATTGGCCAGGGTCTCCACATTGTTGATCACGGTGGGGCGGCCGAACAGGCCGTGGGTGGTGGGGAAGGGGGGTTTGATGCGCGGCAGGCCGCGCTTGCCCTCAATCGACTCGAACTGGGCGGTTTCCTCCCCGCAAATGTAAGCACCTGCGCCACGGCGCGGTTCCACCGTGAAATCGAAGCCAGAGCCCAGAATGTTTTCACCAAGGTAGCCGGCCTGCTGCGCTGCGTGCAGCGCCTGGACGACGAGCTCGTACGAGTACTGGTATTCGCCGCGAATGTACCAGTAGCCTTTGGAAGCGCCGCAGGCAAAGGCGGTGATGATCAGCCCCTCCAGAATGCGATGGGGATCGTCTTCCATCATCACCCGGTCTTTGAAGGTGCCCGGCTCGGCTTCGTCGGCGTTGCAGATGACGTATTTGGGCTGCCCGGAGGCCTGCGCGGCGCTTTCCCACTTGATGGCGGTAGGAAAGGCGGCACCACCGCGGCCCACCAGCCCGGCGGCTTTGACTTCGGCGATGACGGCTGCCGGGCCGAGTTCGAAGGCGTGCCGCAGCGCAGCATAGCCACCGCCGGCTTCGTATTCCGCCAGAGAGGTGGCATAGCCGCGCCCGCAGTTGGCGGTGAGCAGACGCACCGCACCGCCCAACACCGAATGGGGGCGTTTGAGCTTGCCGCGCACCAGGCCCGCGTAGGTGGCGTCGCTGGTTTTGCCCATGGCATTGCCCTGCACCAGCATGGCGGGGGCATGTTCGCACAACCCCAGGCAGGGGGCGCGTTCCACCGTCACCGAGCGCTCCGGCGCGCCGACCCTATTGGACAGTACCATTTGCTGAGTCATGCGCTTCAGCACACCGTCTGCACCGGCCATGGCACAGGCTGGGTCGGCACAGATGTGCAATAAGGTCTTTCCGACCGGCTCGCGGTAGAACATATGATAGAAATCGATCACGCCGTAGACATCGGCCAGGGGGATGCGCAGCGCGCGGGCTACCTCGGCGGCGACCGGTTCTGGCAGGTAGCCGTAGATGGCCTGGGCGGCGTGCAGGGCAGGCAGCAGCGCGGTGCGGCCCTGTGGGGTAAATTCCGCGAGGAGCGGGGCGAGGGCGGATAAATCCAGTTCAGTCATCGGTACATCCTTAGATGATCTAGCCACGGAGTCACGGTGAAAACGGAGCACCCCTGCCCCGCTGCGGGGGCGTTGAAGCGCCGCGGGTGGCCGAAGCGGCAAAAAAGGATCATTTTTTGCGTGGTTTGCTTCATTGTGTGGAGTGGAAAGGTGCTAATCATTCGCATAGGATTCCTTTGATTATTGGGCCGCGAACCACTATAATGAGCCGATGTTGACCATTGTGATCAATGCAGGCGGAGAATCGCGCCGGATGGGCGAGAACAAGGCCCTGAAGTTATTTAAGGGTCAGCCTTTGGCGGCGCGCATCGCGGAGCGACTGCGGCCATTGGCGCAAGAACTGTTGATTACCACTGCCACGCCCGAGGCATTTGCTTTTTTGGGGTTGGTGGGTGTGGCAGATTTCCGGCCCGGCTACGGGGCATTGAGCGGGCTGCATACCGCCCTGGCCGCGGCGCACCAGCCGTTGGTGGCGGTTGTGGCGTGTGATATGCCCTTCATTGATCCCGGCCTGCTGGCTGTAGAACGCGACCTGCTGGAAGCGGAGGGGGTAGACGTGGTACTGCCCTATTCGCCAGAAGGGGTCGAGCCGCTGCATGCCATTTACCGGCGCGCCACCTGCCTGCCGGCAGTGGAAGCTGCGATAGCGGAAGGACAACGCCGCCTGATCGCCTGGCTGCCGCGGGTGAGGGTGCGCGAAATGCCTGCGGCCGAAGTGGCGCGCTACGATCCGCGTTTTCTTTCTTTTGTGAATGTGAACACCCCGGAAGATTTTCACCGTGCTGAACTCCTCGAACCGTAATCCGGCGGGTTCAGGCCCGGGCCGGCTGTAACTCAACCGTGTATTCAGACGCGTGTAAACGTTCGGGGTGGGTATATACAAACAACTGGGCGCGGCGCGCATAGCCGATGAGGGTGATGCCTGCCAGGCGGGCGAGTTCGATGGAACGGGTGGTGGGCGAGGTGCGCGATAGAACTACTTCGGCTCGCAGGCGCAGGGCTTTGGTGAGCATTTCGGAACTGACGCGCCCGGTGGTGAGCAGGATGACCGGAGAAAATGTGAGCGGCTCAAGCAGCAGGCGGCCGGCGAGTTTGTCGAGGGTGTTGTGGCGGCCAATGTCTTCGGCGCGGTATATGATCTGGCGGCCGTCGCTGAGCGCGGAGCAGTGAATGCCGCGCGTTTGATGGTAGAGGTCCTGGGACTGTAAGAGCTGATCCATACAGGTCAAGAGCAGATCGGGTGAAATGGGCCGGCTGACTGCCGCAGCGAGCGCCAGCGGCGCCACTGGCTGCCCCTGGGTGAAGCCGCCGCCGCAGCCCGAGGTGCGCTGCCACTGTGCTGGTTTCTGCACGGCTTTATTGAGCCAGATGTCGATATTTTCACCGGACTGGCAGAGGTGTACACTGGCGATTTCGGCTTGAGAGGCGATGATTTGCTCGTTAAAAAGAAACCCCACCGCCAGCGCTTGCAGGTCGGTGGGGGTGCACATAAAACTCAGCCACATTTCACCATTGACCGTCAAGGATACCGCGGTCTCGGAGATTACCCTGGATTGTACGGACTGCCAACCTGCGCGACTGTACTTGTCATACTGCAGGATCTGGTGTTCAGGCTGCATGGTTTGGTACTCCTCAAATATATTCTACAACATTTATCCGAAATTTAGACAGCCCACTATTAATGGATTCCCTACGGCAAGGCTATTGATGAACTGCATTCCTGACCCCATTCTGGCCTTGAGCAATGAACAGGGCCGCTACTTTTTCGCCCGGGCGGAGGTGTCCGCGGCGGCGGAGATCAGCCAGGGCGTGTTTTAGGCCAGCCGAGACTTTTAGGCGACTGCTGGAACCTGGGCCAACGCTCAGTCTTTTGCCAGCCTGAATAACAGCTACCTGTCGCGGTATAGGATCTATGCGGTGGTTACCGGGATTTCGGTGAATGCCGGCGCGTAGGTAATATCCCGCGCTACCCCTCCAATATCCAACTGCCAATCTTTTCAACGGCAAATAATGGAATCAAAATTACGATGGTGACGGAAAGTGCCACGAAAAGATAGATGAAGAGGGTGTTCGCGATTCGTGCCTGGATCGTCAGGAAATGCCAAAATCGCGATATCATGAATGCCCTGTCCAAAAGTCGCCGACGCTGTAACCATACCCAGCACGACCAATGATCATCCTAATAAAATCCTGAGATCAACACAAACAGGAAAGTTACCGTCAGTATTCGAATTGGAACAATCTGAATACGCCCAGCTTGATTCTTTTCAAATTCGTCGAATGGGGAAAACACTTCCAATTTATTCATACCCGGATTCCACGTCAAAATCAAATTATCTTCATTGTCTTCAACTGGCGGAGTATTTTGGAAGTATATTCCACACCTGAATACCACTTCAAAAAAATGCCTCCATTTAGCTTCATCCGGCGATGGATTTTGGATATATTGTCTATATTGTAGCATTTTCGCTGACGATACGCTGAAAATAAAATACCTATATATCTGGCGCCTATTTGGTTTATACTGTTTTTTGCTAGAATTTATAATAGGATGAGTCGTAACAAAAAATGAACGTAAATCAGATGGGTTTGTGATTAAGAGATGAAGAAGCATTTTTCGTTTGCTGTGGGATGCTGCGTTTTATTTACGCTGGCTGCCTGTTCACTGACGCAGGCGGCTGTTGAAACGCCCTTACCTGATGCTGCCAGCGTCTACAGCACGATTTCGGCGCAGTTGACTGCCACCCGGGTAAATGGCGGCCCCGAGACGATTACCGTCACCCCCCTGCAAACCATCACCCCTTCACCTTCCCCGATGCTCACCGTTTCACCCCTGCCCACCTCGACCCAACCGGAGCCGCCCCGCCCTGCTCCCAGTGTGACCGCGACACCCATTCCATGCGATCTGGCTGCGCCGGGACGTCCCAATGTGGATCTCACCATTCCGGATGGGACGCGTTTGCTCGCAGGGCAGGCTTTTTCAAAGACTTGGCGCCTGGTCAACGCGGGCGCCTGTTCGTGGACCAAAGATTACGCGATTGTGTGGTTCTCTGGGGAGGTATTTGGCGCCGTGCGCGAACAGTTGATGGGAACGACCGTCCGTCCGGGGCAATCGATTGATATTACGGTGGATATGGTGGCACCCAGGGGAACAGGCCCGCACCAAAGTAATTGGAAGCTGCGCAATACACGCAGCGTGTTTTTTGGGATCGGACCTACCGGTGATGCTCCTTTTTGGGTACGGATTGAGGTGGATGAGGCCGCTACGCCCACGCCGACCAGCCAGCCCAGCCCAACCATCAGGCCCACCCTGGCGGCGCTGGTCAAGGGTACGCAGGAAATGAGCGCAGGCGGTAGCTTTGACCTGGATACGGGTAAATTATTGTCTGGCGTGGGGGATGATCTGGCATTGCAGAAGACGGATGCCGGCGGTTTTGTGCTGGCGCCGATTAATAGCGCGCGGTTGGCCGAGATGGGCACGCAGATCCCCGGTGATTTGGAATGCCAGACGGCCAACCTGACGGCGGCGCCGGTGCCGGCGGTGAATCTGAAGGAGGGAGGGAACTGGTGCTATCGTACCAGCCAGGGCCTGCCGGGTTACATCCGTCTGAAAACCATCGCGGCCAAAGAGTTGAAACTGACGTTTGAATACCTGACCTGGGCGATTCCCTGATTGTGGGTCGTTAATTTTTCGCAGGTAAAAGGTAAAATCTACCGGCTGGCCAGGGTCATGGATTGGGACCCGAGGGGGTAATGGGGCGGTCGCCGGAGGATTTGCGCAGGTGGTTGATCCAAAGCCGGACGCGCGAATAGATGCCGCGCGCTATTTCCCAACCCTGGATTGAATACTGCAGAATCACCCGGTAGAGCGGGGCGGGTGGAGATGTGCGCTCAAAGTCGGCCCAGGGGTCCATGTCGAGCAGTTTGCGCACGGTGTAGTCGAAGAGCAGTTTGAGGGTGGCCAGGGCCGGGGCGGCCAGCACAATGCCGAGCACGCCCATCAGGTTGAAGGCCAGCAAGGCGCAAACCATGACGGCGGCAGGATGGATTTTGAGAGCGTTGGAGAAGATGCGCGGTGAGATGAAATTGTCGATAATGGCATCGGTGAACCAGACGGTGATCAAAACGACCAGGGCGTAATATTCGGTGGTGAGGCCGAAGACGGTGTAGCCCTGAGAATAGGCCACGATCGAATCGGTCGACCAGGAAATGAGCGGGCCAATGTAAGGTAAAAAGCGTGCCAGGCCGGCCAGCAGCGCCAGGCCAAAGTTATAACGCACGCCGAGAATGCTCAGAGTGACCATGTAGATGATCGCGGTAAGAGTGAATAGAATTAACTGCCCGCGCAGAAAGGCGTTCCAGATGATCGAAAGTTCACGCCCCATGCGTTTGAAGTCATCGCGGTAACCGGGAATTTGCAGTTTTACCAGGCGGCTGGCGTTGCCCTGGGTTTCTGAGACGATGAAATAAGAAAGCACGATCGCGAAAAGGCTCCAACCGATGATGCTGGCCGCGCTGGAAGCGATAGTGCCGACCAGCGTTCCGGCCTGGCTGAGCAGGGGCTGAACAATGGACAGGAGTTGATTGGCCAGCGCGGTGACATCCAGGCGCTGCCAATCGAGCGTGAAGGGGCCGATCACCTGCGGTTGGTCGGTAAGGCGAGTAATGATATCGGGCAGATCGTTGATGGTGGATTGCAAGAAATTAATCAGATTCTGAATTTGCTCGACCAGATTGATGCCGCCCCAGGTAATCAGGCTCAAGAGGGTCGCCAGCACGCATAAATACAGCAGGGTGACGGTGATCCGCCAGGGAATATGCATGTAATGCGAAATGCGCCTGGCCCAGGGGTAGATCAGGTATGAAATAATCACTGCACTTAACACCGGACCCAAAAAGGTACGGAAACTGATGAACATGCTAAAGATAATGGCCGCCAGGGTTAACCCGACCACCAGCTTGGTCGTGGGGCTCCAGCGGGGTGATTTCTCCGGGTTCGTGTCAAAAAGTTCGTTTAGCATAGTTGAATTTTAGTCGTTAATGAGCGCTTGCGCAACATCACAAGGGTTAACCCGCCCGGTTGGCAAAGGATGCGCCGGCTGGGTATAATGGGCGCATGACGCGCTGGATGCAAATTTTCTGGATTGTTGTGCTAATGGTGCGTCCCCTGCTGTTGCCGGCGCGGGCGGCAGAGCCAAATGGCGGATTTGTACGCTATCACCCGGATGGGGGTTTGCAGGTTGGCGACCGGGTTTCGGTTGAGGTGTTTTTGCCAGATGGCAGCGCCGCGGCGGGGGCGAAGCTGCGGGCGGTGGTGATCCTGCCGGAGCGCCTGGAATTGGGCCTGGTGGATTTTTCCCGCGATGCGCTGGGCCGCCAGGTGTTTACCCTGCTGTGGGCCTGGGATACACGCGAATTGAGCGCAGGCGATTATCAAATTCAGTATTCCATCGAACCCGGCGGTGATGCATGGACGGAGACGGTGCGTCTGAACAAGCCGCCCGCTGAAGCGCCCGCTGCCTGGCTGGAGCGCGATACGCTGTGCTGCCGGTTGCATTTTCTTTCCGGAACGGACGCGGCGCGCGATGTGGATGCCCTGGCACAACAGGTGGACGAACGCGCGCAGGCTGCCGCTCAACGGTTGGGGTACGACCTGCTTCCTCAGAAAAAAGTGGATGTCAATTTTGTTCCGCGGGTGTTGGGGCAGGGAGGCTTTGCGGCAAATGAAGTAACTGTTTCTTACGCGGATGATAACTATGCGGGTACGGATGTGGGAATGCTGATCCAGCACGAATTGACGCACCGTATGGATGCCGAACTGGGCGGAGAACTGCGGCCAACGATGTGGGCAGAGGGCATCGCGGTGTATCTGACCGGCGGGCATTACAAACCCGAACCGGTTTTGCTGCGGGCAGCGGCGCTGGTGGGGGCGGGCGAGTATATTCCGCTGGCGGTATTGGTGGAAGACTTTTATGCGCACCAGCACGAAATAGGCTACCTGGAGGCGGCGGCGCTGGTGGGGTATATGAGCAATCGCTGGGGTTGGGACGCTTTCAACCGCTTTTACCGCGATATCCGCCCTGGCGCGGGGCAGGCGGCCCGCGCGGCGATTGATGCGGCGCTGGAGCGGCATTTTCAGCTCGATTTGCGCGGCCTGGACGATCAGTTTTACAACTGGCTCTCTGGGTTGCCGCTGTTGCCCGATATGCGGGTTGACCTGAGCCTGACAGTCGATTATTTTGAAGCGATTCGCGCCTACCAGCGGGCAGAAGACCCCGCGGCGGATTTTCGCCAGGTGTGGCTGCCCGACCCGAAGGAGATGCGTAATCAGGGTATCACCGCAGACTATCTGCGCGGACCGCGCACCGAACGCAATTTGAAAATCGCCAGGCTGCTGAGTCAGGCTGGGCGGGAACTCGGCGCCGGGCGATTCATCGAAGCCGAGAATGCGATCTGGCTGGCACGGCAGGCGACCCGCCACAGCCCATAAAAATAAAGGCGCGCGCACACTGCGGCGCGCCAGGGGGCATTAATGGGACAGGTTTAACTGCATAGGCCAAACAAAGGGCACCACAGCCGGAAATCATCGATGATCAGCAGCAGAATGATGAGCAATAGAATTCCGATGATCAAAAAAGGCCAGATGGGGGCTTTGGCACGCACCGCGGGTTCGATATCTGGCGCCAGCGGCACCTGCCCGGCGAAGGGCGGTTGGGCGGGCTGATAACTCGGGGGCGGGTAGCCAGCCTGCTGTTGTTCCAGCAGCGGACGGGGCTGCTGTGCCGGGGGAAGTGGAGAAAAAGATGGGCGCTGCTGCGGCACTTCATACGTGGGTGGGTAGCTTACCGGATAAGCCGGTTCGGCCTGCGAATCTGAACCGGGTGTACCGGCTGGGTATGCGGCGTTTTCCGGGGCCGCCAGGGCTTCGTAATAGAGCGTGACATGTTCACCCAGGGTTAAGACGTCACCGGGCTGCAGCAGGGCTGGGCCTGTCAGGCGCTGCCCATTGATCGAAGTGCCGTTGGTTGAGCCCATATCCTCTACGCCATACGTGCCGGATTGCAAAAACAACCGGGTATGACGGCGCGAAATTTCAGGGTCATTAATGACCACGTCATTGCTTAAATCTCGACCAATAAAAATTTCATTTTTTCCCAGGGGAAATACTTTCCCTGGCGTCGGACCGGAACGCAAAACGATCCGAAATGACGACCCCATACTTCACCTCCTGCCAGGATAGTTATTGGAATAAGTTTAGTCCTTTTGAAGGGGGCTGTCAACGTAGTTGGCAGTCCTGGGGTATCTTAATTATTTTCGCGCAAGCACCCCACCCCCGGTCCACCTGCTCCTGGTATTGTTAATTGATTCTAACCTTCCACCCTGCAATATCTATTCCAATTCGGTATAATATAATGGAATTGTAATATTTTATTTCGTGTTATGTTTCGTTGGAAAGACGCTATCGCCCCGTTTTGCAGACGGGACAGGATTATAGAAAGACACTTCGATTTGGAGGGATGCTGTGACCAGTATACTTGTGGTGGATGATGAACCGGTAATTATGGAATCATTGGCCTATAGCCTACGGCGGGAGGGCTATGAGGTTTCAGTTACGGCCAATGGTTTGGAGGCCCTGGAATTATTCGATCAAATTAGCCCCAATCTGGTGGTACTGGATGTGATGCTGCCGGGAATTGACGGTTTGGAAGTGTGTCGCCGCCTGCGGGCGCGCAGTTCGGTTCCGATTATTATGCTGACCGCGCGCAGTGATGAAGTGGATCGAATTTTAGGGCTTGAGATTGGCGCAGATGATTATTTACCCAAGCCGTTCTCCTTTCGCGAACTGCTGGCGCGCATCCGCTCTTTGATGCGGCGGGTGGCATTGGATACCCAGACTGAAAGCCAGGAGGTCTTGCGGATTGGCGGCCTGTCGTTGGACTCGGTGGCGCGACGGGTGCAAAAAAATCAGCAAGATGTGCAGCTTTCGGCGCGGGAATTTGACCTGTTGTTTTTTTTGATGTCGCAAGCCGGGCGGGCCTGCAGCCGCCAGGAATTATTGAACAAAGTTTGGGGTGAAGATTGGTCCGGCGACCCACGTACTTTAGAAGTGCATGTTCGCTGGCTGCGGTTGAAAGTGGAAGAAGACCCGACCAGCCCCAACTATATTCAAACAGTGCGCGGATATGGCTATCGATTTGTGAGCCTTGATGAACTGACATGAAGCAGCGTCTCTTTGCAAGCCTGGCTGTGCGCCTGGTGATATCCCATTTAATCGTGGGTGCGTTGAGTGTGGGGTTGATCGCTTCGATTGCCGGTCATTTTATTTTGGAGACCGGGCGGCGTGAGATTGAAAATATCTATGAGGATACGGCTTTTCTGATCGGAAATGACCTGGAAGTGCCTTTAATCTTGTACGTGGATGAAGGCAAGGTTGTAAACGAGCAAATCCTGGCGTTAATGAATCACAGTTTGACCGGCCGGGGTAGAGTGGGCTACTCAATTTATTTGGCCGATGGGGCAGTATTTATGGGCAATGAAAACCTGGATCCGGCAGCTCCGATCATGCCGGAAGTGAAAATTGCCCTCTCAGGGATGGATGGAGAGTCGATCCGCGATAATCTGGCGGGGGAGGAGACCTTTTTCGTCGCGGTCCCCATTAAACATCAGGATAAGTTGTATGGCGCGTTGCGCTTTCCGTGGGTCTACGATGATTATGCAGGAGCAACCTCACAAACGTTGTATCTGCCATGATTTACCTTAATTTTACTTTTGA
>Ga0105047_10000039_pt1 | contig 154102 bp, 139 predicted proteins | sample MAT04_FD_78384 | JGI IMG/M metagenome (GOLD analysis project Ga0105047, IMG submission 78384) | Freshwater microbial communities from Lake Fryxell liftoff mats and glacier meltwater in Antarctica - MAT-04 (megahit assembly) | ecosystem: Environmental > Aquatic > Freshwater > Ice > Liftoff...
ATTGTGCGATGACTATATCGCGGCAGCCGAGAAGGGTTTGATCATGGGCAAGCGCCAGTTGCCCAAGAAATCTAGCACGCTGGGCGTCGACCGCGGGCGCATCAATCGGCACATAAAGCCGTTGCTCGGCTCGAAGCTGGTGCGCGACATCACCCTGGCCGACGTCAACAAGTTCATCCGCGACGTGACGACGGGCAAGACGGCGACCGTCGTGAAGACGAAGAAACGCGGCAAGGCGGTGGTTGAGGGCGGCGCTGGTACGGCCGCGCGCACCGCGGGCTTGTTCGGTGGCATCCTCAGCTACGCGGTGAGCGAAGGCGTCATTGCGATCAATCCCGCGCGCGGCGCGAAGCGTCAGGCCGACAAGCCGCGCAATCGTCGTCTCACACCGGAAGAGTATCGTCGACTCGGTAAGGCGCTGCAGGCGGCCGACGACGAGGGTGAACCGGAACAGGGCATCACTGGCGTATGGTTGCTGGCGCTGACCGGCTGCCGTGTGAGCGAAATCAACGGGCTTCGGCTTGAGGAAATCGACTTGAGCGGTTCCTGCCTTCGCCTGCAGGACAGCAAAGAAGGCGCATCGGTCAGGCCGCTGGGCTCGCCGGCCACCGCCGTGATCAAGCGCCATGTCGGCAAGCGCGGTTCGCCGTATCTGCTACCAGCCGAACGGCGTGAAGGTGCCTATGGCAGCATGCCGCGTGCGATCGAACGGATTATGGAGCGTGCCAAGCTGACCGGCGTCACTGCGCACACGCTGCGGCATTCCTTCGCCTCGGTGGCCGGCGACCTCGGCTTCACTGAGATCACGATCGGCGCGATGCTGGGCCACGCGGCCGGCTCGGTGACGGGCAACTACGTGCATCACCTCGATAGCGTGCTGATCGCCGCGGCCGACAAGGTGGCGCGCGCCATCCACGGCTATATGACGTGCGAAGTCGGCAAGGTGGTGCAGTTGCCGGGCAGGCGAGCGCGCTAACCGCGCTTGAAGCACGCCAAGGCCTGCCGGCCTTCATCGCGAACGCCAAGCGTGATGCCGTTATAGCCGCCGTCAGATATGGCTGAGCGAACGTCATCAACCGACAAGCCGAGATCGTGCGCGATCTCATAGAAGTGGTACTGCTGAATTTCGCTCGGATTGTTCGCCATCAGCGTGTTGACGTGATCGGCCACGCGGTGCGCCATAGCGTTGAACGCTGCCGTCTTCCGGCGCAGCGCTTCCTTGCTGCCGCGATAGTTCTTCAAGTGCGGTGTGAGCGGGATATTCGCCATCGTCCGTCTTCCTCAACCTGCCGGCAGCAACGCCTATTCATTGTCGTGCGGCACGCGCTCTTCGACGACGAGGGCAACATAATCCTCATTGTGCCGGTGATGGGCGAACGCAACACGACCTTGCGCGCGCCATTTCAGTGCGGGGATACATCGAAAATGCGGGTTACAGGTGTTACAGGTGTTACGCCTCAGCCAAGCCATTGAAAACGTAGGGCACAAATCCGTGCCGGGCTTGTAACACCCTCAAATCGACGACGGGTTACGGGTGTTACAGCGGCATGTGGAACGTGCGCACAGGCGCGCCGAAGCGCCCCGAAAGGTGTGGACAAAATTAACCAAATCAGGGTGAGATAGGGGCGGAGCGTGGAAACTCCCGCCGACAGCCCTTGCCGGGGCTTGGTTGGCACCAAGGCGATGGCGGGGCGATCCTTGCCGGGATCAAACATGCCATCGATTTAGAACGCGCTGGTCAACCGCCAGCGTGAACGGCAGCACTATGCCGGGCAGGCGGCGGTTATACAAGACCCGAAAGGGGAAGACCGTCGCGCGTCATCCTTGGTGGCGTTTCCAACTGTTCCCGGCGCCAGTGACGACCCGCTGGCAACCGGCCGTGGAAAGCCGTTATCCCAAGGACTACCAAAATGACGATCGAAAAGACGATGCGCGCACCCGCGCGCGAAGCTGCCGACATGTCGTCGGCCGCGGCTGCATCCGCACGGATCAAGACCCGCCGACGCGCGGTGGTGAAGCCGCCAGCGCCCGCGCTGCCAAAGCTACATCGATCCGGCCACCTTCCCCGATCTCTACTGCTTGAAGCTCGAAGGGGACTGTCTCGACCCGGTGATCCCGCACGCCGCGGCGGTGATGATGCAGAAATCGGAGCCGTGGGGCGCCGGTGATTTTGTCACCATCTGGTTTCGCCCCGAACTGCTGAAACCCGGCATGTGCCAGTCGTGGATCAAAAAGGTCACGCTCAACATGCCGCCCTGGGTGAAGGGCTTCCCTTACAACGATCACCCGCAGTCCGAAGTGAAGGCGATCCTGATCGTCGAACAACTGAATCCGCGGCAGTGCTACCGCATTTCCTGCGATGCAATTCAGGCGATCCACAAGGTCATCAAGTTCGCGCCCGGCGTCGGCAAGGTCGGCGGCAGCGTCAACAGCAATGACTTCCGTCCGATCGGCGGGGTGTCAGCATGACATTGCTACGCCCCATGTTTCCGCCGCGCCGCGGCGATGACGAACCGAGGACTACCGCAGCAGGCGAAGGCGCGCGCATCGTCATGCTGCACCCGCCGCAGAAGTCCTGCTTCGACCTCTATCCGCTGGTGTTCTTTGATCGCCAGCACGAACGGCGGTTCTGGTGCGTTGAGCCGACGGGCGATTACGGCACCGACTGTGAGGCGGGGCGGGCGCTTGGACTCGCCTTTCTCCAATCGTGCGATCGCACCCACGGCTGGTGCGCACTGTTGGGCTGGATCGTTGCCGACATGATCAGCGCGGGGAAGCCCGCCACCGTGCATCAAAGCAACGGGCTGATCGTCGGGTTCATGTCGGTGCTCAGCACGGCCATCGCGGCCGGCGCGAGCATCGTCACCGACATGGAGGGAGCGTGACCGCACTCCCGCGCGACAAAGCCCAGATGGCCGGTGAGACGCGCGCCCGGCTGGCGGCGGAAGAGCGTGAGCGGGCAGCCCTGATCCGGGCTGAGCGTGCCGAGCAAGCCGAGCGAAGCCTGACGGCCGCACTCGACCGCGCGCATCGGGAACTTGACCGGCTCAAGGCCGAACTCGCTTCCCGCGGCGAGTAAGCCCCAGCCCGTCGGCTTCGGCCGGCGGGCATTTCCATTTCGAGCAAACCCAAGCAATCACGGGTAAAAATAAAATCACGCGCCGCGTTATTTGAACTTGAAGTCGGATAACGACGTGTTACGTTGTTTGCGGAACAGAGGGCGCGATTCGTGCTGGATCGAGACAAGGTGCTGAACTGGTGGACGGGGCGGGTTTCCGACGCCGATCTTGGCGAATGGACGGGCATGGCTCCCCGTGCGGTCGCGATCGTGCTCAACCTGCCGCACATGCGTGCCGGCGTCGTCGGCGGTGGCCGCGGCAGCCGCCACACCCGCCGCGTCGATCCGAAGACCCGCAATGCCGTCGCCATCGTCCACGCGCTCAGCGAAACCGGGATGGCGTTGGAGCTCGCGGCCAACATCATCGCCGCCACGCCGGTGATCGCTTCCACGCCGACGCAGGTGGTGGATTGGAGCGCGGCCCTGGCCGGTGTTCGATCGCTGCCCATGGTCGATCCGAAAGGCAACTGGCTCCCGACGGACGTGGTGCCTTGGCATGTGTGGGAACACTTTGTCTTCCCCTGCTACAGCACCGACAAGCCAAATCCCGGCCCCGGCGACATTCTCCAAGTGCCGTTTCAGCAGTTCACGCCGAACGAGTCCGGCATCATGTCGGTGGACCGGTCGGCGCACGGCTTACCGAACCTCGAATTGAAGTCGCTCACCGATAGCCCGGTCTATGCCGGCGAGATCGACCCGCTTGGCCTCTACACCTACGAGAACTATCAGGCAGAGGCGCTTCCGCGCTTCGACGATCATATCCTGATCGTCAACGGGCGCTGGGTGTTCATTAAGAGCCCCGAGCCGAGCCCGATGGAGGCCATGCAGCAATTCATGGCCGGCGAGTTCAACAAGGGCAAGCCGATCGAATTCGACTTCGATCCAGTGTCGGCGATCGAGGCCGACAAGAAGACGGTTCGGGTGATCGGCTGGGGCCGCGACGAAGAAGAGCAAGAGCGCGCTCGCTATCACCTGAAACACTTCGATAGCTTGCTGGACGTGAACATTACCTTGGCGGTGCGGAAGATGAAGCGCCGCGCCTACGGCCTTCCCGTCGGCAAGCCGGGGTCCCTGGTGTCGTGGGCCGACCGCGTGAAGGTGGCGCAGCGCTACACGCCGCCGAAGCCGCTGGTGATCGACGTGGCTGCCGAACTCCAAGAAATGGAAGACGAGATTTGGACGATCGACGCCGACGGCAATCGCGTTCGTGTCGGTCTGTCGAAAGAGGAAACCGACGAGTTCGAAGTCCTTGAGAAGCGGAACTTGGAATATCTGGCAAGTGATACCGCGTTCCCGTGGCCGTCGGTGGAATCCATGCGCACCGAAAGAAAGAGGTGGCTTGAACTTCACGACAAGCAACACCGTGCGCGAATGCTCCGCGCACACCTTTTAAAGTCGAAGGAGTAGCTGCCGCTGATCGCGGCAAACGAAACGGCGGAGACGTTAGGAGAGAAAATGACTGAGCCTGTGCAATCCGCCCCTTCGGCGGAAACGGAGGTGGCTTACCTGGCGAAACTCAGGTCACGGCCGCGACTGCGACGTGAGCAAGCGAGGGATTACCTTGAGCTTGCCCATAACTACAGCGTGACCAAAGCTACGATGGCGAAGTGGAAGGTCATCGGCGGTGGTCCCGACATCGAATACATCAACGGGACGCCGTTCTATCGCCCTGCCGCTCTTGATGCCTGGATTGCAAAGAAGCTGCAAGGGGCGGCGTAGTGAAAGGTATCGACTTCACCGGCATCAACTCGGCTGCCTTAAGCGCGCTGCCGTCGCTGTTGTCGCGATGGTTGCCGGACGGCCACCGCGAGGGCCACGAATGGGTTGCTCGCAACCCGCGCCGCGCCGATCGCCGCGCCGGATCGTTCCGGGTGAACATGAGAACCGGTAAGTGGGCCGACTTCGCCACCGACGACAAGGGCGGCGATGTGGTGTCGCTCGCCGCGTATCTCGCCGGCACCGGCCAAGCCGAGGCCGCGCGCAACCTTGCTGACATGCTGGGAGTGCGCGCATGAACAAGATGTTCGCACCGCTCACGGCCGAAGAGAAAGCCACCGCGAAGGAAGCCCCGAAGTCGGGCGGCAAGACGCCGATCGTGCCGGTGCCTGCCGACGCCGCGCCGTTCGCCTTCAAGCATCCGAAGTATGGTGAGCCGTCCCGGTGCTGGCCGTACCATGACGCCGACGGCCAGCTTGTCGGTTACGTGTGTCGCTGGGACTTCACCGACGCCGACGGCAAGCCTGACAAGGAAATCCTGCCGGTCACCTATTGCGATCTCGGCAACGGTAAGCGCGGCTGGCGCTCCAAGGGCATCCCGTCGCCCCGGCCGTTGTTCGGTCTGCCGGACGTGCTCGCCCGCCCCGACGCGGTGGTGATCATCTGCGAGGGCGAGAAGGCCCGCGATGCCGCCGCGGTGCTGTTTCCCGACATGGTGGCGACGACGCCGGCACACGGCGCGAAAAGCCCGCACCTCACCGACTTCGATCCGTGCTCCGGCCGCACGGTGCTGATCGCCACCGACTTCGACGAGCCGGGCAGAAAGAACGACAAGGGCAAGCCTCTGCACCCAGGGCAGGACTTTGGAGACAAGGTTTGCGAGCTGGTGCGCGATGCCGGTGCGGCTCGCGTACTGCATCTTCATCCCGGTCGGCTTGGTGCATGGCGGTGGATCAATGGTGAAAAGGTTCTGCGCGGTGAAGCGATGCCGGACGGCTGGGATTTGGCCGACGCCATCGAAGAGGGCTGGACGGCGGATGAGGTTGCCAAGCTTCACGACGATCCCGCCTTCCTGCCGTCCTACATGGACGAGGACGAGCGCAAGGCGGCACGTTCATTCGTCGGTGGTGACGGCGACGACGACGGCGATGATGAAGACCTGAGCGGCCCGCCTTTCCGCGTCGTGTGGAATGGCGTCGAAAAGCGGATCGAGCGCACCGACAAGGAAACCGGCCGCGTCACTCACGAATGGAAGTGGTTCTGTTCGCACCTTGAGATCGGTGCCCACACCCGCAGTCAGGACAACGAAGACTGGGGTCGGTTGCTGCACATTACCGACGAAGATGATCGCGAAAAGTATTGGGCAATGCCCATGGCGATGCTGGCCGGTGACGGTGCGACATACCGTGAGCGTCTTCTGTCTCTCGGCTTGATCATGGCGCCGGGCAGGTTCGCTCGCGAAGCGCTGCACGAATACATCAGCATGGCACGGCCAGCGTTCAAAGCGCGGTGTGTCAACCGCGTCGGCTGGCATCAGCGCTCTTTCACATTCCCTGCAACGACCGTGGAGCGCCATCAGCATGGGTGAGCAAGTTATCTTTCAGGCCAATGGCGCGGTGGATCACGCGCTTCGCGAAGCCGGCACGATCGAGGGCTGGCAGGAACATGTCGGCCGGTACTGCGTCGGCAACTCCCGTCTGTTGCTGGCGCTGTCCACCGCGTTCGCCGCGCCGCTGTTGTACCCGACGACTTCGGAAAGCGGTGGATTCCACTTCCGTGGTGCATCGTCCACCGGCAAGAGCACCGCACTTGTCGTCGCCGGTTCGGTGTGGGGCGGTGGTGGAATCCGTGGCTATGTGCGGACGTGGCGCGCAACCTCGAACGGCCTTGAGGGCGTCGCAGCAATGCACTGCGACTGTCTTTTGTGCCTGGATGAAATGGGACAGGTGGACGGCCGCGATGCCGGCCAAATCGCCTACATGCTGGCGAACGGCGTCGGCAAGTCGAGGGCGAACCGCAATGGCGAAGCCCGGCCACCGGCAGAATGGCGCTTGCTGTTCCTATCGAGCGGCGAACTGAGTCTTGCCGACAAGATCGCGGAAGACGGCCGCGGTCGACGTGCTGCCGCCGGTCAACAGGTTCGCATCGTCGATATTGCAGCCGATGCCGGCGCGGGCTTCGGCCTGTTCGAAAACATCCACGGCTTCCCGTCGGCCGACGCCTTCGCGCGCCATCTTAAATCGGCATCCGCCGAACACTACGGGCATCCGTCCCGCAAGTTCATGCAGACGCTGGTAGACAACTTCGATGCCATCGCGCCGGCCGTGAAGAGCTACGTCGATCAATTCCTGACCGAATACTGCCCGCCCAATGCCGACGGGCAGGTGAGCCGTGTGGCGGCGCGCTTCGGCCTTGTCGCTGCCGGTGGTGAAATGGCGCGCACGGCGGGCATTCTGCCCTGGCCGGACGGTGAAGCCACCAAGGGCGCGGCGCGGTGCTTCAAGGATTGGCTGGCCGCGCGCGGTGGTGTTGAGCCTGCCGAAGAGCGTGAGGCGATCGCGGCGGTGCGGCGCTTTATCGAGGCGCACGGCAGTTCGCGGTTCGAAGCCATGGGCGAGCTCGCGCCGAAGGACGCCAGCGGCTTCAAGATCGACCAGCGCATTCCGAACCGCGTCGGCTTCCGACGAAAGGTCAGCGGCGGTGAAGGGATTGAATATCTGGTGCTGCCAGAGGGATGGAAGAGCGAAGTGTGCGTTGGCTTCGACGCCACGGCGGTCGCGAAGGCGCTGCACTCACGCGGGATGTTGCACGCGGCGAACGACGGCAAGCTGGCGCGGCTGGAAAGGCTGCCCGGCTTTCAGAACCCCACGCGCGTCTATTCGATTTCCACGGCCACGCTGATGGGCGATGCGTAATGCTGAACACGTCCGTCTTCTCAGCCTTCGGCGTAACACCTGTAACCCCGGCATCGGCCACGGGTGTTACAAATCCGATCGCTGAAAACGACGAGAGATTTCAATGTCTTGCCCATTCTGTAACACCTGTAACCCGTGTAACCCCTGAAAACGATAAAGGCTGGGACGAAGAGGACTGGCAGGCCGCATTCGATGAGCGTGCCGCCATCCTCGAATACGACGCCGGTATGTCCCGCCCGGCCGCTGAGGCGATGGCCCGGCGCGAGATCGACGAACAGCGGAGGCAGGCGGCGTGAGTGATCTCGACAAGGCACACAAGGCGATCCGCGCGGCGGCCGCCAAGCTTGAGCGCGAAGGCGTCGATATCGATTCCATCTGCGATGCGCTATTGGTCGCCGGCATCAACGGCGCGGTGCACATCGCAACGAAAGAGACGATCGTGAGTTGGTTGGAAAGGTGCGCAGCGCTTTGTACGCGCTGGGCAGAAAGTCACCGGCAGGCTGAATTGACCTGCTTACCTCTTCAAACAAACCCTTAGAAAATCGCAGCAAAGCCGCGCTTTGCTTTTTTAGTTCGGCTCAGAAACGCTGATAACACTGGCGTTTCTACAATCTTCCGCCATTCACTTTACGAGGCAGGAAGATTGAATGTTCGAACGTCTGCGAAACCTCTTTGGCGCTGAGCGCAAAGCACTAGATCAATCATCGTCGGCATGGGCCGCGTTGGTTGATACTGGCGCGCGTAGTGCTGCCGGCATCAACGTCTCGCCCCATCTTGCGCTCGAATGTCAGCCGGTGAAGATCGGTGTGCAGGTTCGATGCGACACGCTCAGCATCCTTGGTCTTCATCTCTATAAGCGCGATGGCAAGGCCCGCGCCGAAGACAATCCGCTCTACAAGCTGTTGCACGATCGTCCGAACGATTGGACCGCTTCCACCACCTTCATTGCCGAGATGGAACGCGACTGCATCATGTACGGTCGCGCCTTCGCGTTGGCGAACCGCGTGAATGGCAAGATCATCGAATTGATCAAGCTGGACTTCGCCACCGTCACCGTTGAATGCGGCTTGAACCAAGAGCCGACTTACAAGGTGTCGGAGAAGAACGGCGGGCAGCGCGAATATAGCTGGCGCGACATTCTCGACGTGCCGACGCTCGGTAACCTTTCCGAGATCAAGACGGCGCGCGAGGCCATCGGCCTCACGATGGCGATGGAGCAACACGCCGCGAAGCTCATGGGTAACGGCGCGCGGCCGTCCGGCATCATCAAGGCGAAGGGGAAGCTTTCCGATATCGCCTATAACCGCATCAAGAACTCATGGCGCGGTAATCACTCCGGAGAGAACGCTGGCGGCACGGCAATCCTTGAGGATGGTTCGGAGTTCGAAGCACTCACCTTCAGCAGCGTCGACCTTCAATTTCAGGAAATGCGCGCGTTTCAGATTGTCGAGATCGCCCGCGCGTTGGGTGTGCCGCCAAATCTGATCTTTGACTTCAGCCGCGCTACATGGGCGAACGCTGAGACGGCATCGCAAGCCTATCTGACGTTCAAGCTCATTCCCCGCGCCAAGGCATGGGAAGGCGCAATCACTCGCTTGCTCACCGACGAAGAGCAGGCCACTTACTATGTCGAGTTCGACACGAACAGCCTGGTCCGTGCCGATATTGCCGCGCGGTTCGAAGCCTACGCCAAGGCCATCGCCGCTCGCATCCTCAACCCCAACGAGGCGCGCGCGAAAGAGAACCTGCCGCCATACGAAGGCGGCGACGAGTTCATCAATCCGAACATTCAATCTGCCAACGGTGACAATGCCGACAAGACGCCGGCAGAGCGTCCGAAACCGAGGGCCGTCGCATGAAGCTTGTATTCAAAGCGAAACTTTCGATGGATGACGCCGGCTTGATCACCGCAATGGCGTGGCCGTTCGCCAAACCCGATCGCGTTGGCGACATGATCAGCAAGGGCGCATTCGCGAAAGCCGCGATGCCGATTCCCATGCTGTTCGGTCACGACTTCAATGATCCGATCGGCGCATGGGACAGCGCTATCGAAAAGGAAGACGGCTTACACCTGTCGGGCAAGATGCTGGTGGATGACCTGCAGCGTGCTCGCGAAGTGCGCGCCCTTGTGAAGGCCGGTGCAGTGCCGGGCATCTCCATCGGCATGATCGTCAAGAAGTCAAAGCCCCGCGCTGGCGGTGGCCGCACAATCTCTGATCTCGAATTGCTGGAGGCGTCCCTTGTGACGATCCCCATGCACCCCGGCGCGCGCATCACAAGCGCGAAGTCGGCAATTCAGGCCATCACCCTCGCCGAGGCCATCAACCGCGCGACGGCAGCGCTCACCACAGGAACGTTGAAATGAAGCACGTTGCTCCGAAGGCGCTGTTGAGCAGCGCTGCTATCATCATCCGCAAGGGCGATGACGAGGATCCCGCGTCGATCGTCACCAAGGCGCTCAGCGACTTCGCGACTGAGTTCGAAAAAAAGTTCGATGATCGCCTGAAAGCTGTCGAGGGCAAGGGGGTCGATCCGAAGCTGATCGAACGCTTGGACAAGATTGAGGCCAAGCAGAACCGTCCCGGTCGCGGCAATGACGAAGCCAAGGATGCGAAGGAAGCTCACGCCATCGAATTGAAGGCGTGGCTCACCTACATCCGCAAAGGCCAGCAGACGGATGACGTGACGCTCAAGACGCTCACCGTCGCGAACGATCAGGCGGCGGGCTATCTGGCACCGGCCGAAACCTCGAAAGACCTGGTGCGCGACATCACCGAGATCAGCCCAATCCGGCAGTTCGCCAGCGTCCGCAACAGCATGGCCCCTTCGGTGAAGTACCCGAAGCGTGTCGGCATCACGAACGCGAAATGGGAGGGCGAGATCGAAGAGGCGGAGGAATCCGAACCGACGTTCGGCCAGACCGAGATCACTTCGCGTCGTCTCACGACGTATGTCGATCTCAGCAACAGCTTGCTCATGGGCAGCGACGGTGCGGCCGAAGCCGAAGTGCGGCAGGCCTTCGCGGAAGATTTCGCCTTGAAGGAAGGCCGGGCTTTCGTCGCTGGCGATGGCGTCAAAGAGCCGATGGGCATTCTCTCCGATCCGGCAGTGTCCTACTTCGCCAACGGTCACGCCACGAACCTCAGCGCCGACGCGCTGATCGGCCTGATGTACTCGCTCAAGAGCGTCTACCGCAACCGCGGCGTGTGGGTGCTCAACGGTGCTTCGCTGGCGACCATCCGCAAGCTGAAAGACGGACAGGGCAATTATCTCTGGCAGCCGAGCTTCCAAGCTGGCCAGCCGGAAACGATCCTTGGCCGTCCGGTGGCGGAAGCGGTGGACATGCCCGACATCGCCAGCGGCACGTTCCCGATTGCCTTCGGTGATCTCGGCACCGGCTATCGCATCGTCGATCGCCAGCAGCTCGGCACGCTCACCGATCCCTACACCCAGGCAACGCGCGCGATCACCCGCATTCACGGCACGCGCTGGGTCGGCGGCGGCGTTGTGATGCCGGCGGCAATCAAGAAGCTCAAGATGGCGACCAGCTAACGGCTGGCCGCTCTTCGCGCTCATTCAAAGGAACCACGCTCATGCGAGACCTTGCTAACAACCTTCATTTCGTCCCGGCCTTCGCGCCGAAGGCGGCAGTCACCGACAACACGGCGCAAGTGTCGGCCATCCTTGATCGCGCCGGCTACGAAAGTGTCGCGCTCGCCATGGTGACCGGCACTGATGCCGACGCCGACGCCACGTTCGCGGTGTTGCTCGAAGAGAGTGACGCCAGCGACATGACCGGCGCTGCCGCCGTTGCCGATGCCGACATGATCGGCACGGAAGCGCTGGCGGGCTGGGATTTCAACGATGACGGTGTTTGCCGAAAGCTCGGCTACATCGGCAACAAACGCTATTTGCGCGCCACCGTCACGCCAGCGAACAACACCGGCAACCTCTTCCTTGCAGGCATGTGGGTGTTGGGCGGCGCTCGCAACACGCCGACGGCAAACCCGCCGGCATAAGTGAAAAGCGCCGATGGCCGGGCATGGCATCACGCGGCGCTTAGGCGGGTGTGGCCGATTCCAGTCTTCCCGCCGTTGACCCGAGAACCCGGCCGCACCCGCCCCTAGGTTTAGATTATGCTGACAGTCGTCGAAGCAAACACGAAGAAAGACCTAACCCGGCTCTCGCACGTCAAGGCCGAGCTCGGCGTCACCGATCGTGACAGCGACACGCTGATCAAGCGCTACATCACTCAGGCGAGCGATATTGTCGCTCGCTACTGCAATCGGGTGTTCGCGATCGAAACGGTGACCGAAGCCTTCCGCGTTCGATCCGGCGCGCGAAGCCTAGCGCTGAGCCGATACCCGGTGATTGAGATCGTGAGCATTCTCGACGGTGACGACGTGCTCACCGCAGACGATTACGAGATCGATCTTGAAAGTGGCATCATCGAACGGCTGGCGCGGAATTGCAGCACCGTGTGGCCCGTCGGCAAGTCGTCGATCACCTATCGGGCAGGCTTCACGCTGCCGGATGGACTGCCAAACGGTATCGAGCGCGCCACGATCCTCTTGGTGAAGCAACTGATCTATGCCGGCGACCGCGATCCGATGGTTCGGAGCGAAGTCGTCGATGGCGCCGGATCAACCGACTATTTCAGCGGCAACAGCACCGGGCTTTCTTCGGAAGTGCAAGGCCTGCTTGAGCCTCACGTCAAACCGAACGGATAAGCTCCAATGCTCAACCCCGGCGACTATACCCTTGCTGCCTCTCCGGTCACCGCGGCCGGATCGACGACGTTCACGCCTATCACCGATTTGGAAGGAGCTGAGGCAATCACCCTCGAATGCCAGTTCAGCTACGTTTCCGGTGGCACCACGTTCAAAGTGTGGGTGCAGACGACGCTAGACGGCGGCGTGACCTGGATCGACATCGCGTGCTTCGCCTTCACCACGGCGGGCGCGATCAAGGTGGTCAACCTTTCCGGCCTCACGCCGGTCACGACGGCGATTACGCCGACCGACGGCACGATGGCTGACAACACTGTGCAGGACGGCGTCCTAGGTTCGGCATACCGGGCAAAGCTCACCTCGACGGGCACCTATGCCAGCGGCACGGCCGTTGCGGTGAGGATGAATGCACGCTGATGAACCAGCAACTGGCCCAGCTTAATCGCCGGCTCAAGAGGCGCGGTGAAGACGTATGGCTTGAGCGATTGAGCGGCACGGGTGTCAACCGCCCTGCCAGCCGGGCCAAGGTGCCAGCGATCGTGCGTTCGCTCACCCGCGAACAACTGATCGGCTCGATCACTCAGCAGAACATCTTCATCATCATATCGCCCACACACCTACTGGACGATAAGCAGTGGCCCGGTGGCATAGCTGTCACCACGCCATCGAACACGATCATTGCGCCGTCTGATAAGCGCCTGCCCACGACCTCCGATAGCATCTGGGTGCAGGGCCGCTTGCGCGCGATCACGAACATGAAGCCGGTCTTCGATAGGGGTGAGTGCATCCGTATCGAGATCAGTTGCTTGGGGTAACGCCATGCCCATGCGCGCACCTCGTATCTGTGTTTGCGGCAAGCGTGTCGCTGGTGGTGCTCAGTGCATCTGTCGGCAAGTTCGCAAGGCTGAGGCTGATGCACGTCGCCCGTCGGCCCGCGAGCGTGGCTATGACAGCAAGTGGCAGCGTGAGAGCAAGGCCTTCCTCGCCAAGCCTGAGAATCGCTATTGCGCGTGCGGGTGTGGTCGCGTGGCTGACATGGTGGATCACATCGTCCCTCACCGTGGCGATCAGCGCTTGTTCTGGAACCGTGGCAACTGGCAGCCCATGGCGTCGTCGCCCTGCCATTCGCAGCGCAAGCAATCGATCGAGGCGCGGGGGGTGGCAACAGACTTTTCCGCGGGGACATGGGACCGGCTGGGGGGTCGAACTTCTGGCCGTGCACATTTGCGAAATGGGTTTTTTCAGTCATGACGCGCCGTGGACCGAAGGGAAAACCTCCCGAATTGAAGCTGGTGGCTGGCACTGATCAGCCCTGCCGACGGCGTGAGCGCATCGTTGCACCTCTCGACGGTGACGTGATCCGGCCCGCTTGGCTCAAGGGTCGCGCGGCGAAGATATGGGCCGACAAGGTTGCGGCCTATGAGGCGCGCGGGCAGGCGATCGTCGGGTGTGAAAGCGCGCTGGCGCAATACTGCGCTCTTGAGGCCACGCTGATCGACCAGTTCACAAAGCGGCTCACGCCACCGACCAGCCAGATCAACGCCTATCGATCGTTCGCGTCGGAGTTCTTCGACACACCGGCCAGCCAGATCGGCGCGCCGAACAACAAGCCGAAGGCCGGCAAGTTCTCTGGCAACGGCCAGCGGCCGACGCCTGTGCCGGCATCGAATGGCGGCGGTGATGCGTGACTATGTATCGGTAGCCCTGGCTATTGCCGTGACGTAATCGACGGCCAATTCATCGCGTGCAAGTGGACGCGACTTGCCTGCCAGCGTCACCTTGCCGATCTTGAGCGAGCGCAGACGGATTCGGACTGGCCCTATCGCTTCGACGATTGGCACGCGGCCGACGTGTGCGACTTCATCGAGAAGCTGCCGCACATTGAAGGCAAATGGGCCTCGCCGACGATCACCCTCGAACCGTGGCAGGTTTTCTTGCTGGTGTGTGTCTTCGGCTGGCGCCGAAAGCGCGACGACGGCCGGCGCTTCGAACAGGCCTACACCGAAGTGGCGCGCAAGAACGCGAAATCCGCGCTCACGTCTGGTGTCTCGCTTTATTGCCTCACCTGTGATGGCGAAGTCGGCCCGCAGATCAAGACGGCCGCGACGACGGGCGGACAGGCTCGCATCGTGTTCGATGTTGCATCGAAGATGGCACGCGCAACGCCGGAATTGTGCGAGGCCTTCGGCCTTGAAGTAATGGCGAATGCCGTCGTCTGCCACGGCAACAATGGCAGCATCCAGCCGATCAATGCGAAGTCGTCGACGCAAGACGGCCTCAACCCTCACCTCACGGTGGTGGACGAGCTGCACGCACACAAGGATCGTTCGCTATTCGACGTGCTGCGATCGGCAACCGGCGCGCGCTCAAATCCGCTCGGCTGGTACATCACCACGGCCGGCTACAACACGCAGGGTGTCTGCTACGAACAGCGCGATTATCTCTGCAAGGTTCTGCAGGGTGTGATCGACGATGACACCTATTTCGGCGTCATCTACACGCTGGATGAAGGCGACGATCCGTTCAATGAAGCGGTGTGGCCAAAAGCAAACCCGAACCTTCACGTCTCTGTCGATCTCGACAAAATGCGCTCCTATGCCAAGCAGGCGAAGAACTCGCCGGCCAGCGCTGGTGAGTTCAAGACGAAGCGCCTCAACGTCTGGCAAAATTCGCACTCGACATGGCTTTCAATGGAGCAATGGAAGGCGTGCGCCGACGACAAGCTCAAGATCGAAGACTTTGCAGGCGAGGCGGCATGGATCGGCGTTGACCTGGCCGACACGAACGACGTGGCCGCGCTGGTTATCGTGTTCGAACGTGAGGGGATGCTTCACGCCTTCGCTCGCTTCTATCTGCCGGAAGATTTGGTTGAAATCTGCGCCCACCGCACCACGACGCATTACAAGGTGTGGGCCGATCAGGGCTTCATCACCACGACCGAAGGCAACTTCATCGATCACAACGCGATCGAGGCCGACATTCGCGCGCTCTGCGACGCGCATCAGGTGGAGAAAATCCGCCTTGAGCACTACGGCTCGGCACAAATCTCAGCGAATCTTATGGGCGATGGCCTGCCGGTGGAGATCATCCACAAGAAGCCGGACACCTACAGCGAGCCGGCGAAGCTCTTAGAGGCGTGGGTCGAGATCAACAAGTTCCGCTTCGATGGCAACCCGGTGCTGACGTGGATGGCGTCGAACTGCGTCGTCGATCGCCGCGTCAACGGGTCGATCCTGCCGAAGAAAGAGCACAAGGACAGCCCGAAAAAGATCGACGGCATTGACGCGCTGATCATGGCGATCGGGGGCGCGACCGCTGGTGAAACTCGGTCTGCTTACGATGGTGACGACCGCGCAGAGGGAATTCGCTATGTCTGATCGTTAAGTCCGAAACTGCAGCGGGCTGTGTGCCGGTTAAACCTCCAACACGGGACGGCCATTCTCCCATCGGAGGATTTGCCGAATCGAGATGGAGCGGTCGGCAAGCGGCTCAATCATAAGATACCGGGTACGTTCCGCGCGAATTTCGGACGATTCTCTTGCATCAAGGTTCATCAACCGTGCGAAGTCGTCGTGGTCATCATAAATGATGATATCGAAAGGCATGTTGTAGAGCTTTGACTGCCAACTTCGCGCCGCCTTGCCGTACAAAGATACAACAAGCTTCATTCGCCTGGGCGGTTCTGCGGTGCTGTTGCCGTAGAAGAATATATTGGTATCGCGATCTCGCGCGTTAGAATCCATGTCTTCTCCAATGTAGGAGAATGGATAGGAGGCTTGAATATAAGCCCTCAGTGCGTTCGCCAATTCTTCAAGGGTGATGACCGGGATTTTTGCATTCTTTGGCGTAGGCGGCACGACGAATGCGCTCAATTTACCCCCCCCCAAAAAAAGCATCCTTCCTCAGCGGTCGGGGGCGATCAAGCGAAAAGGCGCGTGAAGCCCTTCCTCTCATAGGACAATCATTGCAAGGCCGACGTTCAAGGGCTGTGTCCCGCAGTGACTCTTTGGTGACTGCGCGATTCGTTGGGGTCTGCCGAAATTGAAGAAACCCCTTATTTCACTGGCGCACCCGACACGATTCGAACGTGTGACCTTTGCCTTCGGAGGGCAACGCTCTATCCAGCTGAGCTACGGGTGCTTCGCACGCTTCTGTAGCCGATCAGGCGGGGATCGGCAACGGGCGCGGGGAAAGCCGCCGCTTTTCCACGAACAATGCCCTCAGGCCGTGGTCGCAGGTTCGAATCGATCGAGCGTTGAGGGATGTGGAGGCCCCGCCGGCTTGCCGCGTGCGGTGCGGTTGGGGTAGCTCGGCTGCAGTCCTGGATGGCGTGCTTCGCCGTCTCGGCTCTTCACGCCGGAACGATGACCTTGCCGATCGGCCACAGCGCAATGCCGGCGAGCTTCACATGCGCCCACGCGAACGGGATGCCGATGATCGTTACGGCGAGTAGAACCGCGGTGACGAGGTGTCCGAGCGCGAGCCACCAGCCGGCGACGATCAGCCAGATGAAGTTACCGAGGACGCCGAGCGGACCGGTGCCGACGTCCTCGCGCCCTGTGACGGTTTCGCGCGGCACGGCCATCTGGCCGAACGGAAACAGCGTGTAGGCGGCGATGCTGAAGGCGGCGCGCGCCCATGGCAGGCCGATGATCGTAATCGCCATGATGACCGCTGCGATCGCCCAGCCCGCCGCCATCCAGAAGCCGCCGAGCGCAATCCAGAAAATGTTCAGAAGCAATGAAACCGGTGACATGCGTGGACGTCTTTCGTGTCGGAGGGCGGATATCGCGGGAGTGTCGCTGAGTCGTTGTGGAACCGTCGACACTGTTGCGGTGAAATTGGGCCTTCCTTGGCTCTTTGCAATCGCCGTGGCAAAAGCCGCGACGGCAAGACAGCGAGATGATCACGCCTCGCCGTATTTTCCTTTGCCTCGCGAATGGCTGCGATGCGCCCATCGCAGACGCGTGCGCGCGACACGTTTGTGAGACGCAAATTCGCCATCGTCGCGGCGAATTGCCGTCAAAGCCGTCGGCCAGTCTGCGCCGAGATGCCGACGAAGGAACTGTAGCTTGCCTTACACTGTCACGGCCGTCCGAAAGGATGAAAAGATGCAGAGCGTGCGCAACAGTTCGCTGATCGCGCTCGCCAAGGCGCGGGTCTGGGAGAGCGAAGGCTGGAAGGTCCTGATCGCGGATCCGGAGGGTCGCGAGCACGATATTGCGCAACTCGACGAACTGACCGCATTCAAGCCCGGGAAAATGACGGCGCTGTCCGCTATCCTGCCCGCAGACGAACCACTCTCCGCGCAAAGGCCGGCTTCGCAGTCCAGGGTCGAGGAAGAGGCGGCGACCGAGGAAGAGGCGGCGTTCCACCTCGAAGAGGTGCACGGGCCTTGGCTTGCCGAGCCCCACGGACCCTGGCTCGCTGAATCCTACGATTCCGAATCCTATGATTCCGCGTCCCGCGAGAGCCTCTCGTTGCATTCTTCGTGAGTCAGGACATAGTCGCAACGCTCGCAGCGAAATACCAGAATGCGCCGTCGTTGCTGCAACTTCGGCAGGTTGCCGATCTGCAACATCGTGCCCGTACAGGCGGGGCAATCAGGCAGGCGCTGGTTGAACAGGTCGGACATTTCGGCTGCTGACTCGCGGTGCCCGGCATCGAGCCGATTGCGCGTGTATGTAGCAGCAGGGTGTGAAACGTCCGCGATGCAATCGGCTCCAAGTTGGAGGGGCGTATTTCATCGATCTTCATGTTTGCCGCAACCGCACTGGTGATCTCCCGAGGGCGTACACGTCGTTCTGCGTGAATCGCTGCGAGTTGCATGCGGCGATGCGATCGAACTCAGGCTTCGGATACCGCATCGCCCCATGGCTGCGCGATCTCGGTCGCGCCGCTGTTGTTGACGCCTTCCCGCAGCACCACGCTCGGGCAGGCGAATTTCATCGGGAAGCTCTGCACCCGCGCTTCCTCGTAGTCGAAGCGCTGCGCCAGCGTTGCGCGCGTGGCGTCGGGAAGGCGGACGTCGCCGATCACGATCGCGCCTTCGCTGGCGTCGATCCGCGGCTGATGGATCGCCGCGTCCAGATCCATGCCGTAGTCCATCACGAACGACAGGATCTGCGCCACCGCCGGCAGGATGCGACGCCCGCCCGACGCGCCGAGCGCCAGCCTGCGGCCGTCGGCCGCCTGCGCCAGCACCGGCGTGTAGTTGGTCAGGCAGCGCTTGCCGGGCGCCAGCGAGTTCGGTCGGCCTGGTTCGGGATCGAACCACATGATGCCGTTGTTCATCATGATCCCGGTCTGCGGCAGTACGAATTTCGAGCCGAAGGTCGACAGCAGCGTCTGCGTCACCGCCGCCATATTGCCGTCGCGATCGACGACCGAGAAATGCGTTGTGCAGGCCGGCGCCAGATGCTCGGCGCCGAGCGCGCGGCGGCCGTCGGCGTCGCCCATGTCACGCAGTCGTTCGGCGTAGGCCGATTGAAGCGCCAGCGCATAGGCCGCGTAGGCCTCCGCATCCGGAGCGCCGCCGCTCGCGTGCAAGTTCTGTTGCAGCACGCGCAGCGTATGCGCCAGCGTCGGCCCAGCGGTGAGTTCGGGCGTCGCATACACCGCGCCGCCACGATATGGAATCCGCAGCGGTTCGCGCAGCCGCGCGCGGAACGCGGCGAGATCTTCGACCGTCAGTGAACCGCCATTGTGGTTCATGTCGGCGGCGATGCTGCGCGCCAGCTCGCCCTCGTAGAAATCGCGCGGGCCTTGGGCAGCGAGCTGCGCCATCGTCGCCATCAGCCGATCCTGCGACAGCCGGACGCTCGACTTGATGCCCCATGGCGTCTGCGGCGGCAGGCCGTCGATCAGATAAGCGGCGGTGCTCGCCGCGTAGCGGCGTAAGTCGACGGCGACGCTGCCGATCATCAGCGTCGTCCACCAATCCACGGCGAGACCTTCACGGGCGAGCGCGATGCTCGGCGCGAGCAATTCCTGCCAGGGCAATTTCGCGTGGCGGCGATGCGCTTCCTCCATGCCGGCGACCACGCCCGGCACCGCGACCGATCCCGGTCCGTGCAGATTGCGGTCGTCCTTCACCCGCGGCCATGGAAACAGGTCAGAGGCTGCGCCGGCGCCGGTCAGCGGATAATCCTCGGGGCGCAAGCTGCCGGGCGCGCACATGCCGTAGTCGATGACTTCGTATTTGTCCTCGCGCGCCCGATACAGCACCATCGCGCCGCCGCCGCCGAGTCCGCTCATCCACGGCTCCAGCACGCCGAGCGCAAACGTCGTCGCAATCACCGCGTCGATGCAGTCGCCGCCTGCCGCCAGCACCGCCGCGCCGATCTCCGCCGCCTGGCGCGACTGCGCGGCGACAATTCCGCTCGTGGAGACGATCGCGGGCTTGCGGATCTGCTGCAGGTTGCTGAACTGGTCGGCCATGGCGGGGCTTCGCTTTCGCTGTGTTGGTTTCGATCACGCCGGCGCGGATGCGCTGCGGACTCTCATCAAACACACGATACCGGAGCGCGACAATCCAGGGCCGACGCGTTTCGAGCGAACAGGAGTCAGGTTCGCGTTAAGACAACGCGTCACATTCAAATCGAAAGCGTCGTTTCGATCAGATGGGGTCGAATGCGCGTAGAGCTATTTCGGTTCTGATTGAATCAGAACCGAAGCTCTAACTCGATGTTCTGACGCGTTTTCTTCACGCGAACCGGCATCCACTTCGCTCGAGAACGCAATAAGGATGCGCGGCCGCTCAAGCGGCTTCCGTATTGCGGTGCTTGGTCAGCAACGCGCGGAATTTCGGCGCGGGCGTTGCCGGGCTGAACAGGTAGCCCTGCATCTGGGTGCAGCCGAGCGCGCGCAGGATGTCACGTTGCCGGACAGTCTCGACGCCTTCCGCCGTGGTCGTCATGTGGCGCGACGCCGCGATATTGACCACGGCCTCGATGATCGCAGTCGAGCCGTCCGCATTGTCGATACTGTCGACGAAGGCGCGGTCGATCTTGATCTTGTCGAACGGGAAGCGCTGCAGATAGCTCAGCGACGAATAGCCGGTGCCGAAATCATCGAGCGAGATCCGCACCCCGAGCGCACGAAGCTGGTTCAGCGTCGTCAGTGCAGCGTCGTCGTCGTGGATCAGCACCGCTTCGGTGACTTCTAGCTCGAGTCGTCGCGCCGGTAGTCCGGTCGATCCCAGCACCGAGGCGACCAGAAGCGCGAGGGTCGGCTGCCGGAACTGCACCGGCGAGATGTTCACCGCGAGGGTGATGTCGTCGGTCCATTGCACCGCCTCGGCGCAGGCGGCCGCCAATGTCCAGCCGCCGATCTCGTTGATCAGGCCGGTGTCCTCGGCGATCGGGATGAATTCACCCGGCGAGATCATGCCGCGGGTCGGATGTCGCCAGCGCAGCAAGGCTTCGCAACCGGTGATCTTGTTGCTGCGCAGGTCGACGACCGGCTGGTAGTGGATCTCGAAAGCGTCGTCGGCGATCGCGCTGCGCAGGTCGAATTCGAGCTGACGGCGCGCGCGCGCGACCGCATCCATCTCTGGCTGGAAGAAACGGAAGGTGCGCCGGCCGTGGGCCTTGGCGCCGTACATTGCGAGGTCGGCGTTCTTGACGAGTTGGTCGATGTCGTCCCCATCCCTGGGCGCAATCGCGATACCGATCGAAGCGTCAGTCGACAGACGATGGCCGAGGCATTGATAGGGCGTGCGGATCGCCTGGAGGATGCGTTCGGCCATCTCGGTCGCCTGGTCGCTGTCGCCGGCCCCGTTGGTGACGATGGCGAATTCGTCGCCGCCCAGTCGGGCAACAAATTCGTCCTCGCCGACACAGGCTTGCAGCCGCACCGCCACCTGCTTCAACAATTCGTCGCCGACCGGATGGCCGAGCGTGTCATTGATGCTCTTGAACTCATCGATGTCGATATAGAGCAGAGCAAAAGAGGTGCCGCGCTGGGCGCCCTCCAGCTTTCGCTCCAGCCGCTGCCGGAACAGGCTGCGGTTGGGCAGATCAGTCAAGCTGTCGTAGTGTGCGAGATACGCGATCTTCTCGCCATCGCGAAGCCGCTCGGTGATGTCCTCGTGGGTCGAGACCCAGCCGCCGCCTGGAACCGGCAGGCTGGAAATTTGGACCGAACGTTCGTTCAAACCGTGGATTGCCGTGGTCTTTTCCACGATGACGGACTGGATGCTGCGGCTGCAATACTCATCGACATTGCCCTTGAACGATCCCAGCGCCTGCCGGTGAGCGATGATGTCACGATAGCTGCAGCCCGGCTTCACGACCTCCGGAGACAACCCGTACATCTGGATATAGCGCTGATTGCATACGACCAGGCGTGCGTGGGCGTCGAACAACAGCAGTCCCTGCGACATGTTGTTGATCGCAGTGTTCAGCCGCTGCTTGTCCAGTGCCAGCCGTGCCTCCGTTGCGTGGTGCTGTTTGCCGATTTCTCGAATGATCAGCAAAAGGATGACAGATACGACAAGCGCCGAAATCGTCGCGGCGGAGATCAGCAGCCGGGTCTGCTTGCGCCATGCGGCCAGAGCTTCGTCCGTCGTGGTGGCGGAAAAAACCACAATGGGCAGATTTTTGAGAGCGTAGGTCGACACCAGCCGGTCGCGTCCGTCGACCGGGCTCGTGAGTTGTACATTGACGTTGGCATCGAACATCTTCAGCTCTTCGGCCAGCCCGGACCGAAGATTGCGCCCGATGATCTCTTCGGCGTGGGGATGGCGTGCCATCAGAAAGCCGTCGCGATGATGGATCGAGATCGCGGAATCTCCGCCGAGCGACACCGACGCCAGGAATTGCTCGATATGCGCCGGCGTCAGCGATCGGCTGACGATACCGAGAAAGTCGCCATTCGCATTGGTGAGACGCTGCGCCATCACGATCAGCCAGCCGCCGTCGAGCGTATTCCGGACCAGTTCGACGGTTGTCCGTGGCGCAGTGCCGGCTTTGTGAGCCCGAAAGTAGGCGCGGTCGGCGATCGAGAGTTCGGACACCGGCCAGGCCCCCGAACTGTTGATCAGCATTCCCCGATCGCTGAAGATCGCGAGCTTCGAAGACTCCGGCCCGGTCTGCGCTTTGGAGCGGAGCAATTCGTGGGTTTCGAGCGTCGCCATCTGGCCGCTGAAGGTGTCGGCGGAGACGAATTGGGCCTGCCGGACCATCGTCACGATGTCGGCCTGGATCGCGAGGAAATCCTCGAGTTCCCGATCATAATGGTGTGCGAGCAAGACTGCCGTATTGGCCAGTTCCCGCTCGCTGTTCTTGAGTGCCTTGCTGCGGAAATCGCCGACCATCACGGCGGTCACCACCGCGATTGCCGTAATCAGCAGCAACCCGCATCCCATCAGCAACACCACCGGGCGGTGGTGTAACATGTTACCGATAGTCAAGCGCTTTTGGGTTCCGAGCGAATCGTCGGCGTCCCCGGTACCAATATGCAGGCCTATCCTCATCCTGATACGTGTAACAATCAGTGATGGAGACCAAGTTAGCAATTACGGTAATTAAATCTTCAACAGCCGGCCCCGAGGGGGTCCTCCGCAGGGTGTCTTGCGGCTGGTGATTCCGCACACGGTGTTGCGCAAATGCCAAAGAGCCGACGGCCAACGCCGCCGGCTCTCGAATCCTATCCTTGGGAGGCGCGATCCGACCGCGCGAGGCTCAGTTGATCCGGGTGCCGGGCCGAGCTGCCGAACTCGTGGTGCGATAAACCTCGAACACGCCGAGCGCGACCGCCGCCAGGAAGACGAAGATGACAAGGTTGCGCGGCAGCAGCATCGATAGCGCGATCAGTGCCACGGAGACGGTGCACGCCTTCACCAGCTTCTGCTCGTCGACGAACAGCGCCTTGAACCGGTCGATGTTCTCCTGCTTCCAGAGCGGCGGCGACAGGGATTGGAGCCCAAACTTCTCCCAGGCGCCCTTGAAGCCGAGTTCGCGCGCCCACAACAGGAACAGGGCGATCACGAAAGCGAGCAGGGCGACAACAGCCCCCGGGGGGCCGCCCGCGTAGCCGATCACGACTACCAAAGCGACCGCGAATGCAGCGAGCCAGATTTGCATATTGTACCTATGTCCACCCCGGATCGAGGTGCCTTTTCAGGTTCGTCCACCGCGTTGCTGCGGGTGGAGGGAAAGGACGGCAAAGCACGCGCACGCCACTGCGGAAATCGCCATTGCGGAGGTCGTCATCCACGACTGCGTCCACGATCTCGCACGCGTAGCGAACCGGCCCGCGCAAGGGCCGACTCTATCCCGATAGGACAAATGGGAAACAGCCGCCAGTCAGGGGAATTGCTGACATCGGCCATTGGACGAAAGTCATTCGCCGACGCAGCACGATTTTCACCACGGTCCCGCCGCCACGACCTCCGCGATCGAACGTTGCGACCGCGCGTGCTTGTCGAAGCATCGCGCCCTCCGCAGCAGGTGGATGCAGGCGCATCGGTATTCGTACGAGCCCTCAATTTAATCTCTGTGTAACGACGATCCCGGGATAGTCGCCGAGATGGAGATCGGCGCTATGATGATGCAAACGCTTGAAACGACGAATGTGAAGGAAGCCAGGCGGTCGCGTATTGCGCAGTTCAGCGGTCGCGCGGCGACGCTGACGGTGGGCGGTTCTTCCATTACTGGCGTTGTTCGCGCGGTCAAGGAAGACACCACCGGAGACAAGCCGCGCTGGATCGTGACCGTCATCGAGAAGCCGCGACGCGCGTGATTACCCGCCGATCAGCGGCTCAGGGGGTATGAAGTGGCAGGCGTTGCGACCGGCTTGTGCGCGCGCGGTCGCGAGCTCCGCCCGCGCGACGACGCGCAGATGCACCTCGTCCGGACCATCGAGAAAGCGCATCGCGCGACCCCAGGTCCACAAATAGGATAACGGCGTATCCGGCGTCAGTCCCATCGCGCCGAACACTTGCATCGCGCGGTCGACAATCCGGGTCTGCAGCCTTGCCGCGACCAGCTTGATCGCAGAGACGTCGACGCGGGCGGCCGCATTGCCTTCGCGGTCCATGCGGTGTGCCGCCCTCAACACCAGAAGTCGCGCCTGATCGATCTCCAGCCGGGATTCCGCGATCCAGTCCTGGATGTTGGCGTAGTCAGCGAGATGCTTGCCGAACGCCTTACGCTCCAGCGCGCGCTCGCACATCAGCTCGAGCGCGACCTCGCACTGGCCGATGGAGCGCATACAGTGATGCACCCGCCCGGGTCCGAGCCGGTCTTGCGCCAGTTTGAAGCCTTTGCCCTCCTCGCCGAGCAGGTTCGTGACGGGAACGCGGACGTTTCGAAACAGCAATTCGCAATGGCCCTCGGGCGAGTGATAATGCATCACCGGAATGTTGCGGACGATGCTCAGACCCGGCGTATCCATCGGCACCAGCAGCATCGAATGCCGCTCGGTCGAGTTGGGATCGAGGTGCTCGCCGGTGACGCCCATCACGATCGCAAGTCTGCAGTTCGGATGCGCGGCGCCGGTGATGAACCATTTCCGGCCGTTGACGACGTAGCTGTCGCCATCGCGGGCGATGGTGGTGCGGATGTTGCGCGCATCGGACGAGGCCGCGTCGGGCTCGCTCATCGCAAAGCAGGACCGGATCTCGCCGATCAGCAGCGGCTCCAGCCACTGCCGGCGCTGATCCGGGGTCGCGGCGAGTTGCAGCAGTTCCATGTTGCCGGTGTCGGGCGCGCTACAATTGAACACTTCCGGCGACCAGTGCACCCGGCCCATGATCTCAGCGAGCGGCGCATATTCCAGATTAGTCAGGCGCTGCCCGGGATCCTCGTCGCGCAGGCTCGGCAGAAACAGGTTCCAGAGATCTTCGGAGAATGCGCGCGATTTGAGCCGCTCGATCAGCGCGAGCGGGTAACCACCGGCTGCGGTCTCGCGATGCCAAGCGACATTCGCCGGCTCGACGTGAAACCGCATGAAGTCGTTGAGCTGCGCCCGCAGTCGCACGACCCTGTCGCTGAGCTCGAAATCCATGGCGCGGCCTTCAGGCGGTCACACCGCAGAGCGGCGCGATGCGTGGCAGGCTTCGGAAAGTCGGTGCCAAGCCCATCAGTCCCGCTTGAGGCTGAGGATGTAGTGCACGATATCGTCGGCATCGCCGGGCGCGATGATGAAGTTCGGCATGTTGGTGTGGTTCGAGCGCAGGAACACTTTGAGCGACAATTCGGTGGTCGAGGGCATGTTGGCGATGCGCGTGAACGCCGGCCCCTTGCCGCTCGCGGCGTCGCCGCGCTCGACTGCGTGGCACTCGTTGCACCACTGCGCCGCCAGCCTTTGGCCGGCCGTTACCGCTTCCGGCAATGCCGTGCCCTCGGCGCGGTGCGGCCGGATCACCAGCAGCGCCGCGACGATCAGACAGGCGGTTGTCAGCAGGCGGATCGGGCCGAGCGCCATCACCGACGTCAGTGTCGCGCAGTCGACGGCGCGGTAATGTGCTGTTCTTCCCCGAGCGCGTCGAGCGTCACCTTGTTGGCGCAATAGGCCTGGTAGTGCTCCACGAGGGAGCCGTCGGCGATGTCGTGATCGCACTCCGACTTGTGACGGCACAGCGCGCAGACACGTTCGAGATCGCGCATCACCAACGGCTGGGTCCGTGCAATCGCGTTTTCGTCGATGCCGAGCGCCTTCAGAAGCTGCGGCAGCTCTTCGACCTTGTGCGGACCCTGGCGGACCAGCTCGTCCAGATCGGCCGAGGTGACGCCGAGATCGTGGGCGATGCGGCCGAATTCGGCGGCGTCGAACTGGCACATCTCTTTGATCTCGCGCCTGTGCTTGAGCCAGTCAGCGAAGGTCTCGATCAATCGTTCGACGAAGGGATAGGGATGCGTGTGGGCAGGCATGGCGCCCTCCAGATTGTCCGGGAGTAGCGCGACCATCGCCGATCAACCGTCGGGTCACATTGCGGTAGATCAAGCCACGTAGCTCGGAAAAGCCGGCGACTGTTGTCGAAGAAAGTGAGTGTGATCAGTGCCTTGCGGGCGGTACGCGGTACGCGCGCCAGCCCCGCGTCCGATGCAGGCAGCTCTGCGCAGCGGACTAACGGCGACCGCCGCTCGATCGCGAAAACACCGGTCGCGGCGCTTCGATCCGGCGGCCATAGGGGGGCGGCCTGCCACTGCTGAACTCCGGCGCCGACGGCTTCAGATCGTCGAGGAAGACCGGCTTCGAGAAGTAATAGCCCTGCGCGTAGCGGATCTTGGTCGCTGCCTGCAGATAGGCCAATTCCTCGAACGTCTCCAGTCCTTCGGCGATCATCGTCATACCCAGCGCTTCGCTCAGGGATTCGATGGCCTTGAGAATGCTCTGGCTGCGCGGGCGCTTGTGAATGTCGGTGATGAAAGAGCGGTCGATCTTGATTTCGTCGGCGGTGATGTCCGCCAGCGCCGACAAGGACGAGTAGCCGATGCCGAAATCGTCGATCGAAATCCCGACGCCGACTTGGCGCAGCAACGGCAGGATCTCGCTCTGGAAGTGATTCTTGGCGACGAAGGCGTCCTCCGTCACCTCGACGATGAAGCGCGACGGGCACTCGGTCGCGGCCAGCGCCGTTGCGAAAGACTGCATGAAATTGTAGTTGCCGGCCTGCTTGGCCGCGACGTTGATACTGATGCTGGCGCCGGCGCCGAAGGTTTCGTTGATTAGATCGATCGACTTCATGATCTCCGCGAGCACCAGATGGGTGAGTTCGTCGATCAGCCCGAGCTCGACGGCCAGTTCGACGAAGGTGCCCGGCGCCTGGATCACCCCGTTGTCGTCGCGTAGCCGCACCAATGCCTCGATGCCCTTGATCTCGCGGGTGCGGATATCGACCTTCGGCTGGAACGCACAGCAGAACCGCTTGTCCAGGATCGCCTGGCGCAGCGATTGCTCGATCGACATTCGCTCCAGCGCCTCGCGCTCCATGGCGGTATCGAACATCGCCGCGGCGCCCTTGGTTGCACTCTTGACCCGGTACATCGCTGTGTCGGCATTCTGACGCAGCGCGTCGAAGCTGCGGCCGTGTTCAGGATACAGGCTGACGCCGGTCGACGCGGAGGCGAATACTTCCGAGCCGTCGATATAGAACGGCGCCTTCAGTCGCCGTAACAGAAAGTCGATGTAGTCGGCGACTTCGCTTTGGCTCTCGATCGGGTTGAGCAGCAGCAGGAACTCGTCGCCGCTGATGCGCGACAGCATGTCGGTCTCGCGCAGCTCGAGCCCGAGCCGTTTGGCGATGCCGACCAGCAGCGCGTCGCCAACGGCGTGGCCGTAGTAATCGTTGATGTGCTTGAAATTGTCGACGTCGAGGAATGCCAGCGCGAAACGGTTCGGCGGCCCCCCGGCCTGCAGCAGCGCGTCCGCCCGGCGTTCGATCACGCTCCGGTTCGGCAGCCCGGTCAGGTCGTCGAAGTAAGCGCGGCGGAACAACTCGTTCTCGATCGCCTTCTGTTCGCTGATGTCGAGCGAGCTCGACAGCAGCAATCGGCGGCTGCCGATCTCGACCGGACGGTGCGCGGTCAGGAAAGTGCGGGCGGTTGCACCGTGGCCAGCACGTTCCTCCTTGGTCGCCGGACGGCCGGTTGCGAGCAACGCCACGGCTTCGGCGCGGCGCTGTTCGATCGCCGGATTCAAGGACACCACGCTCGCCGCATGGCCGGATGGCGGTACATTGAGGCGGGATTCGGCGGCATCGTTAACGATCAGGAAGTCGCCGCGGTCATCCAGCACCGTCACCGCTGCGGGGAGGGCGCGGATGATTTCCTCCAGCAGTTGAAGATCGATCGCGTTGTTATCTTCCGGCAAACGATCTTGCGCCGCGGCAATAGCGGCTCCGTCAGCCGCCAATTCTGCCGTCATCTTTGCTGGATAGGATTTTGCTGCGCTGGACATCGCGGCAGAGCATGTCAAGCTTGGCTGTAATATTGGTTAAGTGACAGCCGGAAAACATGCGGCAAACCTGTGTCGCAATCGAATTGAATTGAAGCGCTGCGATTTGTCATTAACAGACGATCAATGAGCAGGCTGAGTGCAGCCGGAAGAGCTGCGCCGCAACCAGGGAGACGACGTGATGGGACGGCTGAATGGCAAGGTTGCGGTGATTACCGGTGCGACCAGCGGCATCGGTTTGCGGACGGCCGAAGTGTTCGTCGCCGAGGGCGCCAGCATCGTCATCGCCGGGCGCCGCGCGCCGGAGGGTGAAGCCCTCGCCGAGAAGCTTGGATCCTCCTGCGTCTTCAGACAGACCGACGTCACCCAGGAAGATCAGATCAAGGCTCTGATCGGGCAGGCGATCGACTCTTTTGGCCGGATCGACTGCCTGTTCAACAATGCCGGCGGGCCGGCCCAGACCGGTGGCATCGAGGGACTCGAGGTCGAGCGGTTCGACGCTGCGATGGCCACGCTGGTCCGCAGCGTCATGCTCGGGATGAAGCATGCCGCGCCGCATATGAAGAAGCAGGGCTCCGGCTCGATCATTAACAACGGCAGCATCGCCGGCCGGCTCGCAGGATTCTCGTCGTCGGTGGTGTACGGCGCCGCCAAGGCCGCGGTGATCCACCTCACCCGCTGCGTCGCGATGGAGCTCGGAGAGTCCGGCGTCCGCGTCAACAGCATATCGCCCGGCGCGATCGCGACCGGGATCTTCGGCAAGGCGCTCGGCCTTACCGTCGAGGCCGCAGAAAAAACGTCGGCGACGATGCGCGAGATTTACAAGACCGCGCAGCCGATCCAGCGGGCGGGGTTGCCGGAGGACATCGCTCAGGCCGCGGTGTTCCTCGCCAGCGACGAGTCCGGCTTCATCAACGGGCACGACCTCGTGATCGACGGCGGCATTACCGGCGGCCGCAACTGGACGCAGCAGCAGCAGGGCTACGTCGCGCTCCGCAAGGCGTTTGACCACGGCGAGGGCTGATGCCTCGCGTGTTTCACGACCAAGTCAGTGTAGCGGTGTGACGTTCACCCGCAGCCCGTCCTTCGGCTTCGGGATCGGCCACATCTGCCACGACGACTGGTAGTTCGGCGGCAGGCCGAGGCTGAGGTTCTGCAGCAGATGCACCGCGAAGCACTTCGCCTGCATATAGGCGAAGTTCAGCCCGAGGCACATATGCGCACCGCCGCCATAGGGAATCCAGGCGAAGCGGTGGCGGCCGCGCTGGGCCTCGTCGGTGAAGCGCAACGGATCGAACCGGTCCGGGTCGGGCCAGATTTCCGGCATGTGGTGGGTGTGCAGCGGATTGATCGCGATCATGGTGCCGGCGGGAATTGCGAAGCCCCGGAAGCTGAACTCGCGGGTGGCGCGGCGCGGCAGCGACGGCACCGGCGGTCGCAGCCGCATTGCTTCCTTGAACGCCATCTCGGTCAGCGGCAGCGCGTCGAGCTGCTCGAACGATATCGGCTCGCCGGGCTTGAGGCCCAGCGCCGCAATCTCCGCGCGCAGCCGCTGCTGCCATTCCGGGTCGGCCGCGAGCGCGGCGACGAACGAGGTCAGCGACGATGTCAGCGTGTCGTGCGCGGCCATCATCAGGAAACTCATGTGGTCGATGATGTCTTGCGTCGACAGCAATGCGCCGTCCTCATGGGTGGCGCGGCAGAGCTGCGAGAACAGATCGTCGCCGCCCTTGGCGCGGCGGATCGGGATCTGCTCGGAGAAATAAGCGACGATCCGCTTGCGGCCTTTGACGCCCCGCGCCATTGCGGTGCCCGGCCAGGGCTTGCGGATCGGCGCGACCGAGGCTGCGACCATGTCGACGAAGGCGGCGTTGATCTCCGCGGTCTCGGCGCCGATCGCGGTGCCGAGAAACGAGGTCGCGGCGAGGTCGAGCGTGAGTCGCTTCATTTCCGGATAGCACAGCATCTCGCCGGGCTGCGCCCGCCATTGCGCCACCCGCCGCGCGATTCCGCTGTTGAGTTCGGCAAGATAGGATTGCATCGGCCCGGCCTTGAAGGCCACCGATAGCGCGCGCCGGTGCAGCCGGTGTTCCTCGAAATCGAGCATCATCAGTCCGCGGGGAAACAGCAGTCCGAGGATCGATCCCCAGCCATGGGTCGAGGAGAACAGCTTGGTATTGTCGAACAGCACCAGTTCGTTGGCCTCGGGGCCGAGCAGCGTGATGCTGGTTTCGCCGAGCACCCGGCTGCGATAGACCGGACCATAGGTCCGCCCCATCATCTGGACCTGGCCCTTCGGATCGGCGAGCACTTCGAGCGTGCGGCCGATGATCGGCCAGCCTTCGTCGCCGGGAATGTGGGCGAGCGCGCTGCGCGGCGGCGCGATCGGCGTTGCAACGAGCGATGAGTCCGCGACCTGGATCGACATGGGGCCTCCCTCCGCAATGGAACGGCTGTGCGGAGGTTGACCTCCGTTCTCAGGCTCGTTGCAGTTGAAAATAGGTGGCGATTGCTCGCCTTGGCAAGGCCTAACTCGGCGTTCGTTGGCTATGATGCCGCTGTTTGGGACCGAAACGCCGAGGTTCCCCGCGGGCTCAGAATCGTCATCGGCGCAGCGACGCCGCGCAGCGGATAGTTGCCGAGCGTTTCCAGCGGTGCACTGATGTGGCTAGCCGCGGCGGCGGTGATCAGGATGTTGCGGCCGATAGTTTTTTGCAGCGCTTCGACGCGGCTGGCCTCATTGACCGCGGGTCCGATCACCGTGAAGTCGAGGCGGTCCGGCGCGCCGATATTGCCGAAGAACACTTCGCCCTCGTGCACTGCAATGCCAGCGCAGAGCGGACGCCAGCCTTCGACCTCGGCCAGTCGCACCGGCGGCTCGGCGTTCAGTCGGGCGAGGCCGGCCTGCGCCGCTTCGGCGGCCGCGAGCGCGGCGTCGCCGGCGGTGCAGCCGTCGGCGCCGAGCGGAAAAACCGCGAGCAGGCCGTCGCCGATGAATTTCAGCACTTCGCCGCCCTGCGCCAGCACGCAGTCGGCAAAGATCTCGAAGTAAGCGTTCAGCAGCGCGACCATGTCGGCGCCGCTGAGCCGGTCGGACAGGTCGGTGAACCCGCGCAGGTCCGAGACCCAGATGATCGCGCGGATCGGCTCGCCGCCGCCGCGCTTGATGTCGCCGCTCAGCACCTTGGCGGCTGCGACCGGGCCGAGATAGGCGCCGAGCGCGTTGGTCGCGATCCGCAGCGCGATGTGGCGCTCGACATGCAGCGCGAACAGCACCAGCAGCCGCTCGATCTGCGCAATATGATCGTCGCTGAAGCCGCCGGGACGTGTCGTCGCCAGCGTCATCACATGGCGGAAGCCCGCGCTGCCCATCGGTATCGCCAGATACTCGGTATAACCGCCGGCTGCGAGGTCCCGCATGATCGGGAATTCCGCCTGCGCCTCCGCGCCTTGCGGATTGCGCCGCATCGCCGCGCCTGTCGTGAAGATTTGCGCCAGCGGGTTGAGCTTGAACGCGTCGGTCTCGACCGTCGATTGCTGCACCTGAACCTCGTCGCACAGCCCGTCGGAGGCGCGCCAGTTCCAGGCGAAGCCGAGCAGCTGCGGATGCAGCGTGCCGATATGCAACGTGGCGCGATGCACCGGCAGACCGGCGGCGTTGATCCGCCACAGGAAGGTTTCGAAGGTCAGCAGCAACTCGCTTTCGGCTGCAGCTTCCAGCAGAAGCCAGCGTTCGACGTCGTCGAGCGTCCCGCTCGCTGGCGCGCAGGACGCGCCGCGCTGGCTGCGTTGAACAATGGTCACTCCGGGCGGGTAGGCCCGGACGGATTCGGGTGGGGCGGAGGGGTCGGTCACCGAGACAATCTGGCCTGCGATTGCGGCGGCGGCAAGCCGCGACGCGCTGCCGCACGGAACGATCTTGTTCGAGGCCCGGGAGTTACCCATTTCACGATTGTGTTATCCCGTTTCGTGCGGGGGCAGGAGGAGGACCATGAGTTACTTCAAAACCGCGATGTTGCTCGCCGGCTTGACCGCGCTGTTCATGGGCATCGGTTATCTGATCGGCGGCGCCAGTGGCGCGTTGATCGCGCTGGTCGTCGCCGCGGCGATGAACGTCTTCACCTACTGGAATTCCGACCGGATGGTGCTGTCGATGTACGGCGCGCAGGAGGTCGACGCGCGCAGTGCGCCCGATCTGGTGCGGATGGTCGCCGAACTCGCCGGCCGCGCCGGCCTGCCGATGCCGCGCGTGTTCATCATGGACAACCCGCAGCCGAACGCTTTCGCCACCGGCCGCAATCCGGAGAATGCCGCCGTCGCCGTCACCACCGGCCTGATGCAGCAGCTCAGCCGCGAAGAACTCGCAGGCGTGATCGCGCACGAGCTGGCGCATGTGAAGAACCACGACACGCTGCTGATGACCATCACCGCGACGATCGCCGGTGCGATCTCGATGGTGGCGCAGTTCGGCATGTTCTTCGGCGGCAACCGCGAGAACAACAACGGCCCCGGCCTGATCGGTTCGCTGGCGCTGATGATCCTCGCGCCGCTCGGCGCCATGCTGGTGCAGATGGCGATCAGCCGGACCCGCGAATACGCCGCGGACGAGATGGGCGCGCGGATCTGCGGCCAGCCGATGTGGCTTGCCTCGGCGCTCGGCCGGATCGATGCCGCCGCGCATCAGGTACCGAACGTCGAGGCCGAGCGGGCGCCGGCGACCGCGCATATGTTCATCATCAACCCGCTGTCGGGGCAGGGGATGGACAATCTGTTCGCGACCCATCCCTCGACGCAGAACCGGATCGCTGCGCTGCAGCGCCTCACCGGCGAGATCGGAGGCGGTGGCGCGAGCATCGGTCGGCCCGCCGGCCCGTCGCCGCGCGGCGCTCCGCGTAGTCCGTGGAGTGGTCAGCCGCGCGCGCGGGGGCCCTGGGGTTGAGGATCGAGGTCGGCCCTGAGCGCCAGTGCAGGAGTCGGACAAAGACAATATGAGCCGGTTGTCGCTGATCTGCTCCGGCATTCCAGAACAGAAGGCAGAAGGTCCCGGTCCTGATGTGGCTGTCGAGCCGGGATCTTCTCGATTGTTCTGACGCGCGTCGCCCAGGCGCGCGAATTTCGCGTTGACAGGGCCGCAGCCCGTTCCGCAAACTCTCAACCATTGATGCTTGTGTCGGTCGCGTAGCCGGCTCGCAAGATTTGTTTTGAATTGTTTTCCGGATCGGTTCCGGTCCGCATTCGGCGCGCCGGCGTGATCCGACGATTCATAATGGTTACCAGCCAGGTAATCGACCAGATGACGACGGGCTGCAACGTTCCCGACACCGCAGCCGATTGCCCAGGATCGTCGCCATGCATCAGACCCTTGCCGCCGCCGATTCCTCGCGCCGTTGGCGGGTGCTGGCGATCGTCGTCGCCGCGCAGTTCATGTTCGGGGTGGACTCCTTCATCGTCAACGTCGCGATCCCGACGATCTCGACCGAGCTGAATGCGTCGTCGTCGCAGATCGAGGCGGTGATCGCGATTTATCTGATCGGCTACGCGACGTTGATCGTCACCGGCGGCCGGCTCGGCGATATCTACGGCACCAAGACGGTGTTTCTCGCCGGCGTGTTCGGGTTCACGTTAACCTCGCTGTGGTGCGGGCTGGCGCAATCCGGCCCCGAGCTGATCCTGGCGCGGCTGGCGCAGGGCGCTACCGCGGCGCTGATGGTGCCGCAGGTGCTGGCGACGCTGCACGTCCTGTTTCCCGACGCCGACCGCGCCAAAGCTTTCGCGATCTACGGGATCGTCCTCGGCCTCGCCGGCGCGGCCGGCTTCGCGCTCGGCGGCCTGTTGGTGACGCTCGATCTCGGCGGCTACGGCTGGCGATCGATCTTCTTCGTCAATATCCCGGTCGGGCTGGTCATTCTCGCCGCCGCGGCGTGGGTGGTTCCGCAGGCGCCGCGTCGTCCCGCTACGCGGCTCGATCTGCCGGGCGCGGTGATTCTGTTCACCGGATTGCTGTGCGTGATCGGCCCGCTGCTGTTCGGCCGCGAGGTCGACTGGGCGGGGTGGATCTGGCTGGTGATCGCCGGAGGCGTCGCCATCGTGCTGTTGTTCCTGCGCTACGAGCGGGCGCTCGCCGCGCGCGGCGGCATGCCGTTGATCGATCTCGGCCTGCTCGCCGATCCGGCCTTCATGCGCGGGCTCGGCGCAGTGTTCCTTTTCTTCTTCGCCAACCAGTCGTTCTATCTGGTGGTGACGCTGTACATGCAGATGGTGCTGAAGATTCCGCCGTTGCCGGCCGGGCTGGTATTCCTGCCGCTGGCTCTGGCTTTCGTGATCGCGTCGCGGCACTCCGGCGCGCGTGCCCGGCGGCGCGGCACGCTGGTGCTGATCGAAGGCTGCCTGCTGCAGATCGCCGGCCTCGCGCTCGTCGCGCTGACAGTCGCCCTCATCGCAGCGCCGACGCCGTTCATGCTGGCGCTGGCGCTGATCGTGGTCGGTTACGGTCAGGGGCTGGTGATGGCGCCGCTGTCCGGCGCGGTGCTGTCGACGGTGCAGGCGACCAGCGCCGGCTCCGGGGCCGGCCTCTACGGAACCACCACCCAGATCTCCAGCGCAGCCGGCATCGCCGCGATCGGATCGATCTACTTCGCGCTGGCGGAAGCCTCCTCCGGCCGCTTCGCGCTGCTGGTCGCGCTGGCATTGATCGCCGGCTCGGTCGCCGGCAGCGCTATTTTGCTGCGGTGGATGCGACGGGCGACTTTGGTCCCATCGTAGGGGATGCTTCGCTTTCATTCGGTGGGCTAGGCTTCGGCGTCGCGCGTCGGGGGATCGCGCGGCCGCACGTCGCCGTCCGCAGTCGATTTGCCCGCATTCACGTCAGAACCCCCTTGAATTAAACGAGCGGTTGGTTAATTTTACCAGCCGTAGCGAAAACCGGGCCGTTCAAGCGCCCGGGTCGCATCGGGGGAGGACGCTTGGACACCACGATATTCCTGTTTCTATTGCAGGACGGCATCATCAACGGTGCGGTCTATGCGTTGGTTGCCATTGCGTTGGTGCTGGTGTTCGCGGTCACGCGCGTCATCCTGGTGCCCCAGGGCGAATTCGTCGCGTTCACCGCGCTGACGATCGCCGCGCTGGAGAACGGCGTCGCGCCGGCGACGCCGTGGCTGCTGCTGGCGCTTGGCGGCCTCGCCGCATTGTCCGAACTGATCCGCCATTTCCGCGACCTGACGCTGCGCCGCGTGGCACGGATCGCGCTGTTCGATCTGGCGCTGCCGATCGCGCTGCTGCTGCTGACGCGATGGATCGCCCCGATGAAGATCGGGCAGGTCGGCAGCATCCTGCTCGCGGTGGCGCTGATCACCCCGATGGGGCCGATGCTGTATCGCATCGCGTTTGAACCGATCGCGCATTCCAGCGTGCTGGTGCTGCTGATGGCGTCGTTCGGCGTACACTTTTCGCTGATGGGGCTGGGCCTTCTGTTCTTCGGCCCAGAAGGCACCGGCACCACGCCGTTATCGTCGCAATCATTTTCGCTCGGCGAGCTTCTGATCACCGGGCAGAGCGTCGCGGTGCTCATCGTCACCGCCTTGCTGCTGTTGCTGTTCGCGCTGTTCTTCGGACGCACCTTGCTCGGCAAGGCGTTGCGGGCTTGTTCTTCGAACCGCACCGGCGCGCGGCTGGTCGGCATCCCGATTTCGGCCGCGGGCCAGATCGCCTTCGCGCTCGCCGCGCTGATCGGCGCGGTGTCCGGCGCGCTGGTCGGGCCGCTGATGACGGTGGCCTACGATTCCGGCTTCCTGATCGGGCTGAAAGCATTCGTCGCCGCCATTCTCGGCGGGCTGGTGAGCTATCCGCTGACCGTGCTGGCGGCGCTCACCGTCGGCTTCGCCGAGGCGCTGTTTTCGTTCTGGGCCAGTAACTTCAAGGAAGTGCTGGTGTTCACCCTGATCATTCCGGTGCTGGCCTGGCGCTCGCTGGTCGCGCCGCATGCCGAGGAAGCGGAATGAAGCGGCACGCGCCCCGGCTGATCCGCGCGGCCTCAGCCGCTGCGATCCTGATTCTTCCGTTTACCGGGCTGATGCCGGACTACTGGATCACGCTGTTCAACTATATCGGCATTTCCAGCCTGGTCGCGATCGGTCTGGTGCTGCTCACCGGGGTCGGCGGGATGACCTCGTTCGGCCAGGCTGCGTTCGTCGGCTTCGGCGCCTACACCACCGGCGTGCTGACGGTGTATTACGGCGTCTCGCCATGGCTGACGCTGCCGGCGGCGATCGCCGTCACCATGGTGGCGGCGCTGCTGGTCGGCGCGATCACGGTGCGACTATCAGGCCATTATCTGCCGCTCGGCACCATCGCCTGGGGCATCGCGTTCTTCTATCTGTTCGGCAATATGAGCTGGCTCGGGGCCCATGACGGCCTGCCGGGGATTCCGGCGCTGCAGATCGGCGGCTACGCGCTGATCCAGCCGCGCGATTACTTTGTCGTGGTCTGGATCGCGGTGGTGCTGGCGGTGATCGCGACCCAGAATCTGCTGAGCGGCCGGGTCGGCCGCGCGGTGCGGGCGCTCCGCCGCAGCACCCGCGCCGCCGAGGCGTTCGGCGTCAATACCGCTGGCGCCAAATTGCTGGTGTTCGTCTATGCGGCGATGCTGGCGGGCCTCGCCGGCTGGCTCTACGCGCATTTCCAGCGCTCGGTGTCGCCGGGGCCGTTCGGCATCACCGCCGGCACCGAATATCTGCTGATGGCCGTGCTCGGCGGCGCCGGCCGGGTCTATGGCGCAATTCTCGGCGCAGCGGGCATCACCTTTCTGCGCGATCAGTTGCAGGACTGGTTGCCCAAGCTGCTCGGTCACACCGGCAATTTCGAGATCATCGCGTTGGGCGCGGTGCTGGTGCTTCTCCTGCAGACCGCGCCGGGCGGGCTGTGGCCGATCCTGTTCGGGCCGCCGCCTGCGCCGAAGCTGCCGCCACCTCCGGACGGCGACCGCCTCCCGGTGCGCGCGCTGCCGCCGCCCGGCACGCCGCTGCTGCAGGCCGATCAGGCGCGCAAGACCTTCGGCGGTCTGGTCGCGGTCAACGATGTGTCCTTCGAGGTCGACAGCGGCCGCATCATCGGCCTGATCGGACCGAACGGCGCCGGCAAGAGCACGACCTTCAACCTGATCACCGGCGTGCTGCCGCTGACGTCCGGCCAGATCGAGTTCGAAGGCCATCCACTCGAGGCGCAGACGCCGCGGCGCGCGGCGTTGCTCGGATTGGGCCGCACCTTCCAGCACGTCGAAATCGTCGCCGATATGAGCGTCATCGAGAACGTCGCGCTCGGCGCCAATCTGCGCGGACAGGCCGGCGCGCTGCGCGCGATCTTCCGGCTCGACCGAGCCGAGGAGGCGCTGCTGCTCGACAGTGCGATGCGGGCGCTCGCGCGAGTGGGCCTCGCGGATCTCGCTCATGAGCCGGCCGGCACGCTGGCGCTCGGCCAGCTTCGTCTGGTCGAGGTCGCGCGCGCGCTTTGCCTCGAGCCGGTGCTGCTGCTGCTCGACGAACCGGCCGCCGGCCTGCGCGTTGGCGAGAAGAAGGCGCTGGCCAGGCTGTTGCGCGAAGTCAGGGCCGAAGGCATCAGCGTTCTGCTGGTCGAGCACGACATGGATTTCGTCATGAGCCTCGCCGATCGGCTGGTGGTACTCGACTTCGGCACCAAGATTGCCGAAGGCATTCCGGCCGCGATCCGCCAGGATCCGGCGGTGCTCGAGGCCTACCTCGGAGGCGTGTCGTGACCGCGGGCCTCCTCGATGTCCGGAATGTCAGCGTGGCCTATGGCCGCGCAGAGGTGGTGCACGACGTCTCGATCAAGGTCGACGAAGGCGCGCTGGTCACCGTGATCGGCGCCAACGGCGCCGGCAAGACCACGCTGCTCAACGCCATCATGGGCCTGCTGAAGGCGCGCGGCCGGATCGACTTCCGCGGCCGTGACGTCAGCGGCGTCATGCTGGAGTCGCGGGTCAAGGCCGGGCTCTGCCTGGTGCCGGAGCGGCGCGAGCTGTTCGCCGACATGGCGGTCGAGGACAATCTGCTGCTCGGCGGTTTCCGCAGGACACGCGCCGAACGCAACCAGACCATCGAGGAGATCTACGCCCGGCTGCCGCGCCTGAAGGAGCGGCGCGAGCAGCTCGCCGGCACGCTGAGCGGCGGCGAGCGGCAGATGCTGGCGATGGGGCGGGCGCTGATGGCGCGACCGACCTTGCTGATGCTCGACGAGCCGAGCCTCGGGCTAGCACCGCGGATCGTGCGCGACGTGTTTCACATCCTGACTGATTTGCGCAAAACCGGCGTGTCGATCCTGCTGGTCGAGCAGAACGCCCGCGCGGCGCTGGAAGTCGCGGACTATGCCTATGTCATGGAGCTCGGCGCGATCACCAAGCAGGGCTCTCCGGCGGATATCGCCCAGGATCCGAGACTGGTCGAAAGCTATCTCGGCCTCGGCGGTCACGATTACTAACGATAACAAACCTGACGACAACAAACGGAGGAGGACGTCGATGCAACAGACCAAGACACTGATCGTCGCGCTGGCGACGATGCTGGCGGGCGTCACCGCGGCGCAAGCGGAGATCAAGATCGGCATCACCATGAGCGCGTCCGGCCCCGGCGCCGCGCTCGGCCAGCCGCAGTCGAAGACGGTGGCGGCGCTACCCAAGGAAATCGGCGGCGAGAAGGTCACCTACTTCGCGCTTGACGACGAATCCGATCCGACCAAGGCCGCGCAGAACGCCCGCAAGCTGCTCTCGGAGGAAAAGGTCGATGTGCTGATCGGCTCGTCGCTGACCCCGGTCAGCCTGCCGCTGATCGACATCGCCGCCGAAGCCAAGACGCCGCTGATGACGATGGCGGCCGCCGCGATCCTGGTCGCGCCGATGGATGACCGCCGCAAATGGGTCTACAAGGTGGTGCCGAACGACGACATCATGGCGGAGGCGATCGGCAAGTACATCGCCAAGACCGGCGCCAAGAAGGTCGGCTATATCGGCTTCTCGGACGCTTACGGCGAGGGCTACTACAAGGTGCTGGCCGCCGCCGCGCCGAAACTCGGCTTCGAACTCACCACCCATGAGGTCTATGCCCGCAGCGACGCCAGCGTCACCGGTCAGGTGCTGAAGATCATCGCGACCAAGCCCGACGCTGTGTTCATCGCGGCCGCCGGCACGCCGGCGGTGCTGCCCCAGAAGGCGTTGCGCGAGCGCGGCTTCAAGGGACCGATCTATCAGACCCACGGCGTCGCCACTGAAGAGTTCATCAAGCTCGGCGGCAAGGACGTCGAAGGCGCGATCTTCGCCGGCGAGGCTTTCAGCGGCGCCGAGGACATGCCGGCCGACAGCCCGTTCCGCAAGGTCAAGGCGCGCTTCGTCGACGCCTACAAGGCCGCCAATGGCGGCGCTTCGCCGACCATCTTCGGCGTGCATCTGTGGGACTCGGTGACGCTGGTCGAGAACGCGATCCCGGCAGCGCTCAAGGTCGCCAAGCCCGGCACGCCGGAATTCCGCGCTGCGATCCGTGACCAGATCGAGAAGTCGAAAGACCTCGCGCTCAATAACGGCCTGTCGAACATGACGCCCGACAACCACAATGGCTACGACGAACGCTCCGCTGTCCTGATCGAAATCCGCGACGGCGCGTTCCGGTTGAAGCAATAGTAACCATCGTCGTCATTCCGGGGCGCGCGTAGCGCGAACCCTGAATCTCTCTTGGCTACAATTTCTGGATTCCGGGTTCGCGCAGCTTTGCTGCGCGCCCCCGAATGACTTGTTAGTCGAGGCACCCAAGCTCCCCTCCCCCTTGCGGGGAGGGGTCGGGGGTGGGGGTCCCCAGGCACTGTGCTCGCGGCACCCCCACCCCGGCCTCCGCTTCGCTCGGCCGACCCTCCCCGCAAGGGGGAGGGGTTCAACCAGCGCCCCCGCCTACAGCTTCAAGCGCCTCGGCCCAAAGCACCGAGCGCTCGTAGCTACGCAGACTGTGTCCTCACCAGCTACGCCGGCACGCTCTCTGCCAGATAGTCGATCGCGGCGCCGACGCCGCCTTTGTTGTGCGGGATGTTCAGCGCGGCCATCGCCATCTCGATGACGCCGAGCGTGCCGAGGATCATCGGCGCGTTGATGTGGCCCATATGGGCGATCCGGAAGGCGCGGTCCTGCAGTTCGCCGATGCCGACGCCGATCACCAGGCCGCATTTGTCCTTGCAGTAGCGATGCAGCGCTTGAAGATCATGGCCGTCGGCGGCGCGCACGGTGGTCACCGTGTCGGCGCGCTCGTGCGCATCCTCGATGTTGAAGCTGAAGACCCGGCCCTCGGACCACACCGCGACGGCGCGGCGCACCGCCTCGGCGAGCAGCCGGTGGCGCGTGAAGGCATTGTCCAGCCCTTCCGCGAACAGCATGTCGAGCGCCTTGCGCAGCGCGAACAGCAGATGCACCGGCGCGGTGCCGGCGTATTTCTGATAGTGCTCGGGCCCGTCGCGCTGGGTCCAGTCCCAGTAGGGCGTGCGCAGGCCGGCGCTCTGATGCGCGGCGCGGGCGCGGTCGCCGACCGCCACGAAGCCGAGGCCCGGCGGCGACATCAGGCCCTTCTGCGAGCCGGACATCGCGACGTCGATGCCCTACGCGTCCATCTCGAAAGGCATGCAGCCGAGCGAGGCGACCGCGTCGACCATAAACAGTGCGGGATGCCCCGCGGCCTTGATCGCGTGGCCGATCGCTTCGAGATCGTTGTAGGCGCTCGACGCAGTGTCGACCTGCACCACCACGATCGCCTTGATGCTGTGCTCCTTGTCGCGGCGCAGCCGCTCTTCAACCTGGGAGGGGCGCACGGCGTGGCGCCAGCTGCCTTTCAGCACCTCGACTTCGCAGCCCATCGCCTGCGCAGCGGCGCCCCAGCCCAGCGCGAAGCGGCCGCTCTCCAGCACCAGCATCTTGTCGCCGCGCGACAGCACGTTGCTGATCACCACCTCCCAGGCGCCGTGGCCGTTGGCGATGTAGATGTAGGACTTGCCCCTGGTCGCGAACAACCGGCTGAGGTCGCGCAGCAGGCTTTCGCTGAGCTCCACCATCGCCTGCGAGTAGATGTCGAGCGCAGGGCGATGCATCGCCTGCAGCACCTCGTCGGGCATCGTGGTGGGTCCGGGAATCGCCAGGAATTCACGTCCGGCGCTGACGGCCATTTTTCTGATTCCTTGTCTTCGAGCGGCGGGCGCGCGATGACCATGCAGGCTCCCGCCGCTGAATTCAAGGCGCGGGCGGACTGGCGACGGCGTCGGTGACGGTGCGGAAAATCCGGTCCTTGATCTCGGTCGCGAGCGGGCTCGGCAGAACGGCGGCAGGGCTGCTGCGCTTCTTGCAGCCGTCGACCAGCCGCAGGATCCAGACTTCGCCGTCGGTGTAGTAGCGGTCGCCTTCGCCGTTGTGTCCGGCGATCGTCGGGCCGATGCCGGTGACTTGGTATTTCGCATCGACCATCGCCGCGGCTTCGAGATCGGAAGCAAGCAGGCCGCGCTCGGCGTCGATGTCGGGATCGATGTGATGCGTCACCGCACCGGTGTATTTGCTGACGCCGACGCCGCGATCGAAGGTGGCGTCGCCGAGCCAGACCGGGCGGCCCTCATCACCGCTGTCGAGCACCTTCCACAGCCGGACATGATGACGTCGGTCGGCGCTGCGGCCATCCGGCTTCTCGAAAGCGAGATCCTCACGACGGCCGAGATAGTACAAGTTCGACACCGGTGCGTGACGATACGCCCGGTCGAGCAGAACGCTGCCGGCGATTTCGATCGATGAGCTCAGCGTCAGCGGGTCGGCGGGCGTCCAGTTCGCCGCGAGCATGGCGCAGACCACGTCTTTCTGGTTGCCGATCAGTCCGACATTGATCGGGTCGCCGGGAATGCCCTGCGCAGTCCGCGTCGCCATCGGCATATCGGCCAGTCCGCGCTGATGTTCGTAGTGGGTCCAGAACAGCGGCAAGGCCAGATAGGCGGCCAGCGCGTAGACGGTCACGAACAGCGCGGTGATCAGGCTCGCGCGTCGCAAATGCGGATGACGCCGGCGTTTGTGGTGATGTTCGCCGGTGGCGTCGTTCATCTCGCCGCGCCCTTATGCTCTAGCGTCGCGTCTCGCGGCAGCCGGCGGCTTCGGCGTCCTCGACCGAGCAGAACCAGCGCGTGCCTTTGCTGATCTTCATCTGGATCTTCGCATACCAGCGGCTGGTGGGCTTGTGATAGATGCATTCGCCCGAGGTGTTGACGTTGCCCTTGATGGTGCAGTCGGGCGACGGCGCTACCGGGCCGGAGGCCGAGGCCAGCAGAATATTGCGCGCATTCTTCGGCGGTCGGGTGGCGCCGAGCACCGTGGTCTTGTTGTTGCGCACGCGCCAGTCCCACGGCGCGATGAATGCACCCTGCCACAGCCCGGCGCGCGCGGCGCGTGCCGCCTTCTCGTCGGCATCGTAGGTGTGCGCGAGGCGAACATAGGACAGCGCCCAGCCGCTTTTCACCATCCATTGCTGGATGTCTTCGCCGTCGACCTCGCATTTCGCGACCGAGAGAGCGTTCTTCTCGGTACGCATCACCCGGCAGGTCCAGCTCTTGCCGGCGACGTGAGCTACCAGCGCGTCGCGCGCGGCGATGCCGCAGGTCCAGCGTTCGCCCTTCGGATTGAGGCAGAGCTGATCGATCGAGGGCGCGTCGATGCCTGCCAGCCGGATGCGGGCGCTGCCGATCGTGACATGATCGCCGTCGCGAATCTTCGGCACGCCGGTGATTTCGGTGGCCTGCGCCGTCACCGGGAGCAGCACAACGAGCGAAAGCGTGAGCAGGAAGGTCTTCAACATGCGTTGGCCATTTCGGTCGGGAGCCCCGCGGAAGCGGTACGCGAGCACACCGGGCCCATTGCAGCAAGATCCGCCGATTGTGATGATGATTTGGCGGCCGGACCAGCGCGCCGCGCGTCGCCGCGCTTCAACTTCGCGCGAGACGCCGGCCGGGATACTCTATCCACTGTGCGGGCGCTGCAAGATCGCCTTTCGCGCCAACGCCAGCCCCATCAGCACGAAGGCCGAGGTGACTTCCGGCCCGCCGACCAGGATGCGGGTCGGAGTCTTCATCTTATTCCACTCATAGGCCTTGAACGGACCGCGGCGGCCGCCTTCGCCGAGGTGATTGAGAATGCAATGCAGCGCCGGCGTGAAATATGCGAGTTCGCCGCCGAGATGGCCGAGCGCAATCAACGCCAGCGCGGCGTCGAACACATTCATCTCCTTCGCCACCAACTCGTCCTGGACGTAGGCCAGGACGCGCTCGCGGATGAATTCGAACGCGCGGTCCGGATCGATTGCGCGTTTCGTCGCCTCGTCGAGCGCACGGAACGCGACGTAGCAGCGGCCGAAATAGGCGCAGTACAGCTCTGGCAGATAGTAGACGTGCGATTTCGGGTCGGCGAAGGCTCCGCTCGCGACCAGGCGTCGGTGGAATTCGACGATTCGCCGCACCGTTTCCAGGCGCGACGGCGTCTCGACGATCTTCCAGCGCGCGCAATTGCGGAAGCTGACCTCGAGCACGTCGAGATTGAGCGTCGGATCGAGGTCGTTGCCGAAAGGCCGTTCGCCGGCGAGGCTGTCGATCCAGGTGACGATGCCGCCGTCGTAGTCGATGGCGTCGTTGAGCGGTACGGTGACCAGCGGTTCGTTGGCCCCCGCACGGACCTGATAGCCGGCGTAAAAATCGATCAGCGGCTGGTCGAGGATCGGGTCGGTGGAATTGGCCTGAGTCGCCGCCGAGATCGCGCAAGCGGTGGTGTCGCAGTCGGGGACGTAGACGCCGAAACCGAGCTTCTGTTTGATCTTCGTGAAGAATCGGCTGAATCGCGGATGCGGCGGCGGCGCCAGCGCGGTGATGACGTCGAAGCCTTCGCCATCCGCCGAACGGACATGCTCGCGGCTGATCTGGATGCAGAATTCGACCATATCGGCGATGATGCGCCGCGCAGTCCGGACGTCTTCTGGCGTGCCAAGCCCGGTGTCGATGAAGCTCAGCAACGCCTCGATGTAGAAGGCGTCGTAATAGGCCGAGCGATGCCGGATCTGCACCGGCGCCCACATCGGCTCGGCAATGCCCCGCCACGGCGGATTGATCAGACCCGCGACGGGCGACCGGGCGATGAACACCCGCGCCAGATTGAACAACAATGTCGAATTCTTGTAGCTACGTGCATTCAGCCCGGTGAGAGCCGCCAGCAGTTCCCGGCCGCCGAAATCGGGATCGCCGATCAGGTTGAAGGCGGCGTAGGTCGGGATGAATCCGTTGCGCTCCCACGACTGCAGCAGGTTTTCGCTCGCGGCGCGGATGGCGCTGTCGATGTCGGAGAGCCTCGGCATTTGGGCCGGCGCGACCCACGGGCGCGGGCGCGGATGCTGCAGCTTGACGGAATCGAGCAGTTCGGCGACTGGCCGGCCGATCGCGGCCCAATCCGGATCGGCATCGTCGCGCGCGGCGATCAGCGCGTCGCGAACGGCGCGGAACCGCACCGGCTGCTCCAGCTCGGACAGTCCAGCCTTGCGCAGCAGCGGCCGTAGCGCCGGATTGCCGAGCGCGGTCTTGTAGAATTTGGCGATGTGCGGATCGCCTCGCTTGCGGCCGAGAAACACCGGGTCGCACAGATCGTAGAGGGACGGCGCCTGTTTGCGGGTGGTCAGCGCGCGAAATGCTGCGCCGGCCATATGCAAGATATTCATGGTCTGTTCCCGCAGTTCCGAACCGTCAAGTCCTTGAGAAGTCGCACGGACTGGCCCGATTGACAAATCGCCCCCGGCGATCGCGCCAAGGCGCGTTGCTTGCTGAGAACTCCTTGCGAAAGCCTACCCATCGGGACCGGAGGATGGTTTCCGAAGATGTCTTTCCTGCGGTTAGGACACGCGGCGTAATATTGACTGAAGAAGTGTGATCGGTTCCAAGCAAAACCCCAGTCTAGGCAGAGGGCCCGCTCCGAGCTATACGGTCGTGGAGCTGCTGGCTTGCCCGAAAGGGTTGAAACGGTTAAACCTTTCTTATGGTGCGGTGCCGCAAATTGAGCTTAATTCAACCGCACTGGATTGGTTAATCCTTCACAGACGAATGTCTCCGGCGCGATCGATGTCGCGCGGACAAGGAGCGATTGACGATGACGTTTCGCGCACCCGGCCTGTCGCGCCGTTCGATGACGACCATCGCCGCTCTGATCGGCGTCGTGTCGCTGGCGATTGGCGCCCATGCCGCGCTGAACAAGCGCGTCGGCGATGTGGACCCCGCCAAAGACGCCGCGCGGATCGAAGGCAATGGCCCGACGGCGTCGCGATTCGCTCTGGTGATCGGCAACGGCCGTTATCCGGACGCGTCCGAGCCGCTGATCCAGCCGATCAACGACGCCCGCGCGCTGAGCGGTGCATTGCGCCGTGAGGGCTTCGACGTCGACATGATCGAGGACGCCCGTCGCGACGACATGCTGCAGGCCGTCGAGCGGATGAAGGCCCGGGTCACCAAGGATTCCACCGTTGTGCTGTTCTTCGGCGGCTACGGCATTCAGTCCGGCCGCGAGAGCTACATGATCCCGGTCGACGCCAACATCTGGAACGAGGCCGACGTCCGCCGCACCGGCGTCAGCATCGAATCCGTGCTCGGCGAGATGAGGGAGCGCGGCGTGCACGCCAAGCTCGCGATCATCGACGCCTCGCGTCGCAATCCCTATGAGCGCCGCTTCCGTTCCTATTCGCATGGCCTCGCGCCGATCAACGCGCCCGCCAATGCGCTGGTGCTGTCGTCAACGACGCCCGGCAAGGTCGCCGAGGACGGCGAAGGCCAGAACAGCGTGCTGGTCGGCGCATTGCTCGGCTCGATCTCGTCGCGCCTCGCCAGCGCCGAGGCCGCGTTCACCAAGGCCCGGCTCGCGGTGACGCGTGCGACCAACGGCGCGCAGGTGCCGTCGCTGACCTCGTCGCTGGTCGATGACATGAAGCTGGCGCCGGTCACCGCCGACGCGACGCCCGCCTCCGGCGGCTGATCCCGCGGGCCGTTGATACCAACCACGTCACGCGTACTTCGCCGGACTCGTCCCGGCCATTCACGTCTTTGACTTGGCGTAGCGCCATGACCGCGGCACGCGGCGTCATGACGAGTCTGTCGTTCTTGCCGTTGGGATCAGTTCGACTGCAGCACGAAGCGGCGGTTGTCCTTTTGCGGCGGCCGCGCGTTCATCGGATACAGCTTGGCGAAACCGGCGATGTCCTCGTCGGCGACGGTGATCGGACTGGCCAGCACCATCCAGTCGACCACTTCCGAACAAGGCGGCGTCGTCAGCGAGCCCTCGTAGCGATAGTACGAGCGCTTCTCCGGCAGCAGCGCGTTCGGATCGATCGCCGGGTCGGCCTTGACCGCCGGGCCCTCGCGCTGCGGCATCGTCGCGACGATCTTGCCGAAGGTTGCATTGGCTTTGCCGGCCTGCATCAGCACGCCGAGCACGCCCAGCGTTCCGGATTCCGCGCGATGGACGAAATGCACCTCCATCGGGAAATTCCTGCCGTCGATCAAATGTTCGCTCGGACGGTGGAAGTGGAACTGCACCAGCTTGAAGGTGACGCCGCCGAGCTTCAGCGTGCTGCCTTCTGCGACGTTGAGCTGGATGGTGTGGCCATTATTGACGATGGTGTCGGCCTTTCCGGCCCAGTTGATCTCGATCGGATACAAATTGGCGCTGACGGTCGCGCCGATATCGATCGGCGACTGCTGCACCCCGATCGTGCAGATCTGGTTGGCGGAATCGAGCTCGCCCCACTTCGCCGGGCCGCTTTCGCCTTCATATCCCCAATGATGCGCGCCTTCCGCGGCGACGCCGGCGGTGGCGCAAAGCGGGCACAGAGCCAGGCCTGCAAAGGCCTTCAGGATAGCGCGGCGGTCCATCGCAGAGTCTCCCGAATTAAGTCGGTCGACTATGACCCAACCGGGAACTTTGTGAAGTTCGACGAATAGCTGACTCGCGAGAGCGGCTATTGACTGGCCCAGACGATGCGCGCGATCCACTCGACATCGGCCGGCGCCAGCGTCCTGTCCGCATGGCTGGGATTGAGCGACGCCAGTTCGACGATCTTGGTGGTGCGGCGCTTCAACTCCTTCACCATGACCTCGCCGCCGGTGGTCTTCACCACGACCCGGTCGCCGCGCCGGATCGCAGTGCCGGGCGACACCACGATGATGTCGCCGTCGCGATAAGCGGGTTTCATCGAATCGCCGGAGATTTCCAGCGCATAAGCGTGTTCGTCGTTGACCGAAGGCAGGCCGACTTCCTCCCAGCCTTTGCCGGCCGGAAAACCGCCATCGTCGAAGAAGCCGCCTGCGCCCGCCTGAGCGAGGCCGAGCAGCGGCACCGATTGCACCACCCGCGGCCGGTCGGTGATCAGTTGAACGAAAGTGTCGATCGCCGTGTTGGTGGCCGCGAGCGCCTTGGCGACCGACTCGGTCGAAGGCCAGCGTTCGCGGCCGTCATTGGTGATCCGCTTCGACTTGTTGAAGGTGGTGGGGTCGAGGCCCGATCGTTTGGCCAGTCCTGACGCGGACAGGCCGGCTCGTTCGGCCAACCGGTCGAGCGCCGTCCAGATCTGGTCGTGGGTCAGCATGTGCATCGCGGCTATCCCATGGCGAAGCCCGGAACGGCCGGGCGGCAGAAGATCACTTGACAACTAGGAATTATTACCTCAATGCGCGGCGTTCCGCAATCCCGTCCTGCGACAAAAAACGTTGCGCTTGCAGTGCACCGAGGCCGCCGATACGGTCGATGCCAAGCCCGGACGATTTCCAGGCAACCGAACGCGCACCGGTCCGCTCCAGGGGGATCCGGTACAGCGATCAGGACGTGCGCAAAGTATTGTTCCGCGGATGTTATTTCGGTTGCCCGGCGGTCTGCGGGTTGCATGACCAATCCGCCCCAACAACCAGCCGCAACGGGAATCCGGGCCTTTGCGCACGATTTACAAGATCTGTGACGCTCCGGCGTGGCGCGAGGCCGAGCTGGCCGGCGTCTACCGCGGCAGCGCCGATGACAGCCGCGACGGCTTCATCCATTTCTCCACCGCCGAGCAATTGGCGGGGACGCTCGCCAGGCATTACGCCGGCAAGACCGGCCTGCTGCTGATCGCGGTCGACGTCGAAAAGCTCGGGCCTGCGCTGCGCTGGGAGTTGTCGCGCGGAGGCGAGCTGTTTCCGCATCTCTACGGCGAACTCGACCTCGGCGCCGTCACCGGCGTGCGCGAGATTGCGACCGGCGCCGACGGCAGCCACTCCGTTCCGGAGTTCGCGCCGTGATCCGCGCCTTCGACGCCTTCTCGCTGCCGCTGCTGCGCCTGTTCGACGCCGAGGACGCGCACCGGCTCGCGATCCAGGGATTGCGGCTGCTGCCGCAGGTGAAGCCGCGCCCGGACGATCCCAAGCTCGCGGTGCGCGCTTTCGGGCTGAATTTTCCCAACCCGGTCGGCATCGCGGCCGGCTTCGACAAGAACGCCGAGGCGCCGGATGCGCTGATGCGGCTCGGCTTCGGCTTCGTCGAAATCGGCACCGTGACGCCGAAACCGCAGGCCGGAAATCCGCGGCCGCGACTGTTCCGGCTGGAGCGCGACGAGGCCGTCATCAACCGGATGGGCTTCAACAATGACGGCAGCGAAGCGGTGCTGCGGCGGCTCGCGGCGCGGGCGCAGCAAGGCGGAATCCTCGGCGTCAATGTCGGCGCCAACAAGGACAGCTCGGACCGCGTCGCCGACTACGTCGCGCTGATCGAGACCTTCGCTCCGGTGGCGAGCTACTTCACCGTCAACGTCTCGTCGCCGAACACGCCGGGCTTGCGCAATCTGCAGCAGGCGGCGGCGCTCGACGATCTGCTGGCGCGGGTGATCGAAGCCCGCGAGCGTGTACGCCCCAGCGCCGGAGATACTCCGGTTCTGCTGAAGATCGCGCCCGATCTCACGCTCGGCGAACTCGACGACGTCGTGCACATCGCCCGTTCGCGAAAGGTCGACGGCATGATCGTCGCCAACACCACGCTGTCGCGCTCGCCGCTGCTGCGTGAGCGGACGCGGATGAACGAGCAGGGTGGCCTCAGCGGCCGGCCGCTATTCCGGCTATCGACGAGGATGGTGGCGGAGACCTATGTCCGCGCCGAGGGCGCATTCCCGCTGATCGGGGTCGGCGGCATCGACTCCGGCGGCGCCGCGCTGACCAAGATCCGCGCCGGCGCCAGCCTCGTGCAGCTTTACTCGGCGCTGATCTACAAGGGGCTCGGCCTGGTCGAGAGCATCAAGACCGATCTCGCCTCGACGCTGCTACGCACCGGCCGGGATTCGCTGGCCGAAATCGTCGGCGCCGACGCGCCGACCATCACCGCCGAAGAGTGGCCGGTGTGAGGCGTCGTCTGCCTTGACGTTCGTCGTTCCGGGGTGCGAGCCGCGCGCATTGTGAACTCTCGAGCAAGTCATTCCGGGCCTGCGCGCGTCAGCGCGCAGGCCGGAATCTCGAAGAGTTCTTCACCTCTGGATTCCGGGTTCGCGCGCTGACGCTCGCGCCCGGAATGACGTGCCTTTTGCCGGAAGGACGGCGCGTCGTGCAACTACAACTCGACGATCAGTCCGTCACTCGCGCCCATGTGCGGCACGGAATCGAGCTTGTGCAGTACGTCGTCGCCCATATGGGTGAGGATCAGCCGCTTCGGGTTGATCTCGGGCAGATGGGTCTCGAGCGTCTTCAGGCTGAGATGGTTCTTCACCGTGCGCTCATAGGTGTAAGCCTCGGCGATGAAGACATCGGCGTCGTGCGCCGCACTCACCAGCGTGTCGGTCCATTGCGTGTCGCCGCTATAGGCCAGCGTGCGGCCCTCGGCCTCGATCCGGTAGGCGAAGAACGGTCCGCCGGAATCGCCGTGCACCACCGGAAACGGCGTCACCGTCACGGCGCCGAACGTCTGCGGCACGGCGGGTTCGAGCGCCACGATTTGCAGATCGAACGTCGGCTTGGTCGCCGACGAATGTTCGAACAGCGCTTCCATCAGCCGTGTCAGCCGGATGTCGATGCCGAGCGGTCCGGCGATCACCAGCGGCCGTTTGCGCTTGGCGAACTGGGCGTCGAGCAGCAGAAACGGCAGGCCGCCGAAATGGTCGCCGTGAAAATGGGTGATCAGGATCAGGTCGAGCGCGTCGCGCGAAATGCCGTAGCGCTTCAGCGCCGGCAGCGTGGTCGCGCCGCAGTCGATCAGGAAGTTGGCGCTTTCGCCCGAAACATGAAAACAGGTGTTGAGCCGGCCGCCGGAGCCGAACGCATCGCCACAGCCGACAAATCGAAGTTGCATTGCTGATCCCTCGACCGGCAATTGCCGGGCCAAGGCAGCTCTACGCCGGGGGGGCGCGGAACGAAAGCCCAACCATCGCCGGATTGCACGCCGCGAGCGCGGGCAAAGGCCAGCTGCGGATGGGCGATGCGGCCGGCCCGGCAGGGCAGGCCGCGCCGCAGGGGCGCACGCGGACGTTTGCGCCTCCGGTTGCGCGCGATCCTACACCAGATCGATCTTGCCACTCGCGAGATCGTAGACGCCGCCGACCACCTTCAGCTTGCCGCTGGACACCAGTCCAGAGAGGATCGGCTTCGATTCCAGCAACTGCTGCACATTGCTGCGCACATTCGCGATCACCGCCCGCTGCGGCAGGTCGTCGCCGGCCTGCTTGAGCGCCGGCTCGATCCCCGGCTTCATCGCACGCACCAGATCGCCGATGTGCCCGGGCAGGTCGTTGCCCTTCTGCAGCGCGCCGATGGTGGCATTGACCGCGCCGCAATTGCTGTGACCGAGCACCATGATCACCTTGGTGCCGAGCACCGCGGCGCCGTATTCGAGGCTGGCAAGCCCGTCTCGCGTGACGAAATTGCCGGCGACCCGGACGACGAACAAATTGCCCGGACCCTGGTCGAACGCCAGCTCGGGCGCAATCCGTGAGTCGGCGCAGCCGAGGATCGCCGCGAACGGCGACTGTCCCTGCGAACGTGCGACCCGGCCGGCGGAGAAATCACGCTCGCGCAGTTGATTGCCGACATAGCGCGCATTGCCCTGCATCAGCTTGTCGAGCGCTGCGTCCGGCGTGTCGCCCGGGCTTGCCGCCTGCGCATGGGCAACCGCTGGAAGCGCGGCAGCCGCGAACAAGCCGAAACCAGCTTGAACCAGCGTTCGACGAGATAGCTCAGCTTTGGAGCAGTCATCGCACATTCCATCTCTCCTTTGCGGTCGACATCGGGCAGATGGTATTTTGAGCGCAAGGATTTTGCGAAGAGCTGTTTTGACCAGAGCTCATTCTGTCGTGAAGATCGAGCTAAGCTGGCGCTGCAAGCTTTAGAAAAATTCAGCCGACCGCAGCGGGTGGAAACGAAGCGCGCAGCATCGCCGGGTAGCGCAGCGCCTGCAGCCCGCCGCGCCAGATATAGTGCGACAGCAGGGCGATCCACAGTCCGGTGTTGCCGAGCGGGCGCAGCGCCAGCCAGGCGAGAAGGAACAGGAGCAGCGACAGCAGCATCAGATTGCGCATCTCGCGCGCCCAGGTGGCGCCGATGTATACCCCGTCATAGGCGAAGGCAAACACGCCGAGGATCGGCGCTAGCGCCACCAGCCAGAGATAGTCGCGTGCGGCGCGGCGTAGCTCGGCGCTCGACGTCATCACATCGATCAGGAGCGGGCCGGCGAACGCGTAGGTCGCGCTCACCGCCAGTGCAAAGGCGAAGCCCCACAGGATCACCAGCCGCGTCGCGGAAACGAATCCGTCGCGGTCGCGTGCGCCGAGCGTCCTGCCGCAGAGCTGCTCGGCGGCGTTGGCGAGGCCGTCGAGAAAGAACGCGCTGACCATCAGGAAATTGTTGAGCACGGAGTTGGTGGCAAGCACCACATCTCCGCCGCGGGCGCCTTGCGCCGTGAAAAACAGGAACACCGCGATCAGCGCCGCGGTGCGCAGCATGATGTCGCGGTTGACCGCGAACATCCGCTTCAGGCGGCTCGGATCGAACAGCATCGCCCGCGACGTGCGCGGAATGCCGCGGCCGAGCCACGCGGCGATCGCAAGCCCGATCAGCAGACCCGAGCCCTCCGCGATCACCGCCGCCACCGCCGCGCCGGCGATGCCGAAGTCGAACCACAACACCAGCGCGATGGTCGCTGCGATATTGACCAGGTTGATCGCGACCTGCACCGAGAGCGCGAGCGTCGCGCGCGCCTGTCCGACCAGCCAGCCGAGCACCGCGAAATTCGCCAGAACCAGCGGCGCCGACCAGATCCGGATCGTGAAGTAGGTCCTGGCCGCGGCGCTGACGCCGTCGCTGCCGCCCATCGCGCCGATCAGCGCGGCGGCCAGCGGGCCCTGCACCGCGATCAGCACCACGCCGGCCGCGATCGCGATGATCAATCCGCGAAGCAGATGTGCCGGCACCTCGCGCGTGTCGCCGGCGCCGATCGACTGGGCGGTGAAGGCCAGCGTGCTCATCCGCAGGAAGCCGAACAGCCAGAACAGGCAGTCGAAGATCACCGACATCATCGCCACGCCGCCGAGCATCGTGGCGTCGCCGAGCCGTCCGATTGCGGTGGTGGCAACGACGCCGAGTAGCGGCGTCGTCAAATTGGCGATCATCGCCGGTCCGGCGATGGCGAAGACCTGTCGAGAGGTCACGGCGGTGGGCGGCAAAACTCCGGCCTGCGCGGCCTCATGCTTCACTTGCCCGACAACGCTAGCGCCCGCGCGGCGTACCGAACAGCCGCGTCAGCAGCCAGATCGGGATCACGATCACCGCGCCGAGCAGGAAGTAGCGCCACACGCCGCTGATGGCGTCGAAGCCCAGATCCCAGATCCGCTGGAACAGCAGCCGGATGCTGACCAGGATATTCCACGGATCGAGACCGATCGCCGCGAGCACGACGCCGACCAGGATCGACATCAGCGCCAGCCGAAAAAACACCGCGAGCGGCGAGCCGCCGAGGAAGCGGGTCAGGCTGTCGTCGGTGGCGGGAAGGTCCCGTGGGTCGTTTCGCATCGCTGGTGTCCTTGCGCGGTCAGGCCGCATGATAATCGGTGGAACGCAAATGGGAAACCGGTTCGCGTGCGTCAATGGCCGCGGGCGGGCGCCGCCGATGGAATCGCGCCGTCGGCCTTCAGCATCCGCTCCAGCGTCTCCAGCCGGTCGGCGTCGCGCGGCGGCTTGTCCCAGCGCAGCCGGCTGATCCGCGGAAAACGCATCGCCACGCCGGATTTGTGCCGCGGCGAGCGCTGCAGCCCCTCGAAAGCGACTTCCAGCACAAGGCCCTGATCGGGTTCGTGCACGACATGGCGGACCGGGCCGAATTTTTCGGTGGTATTGCGGCGGACGAAGCGGTCGATCTGCAGCAATTCCTCGTCGGTAAAGCCGAAATACGCCTTGCCGACCGGGACGAGCTGATCGCCGCCGTCGCCTTCGGTCCAGACCCCGAAGGTGTAGTCCGAATAATAAGACGAGCGCTTGCCATGGCCGCGCTGGGCATACATCAGCACCGCGTCGATGATGTGGGGATCGTGTTTCCACTTCCACCATTGGCCTTTCGGGCGGCCGGGCAGATACGGCGCATCGCGCCGCTTCAGCATCACGCCCTCGACCGTGTCGGCATCGAGGCCGGCTCCGGCGCTGGCGGGATCGCGCCGCGCCGCGTGCAAATCATCCCAGTCGGCGAATGTCACCATCGGAGACAGGTCGATCTTGGGTTCGTCGAGCCGTGCGACGAACGCCTCCAGCCGTGCGCGGCGTTCGGCAAACGGCAACGTACGCAGATCTTCGTCGCCCTCGCCGAGCAGGTCGTAGGCGCGCAGATGGATGGGATACTCCTTGATCAGCTTCGGCGTCACCGATTTGCGGTTGAGCCGCTGCTGCAGCACGTTGAAGGACTGCACCCGGCTCTCGCGCAACACCAGCAGTTCGCCGTCGATCGCGCCCGGTAATCGCAGCGACGGCAGCAGGTCGGGGAAGCTCCGCGTGATGTCCTCGCCGCTGCGCGAATACAGCCGTACGATGGCGTCGCCACCGTCACCGACGCCGCTCACCGCCTGCACGCGGATGCCGTCCCATTTCCATTCGGCAATGTAGTCGGCGGCGTTCATCGCGGCGAAGTCGGCGTCCTCGAGCGCATGCGCCAGCATCACCGGGCGAAACGGCGCCGGATCGCGATTGACCGGCTGGGGCCCGTGGCCTTCCAGCCAGGCGAACAGATCGAGATACGGTGCATCGAGTCCGGGCCACATCAGCTCGACGTCGTGCGGGTCCTTGTCGCCGAGCGCGGCCGCTGCGGTCTTCGCCAGCCGCGCCGAGACGCCGATCCGCAGGCCGCCGGTGACGAGCTTCAGCAGCGCCCAGCGGCCGGTTTCATCCAGCTCGTCGAGCCAGCGCGTGAGCTGCGCCGGCAGCTCGGCCTTGCCGAGGCTGTGCAGCGTGGTGACGATCTCGGTGAGCGACGGCGACGGGGGATTGTTGTGGCCGGGGCTCGTTGGTGCGCTTAGTTCTGAATCACGGTCCTCGCCCCAAGCACTGCGCGCTCCCTCTCCCGCTTGCGGGAGAGGGTTGGGGTGAGGGTGCCACGAGGATGGCGTCCCGTTGTCGGCCCCCACCCCCGACCCCTCCCCGCAAGGGGGAGGGGAGGAGGCCGAGCCCGGGGCAGGGGAGAAAGCCCTGCCAGCGGGAGGGGAGAAGGTGGCGTTGCGCGGCGTCGGCCACATCAGCGCCACCGTTTCCGACAGGTCGCCGACGTAATCATACGACAGCCCGAACAGCACCGGATCGGTGCGGGCGGCGATCAATTCGCGGATCAGGCCGGGCTTGGCGTGGTGGAACGACAGCGCGCCGGTCAGCGCCGCGAGCGCAAAGCCGCGATCGGGGTCTTCGGTGGCGCGGAAGTAATTGGTGATCAGCCGCAGCTTGTTGTTGCGGCCGGGCTCGTAGGCCAGACGGTCGAGCAGTTCGGCGAAGCGGTTCATGCCTCGGCGGCCTCGCTTGCCGGCATCCCGACGTCCTCGTCCTCGTCGCCATAGCCGACCAGATCGAGCGGCCGCGCCGCGAGGCCCTGCGACTTGCACCAATGCACCAGCGCATCTTCCTGTCCGTGGGTGACCCAGATTTCGCCTGCGCCGGTGGCGGCAATCGTCGCGGTCAGGCCGTCCCAGTCGGCGTGATCGGAAATCACCAGCGGCAGCTCGACGCCGCGCTGCCTGGCGCGGGCGCGCACCCGCATCCAGCCGGAGGCGAAGGCGGTCAACGGATCGGGGAAGCGCCGCGTCCATAGATCGGAGGTCGCCGACGGCGGCGCCAGCGTGATGGCGCCGGCGAGTTCGGCCTTCTTTACGCCCTTCACCGGGCGCAGCTCGCCGAGCGGCACGCCGCGCTCGGCGTAATACTGCGTGATCTTCTCCATCGCGCCGTGCAGATAGATCGGCGCGTCATAGCCGGCGGCGCGGATCAGCGCGATCAGGCGCTGCGCCTTGCCGAGCGAATAGGCGCCGACCAGATGCGCACGCTCGGGAAACAGCGCCACCGACGCCAGCAGCTTGTTCACCTCATCCGCCGCGTCGGGGTGGCGAAACACCGGGAGCCCGAAGGTGGCCTCGGTGATGAACACGTCGCACGCGACGATATCGAACGGCGTACAGGTCGGGTCGGGCGCGTCCTTGTAGTCGCCGGACGCGACGATCCGGATGCCGCCGCATTCGACCGCGACCTGCGCCGAGCCGAGCACATGCCCGGCCGGATGGAATTTCACCCGGACGCCGCCGAGCTGAATCTCCTCGCCATAGCTGATCGCCTGCGTCGAGCCGGCGAAATCGTCGCCGTAGCGCAGCCGCATCATGTCGAGCGTTTCCTGGGTCGCCAGCACCGCGCCGTGGCCGGCCCTCGCGTGGTCGGAATGGCCGTGGGTGATCACCGCGCGGTCGACCGGCCGCACCGGATCGATGTGAAAGCCGCCCGGTTTGCAGCACAGGCCTTCGGTCGTGGGGATCAGGATGTCGTGCGGACGCATGGTCACCATATAGGCGGGCCTGAACTGCAAACGAGTCCGGCCCCTCCGGGTTCCGTCGACGCCGCAATCAGGCAGGAGCACAAACAAAAACCCCGGCCGCGAGGCCGGGGTTCGATATCTTGGTTCGGTGCCGTCGTTCGGCTTAGTACTTCGCGACCACCGGTTGGTTGAAGTGATAGTTGATGCCGGTCCGGACCATGTGCTCGGTCACCTTGGAGGTGCTCACGCCGAGGCCGCCGGCGAACACGTCGGTGGTCGAGCCGAGGTCGACGTAGAGATATTCGGTCTTCGAGGTCCAGTTCGGGCCGAGCAGACCGAACAGGCTGAACGGCATTTCGACGCCGCCGCCGACCGCATAGCCGCTGCGCGAGCGATTGGAGGTCTCGTTGCTGAGCGGGGTCACGATGTTGGTCTTGACGTTGCCATAGGCGTAACCGCCGGTGGCGTAGAGCAACGTCGAGCCGACCGAATAGCCGAGCCGGGCGCGCGCCGTGCCGAACCAGGGCAGCTTCTGATTGTAGGCCACAGTCGAGCCGAACACCGCGGTGCGATCGTCCTTCTGGGTCGAGCCCTGGAAGTCGGCTTCGGCGCCGAACACCCAGTTCGCAGCCTGCCAATTGTAGCCGATCTGGCCGCCGCCGATGAACCCTTCCGGCGACAGGTTGAACTGATCGGTGAACCCGCCGATGGTCGCGGTGGTGCGGTTGCGCGCGGTGGCCGAGCCACCGAAATTGCCGCCGATATACAGGCCGGCCCAGTTCGCCGGCGGCGGCGCGATGTACGCGCCGGTGCCGCCGATGCGATAGTTCAGACCGACGCGGAAGATGTTCTCGCGCAATTCGGTGCGCAGCGACTGGGTGCCGAACACGTCGGTCCGGTTGCCGAGGTCGAGATACAGATATTCGATCTTGCCGGTCCAGTTGCCGCCGAGCGCCGCTTCGACGCCGGAGCCGATCACCCAGCCGGTGCGGGTGCCGCTGAGGTTGAACGGGACCAGGCCGACTTCGGTGACGGTGGTCTTGACGTCGCCCGCCGCGAAGCCGCCGGTGAAGTAGCTGACCACCGGGCCGCGCGCGATGCCGATGCGGCCGCGCACTGTGGTGAACCAGTCGAGCTTCTGATTATAGTTCACCGTGCCCAGCACGCCGTTCAGCGTGTTCAGCGTGGTGCGGCCGTCGCTCATGCCGCTGCCCTGGATGTCGGCCTCGACGCCAATCAGCAGCGGGCCGAACACCGAATTGGTCTGCCAGTTGTAGCCGATCTGGCCGCCGCCGATCACGCCCTGGGGCTGGAGATAGGAGGAGTTGGCGACGCCGCCGGCGGGGAAGACGTGGCTCTGCAGGTTGCGACCGACGCCGACGCCGACGTTTCCGCCGATATAGAAGCCGGTCCAGTCATAGACCGCCGCGACCGGCGCCTTGACGTACGGGGCTCTGACGGCGAGATCGGCTGCCTGGGCGCTGACGGCTGAGCCAACGAGCGCGACGCCGACGAGAAGCTTCTTCATGCGGGTACCTTCCTGAAAATCGCGTGCAATTTACCGCCGATCGCGGCAAGCGGCTGTACCCGCGCAGCCACACCTGCCCAAAATCGCCCGCTGCTTGACCCGTAAACAATTGATTAACCGTCCGAATTTGCAGGGGGCGGAACCCGGACGAGGGCTGCGGCTACAAGTCGCTGGATAATGTCGCCAGATTTTCGCGCTTCTCCCGCAGGGCGGTAAATTCGGCGCATCCGGGGTTGCGATCCGGAGGTGTTCCGAACAGGATGGCGCCGCCGCAAAAGGGACATGCGTTGCGGCAGAACGAGAACCGGACGCGCGAGCGAACCGGCACATTAGAGGAGGAAACTCGATGAATCTGCGCTCCACTTCCGTCTTCACGTCCGCAGGCGCTTTCGCCGCGGTGTTGCTCGCCGCCACATCGGTGGCTGCGGCGGAGAAGAAGTACGATCCCGGCGCCAGCGATACCGAAATCAAGATCGGCCAGACTGTTCCGCATTCCGGTCCGGGTTCGCTGTACGGCGTGCTCGGCCGCGTCGGCGAAGCCTATTTCCAGATGCTGAACGAGAAGGGCGGCATCAACGGGCGCAAGGTGAAGTTCCTGACCCTGGACGATTCCTACAGCTCCCCGAAGGCGGTGGAGGCGACCCGCCGGCTGGTCGAGCAGGAAGAGGTGCTGGCGCTGTATGGCTCGCTCGGCACCGCGCCGCAGACCGCTGTGCACAAATACCTCAACAGCAAAAAGGTCCCGCAGCTTCTGCTGAACACCGGTGCGTCGAAGTGGAACGACCCGAAGAACTTCAAATGGACCATGGCGGGCCTGCCGCTGTACCCCACCGAGGCCCGCATCCTCGCCAAACACGTCGTGAGCGTGAAGCCCGACGCCAAGATCGCGATTCTCTACCAGAACGACGATTTCGGCCGTGACTTCCTCGGCCCGTTCAAGAAGGTTCTGGAAGAAGCCGGCGGCAGGGCCAAGGTGGTCGCCGAGGCCAGCTACGACCTGACCGAGCCGACCATCGATTCGCAGATGATCAACCTGTCGAAGTCCGGCGCCGACGTGTTCTACAACATCACCACCGGCAAGGCGACGTCGCAGTCGATCCGCAAAGTGGCCGAGCTCGGCTGGAAGCCGCTGCAGTTGTTGTCGGCGGGCTCGACCGGCCGTTCGATTCTCAACGCCGCCGGCATCGAGAATGCGACCGGTATCGTCGCGATCCGCTACTCCAAGGAGGTCGGCGTGCCGCGATTCGAGAACGATCCAGACGTCAAGGCGTTCGAGGAGTTCCGCCAGAAGTATCTGCCGAATGTCGACAAGGACAACACCATCGCCTACGCCGGCTACGGCCAGGTGGTGACGATGGCCGAGATCCTGCGCCGCTGTGGCGACAACCTCACCCGCGAGAACGTGCTGAAGCAGGCGACCTCGCTGAAGGGCTTCCACTCGCCGTATTTCCTCGACGGCATCGAATATAGCTACACGTCGGACGACTACACGCCGATGAAGACCCTCTACATCTCGACCTTCAACGGCAAGGATTGGGACATCTCCGACAAGCCGGTCACCGAATAACGACGACTTTTTCGAGCCCATGCTCGTGCAACGCCCGCCGCCCGGCGGGCGTTGTGCGTTTCCGGGCGCTGCGCGCCGGAGATGGCGGCCTGCGCCGATGGCTTGCGTCGGGACGATCTCGATTCCGAAGGCGCGAATGCCTACCTTCGCCTTGTGATCATCGCCGATTCCGACGTGTCCCCTGATTTGCTGCCCGACCGGTTCAGGCATTGGTTTGCCGCACGCGGCTGGTCGCCGCGCGCGCATCAGCTCGAACTGCTCGAAAAGGCCCGCGCGCAATGTTCGGCGCTGCTGATCGCGCCGACCGGCGCGGGCAAGACTTTGGCCGGCTTCCTGCCGACGCTGGTGGAGCTGGCCGAGACCTCCCTGCGGGCGGGGCCGGAGGGCAGGGGCCTTCACACCCTCTACATCTCCCCGCTGAAGGCGCTCGCCGTCGACATCGCCCGCAATCTCGAAGCGCCGATCGCGCAAATGAATCTGCCGATCCGGGTCGAGACCCGCACCGGCGACACCCCGGTGTCGCGGCGGGCGCGGCAGCGCAAATATCCGCCGGATGTTCTGCTGACCACGCCGGAGCAACTCGCGCTGCTGCTCGCCTCCGACGACGCGCCGTATCTGTTCTCATCGCTGCAGCGCATCGTGCTCGACGAGCTGCATGCGCTGGTGACGTCCAAGCGCGGCGATCTGCTCTCGCTCGGGCTCGCCCGGCTGTGGCGGATCGCCCCGGACCTTCGCGCCACCGGACTGTCGGCGACGGTCGCCGATCCGGACGAACTCGCGCGCTTCCTGGTGCCGCAGCCCGTTTCACCCTCTCCCCTCGTGGGAGAGGGTGGCAGCCGAGGGCTGCCGGGTGAGGGGGAGGCCACAAGCGCCGAGCCCGCGGCTTACCCCCGACCCTCCCCCGCAAGGGGGGAGGGAGAAGCAAGGGCCGACATCGTGGTCGCCGGGGGCGCGGTTCAACCGATCGTCGAGATGCTCGATACCAAGGAGCGGCTGCCCTGGGCCGGCCATTCGGCGCGCCACGCGCTCGGCGAAATCTACGATCTGATCAAGGGCAACAAGACCACGCTGGTATTCGTCAACACCCGCAGCCAGGCCGAGATGCTGTTCCAGGAACTCTGGCGCATGAACGACGACAATTTGGCGATCGCGCTGCATCACGGCTCGCTCGACGTCGCACAGCGCCGCCGCGTCGAGGACGCGATGGCGGCCGGCAAACTGCGCGGCGTGGTGTGTACCTCGTCGCTCGATCTCGGCATCGACTGGGGCGATATCGATCTCGTGATCAATGTCGGCGCGCCCAAGGGCGCCTCGCGGCTGATGCAGCGGATCGGCCGCGCCAATCACCGCATCGACGAGGCGTCGCGCGCGGTGCTGGTGCCGGCCAATCGCTTCGATGTGCTGGAATGCGCGGCGGCGATCGACGCGGTCGCGGAGAATGCGCAGGATACGCCGCCGCAGCGCAAGGGCGCGCTCGACGTGCTGGCGCAGCACATCCTCGGCTGCGCCTGCGGCGAGCCGTTCTTTGCGAACGATCTTTATAGCGAGGTGAGAAGCGCGGCGCTCTATGCCGGTCTCACCCGCGCCGACTTCGACGATACGCTCGATTTCGTCGCCACCGGCGGCTACGCGCTGAAGAGCTACGAGCGCTTCGCCCGCATCAAGCCGGACAAGCAGGGCCGATGGCGGGTCGCCAATCCGAAGGTGCGGCAGGGCTATCGTCTCAATGTCGGCACCATCGTCGAAGAGGCGATGCTGAAGGTGAAGCTGGTGCGGTCGTCGCGTAGTTCCGGCACCGGCGCCACCGGCGCGATCGCGCGCGGCGGCCGGATGCTCGGCCAGATCGAGGAGTACTTCATCGAGGGGCTGACGCCGGGTGATACGTTCGTGTTCGGCGGCGAGGTGGTGCGCTACGAGGCGATGATGGAGGATCAGGTCTATGTCTCGCGCGCCGCCGACAAGGACGCGCGGGTGCCGTCCTATATGGGCGGCAAGTTTCCGCTGTCGACCTATCTCGCCGAGCGGGTGCGCGGCCTGCTCGATGATCGCCGCGCATGGCAGGGATTACCCGAGCAGGTGCGCGACTGGCTGGCACTGCAGAGCAAGGCGTCGCGCGTGCCCGGCCGGCGCGAGCTCGTGGTCGAGACGTTTCCACGCGCTGCCAAATACTATCTGGTCTGCTATCCGTTCGAAGGGCGGCTCGCGCATCAGACGCTCGGCATGTTGCTGACCCGGCGGCTGGAGCGCAGCCGCGCCCGCCCGCTGGGCTTCGTCGCCAATGAATACGCGCTCGCAGTCTGGGGGCTCGGCGACATGTCGCAGATGATCCGGCAGGGCCGGCTCGATCTCGACGCGCTGTTCGATCCCGACATGCTCGGCGACGATCTCGAAGCCTGGCTCGCCGAATCCGCGCTGATGAAGCGCACCTTCCGCTATGCGGCGATCATCTCCGGGCTGATCGCGCGGCGTTTCGCCGGCGAGGAGAAGTCGCGGCGGCAGGTGCTGTTCTCGACCGACCTTGTTTACGACGTGCTCAACAAGCACCAGCCCGATCACGTGCTGCTGCGCGCCGCCCGCGCCGACGCCGCCACAGGTCTGCTCGATTTGCGCCGCCTCAGTGATATGTTGACACGAATCAAGGGGCGCATCGTCCACAAGGAACTCGATCGGGTGTCGCCTTTGGCGGTGCCGGTGATGCTGGAAATCGGCCGCGAGGCCGTGTACGGCGAGGCCTCCGATGAACTGCTCGCCGAAGCCGCCGAGGAACTGGTGCGCGAGGCGACGCAGCAGTCCTAACCGAGACAAACGGTCCGAACCGAGACAGGGCGATGCCGGTGAAGCGCGACAGAACGGGTTGCCTTCTCACTCCCTCCCCGCAAGGGGGAGAGGAGCAGACTGTCGCTGTCGCCGACGTCACGCTGGTCGCGGATCTTTCGGGCGCGCTGTACTGGCCCGACGAGCGGCTGTTGGTGGTCTCCGACCTGCATCTGGAAAAAGGCTCGAGCTTCGCGATGCGCGGCGTGCTGCTGCCGCCTTATGACACTGTCGCAACGCTCGGCCGCCTCGGCGCGGTGATCACGCGCTTCGATCCGAAAGCCGTGATCGCGCTCGGCGACAGCTTTCATGATCGCGATGCGCATGGCCGGCTGTCCAACGCCAACCGCGATATCCTGACCGCGCTGCAGGTGGGGCGCGACTGGATCTGGATCGCCGGCAACCACGATCCGGCGCTGCCCGCCGATCTCGGCGGTTGCGTCGCCGAAGAGGTCGCGCTCGGCGGCGTCGTGTTCCGGCACGAGCCGACCGGGGCGCATGGCGAGATTGCGGGACATCTGCATCCCAAGGCCCGCGTCAGCCGCCGCGGCCGCAGCGTCGAGCGGCGCTGTTTTGCCGGCGACGGCGGGCGCGTGGTGATGCCGGCGTTCGGCGCCTATGCGGGCGGGCTCAACATTCGGGACGCGGCCTTTGCCAGGCTGTTCGGCAGCGCCGCCTTCATGGCGCATGTGCTCGGCGACCACCGGCTGCACGCCATCGCCGCTTCGCGCTGCGTCTAGAGTTTCGTGGTCTGATTGAATCAGCCGAGCTTCTTGATTCAGAATGATCTTTTCTGAAAGCCGGCGTCCACTTCTGGATCAATCCCGCCGGAACACGATCGACGCCATCCACCCGGTCGCCAGGGCCATCAGCGCGGTCAGCAACCCGTAGATGATGCCGTGCTGTTTCGCGGCGTTGGCGACGAATTGTTCGAAGCCGACCTTGGCGATTTCGAACGAGGTCTCGGTCTGCGTCAGCAGCTCGCCATTGCCGAACAGCTTGATGTGCACCTCGTAGCTGCCGATCGGCACCTCCGCCGGCAGCGGGATGCCGGTGCGGAACAGCGTCGGGGTCAGAAACTTCACTGCCGCAGGATCCTCGTCATACAAACCGCGCTCCTCGCGGAGCCGGACGAAGGCGGTGCGAAACTGATCATCGGCGACGACATCGGCGTAGTCGGTGCCGATCCGCTGCGTCAGCAGCGTGTGGGTAATGCCGAGTTGCTGCCGCCGCCGGACGTCGGCCGCCGCGATCGCCTCGATCGGCCGGTTGGAGAACACCGCAAGATAGCTCGGCACCATCAGGAACTGCCGTGAATCCATGTTGATCCAGATCCCGAACTTCCGCTCCTTGCGCCGAGTCACCATGTCGGACCGTGGGCCGATGACGGTGACCACCAGGTCGTAGGGGAACTGCTCGGGCGGCGCCGGATTGTCACGCTCGACCGAACCGAACAGCACCAGCTCTCCGCCTGAGTAGTTCGGCGTCACCATCACCCGCGCATTTGAGACGGAGACGATCAGCTTTTCGGCCTGCGCCGGGCCGGCAAATGCGAGCCCGAGCAGCGCGGTGGCGACGATCGCCAAGGCTGATGCAGCGCGGCGCGTCATCAGCTCGGCCCGGTTTCACGGATCGTAAACAACTCGGCGGGGCGGATGCCGAGCTCGATAGCGAAGCGGATGCCCACCGCGAGCACCAGCAGGCCCAGCAGCAGCCGGAGCTGCTCGCCGCGGATCCGCTGGCCGGCGCGGGCGCCGAATTGCGCGCCGGTGACGCCGCCGACCATCAGGATCAGCGCCAGCACCGCGTCGACCAGGTGGTTGGTGGCGGCGTGCAGCACGGTGGCGACCAGCATCGTCACCAGCGTCAGCACCATCGATGTGCCGACCACCATGCTGGTCGGCACCCGGAGCAGATAGATCAGCATCGGCACCAGGATGAAGCCGCCGCCGACCCCCATCACCGCGCCGATGAAGCCGATCAGCAGGCCGATCGCCGCAACCGGGATCACCGACAGATACATCTTGGAGCGCTTGAACCGGACCTTGAGCGGCAGCGCGTGAATCCAGTTGCGGTTGCCGGTGCGGCCGCTCAGCGCGACCTCGCCGCGGCGCGTGCGCAGGATCGCGCGCAACCCTTCATAAACCATCAGCCCGCCGACCGCCGTCAGCAACACGACATAGGACAGCGCGATCATCAGATCGAGCTGGCCGACCGAGCGCATCAGCACGAAGAACCAGACGCCCACAGCGGTGCCGGCGATGCCGCCGCAGAGCAGCACAAAAGCCAGCATCGGATCGATCGCGCGGCGTCGCCAGTACGACAACGCCCCGGAGAACGATGAGGCGGCCATGTGGCTGGTGACCGAGGCGACCGCCACGGCGGGCGAGATCCCGATGAAGATCAGCAGCGGCGTCATCAGGAAGCCGCCGCCGATCCCGAACATGCCGGACACGAACCCGACCGCAGCGCCCATCGCCAGGATCAGCAGGACGTTGACCGGAAGGTCTGCGATCGGAAGATAAAGCTGCACGCGCGGTCGCTTCGGAGTTCGTCGCTGTGGCTGAAAGCGCGGATCGCAGCGATCCGGGCAATCCTGAATAACCGAAATCGACCTGAGCAGTGATTAAAGAATCCGCGATGGCCGGAGTTTTTTCAGCCCGGCGGTCGCGTCGCCTTCGTCGTGGTGAACGATAGGCTTAGCGCGCCGCGCGCTTGCTGGTCGCAGGACTGATCGCCGCCGCCGGGGATTGGGCGTCCCAGCCACCGGCGGGCGCTGCAACCTTGACGGCGTCGTCGGGCTGCGGCTCGACGACAAACGTCTGGATCGCGAGTTTGGCCGCCGACAGCGATTGCGGATCGAGCCGCTTGGCGACGTCGTCGCGCTTGCGGGCGGAGTCGGAGTCGCCCTGCGCCGCCGCGAGGCTGAACCATTTGAACGATTCGGCGAGGTTCTGTTCGACGCCGATGCCGCGTGCATACAGGATTCCGAGGTTGAACTGGCTGTCGGCGACGCCGCGCTCGGCGGCTTTCCTGAACCACTCCGCCGCGGTCTTGTAGTTCGCGCCCTTCGAGCCGCCGTCGGCGTCGAGCACGGCGAGATTGTGCATCGCCTTGGCGTTGCCGCGATCGGCCGCCTGCACGTAGTAGCGCCGCGCCGTATCGAGATCCTTCTTCAGCCCGAGCCCCTTCTCGTTGAGGGTGCCCATCCGGAACATCGCCGGCACGATGCCGGCCTGCGCGGCGCGGCCGTACCATTTGGCGGCCTCTTCGAAATTCGTCGCGATGCCTTTGCCGTCGGCGTAGCGGTTGCCGATTTCGAAAGCCGCCGCGGCGTCGCCTTTCAGCGCGGCCTTGCGCAGCACCGGTCCGCCGATCGCGTCGGGCAGGGTTTCGCCGGCCGGAATCGCAATCTTGCCGGCGGCGCCCATCCCGGCGCCAGCCTGCGGCGCCGGGATGGTGCCGGTGATGTCTGCGGGTGCGGTTGCCGGGGAGACCGCCGGAGCGGGGGCGGCCGGCGCCGGGGCGGCCGCGGGCGGTTGTTGCGGCGCGAACAGCGACTGGCGGTTGATCGGGGTCGGCGACGTCATCGATGGCGCGGGTGCGGAAGGAGCGCTGGCGGCGGGTGGCGTGTCATCCTCGTCCTCGTCGGACGGCGCCATCCCTTGCGGCGCCGGCTCGCTGAGGCTTGCCGCCGGGACCGGCTGGCCCCCGTCGAGCAAGTTCATCGCCATCTTGAAGGTGCCGAGCACGATCACGACGACGCTGGCGCCAACCAGAAGTGAGCGAATCTTGGAGCCGATGGTCGAGCCCGGTCCGGCCTTGCCGGGGGTCGGGCCGGCTTTGCCGTCGCCTTTGGACTTGTCGGTGGAATGGCCGGTCGCCGACGCCGCGGCTTGCGCCGCGCGGCGGGCGGCGGCGATGAAGTTCGAGCTGCTGGCCGGCTCCGGCTTGGCGCCGCCGAGTTCGTTGATTGCGCTTTCCGATGCCGCGATCCGCTCGGACGGCGAGGTGACCCGGGCCGGCGGGCGTGAGCCTGGCTCCAGCGGGTGGTCCGGCGGCAATGCGGGATTGATCGCTGCGCGTGGCGACGAAATCTGCGGCTCGGTCGAAGGACCGGCAGCGGCCCGGTTCGCAGCCGGATCGAGAATGTCCTGGATCGCCCGCGGTGCAGATGCAGGTGCAGGTGCCGGCGCCGGTTGCGCCGGCGCGAACTCTCGCGGCGCAGCGCTGAATGCAGTCGCCGCGGCAGGATTCGGCATTTCCGGACGCGGCGGCAGCGAAACCGGCGGCGACACCGCCGGCTGGGTGGTCACCGGCAGCGGCCGGGCCGGCTCCGGCGCCGGTTGCGGCGCGGCGCGCGCCGCGCGCAGGTCGCCTTCGATCATCGCCAGTCGGTCGACGACATGGCCGAGGGTGTTGTGAACCGCTTCCAGCGAGTCCTGGGTGTGGCGGCCGGTTTCCGACTGGCTGAAGCGCATGTCGGAGACTTCGCGCTTCAGGGCCTCCACCACCCCGGGATCGAAGGCCGGCGGCGGCGCCGGGCGCTCGATGTCGGCCAAGCGATGAAAATTCTCCTGCTGCCGCTCGAGCATCCGCAGGATGTCCTGCAGCCCTTCCTCGACCCGGCCGAAATCGCCGCCGCCGCGCGGCGTCGCGGCGGTTTCCATCCGTTCGAGCAGATAGGAGACGCGCTGCTCGAGATGCGCGAAGGCCGACGAGCTGTCGTTGCCGACCGGCAGTTGGTCGAGTCGCTCCGACAGCGCGCGCACCGCGCCTTCGAGTTGCTCGGAGGAGTCGGCGGCGACCGGGCGCTCGCGGCTTTCGAGCGCCGCGGTCAGCGCCGAGATGCGGTTTTCAAGCGCGGCAAACGAGTCGCTGTGGTGATCGACGCGGGTGAGTTGGTCGACCTTGTCGGCCAGCGTGTGAACATTGTCGCTGAGCTGCGCCAGCGCTTCGTTGGAGGCGACGTTGGAGACGATGCTACGCAAAGCGCCGATGGCTTTTTCGAGCTGCTGCATCGTGCCGGGATCGTCGCTGTTGCGCACGATCATGTCGATCTTGCCGCCGAGATTGCGGATCGCCTCGTCGAAGCCGGCGAGTTGCTCGGCCGGCGTGAGCGAGCGCAGCGCGTCGTGGATCTCCCCAAGCGCGCGTTCGATGCCGGCGATGACGCTGGCGTCGCTGCCGTTGCTGCGGGTTTCGTCGAGCCGCCGCGACAGCGATTTGATCTCGCTCTCGAGCGACTCGATCGCCTTGCGGGGCATCGCCTCGGTGATGGTCTGACGGATTTCGGCGAGATCGGCGCGGAACGCCGCGATCGACTGCTCGATCACGTCGGGGCGCTGCAGCGCGTCGATCTGGCTGGTGATCTTGAGGAGTTGCTGCTCCAGGCTGGAGAAGTCCGGCCCGGTTCGGACCGGCGGTGGCGCCATCGCGGGCACGATCGGGGGGGCCTGGCGCGGCGCGACCCGGTTCACCGTGCTGTCGAGTTCGTTCTGGCGCGCGGCGATTTCAGCGATCGCCAGATCGAGCGCATTGGGATCGAGCGGGGGCGAGGCGTGGTAGACCTGAGCCGCAGCGCGTTCGACTCGCTCGGTCGGGGTCTGGAGAGGGGCGTGTTGAAGCGGCGCGGTTCGGGCGGTTGCCGCCGCCGGGGGAGCCGCCGCAGGAACCGTCGCAGCAGCCGTCGCAGCAACCTTGGGCTCGGTGATCCGCGCCAGGCGGGCGTCCAGCCGCGAAATAGCGTCGTTGAGCTGCCGCGCCACGCCGGGCTCATTACGCACCGGCGGCCGCGACATCTGGTCGATCTGGCGTGCAATGGAATCCAGCCGCTGATGGATCTCGGCAACTTCGGTGGCGCTGTTTTCCGCCAATGCGGCGCCGAACGGCTGATGTCCGGCCTCGACGGCCGAGCGGGGCTGGGACTGAACCAGGGTCTGGGGCGCGGTATCGCCGAGCTGACCGTTGATCCAATCGGCCAGCGACATGCCGGCGCGCTTGGCGGCGGCTTCCGCCCGCTCGCGCACCGACGGCTCGATACCTTCTACGCTCCACGATACGCGATTCATGCTCTGTCCGCTTCCGAACTGGCGCCCGCTGCGCCTGCAACTCCTCCCCCTGACGTCCCGTGCCGAAAGGCACCCGAATTCAATGCGGGAGAGCCGCCTCTGGCATCGACTTTTTCGTGTTAGGGTAAATACCGAGTTAAGGATCGGACCGGAGGACGGGTAAAGTTATCGCGCACGCGCGATCGTGCGCCCGGTGCGTCTTTCATGCATCCCAATGAAGCGCCGCGCGCGACGCGTCGAGGCTCATCGGAGCGACCCGCGCTTTCCGGATTTGTTCGCGACTTATCGCGTGAACAAAGCGCTCAGGTCGTCGATATCCAGTTCGGTGATAACGGTGTGCACCGGATTCAGAACCGCCGTTTGGCCGATATAGGCCCAGTATAAAAACTCCGCCCGTGGCAGCGCTCGCCGACTTTCAACTCCGGACTCGATCAGTAGCTTCGCGAGATACTCGACGCGCCGGGCGTCGACCAAGGCCACCATCTCGGCGGCCGCCGAATCGGTCGCGGCAAGCTCCCGGATCGCCCTGTCGAGATTTCTGTCCTCGTTGAACGCGAGCTTCATCAGGTGCGTCAGCCGCGCCGGACCGACGATTGCGGCATCGATCTCGCGGAAGACCTGATCGGTCGCACGCTCCTGCCAGAGCTGCAGGAGGTGGAGACGGAAATCGGTCGAGTCTCTGAAGTGCCAGTAGAAACTTCCGCGAGAGACGTTCAACCCGTTGGCAAGGTCGCCGACTTTGAGGGCATTCGCGCCGTGCCGCGCCAAGGTTCGCAGCCCGTGGGCGAGCCAGTCCGAACGTGTGAGCCGATCTTTGGTATCCGGGTCCATAGCGGCACCATACACCAGTGTATTGACAGGTCCAAGCTGCGCCGTTACATGCCATTCATAGCTGTATGGAGATGATCCCGCAGAATGGGGCCTTGCGGTCGCCGGGATCATCCTGCTGGAGGAGCGTTCGTGCACGACATCTTGGTCCAGCGCTGGATGCTGGCGACGTCCGTGTCGCCGCTCATCCCGGTCAGTTCGGTCGAGCTCGCCAATTGATGTCGCGGCCGATTGTGTTCGCTCGTTTCAGCCTTTTCCGTGCGTCCCCTACGCAATCATGTCCTGTTGATCTGGAGCGCAGCCGATGGCCTTGAACGGGCTCGACAAGTGGTACGCCTTCATGAAGTCCAAGGACGAGGCTGTGCTGTGGGATCTTCTGCATCCCGACGCCGTGTTCGAGAGCCCGGTGGTCCATACCCCGCAGCTCGGGCGTGCGATCGTGTTCAAGTATTTGATCAGCGCCGAGAAGGTGCTTGGCGGAGCGGGTTTTTCCTACCGGGGCGAATGGCGCGGCGAAAACAGCGTGGTTCTTGAATTCGAGAATGAAGTCGAAGGGATCAAGATCAACGGCGTCGACATGATCACTTTCGCCGACGATGGGTGTATTACCCATTTCAAGGTCATGGTAAGACCACTCAAAGCGATAAACCTGCTGCATCGGCTGATGGGAGAGCAACTGGCGCGACAATAGGGCGCTGGCAAACAGTCGAATTCCACTGGCCGACGTCTGAAATTCATTCGAACGGCGACAACCTAACATTCATTCCGATTGAGAGAACCGCATGACGATCTACAAGGCACCCGTTGAAGATGTCGGCTTCCTGCTCAACGACGTATTTCAGTTCGACCGCTACAACAATCTGCCCGGCTTTGCCGACGCGGCGCCCGACGTGCGCGACGCCATCATCAACGAGGCGGCGCGGCTGAGCGAGCAGGTGCTGCAGCCGCTGAACGCCGTCGGCGATCGCGAAGGCTGCATCCGTCACGACGACGGCAGCGTCACCACGCCGAAGGGCTTCAAGGAGGCCTACAAGCAGATCGCGGATGGCGGCTGGCTCGGCCTGTCGTCGCCGCCCGAATTCGGCGGCCAGGGTCTGCCGATCACGCTGACCCAGACCGTCTCCGAGTTTCAAACCTCGGCCAACATGGCGTTCTCGATGTATCACGGCCTGACCATGGGCGCCGCCGCGGCGCTGCTGGTGCATGGCAATGCAGAGCAGAAGGCGCTCTATCTGCCGAAGATGACGTCCGGCGAGTGGACCGGCACCATGAACCTGACGGAGCCGCAATGCGGCACCGATCTCGGTCTGCTGCGCACCAAGGCGGTGAAGCAGGCCGACGGCAGCTACAAGCTGACCGGCACCAAGATCTTCATTTCCGCCGGCGAGCATGATCTGGCCGACAACATCATCCATCTGGTGCTGGCGCGGATCGAAGGCGCGCCGGCCGGGATCAAGGGCGTCTCGCTGTTCGTGGTGCCGAAGTTCCTGGTCAATCCCGACGGATCGATCGGCGCCCGCAACGGCGTGATGTGCGGCTCGATCGAGCACAAGATGGGCATCCACGGCAACGCCACCTGCACCATGAACTACGACGACGCCACCGGCTGGCTGATCGGCGAAGAGAACAAGGGCATGCAGGGCATGTTCGTGATGATGAACGAGGCCCGGCTCGGCGTCGCGGTGCAGGGCCTCGCGCAATCCGAGGTCGCGTATCAGAACGCGGTCGCCTATGCGCGCGAGCGTCTGCAGGGTCGCGCGCTGTCCGGCCCGAAGGCGACCGACAAGCCGGCCGATCCGATCATCGTGCATCCGGACGTGCGCCGCGCGCTGCTTACCATCCGCTCCTTCAATGAAGCGGCGCGGGCGCTGGTGATGTGGACCGCGCTGAAGAGCGATGTCGCGCATCGCTCCGACGACGCCAAGGAGCGGCAGACCGCGGACGATCATCTCGGCCTGATGACCCCGGTGCTCAAGGGCGTGCTGACCGATGTCGGCTTCTCCAACGCGGTCCTCGCGCAGCAGGTCTATGGCGGCCACGGCTACATCGCCGCCAACGGCATGGAGCAGTTCGTCCGCGACGCCCGCATCGCGATGATTTACGAGGGCGCCAACGGCATTCAGGCGCTCGACCTCGTCGGCCGCAAGCTGCCGCGTGACGGCGGCCGTGCGGTGATGGCGTTCTTCGCCGAGGTCGGCGCCTTCGCCAAGGAGCACGGCGGCGACGACGCGATGAAGCCTTTCGTCACGCCGCTGTCGACCGCGCTCGGCCATTTGCAGCAGGCCACTACCTGGCTGATGCTGAATGCGATGGCGGCTCCCGACAACGCCGGCGCCGGCGCGACCGATTACATGCAGCTGTTCGGCCGGGTGGCCTGCGGCTACATGTGGGCGAAGATGGCCAAGGTCGCGCAGGACAAGATTGCCGCCGGCGGCGCCACGCCCTATCTGACCACCAAACTGGTCACCGGCCGGTTCTTCATGGAGCGGTCGCTGCCCGAAACCGCGTTGCACCTGGCGCGGATCCAGACCGGCAGCGCGACCACCATGGAATTGTCCGCGGAAGCGTTCTGATAACGACACATTGCTGTCATCCCCGCGAAAGCGGGGATCCAGTAACCCCGATGCCTGCGCTCAATCCGAGGCGCACTTGAATACTGCGTCGCCCGGTCGAGCCGGGCGATGACGTCGCGAACACCATCGCGCCACAGATTTTTTTTGGGAGAGAACCGATGCCCGAAGCCTATATCTACGATCACGTTCGCACTCCGCGCGGCCGCGGCAAGGCCGACGGCGCGCTGCACGAAGTGACCGCGCTGGCGCTCGCCACCGTGCCGTTGAAGGCGCTGAAGGAACGCAACAACCTGAAGCAGGACGTGGTCGACGACGTCGTGATGGGCGTGGTCGATCCGGTCGGCGAGGCCGGCTCGGACATCGCGCGGTTCGCCGCGATGAACGCGGGCCTCGGCGAAGCCGTGCCGGGCATTCAGATCAGCCGGTTCTGCGCCTCGGGTCTCGACGCGGTGAACTTCGCCGCGGCGCAGATCATGAGCGGCCAGCACGAGCTGGTGATCGGCGGCGGCGCCGAATCGATGAGCCGCGTCGGCCTCGGCGCCTCCGGTGGCGCCTGGCCGATGGACCCGTCGATGGCGGTGCCGTCCTACTTCATGCCGCAGGGCGTCTCGGCCGATCTGATCGCCACCAAATACGGCTTCTCGCGCGACGACGTCGACGCCTATGCGGTGCAGAGCCAGCAACGCGCGGCGAAGTCGTGGGACGAAGGTCGCTTCGACAAATCGGTGGTGCCGGTTCGGGACATCAACGGCCTGACCATCCTCGCCAAGGATGAGCACATGCGGCCGTCGACCACGATGCAGTCGCTGGCGCAGCTGCAGCCCTCGTTCGCCGCGGTGGCCGCGATGGGCGGCTTCGACGCGGTGGCGATCCAGTCGCATCCGGAAATCGAGAAGGTCAACTACGTCCATCACGCCGGCAATTCGTCCGGCATCGTCGACGGCGCCGGCGCCGTGCTGCTCGGCAGCAAGGAGGCGGGCGACAAGCACGGTCTGAAGCCGCGTGCCAGAATCCGCGCTTTCGCCAATATCGGCTCCGAGCCGGCGATGATGCTGACCGGTCCGGTCGACGTCACCAAAAAGCTGTTCGAGCGCTCCGGCATGAAGAAGGGCGACATCGATCTGTTCGAACTCAACGAGGCGTTCGCCTCGGTCGTGCTGCGCTTCATGCAGGCGTTCGAGATCGACAACGACAAGATCAACGTCAATGGCGGCGCGATCGCGCTCGGCCATCCGCTCGGCGCGACCGGCGCGATGATCCTCGGCACCGTGCTCGACGAACTCGAGCGCACCGACAAGTCGACCGCTCTGGTGACGCTGTGCATCGGCGGCGGCATGGGCACCGCGACGATCATCGAGCGGGTGTAAGCGTGTCCTCGTAGGGTGGGTTAGCGCCGAAGGCGCGTAACCCACCAGCCTGTTGTCGTGCGAGTCTGTTGTCGTGCGAGGTCGGTGGGTTACGGCGCAACAGCGCCTAACCCACCCTACGGCGAACTAACCGGCAGCTTTGACGTCAATCTTCGGCGTCAGCAGCGGCACCTCGGGCAGAGCCATCAGAGCGGGCTTAGCGAAATGGTAACCCTGGAACAGCGAAATCCCGGCCGCGCGCAGCACGGTGCATTCCTGTTCGCACTCGACGCCCTCTGCCAGCACGCGGACGTCGAGTTCGCGGGCGATGCCGACAATTCCCGCGACGATGACCTGTTTGGCCCTGCTGAGGTGAATGTCGCGGAGCACTTCCATGTCGATCTTGATCAGATCGGGCTGCAGCTTGGCGAGCAGGCCGAGGCCCGCGAAGCCGGCGCCGAAATCGTCGAGCGCGGTGAGGAAGCCGAGCTTGCGGTAGGCCTCGATGATCTTGTTCAGGTGGGCGGCGTCCTGCATGCGCTCGTTCTCGGTGAACTCGAACATCAGGTTCCGGTGCGGGAAGCCGGCGCGCTTCGCGGCAGCCAGCGATTTCTGGATGCAGGCGTTGGGCTCGTACACCGCGTTGGGCATGAAGTTGATCGACAGCCGCACGTTCGGGTCGCGGAACAAAGTGCCCGCGGTTTCGATCGCCAGCACCCGCGCGGCCTGGTCGAACCGGTAGCGGATTTCTTCGGACACCTGCGACAGCACGGTTCCCGCGGGTTCGCCGTTCGGACCTCGCACCAACGCCTCGTAACCCCACACCCGCTGCGCCGACAGATCGACGATCGGCTGGAACGCCATCTTCATGGCGAAAGGCAACGGCAGATCGTTGCGGCACTGGGTGCAGACAGAACTCATGATGTTCGCTCTCAATTCGGCAACTTGGATGCCGGGAGCGTAGGTCGATATCTCTTAATCAACGTTTAGCTATTCAGTTCGAACCGGAGCACACAGCGATGAGCTACAGCAACTTCAAGATCGAGACCGATTCCGACGGCATCGCGCTCGTGACCTGGGATCTTCCCGGGCGCTCGATGAACGTGCTCGATACCAAGACCATCGAGGAACTCGATGCGATCGTCGAGCAGACGACCAAGGACGCCGCCGTCAAGGGCGTGGTGATCACGTCCGCCAAGGAGGCGTTCTGCGCCGGCGCCGATCTGTCGATGCTGGAAGGCATGAACAAGACCTTCGCGCAGATCCGAAAAGAGAAGGGCGAGGAAGCCGCGCAGCAGATGCTGTTCGACGAAAGCCGCAAGCTGTCGCAGATCCTGCGCGCGATCGAGACCTCCGGCAAACCCTGGGTCGCCGCGATCAACGGGCTCGCGCTCGGCGGCGGCTTCGAGGTGACGCTGGCCTGCCATTATCGCGTGGCCGCCGACAATCCGAAGACCAGGCTCGGCCTGCCCGAGATCAAGGTCGGCCTGTTCCCGGGCGGCGGCGGCACCCAGCGGATTCCGCGCATTGTGCAGCCGCAGGATTCGTTGACGATCCTGCTCAAGGGCGATCAGATCAAGCTCGACAAGGCCAAGGCCTGGAAGCTGGTCGACGCCGTGGTGCCGGCTGCGGACCTGATCAAGGCCGCGAAGGACTGGATCAAGGGCGGCGGCAAGGCGGTCGCGCCGTGGGACGAGAAGGGCTTCAAGCTGCCTGGCGGCCCGGTGTTCTCGAAGCAGGGCATGATGATGTTCCCGGCCGGCAACGCGATCTATCGCCGCGAGACCTACGACAACTATCCGGCAGCGCGTGCCATCATGAGCTGCGTCTATGAAGGCCTGCAGGTGCCGATGGATGTCGCGCTGCGCATCGAGTCGCGCTATTTCGCGCAGGTGGTGCAGACCAAGGAAGCGGCGGCGATGATCCGCAGCCTGTTCCTGTCGATGCAGGAGCTGAACAAGGGCGCGCGCCGTCCGCAGGGCGTGCCGCCGACCAAGGTCAAGAAGCTCGCCATCATCGGCGCCGGCTTCATGGGCGCCAGCGTCGGCTACGTCTCGGCCAAGGCCGGCATCGACGTCGTGCTGATCGATCGCGACCAGGAGAGCGCCGACAAGGGCAAGGCGCACTGCAAATCGGTGATCGATGGACTGATCGCCAAGGGGCGCGCCAAGGAAGCCGACCGCGACGCGCTGCTGGCGCGCATCACCGCGACGCCGGACTTCAACGCGATCAAGGATTGCGACCTGGTGATCGAGGCGGTGTTCGAGGATCGCAAGGTCAAGGCCGACACCTACGCCAAGGCGCAGCCGCTGCTGAAGGAAGGCGCGATCTTCGCCTCCAACACCTCGACGCTGCCGATCAACTCGCTGGCCGAGGAGTTCAAGGACCAGTCGAAGTTCATCGGCATCCACTTCTTCTCGCCGGTCGAGAAGATGATGTTGGTGGAAGTGATCATGGGCAACAACACCGGTGACGTGGCGCTGGCGACCGCGCTCGACTACACCCGCCAGATCGGCAAGACCCCGATCGTAGTGAACGACAGCCGCGGCTTCTTCGCCAACCGCTGCGTGCTGCGATTCACCGCCGAAGGCCTGGAGATGCTGCTCGAAGGCGTGCCGCCGGCGATGATCGAAACCGCCGCCAAGATGGCCGGCATGCCGGTCGGCCCGCTGTCGCTCGCCGACGAAGTCGCGCTCGATCTGATCGTGAAGATCATGAAGGCCACCGAAGTCGACCTCGGCGAACAGGCGGTCGATCAGGCGCAGAAGAAGCTGATGATCGAGATGGTGGAGAAGCAGGGCCGCTTCGGCCGCAAGAACGCCAAGGGCTTCTACGACTATCCGGAGAAGGGCAAGGGCCAGAAGGCGCTGTGGAGCGGCATCGGCGCGCTGCAGCCGAAGCAGCTCGATCCCGACACCATCGACGTCGAGGAGCTGAAGCAGCGCTTCCTGGTGGTGCAGGCGGTGGAAGCCGCGCGCACGGTGGAGGACAACGTCATTGTCGATCCGCGCGAAGCGGATGTCGGCTCGATCCTCGGCTTCGGCTTCGCGCCGTTCACCGGCGGCACGCTCAGCTACATCGACTTCATGGGCACCAAGGAGTTCGTGGCGCTGTGCCACAAGCTCGAAGGCAAATTCGGCTCGCGCTTCACGCCGCCGAAGCTCTTGGAAGACATGGCCAAGACCGGCGACACCTTCTACCACCGCTTCGCCCCGAAGAAGCAGGCGGCGGCGTAGTCACCCCGAGCACAGAGCGCTCCCTCTCCCGCTTGCGGGAGAGGGTTGGGGCGAGGGCGCCCCGAGCACTGACTCAGCGACTCGCGGGGCGGAGTGCCCTCACCCGCCGCGCTTCGCGCGTCGACCTCTCCCGCAAGCGGGAGAGGTGTGCGCTGCCGCTGCGGCGAGGCCACGTCTCTCTACGGTTACAAACAAGAAGGGCCGGATCATTGCGATCGGCCCTTCTTTATTTCAGCACAAGGCGGTTCGTTACGTCTTCTGCAGCAACCCTTCGCTCCGCAGCGCATCCTGCACCTTCGGCCGTGCGGCGACGCGGGCCTTGAAGGCGGCGAGATTGGCGAAGGTCGACATGTCGATCTTCATCCGGTCGGCCCAGGTCAGGATCACGAACAGATATCCGTCCGCCACCGTGAACTGCGAGCCCATCAGGTAATCCTTCCCGGCGAGCTGCTTGTCGGCATAGGCAAAATATTTCGCGATGCGGTCCTTGAAGAAAGTCTTGGCGTCGTCGCCGAGCACCGGGGAGAACAGCGGGCCAAAGCTCTTGTGCAGGTCGGTGGAAATGAAATTCAGCCATTCCTGCAGCCGATAGCGCTCGGCCGTGCCGTTCTCGGGTGCGAGTTTACCGCCGCCCACCTTGTCGGCGATCATCTGCACGATCGCCGGGCCTTCGGTCAGCACGCCGCCGTCGTCGAGACCGAGCGCCGGGACCGATCCCTTGGGATTGATCTGGGTGTAGTCGTCGCCGTTTTCCAGCTTCTTCGCCCGGATGTCGACCTTGACCAGTTCAAACGGCAGGCCGGATTCGCTGAGCGCAATATGCGGCGAGAGCGAACACGCTCCGGGTGAATAATAAAGCTTCATCGACGATTCCTCCTGAAAGATCATTGGAAAAACTTACCGGCGCGATTAAATGCGGCTGCATGGAAGAGTCAATATTGATGCAGCTGCATACAGTGCGCTACATTCGCGGCGCACGATGGATGGGGCGATGAAACGCAAGCCGTCGACCGAAGCGACCGCCGCCTGGGTCCGTCTGATGCGGGTCCGCAGCCGGGTGCTGGATGCGGTCGAGCTGGATTTGAAGAAGGCCGGCTTCCCGCCGCTCGCCTGGTACGACGCGCTGCTCGAATTGTCGCGCGCGCCGGGCGGCGAGATGCGTCCGGTCGAGCTCGAAAAACAGATGCTGATTCCGCAATATTCCACATCGCGCCTGATCGATCGGCTGGTCGACGAGGGGCTGGCGGCGCGGCGGGAATGCGAGATGGACAAACGCGGCCTGTTCGTGGAAATCACCGAGGCTGGACGCGAGTTGCAGAAAACAATGTGGGCCGCCTATTCTGCGGCGATCGAAAAACACGTCGGCTCGAAACTGTCCGACGCCGACGCGCTGCGGTTATGCGGGCTGCTCGACCGGCTTGGCTGTTCCTGCGACGGCACGGCGGCCGCGCCGCCCCCCCGAGACACCGCGGCTGCGCGATGATACACAGCTCACCCCTCCCGCTCGCGGTTGTTTCGACCCGCGGCTCCCGTCCCCCTGCGCATCCCATCCCCGCGCGCTGCTTCCGGAACTCTCATGGCGCGTGACCAGATCGATATGACGCCGCTGAACTCGCGCGACGAACTCGTCGGGTGGATCGAAGCGGGCGTCAAGCCGCCGTCGGAATTCCGTATCGGCACCGAACACGAGAAGACGCCGTTCACGCTCGAGGGACATCACCCGGTGCCCTACGAAGGCGCGCGCGGCATCGGTGCGCTGCTCGAGGGGATGCAGCTCCTGCTCGGCTGGGAGCCGATCATGGAGGGCCCGCATATCATCGGGCTGCACGACGTCACCGGCGGCGGGGCGATTTCGCTCGAGCCCGGAGGCCAGTTCGAACTGTCCGGCGCGCCGCTCGACAATGTGCATCAGACCCACGCCGAGCTGATGGCGCATCTGGCGCAGGTGCGCGAAGTCGCGACGCCGCTCGGCATCGGCTTCCTCGGCCTCGGCATGACGCCGTCCTGGTCGCGCGAAGACATTCCGGTGATGCCGAAGGGCCGCTACAAGATCATGACCAACTACATGCCGAAGGTCGGCAGCTACGGCCTCGACATGATGTACCGGACCTGCACGGTGCAGACCAATCTCGACTTCTCGTCCGAAGCCGACATGGTCAAGAAGCTGCGGGTGTCGGTGGCGCTGCAGCCGGTGGCGACGGCGTTGTTCGCCAATTCGCCGTTCACCGAAGGCAAGCCGAACGGCTTTCTGTCGTTCCGCTCTGAAATCTGGCGCGACACCGACAATGCTCGCTCCGGCATGATCCCGTGGGCGTTCGAGGACGGCATGGGGTTCGAGCGCTGGGTCGACTACGCGCTCGACGTGCCGATGTATTTCGTCAAGCGCGGCGACCAGTATATCGACGTCTCCGGCTCGTCGTTCCGCGACTTCTTCGACGGCAAGAACGAGAAGCTGCCCGGCGAGCGTCCGACGCTGTCGGACTGGGCCAACCATCTGTCGACGATTTTCCCCGAGGTGCGGCTGAAGCGCTATCTGGAGATGCGTGGCGCCGATGGCGTGCCGTGGGGCCGGCTGCCGGCACTGCCGGCGTTCTGGGTCGGGCTGCTGTACGACGACACCAGCCTCGACGCGGCCTGGGAGATCGTCAAAGGCTGGGATGCGTCGGAGCGGCAGGCGCTGCGCGACGACGTGCCGCGGCTCGGCTTCAAAGCCCGAATCGGCAACCGCTTCTTGTTCGAGATCGCCCGGGAATGTCTAGTGCTGGCCCATGCCGGGTTGCGCCGTCGCGGCCGAATCGATGGCTTCGGCCATGATGAAACGCGGCACCTCGCGGCGCTCGATCAGATCCTCGACGCGGGCCGGACGCCGGCGGAGGAGATGCTGGAGAAGTTCGACGGCGCCTGGCGCGGCTCGGTCGAGCCGGCCTACGACGAATACGCATTCTGAGGATCACCCCGCGGGCGACCGCCGTTCATCGCTCGTACAGGTAGATCACCGTCAGATGCCGTTTTGGTGCGGCGGCCCGGGCTCCCCATTTTGGTGCGCCCTCGACGGGAACCAGGGCCTAACTCGAAAGCGAGCGTGAATGCGGCGAGGCGGCTCGGTCAGGGCATGGTTATTCGTGCTCGCCTTGGCTGCGGCGGCGCTCGCGCCGCGCGTGGCGCAGGCCCAGGCCAATTTCGACCGGCCGGGGGCCGACTATCTGCGGGCGAAGGTGTCGAGCAACGATCCCGCCGACTGTGCGCTGATGTGCGAGCGCGATCGCCGCTGCCGGTCATGGACCTTCGCCTATCCGCAAGCGCCGGAAGACGGCGCATTCTGTTGGCTGAAGAGCAGCGTGCCACAGCGCAGCCCGAGCAATTGCTGTGTCTCGGGCGTGCGCGGGGCCGGCGTCCTGGAGCCGCGCAACGGCTCGATCGAGGCGTCGATCGACCGGTTCGGCGGCGACTACCGCAATTTCGAGCTGAAGGCCAACGAAGCCGACGATGCCTGCAAGGCGGCCTGCGAGCAGGACAACAAATGCCGCGCCTGGACCTATGCGCGGCCGGGCTATGTCGGCCGCAACGCGCGGTGTTTCCTGAAAAACCAGATCAAACCGCCGCAGCGCAAGCCCGGGTTTTTCTCAGGCGTGGTGCGATAGCACGGCGCGTCCCGCGCCGGTTACTTTCGCGCGCCGGAATATTGGGTCAAGCCCGCATAGGATAGCGCGTTATCATGCGCTATCCGCCGGTGCCGCCGACCGTGATCCGGTCCATCCGCAGCGTCGGCTGGCCGACGCCGACCGGGACGCCCTGGCCGTTCTTGCCGCAGGTGCCGATGCCGGAGTCGAGCTGCAGGTCGTTGCCGATCATCGAGATGCGGTGCAGATCGGTGGGGCCGTTGCCGATCAGCATCGCGCCCTTCAACGGCGCGCCGATCTTGCCGTTCTCGATCTTGTAGGCCTCGATGCACTGGAAAACGTATTTGCCTGAGGTGATGTCGACCTGACCGCCGCCGAAATTCGCGGCGTAGATGCCGTTTTTCACCGAGGCGATGATCTCGGCCGGGTCGCGCTGACCTGCGAGCATGTAAGTGTTGGTCATCCGCGGCATCGGCACATGGGCGTAAGACTGACGGCGGCCGTTGCCGGTCGGCTGCATCTTCATCAGCCGTGCGTTCTGGCGGTCCTGCATGTAGCCGGTCAGCACGCCGTCCTCGATCAGCACGGTGCGGCTGGTGGGCGTGCCCTCGTCGTCGATCGACAGCGAGCCGCGCCGCGCCGCGATGGTTCCGTCGTCCACCACGGTGACGCCCTTGGCCGCGACCTGCTGGCCGAGCAAGCCCGCGAATGCCGAAGTCTGCTTGCGATTGAAATCGCCCTCGAGGCCGTGGCCGACCGCTTCATGCAGCATCACGCCCGGCCAGCCGGGGCCGAGCACCACGTCCATCTCGCCGGCCGGCGCCGGCACCGATTCCAGATTGACCAGCGCCTCGCGCAGCGCGCCGTCGGCGGCCTCGCGCCACGCCTTGGTCTCGATGAAGCGCGCATAGGGCTCGCGGCCGCCATAGCCCTTGCTACCGCTCTCCTGCCGGTCGCCTTGGCCGGCGACCACCGAGACGTTGACCCGCACCAGGGGGCGGACATCGCGATAGCTCTCGCCATCGGGACGATGGATCTCGACCACCTGCCAGGTCGCGCCGACCGACACCGACACCTGCCGCACCCGCGGGTCCTTGTCGCGGATATAAGCGTCGATCTCGGCGAGCAGCTTGACCTTGGCCTCGAAGCCCGGCGCGTCGAGCGGATTGCCGTCGCCATACAGCCGGACATTGGTATGCGCCGGCGCGGCCGCGAAGCTGCCGCTGTAATCGCCGCGCACCGCCGCCACGGCGTCCGCGGCGCGGATCAGCGCCGGCAGCGACACGTCGGAGGAATGCGCGTAGCCGACCGCGTCGTCCTTCACGGCGCGCAGGCCGAACCCCTGCGCGGTGTCATAGGTCGCCTGTTTCAGCCGGCCGTTGTCGAAGGCCAAGGCCTCGGTCTGGCTGTATTCGAGATACAGCTCGCCATCGTCGGCCCCCGCGAGCCCGCGGGCGATCTCGCGTCGGACGTCGTCGCGATCGAGATTGGCGCGGTCGAGCAGGGAGGTCTGGGCAAGGCTGGTCATGTGATCTGTTCCACTGTTGGCTGGTGATCAACATAAGCGCTCCGCGGGCACTCTGCGAGGGGATGGCATAAGCCAGAGCTGCGCCCGCGATCTTCAACCGATCGAAGGATATCGATCTGTCAGTCGAAAAAAAAACGATGCCGCGTCTTTCGTCACGGACGCATGACAAAACGGGCAGCCGGGATAACCCGTGCCGCCGCATTTCGTTGAACTGCGGGATCTGACGGAAAGGCGACTACGGCAGCTTGTCGTAGCCCTCGCCGATGCCGTTGAGGCTCAGCGGGAAGCCGATGCCTTCTTCCGGCGTCTCGAAGATGATGAAGGTCGCAGTCTTGGCGGTGCGGAGCTGGCCCAGCAGCTTGTCGTCCATCACCACTTCGGCGACGCAGCCATTCGGCAGGCAGCGGACGAAGCCGGCGCGGCCGACGTCGACATTGTCGAGCTTCAGCCCAAGTCCCGACGGCAGCAGCACGCCGAGCGGCGCGACCACGCGCATCAGCTTGCTCTTCTGATCGGCGGTCTTGAGGATGATGACGGTGAGGCCGGCATTGGAGCGGTCCTCCGCAACCACGCTCTGGATCAGCGCGCATTGCTCGGCCTTGGCGCCGGGCGGGGTGTCGCAACGGATCTGCCAGTCGCCATGCACCGAACGCACGGCGCCCTGCGCATCGGCGCGGTCGCTCCACCCGAACGACAGCGCGATCGCCATCGCTACGGCCAGCACCAGCCGGGCGCCATTCCTGCGCGCAAGGCGGCGGCATGAGGCAAGCATCGGCGAAAGTTCGGCTGGGCCCATCTGGATCGCTTTCAAGGCAGGGACGGCATGGTTGGTCACAGGCCTCCGACTGATCCGGCAATGACGGCACCATAAAGGCGGCATCGGACGCCGGCGAATCAGGGTCCCGTGAAGTTTGCCCGCTGTGCCTACAACGACGAGTGCGGCTGTCAAGCTCAGTTCACATTATCCGGGCACCACAAGATGCGCCTGAACCGCAACGATTTTCGGCTCACGGACAAACCTCCGCGAGGGCCCTACGAATGTACAATACTGCATTGCAGGTACATGCGAATTGTGGTTTGAGAGAGGGAATGAGAAGCATTCTTAAAGGGGATGCGTCGCATCCCCTTCGGAATGAAAAAGGGCGCTCCGCACAAGCGGCTTAGCCCTCAAAACGCATAGGGGAGCGAGGCGGCATGACGATGTCGATGGGCCTGTTTGGCCGGCGGTTGCTCAGCTTGGCGATTTTGGGAGGCGCGCTTGGTTTCAGCGGCGCTGCGGTTGCGGCCGAAGGCCAGCCGTCCCCTTGGGAAATGAAGCTGCAGCAAGCCGCCACCCCGGTGATGGAAAACATCGTCTGGTTCCACGACTTCCTGCTGTGGCTGATCATTGCCATCACGCTGTTCGTGTTGGCGCTGCTGGTGATCGTGGCGGTGAAGTTCAACGCCAAGGCCAATCCGATCCCGTCCAAGACTACTCACCACACGCTGATCGAAGTGGCGTGGACCATCGTCCCGGTGCTGATCCTGGTTGCGGTCGCGGTGCCGTCGTTCCGGCTGTTGTTCCTTCAGCTCGATATTCCGAAGCCGGACGTCACCATCAAGGCGACCGGCAATCAGTGGAACTGGACCTACAACTATCCCGACGACAAGATCGAGTTCACCTCGATCATGCTGACCGACGAAGAGCGCGCCAAGATGAACCCGGTGCCGCCGCGGCTGCTCGCGGTCGACAATGAAACCGTGGTGCCGGTCAACAAGGTGGTGCGGATTCAGACCACCGCCGCCGACGTGATCCATTCCTGGGCGATCCCCTCGTTCGGCGTCAAGATCGACGCGATCCCCGGCCGGCTCAACGAGACCTGGTTCAAGGCCACCAGGGAAGGCCGTTACTACGGCCAGTGCTCGGAACTTTGCGGCAAGGATCATGCTTTCATGCCGATCGTCGTCCGCGTCGTGAGCGATCAGGAATACGACGCCTGGAAGAAACAGCAGCAGATCGCCTCCCACGGCGGCAAATCCTACGCATCGGCCGGCGCTCCCGCGCGTTGATCGGGTCATCGCGCGAGGCGTCTGAACGAGGACCGCGAGGTTCGAAGGTTTCAAGTCAGGATCTGAAAATGACGATGGAAGCTGCAAGGGTTGCTCATTCCGATCACGCGCATGACGATCACGCCCATGCGCATCCGACAGGGTGGCGGCGCTACGTCTACTCGACCAATCACAAGGACATCGGCACCATGTATCTGATCTTCGCGATTATCGCGGGGATCATCGGCGGCGCGATGTCGATCGCGATCCGGATCGAGCTGATGTACCCGGGCGTGCAGATCTTCCACGAAAGCCACACCTACAACGTGTTCGTCACCTCGCACGGCCTGATCATGATCTTCTTCATGGTGATGCCGGCGATGATCGGCGGCTTCGGCAACTGGTTCGTGCCGCTGATGATCGGCGCGCCCGACATGGCGTTCCCGCGCATGAATAACGTGTCGTTCTGGTTGCTGCCGGCCGCGTTCGCGCTGCTGCTGATCTCGACCTTCGTGGAGGGCGAGCCGTCGTCGAACGGCGTCGGAGCGGGCTGGACGATGTACGCCCCGCTATCGACCTCGGGGCATCCCGGCCCCGCGGTCGACTTCGCCATCCTGGCGTTGCACATCGCCGGCGCCTCGTCGATCCTTGGCGCCATCAACTTCATCACCACGATCTTCAACATGCGCGCGCCGGGCATGACCCTGCACAAGATGCCGCTGTTCGTGTGGTCGATCCTGGTCACCGTGTTCCTGCTGCTGCTGTCGCTGCCGGTGCTCGCCGGCGCGATCACCATGCTGCTGACCGATCGCAATTTCGGCACGACCTTCTTCTCGGCCGAAGGCGGCGGCGATCCGTTGCTGTTCCAGCATCTGTTCTGGTTCTTCGGCCATCCCGAAGTCTACATCCTGATCCTGCCGGCGTTCGGCATGGTCAGCCAGATCGTCTCGACCTTCTCCAAGAAGCCGGTGTTCGGCTATCTCGGCATGGCCTATGCGATGGTGGCGATTGGCGTGATCGGCTTCGTGGTCTGGGCGCACCACATGTACACGGTCGGGATGTCGAGCACGACGCAGGCCTATTTCGTCGCCGCCACGATGGTGATCGCGGTGCCGACCGGCGTGAAGATCTTCTCCTGGATCGCCACGATGTGGGGCGGCTCGATCGAGTTCAAGACGCCGATGCTGTGGGCCGTCGGCTTCATCTTCCTGTTCACCGTCGGCGGCGTCACCGGCGTGGTGCTGGCGAATGCCGGCGTCGACCGCGTGCTGCAGGACACCTATTACGTCGTCGCGCACTTCCACTACGTGCTGTCGCTCGGCGCCGTGTTCGGGATCTTCGCCGGCTGGTACTACTGGTTCCCGAAGATGTTCGGCTACATGTACAGCGAGACGATCGGCAAGCTGCACTTCTGGGTGACGTTCATCGGCGTCAACATGGTGTTCTTCCCGCAGCACTTCCTCGGACTGTCGGGGATGCCGCGCCGCTACGTCGACTATCCGGACGCGTTCGCCGGCTGGAACCTGGTGTCGTCGATCGGCTCCTACATCTCCGGCTTCGCCGTGCTGATCTTCCTGTTCGGGATGACGCTCGCCTTCATCCGCAAGGAGAAGGCGGCGGACAATCCGTGGGGCGTCGGCGCTACCACGCTGGAATGGACCCTTTCGTCGCCGCCTCCGTTCCATCAGTTCGAAGTGCTGCCGCAGGTGCGCTGAGGCTATCGCGACAACGAGCATCCGCCGGGGTTCAACCGCCGGCGGATGCGGCTCAAACAACAGAGGTTTCGAATTGTCGGTCATCGACACCAACCAGATCGATCTCGCCGCGCCCCGCATCTCCGAGGCCGGAGTCGCCGACTACGTCGCGCTGTTGAAGCCGCGGGTGATGTCGCTGGTGGTGTTCACTGCGCTGGTCGGTATGCTGCTGGCCCCGGGCGATTTCCATCCGGTGCTGGCAGTCACCGCGATGCTGTGCATCGCCGTCGGCGGCGGCGCCGCCGGCGCGCTGAACATGTGGTACGAAAACGATATCGACGCGCTGATGACGCGCACCGCGAACCGGCCGATCCCGCGCGGCCGCGTTACCCGGCCCGAAGCGCTGACCTTCGGCATGACGCTGTCATTCTTCTCGGTGGTCACGCTCGGCGTACTGGTCAATTGGATCGCCGCGGCGCTGCTCGCCTTCACCATCTTCTTCTACGTCGTGATCTACACGATGTGGCTGAAGCGATCGACCGCGCAGAACATCGTGATCGGCGGCGCCGCCGGCGCGCTTCCGCCGGTGGTGGCCTGGGCCGCGGTCACCGGCTCACTCGCGGTCGAGCCGCTGCTGTTGTTCGCGATCATCTTTTTCTGGACGCCGCCGCACTTCTGGGCGCTGGCACTGTTCCGCAACGACGACTACGCCCGCGCCGGCGTGCCGATGCTGCCGGTGGTGGCAGGTCCCGATCATACAAGGCTGCAGATCCTGCTCTACACCGTCGTGCTGGTCGCGGTTGCCGCAGCGCCGTGGCCGCTCGGCTATTTCGACGCGGTGTACGGCATCGCCTCGCTGGCGCTCGGCGGCTGGATGCTGGTGCTCGCCATTCGGGTGTATCGCCATCGCAGCGGCAGCGCCGCGCTGCGGGCGACGCGCAATCTGTTCAAGTTCTCGATCCTGTATCTGTTCGCGCTGTTCTCGATCCTGTTGATCGAGGTCGTCGCGAAGGCCGTGTGGCAGTTGTTCGCCTGAGGAGGTCTTGCAATGGACCAGCCGAGGAGACCGGGGATCGTTCTCACCGAAGCGCAGAAGAAGCGCCAGCGTGAACGCTCGATCGCCATCGCACTCGCGCTCGCCGTGCTGGTGGCGCTGTTCTTCGCGGTGACCATGGTCAAGGGACCGATCGTGCTGCAACGGCCGATGTGAGGAGCAAACCAGCGATGCCGGACGTCCAGCCCAGCGCGTTACCGAAGCCGGCCCCTCGCCGCGGTCTCGGGCGCGATGCGGCGGTGGCGTCGATCTGCGGCTTCGTGGTGGCGCTGATGGTGGGCGCATCATTCGCAGCCGTGCCGTTCTACGACTGGTTCTGCCGCACCACCGGCTTCAACGGCACGACGCAGGTGGCCGGCTCAGCGCCGTCGTCGGAGCCGCTGGCGCGCAAGGTGTCGGTGCGGTTCGATTCGAATATCAACGGTCTGCCGTGGAAGTTCGAGCCGGAGCAACGCGAGGTCGAGGTGGCGATCGGCCAGGTCGTGACCGTGTACTACAGCGTCACAAACACCTCGAAGCGCGCGACCACCGGGCAGGCGGCCTACAACGTCACGCCGCTGACGGTCGGCTCCTATTTCACCAAGATCAATTGCTTCTGTTTCACCGAGCAGACGCTCGCCGCCGGCGAGACCCGCGAAATGCCGGTTGTGTTCTACGTCGACCCGGCCTTCGCCGCCGACAATGAGAACGACACCGTCAAGAACATCACGCTGTCCTACACCTTCTATCCCGTGCGTGAGCCGCCGCCGAAGCCGTTGGCTTCGGGCGAGCCGGACCAGCGCAAGGGCAATTTATAAACGACACGGAAACGCTGCAAGACGACTGTCGGGTGGCCTTGGGCAAGACCTCACCGGCACTGCCAATGGAGAGCACGACAATGGCCACCGCGCACGCGAAACGTCACGATTATCATCTGGTCGATCCGAGCCCGTGGCCGTTCGTCGGCTCGGTATCGGCCTTTGTCATGGCGCTGGGTGCGATCGGCTGGATGCACAACATGTTCCAGGGCGCGCCGATGCTGTTCGGCGTCGGCGTGATCGGCGTGCTCTACACCATGGCGAGCTGGTGGAGCGACGTGATCAAGGAGGCCGAGTTCCAGGGCGACCACACCCGCGTGGTGCAGATCAGTCACCGCTACGGCATGATCCTGTTCATCGCCTCGGAGGTGATGTTCTTCGTCGCCTGGTTCTGGGCGTTCTTCAACTCCGCGCTGTTCCCCGCCGACCCGGTCCATGCCACCCGCGAGGCGTTGTTCGGCGGCGTGTGGCCGCCGAAGGGCATCGAGACCTTCGATCCCTGGCACTTGCCGCTGCTCAACACGCTGATCCTGCTGACGTCGGGCACCACGGTGACCTGGGCGCATCATGCGCTGCTGAACAACGATCGCAAGGGGCTGAAGAACGCGCTGATCCTGACAATCCTGCTCGGCGTCACCTTCAGCTTCGTGCAGGCCTATGAGTACAGCCACGCGAGCTTCTCGTTCGCCGGCAACATCTATGGCGCCACCTTCTTCATGGCGACCGGCTTCCACGGCTTCCACGTGCTGATCGGCACCATCTTCCTGCTGGTCTGCCTGATCCGCGCCACCAAGGGACACTTCACTCCGACCCAGCATCTCGGCTTCGAATTCGCCGCCTGGTACTGGCACTTCGTCGACGTGGTCTGGCTGTTTCTGTTCGTCTCCATCTACGTCTGGGGCCACGGCGCCTCGACCATGGCCGGTGCGCACTGACCTCAGCCGGATGTGCTACAAAAGGCGGCCTGCATGGCCGCCCTGTTCATTTTCCTTGTCCCCTCGTGGGAGAAGGTGGCGCGGACGAAGTCCGCGTCGGATGAGGGGGCTTGGGGCACAACCCCTCACCCGGCTTCGCTTTCGCGAAGCCACCCTCTCCCACAAGGGGAGAGGGTTGGAGGCGCGATGTCCGAACAAGTGCCAGAAGTAACCCTGCTGCAGAGCGCGCTGCGCGGCGTCGCCTGCCGCTGCCCGCGTTGCGGCGAGGGCAAGCTGTATGCGGGGTTCCTGACGCTGCGGCCGCGCTGCGCGGTCTGCGATCTCGACTACGCGTTCATCGATGTCGGCGACGGCGCGGCGGTGTTCATGATCCTGATCGGCGGCGCGATCGTGGTCGGCTGCGCGCTGGTGGTGGAGGTGAAGTATCAGCCGCCGTTCTGGCTGCACGCGGCGCTGTGGGGGCCGCTGGTGCTCGCCACCACGCTGCTGCCGTTGCGGTCGATGAAGGCGCTGCTGATCGCGCTGCAATTCCATCACAAGGCGCAAGAAGGCCGACTGGAGGGGCGGGAACCGAAATGACCGTGTCGCCCTCGCGCCGGCGCGGCATCGCCGGAATGAGCCTGATCGCGCTCCTGATCGTCGCGGTGTTGCTGTCGCTCGGCTTCTGGCAGTTGCAGCGCCGCACCGCGAAGCACGCGCTGATCGCGGCGCTGACCGAGCGCCTCGCCGTCGCGCCGGTCGCATTGCCGTCTCCCGCCGCGTGGCCGTCGCTCACTCCCGCCGCCGATGAATTCCGCCGCGTCAGCTTCACCGCTTCCTATGCGAAGCAGCCGGATGCGATGGTGTATTCGTCCGGCTCCGCGGTGCGCGGCGACATTTCCGGGCCGGGCACCTGGGCGTTTCTGCCGGCGAAATTGCCGGGCGGCGAGACCGTCGTGGTCAATGCCGGCTTTGTGCCGAACACCATGCAGGACCGTGGCTACGAGGACCGCGTGGTGGCGCCGCTCGTCACCGGCCAGCCGGTGACGCTCACCGGCTATCTGCGCTTCCCGGAAACCGCCGGACTGCTGACGCCCGAGCCGGACATCGCCAAGCGGCTGTGGTTCACCCGCGACGTGGCGGCGATGGCCGACCGGCTCGGCTGGGCCGGGGGCGCGCGTCCTGCGCCGTTCTATCTCGATCTGGAGTCGCCGGTGCCGGCCAATGGCCTGCCCAAGCCCGGGCCGCTCGGCGTCTATTTGCGCGACCAGCACATCCAATACGCCATCACCTGGTTCGGCCTGGCCTTCGCGGTGGTGGTCGCCTTTGCGTTCTGGTTGCGCGGCCAGTGGCGGGCCCGGCCCGCTGCGCCGGCCGGCCGGGCGTCGCGCCGCATTGCGTGATGTCGCTGGATGCAATCTTTTCGTCAGGGGCGGTTTCCCCTGCGCGGGAAAACGCTCTATGGTGCCCGTGATTTCACCCGCGCGTGAGACTAATATTAATCGATATCAAAGGCTTGGCCGCGGCCCACGCCTTTGGAGGATCCCTTGACGACCTACGTTTCGACCCGGGGTGAAGCCCCGCGCCTCGGCTTTTGCGACGTGATGCTGACCGGGCTCGCCCGTGACGGCGGGCTGTATCTGCCCGAAGTCTGGCCACAGCTCTCTCCCGAGACCATCGCCGGCCTGTTCGGCCGGCCTTACTGGGAGGTCGCCGTCGAGGTGATCCGGCCGTTCGTGGCCGGCGAGATTTCCGACGCCGAGCTCGGCCGGATGGCCAACGAGGCCTATGCGACCTTCCGTCATCCCGCGGTGGTGCCGCTGCGCCAGACCGGCCCGAGCCAGTTCGTGCTCGAGCTGTTCCACGGCCCGACGCTGGCGTTCAAGGACGTCGCGATGCAGTTGCTGTCGCGGCTGATGGATCACGTGCTGGAGAAGCGCAAGCAGCGTACCACCATCGTGGTCGCAACCTCCGGCGACACCGGCGGCGCCGCGGTCGACGCTTTCGCCAATCTGAACAATGTCGATCTCGTGGTGCTGTTTCCGCATGGCCGGATCTCCGACGTGCAGCGGATGATGATGACGACCTCGGCGGCGCCGAACGTCCATGCGCTGGCGATCGAGGGGCATTTCGACGATTGCCAGGCGATCGTGAAGGGCCTGTTCAATCATCACGCCTTTCGCGACAAGGTCGCGCTGTCCGGCGTCAATTCGATCAACTGGGCGCGGATCGTCGCCCAGGTGGTGTATTACTTCACCAGCGCGGTGGCGCTCGGGGCGCCGAACCGGCAGGTCGACTTCACCGTGCCGACCGGCAATTTCGGCGACATCTTCGCCGGCTACGTCGCCAAGAAGATGGGCCTGCCGGTGCGGCGGCTGAAGATCGCCGCCAACGTCAACGACATCCTGGCGCGGACGCTGAAGACCGGCATCTACGAGGTGCGCGAGGTGCACGCCACCACCTCGCCGTCGATGGACATCCAGGTGTCCTCGAATTTCGAGCGGCTGCTGTTCGAGGCGACCGGCCGCGACGCCGCGCAGGTGCGGGCGCTGATGGGCTCGCTCGCCCAGTCCGGCCGTTTCGTGCTGCCGGATGCGGTGCTGGCGGCGATCCGCGAGGAATTCGACGCCGGCCGTGCCGACGAGACCGAGACCGAGGCGGCGATCCGCGCCGCCTGGCGCGAGGCCGGCGATCTGGTCGATCCGCACACCGCCGTCGCCCTGGCGGTCGCTGATCGCGACACCACGGACCCAACCGTCCCCAACATCGTTCTGTCCACCGCGCACGCGGCCAAATTCCCTGACGCGGTCGAGGCCGCCTGCGGAATGCGGCCGGAGTTGCCGGCCTGGCTCGACGGTTTGATGAGCGGGACGGAGCAGATGCAAGTGATGCCCCGCGATCAGGCGGCGATCGAAAGCCACGTGCTGTCCATCAGCCGTGCGGCCAAACAAGGAGCTGTCGGATGAGCGTGGAAGTCAGCAAGCTTCCCTCGGGCCTGACCGTCGTCACCGACACCATGCCGCATCTCGAAACCGCGGCGCTCGGTGTCTGGACCGGCGTCGGCGGCCGCGACGAGAAGCCCGACGAGCACGGCATCTCACATCTTCTCGAACACATGGCGTTCAAGGGCACCACAAGGCGCACCTCGCGCGACATCGCCGAGGAGATCGAGGCGGTCGGCGGCGACCTCAACGCCGGCACCTCGACCGAGACCACCGCCTATTACGCGCGGGTGATGAAGGCCGACGTGCCGCTGGCGCTCGACGTGTTGAGCGACATCCTGGCCAACCCGTCTTTCGCGGCGGACGAACTCGAGCGCGAGAAGAGCGTGATCGTGCAGGAGATCGGCGCGGCGCAGGACACGCCAGACGACGTGGTGTTCGAATATCTCAACGAGCTCTGCTATCCGGAGCAGCCGATCGGCCGCTCGCTGCTCGGCACCGCCAAGACGCTGAAGAGCTTCAACCGCGACAAGCTGCAGTCCTATCTCTCGACGCATTATCGCGGCCCCGACATGGTGGTCGCGGCGGCCGGCGCGGTCGATCACAAGCGCGTCGTCGAGGAGGTCTCGCATCGCTTCGCGAGCTTCGACGCCGCTCCGGCGCCGAAGCCGCAGCCGGCCATGTTCGGCGCCGGCGGCTCGCGCGTGGTGCATCGCGACCTCGAACAGGCGCATCTGACACTGGCGCTGGAAGGCCTGCCGCAGAGCGACAAGTCGTTGTTCAGCCTGCAGGTGTTCACCAACATCCTGGGCGGCGGGATGTCGTCGCGGCTGTTCCAGGAAGTTCGCGAGAAGCGCGGGCTGTGCTACTCGATCTACACCTTCCACGCGCCCTACACCGACACCGGCTTCTTCGGCCTCTACACCGGCACCGATCCGGACGACGCGCCGGAGATGATGGAAGTGATCGTCGACGTCATCAACGACGCGGTCGAGACCCTGACCGACGCCGAGATCGCCCGCGCCAAGGCGCAAATGAAGGCCGGTCTGCTGATGGCGCTGGAAAGCTGCAGTTCGCGCGCCGAGCAGCTCGCCCGGCACATCCTGGCCTATGGCCGGCCGCTGTCGGTCGACGAACTGGTGGCCAAGATCGACGCGGTCAGCATCGACACCACCCGCCATGTCGCGCGCGAGCTGCTGTCGCGCAGCCGTCCGGCGGTGGTGGCGCTAGGCAGCGGGCGGGGTCTGGACGCGGCGGTGGGTTTCGCGGAAGGATTGACACACTCCAAGGCCAAAACGTCGTATCATTGACGCCGCGCGCGGTGCGCGGGGCCTGAGCTTCCCGCGGGCGCGGATCGGAGTGTCGTCGATCGGAGTGTCGCCATGGCGCTGTTTCGAATGCCGTCCGCAGGTCCCGCCGCTTTGGCGCCGCGTGGCCACGGGCTGTTGCTGCGCTCTCCCCAGATGGCCGATTATCCGCAATGGGCCGAGCTGCGCGACCGGAGCCGCGCTTACCTCGCGCCGTGGGAGCCGATCTGGCCGTCGGATGATCTGACCCGCTCGGGCTTCCGCCGCCGGCTCCGGCGCTACGCCGAAGACATTGCCGCCGACCGCTCCTATCCCTTCCTGGTGTTTCGCGAGACCGATGGCGAATTGATCGGCGGCGTGACGCTGGCCAATGTCCGCCGCGGCATCGTCCAGGCCGGCACGATCGGCTATTGGGTTGGCCAGCCACATGCCGGTCTCGGTTACATGACGGCGGCGTTGCGGGTTTTGCTGCCCACGCTTTTCGGTGAGCTCAATCTGCACCGCGTCGAGGCTGCCTGCATCCCCACCAACGCGCCGTCGATCCGTGTGCTGGAGAAATGCGGCTTCACCCGCGAGGGTCTGGCGCGGCGTTATCTCTGCATCAACGGGGTGTGGCAGGACCACCTGCTGTTCGGCCTGCTGCACGAGGATTTCCGCGGCTGACCGGGCGGCGAATCACCTCGCGAACGTGACATCGCCGCCTTTGGTTCGCCGGCTTTGCTTTGCTATAACGCCCCCGTTAAGACCAGTGGAGCAGCCGGGTAGGGTGATGAGACACGATTTTGAACGAGCGTCGCAGCGGCGCCGGGGGCGAAACGCCGCGCGAATCATCATTGGAACGGCGATTGTGGGATCGGCGATCTGCGGCGTCGTGCTGGCGACGACGCCGGCGTGGTCGCAATCGTTCACCGATCGGTTCAAGGGCTTGTTCGGCGGTTCGTCGGATCCGGCGCCGACGATTTCGAACGGCCCCGCGACCGACACCGATCTCACCTGTCCCGCCGTCAGCATCCGCTCCGGCGCCGCGACCTACGCGGTCGGGTTGCCCGGCAAGGAGGCCAGCGGCAACGATCTGCGCTATCAAGTGGTGATCGGCCGCACCGCCCGCGAATGCAATCTCAATGGCGGGATGATCACGGCGCATATCGGCATCCAGGGCCGCGTCATCGCGGGGCCCGCCGGCGCGCCCGAGAGTGTCGACGTGCCGATCCGCGTCGCCGTGGTACAGGATGGTGTGTCGCCGAAGACGGTGTTCACCAAGGCCTATCGGACCAATGTGGCGATGGGCGGCAGCGGCAATGTGCCGTTCAGTCTCGTGACGGAGGATGTCGTTTACCCGGCGCCTCCGGCCGACGTGAACGACGCCTATGTGTTCTATATCGGCTTCGATCCGCAGGCGCTGAAGGGCGAGCCGAAGGCGCGGAAGAAGTAGTCGCTGCGCTTCCGGCGAGCCGTCGCATAACCCTTTCCTCTGATAGCCGGAGCCTCGCAAGGGGTCCGGCGCGCCCCTCTCCCGCTTGCGGGAGAGGGTTGGGGTGAGGGTGAGCCGAGCACTGACCCGGCGGTCTGCGAGAGTGAGCTTCCCATCCGGATCGCTGCGCGATCCGACCTTCCCCGCAAGCGGGAGAGGTTGCGCAGTGCGCGTCGCCGGGTGAGAGCAAACACAAAAAAGCCGGCGCGATCGCTCGCGCCGGCTTTTTGAGTTTTTGGATGGAGCCGCGCTCAGTTGAGCTTGCTGCGGACTTCCTGGATGCCCTTGCCGAGCAGATCGTCGGCGACCTGGCCCTTGACCGACTGCGACAGGATGGTCGCGGCGGCAGAAACGGCGGCCTCGGCGGCTGCGGCCCGGACGTCGGCGACGGCCTGGGCTTCCGCCAAAGCGATCTTGCTCTCCGCGGTCTTGGTGCGGCGGGCGACGAAATCTTCCAGCTTGGCCTTGGATTCCGCCGCGATCCGCTCGGCGTCAGCCTTGGCGCTGGAGATGATCGCCTCGGCCTCGCGTTCCGCCTGGGCGCGCCGCGCGCGATAGTCGGCGAGCAGCTTGGCGGCCTCGTCCTTGAGCTTGCGGGCCTCGTCGAGCTCGGCCTTGATCCGGGCGCGACGATTGTCGAGGGCCTGCAGCACGGTGCGGTGGACACCGAGATAGGCGAACAGAGCCATCAGGATCACGAACGCGACCGCGACCCAGGTTTCTGCTTCAGCGAAGATTCCCATCGGCCTCAGCCCTTGATTGAAGCGTTGACCGCGCTATCCAGCGCCTTGCTGTCCGGCTGAATGCCGGCAAGCTGCTGAACGATCGCGGCGGCTGCCTCGGAGGCGATGCCGCGAACGTTGCCCATCGCGGCGGTACGGGTCGCCGAGATGGTCTTCTCGGCGTCGGCGATCTTCGCCGCCAGCCGCTGTTCCAGCGTCTTGCGCTCGGCTTCCGCCGCCGCGTTCAGCTTTTCGCGGGTCTCTGCGCCGATCGCCTGGGCCCGGGAGCGGGCCTGGGCGAGTTCGGCCTCATAGGCCTTCAGCGCGTCGTCCGATTCGCCCTTCAGCTTCTGGGCCGCCGCCAGATCGCCCTCGATCGTCTTCCGGCGCTCTTCGATCACCCCGCCGACGCGCGGCAAGATGATCTTGGACACGATCAGATAGAGCGCGACGAAGGCGATCGTCAGCGACACCAATTGCGAGGCAAAGGTTTCCTTCTGGAACGGCGGAAACGGAGCCTTGTGGCCTCCGTCGGCCGCCGTGTGGGCGGTTGCGCCCTTCGCATCGCCATGACCTTCAGCCACGGGCTTCTCCTGTTCGGCCGGTCATGACCATCGGGTCAGGACCGGATTGGACTTAGAGGGCGAACAGCAGCAGCAGCGCGATCAGCAGCGAGAAGATGCCGAGCGCTTCCGTCACCGCGAAGCCGAAAATCAGGTTGCCGAACTGGCCCTGAGCAGCGGAGGGGTTGCGCACCGCAGCGGCGAGGTAGTTGCCGAAGATGATGCCCACGCCCGCGCCCGCGCCGCCCATGCCAATGCAGGCAATACCAGCGCCAATGTACTTCGCGGCAATCGGATCCATGTAACGAACTCCTGTTGGGGTTTGGTTGAAGAGAGGTCGAATGCCGGGCCTCAGTGGCCCGGATGCATCGCATCGTTGAGATAGATGCAAGTCAGGATGGTGAAGACGTAGGCCTGCAGGAATGCGACCAGAATCTCGAGCGCGGTCACCGCCACGGTCAGGCCGAGCGGCAGGATCGCGCCCATCCAGCCGAGAAAGCCGAGCGCGCCCAGCATTCCGACGAAGCTCGCGAACACCTTCAGCGCGATATGGCCCGCCAGCATGTTGGCGAACAGACGCACCGAGTGCGAAACCGGCTTGAGGAAGAAGGAGATGACTTCGATGAACACGACCAGCGGCAGGATGTAGACCGGAACGCCGGACGGTACGAACAGCTTGAAGAATTTCAGGCCGTTTTTGTACAAGCCGTAAAACAGCACGATCACGAACACCAACAGCGCCAGCGCGACGGTGACGATCAGGTGGCTCGACACCGTGAAGGTGTAGGGAATGATGCCGATCAGGTTCGAGACGGCGATGAACATGAACAGCGAGAACACCAGCGGGAAGAACTTCATCCCTTCCTTACCGGCGGTGCTGCGGATGATTCCCGCGACGAATTCGTAGCTCAGCTCGGCGACCGACTGGATCCGCCCCGGAACGAGCTGTCGTCCGGCCATGCCGCCGATCATCAGCAGGGAGATGACCCCCACCGAGAGGAACATGTAGGCCGATGAATTGGTGAACGCGATTTCCTGTCCGCCAATGTGACCAAGGGTAAAGAGCTTGGTGATCTGGAACTGATGAATTGGATCGGCGGCCATTCGTTTCTCAGTCTATCGGTTTCGCGAACTTGCGCGGGTGTCGGCGATCAGTTGCACTTCGGAACCCGCGTCAGAGCCGCTCGGACTGCTTCGCCATCACACCCGCGGCTCTCATCACATTGATCACGCCGGCGGTAAAGCCCAGCAGTGAAAACACGATAAGGCCCCAAGGTGAAGTCGACAGCAAACGATCGAAACCCCAGCCGAGAGCCGCTCCGCCGAGGATGCCGGCAACCAGTTCGGAGGAGAGGCGAAGCCCGATGGCCATGGCGGATGCCTTGGCCTGAGCCGTGTCCTGCTCGTCCCCGGACAGGTCAGTCCCGATTTTCCGGCCGCCCTCAATTTTGGACAACCGTTGATCCAGACTTCCGAGCCTTGCGGAAAGCGCAGCTTCATCGGGCGTATTGCCGCGACTTTCATCAGTCTGTTTGCCGCCCTCGTGCGTGTCGTCCGCCATATCGTGGAGACCCGAAACGGTGCCGCAGATGATGAAAATAACGCCCCGTGACCCTCAAAAGCCGCGCGGACCATACTGATGGCATAACAGCAAGTCAAGATTCGCTCGCAGTCCTCTAGCGCATTGTTCTGGTTGATTTTATTGGGGATTTGCGACTCGCTGCGATAACTTGTCCGCAGTGCAATAGCGGGATGCGCCGACGTTCCGGCTTGCACCGGTTGATGGCCTCTGATCGGATGCGCCCGATTTCGGCGACTTGCTCGCAAAGGTCCTCTCGATCTTCCATCAGCCGGAGTGCGCATGTCGCGTCAGATCGACTATTATTTCTCGTTCCAGTCGCCCTGGGCCTATATCGGCCATCAGGCGTTCAGGCGGCTCGTCGAAGCCCATGATCTCGCAGTCAATTACAAGCCGGTGCTGTTGACCGGGCTGTTCTCCGAGACCGGCGGCCTGCCGCTCGCCAAGCGCCATCCGGCGCGGCAGCGTTATCGGCTGGTCGAGCTGCAGCGCTGGCGCGAGAAGCGCGGGCTGGATTTCAAACTATGGCCGAAGCACTGGCCGTTCGACGCCCGTCTCGCCGACGGTGTCGTGCTGGCTGCGGTCGCGGCCGGGCTCGATCCGGAGCTATATTTGCAGCAGGCCTATGCGGCGGTGTGGGAGCGCGAACTCGACCTTGCCGACCCTGCGGTGCTGATCACGCTCGCTGACGACGCCGGCCTTCCGGGCGAAAAGCTGGTGGCGCATGCGGCGTCTGACCAGACCCGCGATGCCTATGAGCAGAATCGGCAGGACGCGATGGCGGCCGACGTGTTCGGCTCGCCGGCTTACGTGCTCGATGGCGAGGTGTTCTGGGGGCAGGACCGGATCGAACTGCTGGCCGACGCCTTGAAATCCGGCCGCGGCCCGTACCGTCCGCCGCGTTGAATCCCATATAGGGTATGATCCCGAAAAGTGGCCGCCGGTTTTCGGAAAAGATCATGCTCAAACAAGAACCTGGAGCGGGATGACGATTCGAAGACCAGCCATCCGGCTCCAGGGGGCGCCATCTGTCTGCGGGAGTACTCCGATGACCCTTGCCACCCTCGACGCCATCTCCGCCCGCCCTGCGTCGCGCCTGCTCCGGCTCGCGGCGCTGCCCGTGATGGTCGGACTTTGCGGCGGCGGCGCTTTGGCGCAATCGTTGCCGGACAGCGAGAACGGCCGCTACACCTTCACGCCGAGCGCGGAGGGCGTGATGCGGCTCGACACCCGCACCGGCAAGGTCTCCACCTGCAGCGACAAGGGCAATGGCTGGGCCTGCTACGTGATCGCGGATGAACGCGCGGCGTTCGACGCCGAGATCGGCCGGCTGCAGGGCGACAACGATCGGCTGAAGAAGGATGCCGATGCGCTCAAGGTCGAGAACGACAGCCTCAAGGCGCAGCTCGCGCAGCGTGGCCCGACCGTCTCCGGCAAGATCGAAGAATCGATGCCGAAGAGCGACAAGATGGCGACGCCGGAAGTCACCACCAAGGATGGCCAGCGCAAGCTGGAGATCCCGCTGCCGAGCGATCAGGACGTCGACCGGGTGATGGGCTTCATCGAGCGCGCCTGGCGGCGACTGATCGAGATCGCCAACCGGATTCAGCGAGAAACAACCGGCGACGGCAAGACCTGAGCGCGCTCCGCCTTCAGAGCGCTATCGAGCGGAGTGAAGTTTCGCATGATGTCATCCCGCGCGCTGAGCCGCGCCCCGATCACCGCGGCTGCCGTGACCCATGTCGCGTCGTCCCTGCTCACGGTGCAGACCAACGGCGCGGGCTTCGTCGATATCACCGGCGAGACGGCGAAGTTCATTGCGGAGGCGAACGCGCAGGATGGCGCGCTGACGCTGTTCGTCCGCCACACCTCGGCGTCGCTGACGATCCAGGAAAACGCCGACCCCACGGTGCTCGCCGATCTCGCCACGGTGCTGAACCGGTTGGCGCCCGAGAGCGTCGGCTGGACCCACGATACCGAGGGGCCGGACGATATGCCGGCGCATGTGAAATCGATGCTGACCGCGACCTCGCTGCAGATCCCGGTGCTGCAGGGCCGGCTCGCGCTCGGGACCTGGCAAGGCGTCTATCTGATCGAGCATCGCCGCCGCCCGCATCGCCGCGAGGTAGTGCTGCAGTTTCTCGGCGGCACGCGCTGATCTCATCGGATCAACAGACAAAACGGCCGCGGATCGCTCCGCGGCCGTTTCGCTTTGGCAGGATGGTCCGGCGCGCGGGCGCCGGACCGGAAGACGTCAGGTTTTGCTGATATCGACGTGTTTGGTCTCTGGCAGGAAGATCAGGCCGATCACGACGGTGATCGACGCGAAGATGATCGGGTACCAGAGGCCGGCGTAGATATCGCCGGTCGAGGCCACGATCGCGAAGGCGGTCGCGGGCAGCAGGCCGCCGAACCAGCCGTTGCCGATGTGGTAGGGCAGCGACATCGAGGTGTAGCGGATGCGGGTCGGGAATAGTTCGACCAGCATCGCCGCGATCGGCCCGTAAACCATGGTGACGAACAGCACCAGGACGAACAGCAGCCCGATCACCGCCATCACTTGCGGGCGGAAGATGTCGAATGGGTTCGACATCTTGATGATTTCAGAATTTCCCGCCTTCGGATAGCCGGCCGCCTGGATCGTCGCCAGCACCTGCGGATTGGACGTTTTGGCGTCGGTGTAGGGCACTTCCGTGCCGTTCACGAGCACCTTGACGCCGGAGCCGGCCGGGCCGTTGGTGGTCGAGTACTTGACCGAGGATTGCGACAGGTAGGCGCGGGCGGTGTCGCACGGGGCGGTGAAGACGCGGGTGCCGACCGGGTTGAACAGGTCGCCGCACAGCGCCGGATCCGACACCACCTCGACCTTGACGGTCTCGATGGCCCTTTCCAGCGCCGGGTTGGCGTTGGAGGTGATCGCCTTGAAGATCGGGAAGAACGACAGCGCAGCGATCGCGCAGCCGGTGAGGATGATCGGCTTGCGACCGATCTTGTCGGACAGCCAACCGAACACGATGAAGAAGAAGGTGCCGAGCAGCAGCGACCAGGCGATCAGCAGGTTCGAGGTGTAGCCGTCGACCTTCAGGATCGATTGCAGGAAGAACAGCGCGTAGAACTGGCCGGTGTACCAGACCACGCCCTGACCCATCACGGCGCCGAACAGTGCGATCAGCACGATCTTGGCGTTGCCCCAGTTCGCAAAGGCTTCGGTCAACGGCGCCTTCGAGCTCTTGCCCTCGTCCTTCATCTTCTGGAACACGGGAGATTCGTTCAGCCGCAGCCGGATCCAGACCGAAACGCCGAGCAGCACGACCGACACCAGGAACGGAACACGCCAGCCCCAATCCGCGAACGCAGCTTCGCCGAGAATTGTGCGGGTGAACAAGATCACCATCAGCGACAGGAATAGTCCGAGTGTCGCCGTGGTCTGAATGAACGACGTGTAGTAGCCGCGTTTGCCGGGAGGTGCGTGCTCGGCCACATAGGTCGCCGCGCCGCCATATTCACCGCCGAGCGCGAGGCCCTGCAGCAGGCGCAGACCGATCAGGATAATCGGCGCCGCGATGCCGATCGTCGCCGCATTGGGCAGCAGGCCGACGATGAACGTCGACAGGCCCATGATCAGAATGGTGACGAGGAAGGTGTATTTACGGCCGACGATGTCGCCGACACGACCGAACACGATGGCGCCGAACGGGCGCACGAGGAAGCCGGCGGCGAAGGCCAGAAGCGCGAAGATGTCGCGCGTCGCAGGCGGATAGGCACTGAAGAATTGCGCGCCGATAATGGCTGCGAGCGATCCGTACAGATAGAAATCGTACCACTCAAAAACGGTACCGAGCGACGATGCGACAATGACGAAACGTTCGTCCTTCGTCATTCCGCTGGACCGCACCTGCGTCGCGGCATAGGTGGACATAGGCGATTACCTCCCTCTGGCTGGAAAAGTGATTTTTCTTGCCGCGCTGCGGAATATCAATTCCGGGCACAGTCCGTTAATTACCAAGCTAACATTGACAATGATGTCCGGCATTACGACTTTCGGCCCACGTTCTTGCTACGTTCTTGCGCTTGCTCAATGTTTTACGTGGCGAGAAAGAGCAGGGTGGTACGCGAAGGCAGCCGAAGACGCCTTGCCAGTCGCCGGACATTAGAGCGACACTTCATCCGACCTGCGGACCGCGGGCCTGAATGCGGGACTGTTTGATTCTAGCTTGCGCACAAGGGACATCATGAGCACGCCCGTCAGCACGCATCTGATCATTGCCGACGACCACCCGTTGTTCCGCGACGCCTTGCGGTTGGCGGTCTCGAGTGTCGTTCCCGGCGCCAAGGTCGGTGAAGCCGGCTCGTTCGAGGACCTCACCGCGATGCTCGAGCGGGACGGCGATGTCGACCTCGTCCTGCTCGATCTGAAAATGCCGGGGATCAGCGGGTTTTCCGGGCTGATCTACCTGCGAGCTCAATACCCGGCGATCCCGGTGGTTGTGGTCTCGGCCAGCGACGACGTCGAGACGATCCGCCGTTCGCTGGATTTCGGAGCCTCCGGTTTCGTGCCGAAGCGCTTCGGAGTCGAGAAGCTGGGCGAGGCGATCCTGCAGGTTCTGGACGGCGACGTCTGGGTTCCGCCGGATGTCGACCTGTCGGCGGCCGCCGATCCCGAGACCAGCAAGCTGCGCGACCGGCTGGTGACGCTGACGCCGCAGCAGGTGCGGGTGCTGATGATGCTGTCCGAAGGGCTGCTCAACAAGCAGATCGCCTATGAGCTCGGCGTCTCGGAAGCCACCATCAAGGCGCATGTCTCGGCGATCCTGCAGAAGCTCGGCGTCGAGAGCCGGACCCAGGCGGTGATCGCCGCGGCGAAAATTTCCGGCAACCAGTGGCGCCAGGACGAGCCGGTGGCATAGCGACCAGCCGGTGGCGTAACCACCAGCGACCGGGATGCTGATCGGATCATTGAAAAGCGCTGGTGCAATCCGGCGCTTTTTTTATTCCGCCGCGGTCACCGCCTGCTGCGCGTGCCACTGGTTGAGCAGCGCCCGCAGCGACGCCGCCTTCACCGGCTTGTTCAGAACCGCGATCTCCTCCTGCCGCGCCGCGGCGCGGACGCCGGGGCTGCGGTCGGCGGTGATCAGGATCGCCGGGATGCTGGCGCCGAAGCGCTGGCGGATGTCGCGGATCGCCGCGATGCCGTTGCCGCGATCGAGGTGGTAATCGACCAGAAGCCCGGTAATGCGCCGGCCCGCCGCCTCGATGGCCCTGATCGCGGCTTCCAGATCGGCGGCCGCGATGACGGTGGCGTCCCAGGTCGTCAGCAGCGTCTTCATGCCGTCGAGGATCGCCGGATCGTTCTCGATACACACCACGAGGCTGCCGCTCATCGACGCTCGCGACAGCGGCGTCGCGCTGGTCACCGCAGTGGTGTGGTTGGCGACGGCGGCGATCGGCACCGTCACGGAGAACACCGAGCCGCCGCCGCGGTTGGCGTCGAGCGCGATGCTGTGGTTCAGCACGCGGGCCAGCCGCTCGACGATCGACAGTCCCAATCCCAATCCACGGGCGATCCGCGCCCCCTGCTCGAGCCGGTGGAACTCCTTGAAGACCTCGCCGCGCTTGAGGATCGGCACGCCGACGCCGGTGTCGTAGATCGCGACCTTCAGCGACTCGCCCTGACGGCGGCAGCCGACCAGGACGCGGCCCTGAGGCGTGTACTTGATCGCGTTGGAGATCAGATTCTGCATCAGCCGGCGCAGCATCAGGCGGTCCGACCGCACCGGCAGCGAGCATGGGACGAAGGTGAGCTTCAACCCCTTGGCGCGCGCGGCCGGCGAGAATTCGATCTCCAGCGAGCGCATCAGGTCGCCGACGACGAAATTCGTCAGCGACGGCGTCATTGCGCCGGCGTCCAGCCGCGAAATATCGAGCAGGGCGCCGATGATCTCCTCGATCGCCTCCAGCGATTCATCGATGTTCTCGACCAGCCGCGAATCCTCGCCGCCGTTCTGACGTTCGACCAGGCTGGTGGCATAGAGCCGCGCCGCATTGAGCGGCTGCAGGATGTCGTGGCTTGCCGCCGCGAGGAAGCGGGTCTTCGAGATGTTGGCTTCCTCGGCGGTGCTCTTCGCCAATGCGAGCTGCGAGTTCAGCCGGGTCAGTTCCTCGGTGCGTTCGCGGACCCGCCTCTCCAAAGTCGCGTTGGCCCGCTCCAGCGCTTCGGCCGCCTCGAAGCTCGGGGTGACGTCGGAGAAGGTGATCACCAGCCCGCCATCCGGCATCCGGTTAGCGCGCACCTCGATCACTAAATGCCGGTCCTGCAGCCGCTCCAGGAATGGCTCGCCCTCGGTGGTGTAGGAGGCCAGCCGCATCTGGGTCTGCGCCTCGGCGTCGGTCTGATTGGCGCCGGTACTCGACAGGAACTCGAGAATCTCGATCAGCGGAATCCCGATCTGGATGATGTGCGGGGGCAGTCCGAGGATCTCGCCGAACTGACGGTTGGAGCAGATCAACTGCAGGTTTGGATTGAAGACGGCGATACCCTGGCGGACGTGGTTGAGCGCGGTCTGCAGGATCTCGCGGTTGAAATGCAAGGCGGCGTGGGAATCATCGAGGAGCTTCAGTGCGGCTTCTGCCGACACCGTGCGCTTGCGCAGCAGCAGCGACAGCACCAGCCGCGACGAAGCCGCGCCGATCGAGGACGCGATCAGGTGCTCGGCGTGCTTCAGTAGCTCGAAATCGGCGGGGGCGGATGGATCGAGCGTCAGCCGGCGGCTGATTGCGAACGCGCGAAACGATTCCCGCGCCCGCTCCGGGCCGAGATACTGTCCCACCGCGCCGAGGATGTCCTGCACGGTGACCGTGGTGCGCCAGCGCCGGAACGCCGGCGTCATCGGCGTCAGCGCCGGCACGAACACTTCGGCCTGCAGCCGGTCGATCGACGATGGCTTGCTCAGCAGCGACAGCGCCACATAGGCGAGCAGATTGAGCGACAGGCTCCACGCCACGCCGTGCACCAGCGGCGGCAGCTCGACGCCGAACAGCGCCCGTGGGCGCAGCGCCTCGATCCCCCAGGGGCCGTTCTGCAACAGCATCAGCCCCGCGGTGCTGCTCTCCATGAAACTCGGGATGAACAGCGTGTAGGCCCAGGTCGCGAATCCGATCAACATACCGCCGATCGCGCCCGCCGCGGTGGCGCGCCGCCAGATCAGGCCGCCGAAGAACGCGGGCGCAAACTGTGCGATCGCCGCGAACGACAACAGGCCGATCGCAGCGAGCTGGGTGTTGCCGAGCGCACGATAGTAAAGATAAGCGAGAATCATGATGACGAAGATCGCCACCCGCCGCACCATCAGCAGGAAATCGCCGAAGCTGCGCTGATCGTTGCGCGGCGCGCCCCGGCGGGTCAGCACCAGCGGCATCACCAGATCGTTCGACACCATCACCGCCAGCGCCACGCATTCGACAATCACCATTGCGGTCGCCGCCGACAGGCCGCCGATGAACACTCCGACGCTGAGCAGCGTCGCATTGGCCTGGATCGGCAGCGCCAGCACGAACATGTCGCTGTCGACCGCGCCGAATGGAAAGGTAACCAGCCCCGCCAGCGCGATCGGGATCACGAACAGATTGATCGCGATCAAATAGAGCGGGAACATCCAGCGGGCGCGGCTGACCTCGGCGTCGTTGGTGTTCTCGACCACGCCGACATAGAACTGCCGCGGCAGCATCAGAAAAGCGCAGAACGACAGCACCGTCATCGTCACGAAGGTGGTCAGGGAGGGCGACGAATCGAGCGCGCGCACCGCTTCCGGCATCTTCCTCGCGTGCTCGATCAGATCGGCCGGGGTGAACATCCAGAAGGTGACGAAGATACCGGCAGCGAGAAAGGCCACCAGCTTGACGATCGACTCGGTCGCGATCGCCAGCATCAGGCCGTGCTGGTGCTCGGTCGCACGGGTCCGGCGGGTGCCGAACAGCACTGCGAACAGCGCCATCGCCATCGCGACGATCAGAGCGATGTCGCCGACGATCGGAATGTTCGCAATTTTGTGATCTTCGCCGAGGATGGTCTGCAGCGACGACGCCACTGCCTTGAGTTGAAGCGCGATGTAAGGCACCGAGCCGATAATCGCGATGATCGCCACCGTCGCCGCGACCCGCTGGCTCTTGCCGTAGCGCGCCGCGATGAAGTCGGCGATCGAGGTGATGTTCTGGGATTTCGCCAGGCTGATCACGCGGCGCAACAACGGCGTGCAGACCCCGATCAGCAGGATCGGGCCGACATAGATCGCGAGGAAGTCGGCGCTGGTGCGGCTGGCGGAGCCGACCGAGCCGAAGAAAGTCCAGGAGGTGCAATAGATCGCCAGCGACAGCGGATAGATCAGGCCGCCGGCCCGCTCGCGCTGGCGTTGCGACAGCCGGTCGCCGAAACTCGCGATGTAGAACAGGAAGCCGATATAGGCGAGCGCGGCTGCGATCACGCCCCAATCGTGCAGCATCGCGGTGGTACTCCTCGCGCGCCATGCGCCGACGGCTTTCTAGCGACAAAGCTATCGCCACGCGACAGAGATCTTACCCTGTTGCGTGGCGTCCTTGCCGAAAATCAGTCGCCGGGCGCGGCTACGCGCGGACTACTCCGCCGCGATCGCCTTGGCGCCGAGCGGCAGGCCGAGCTGGCCCCAGACCTGCACCAGCGCTTCCGCCAGCGCGTCGATCAGCTTGTCGTCATGATACGGCGACGGCGTGATCCGCAGCCGCTCGAGGCCGCGTGCGACGGTCGGATAGTTGATCGGCTGGATATAGATGCCGTGCTGTTCCAGCAGCAGGTCGGACGCTTTCTTGCACTTCTCGGCGTCGCCGACGAACACCGGCACGATGTGGGTGTCGGTCGGCATCACAGGGATGCCGGCGTTGTTGAGCACGGCCTTGACCCGCGCGGCGCGGTCCTGGTGGCGCTCACGCTCCCACGACGAAGATTTGAGGTGCTTGATCGCGGCGGTCGCGGCGGCACAGATCGGCGGCGGCAGCGCGGTGGTGAAGATGAAGCCCGGCGCGTAAGAGCGCACAGCGTCGATCACCTCGGCCTTGCCGGCGATGTAGCCGCCGAGGCAGCCAAATGCCTTGGCCAGCGTCGCTTCCATGATGTCGATACGATGCATCACGCCGTCGCGCTCCGCGACACCGGCGCCGCGGGGCCCGTACATGCCGACGGCGTGGACTTCGTCGCAATAGGTCATCGCGTTGTACTTCTCGGCGAGATCGCAGATCTTCGAAAGCGGCGCGATGTCGCCGTCCATCGAGTACAGGCTCTCGAACGCGATCAGCTTCGGCCGGTCCGGACCGGCGGCGATCAGCAGCTCTTCGAGATGCGCGGTATCGTTGTGGCGCCACACCACGCGCTCGCAGCCGGACTGGCGGATGCCCTCGATCATCGAATTGTGGTTGAGCGCGTCCGACAGGATCAGGCAGTTCGGGATCAGCTTGCCGAGCGTCGACAGGCCGGTCTGGTTGGACACGTAGCCCGACGTGAACAGCAGCGCCGCTTCCTTGCCGTGCAGGTCGGCGATTTCCGCCTCGAGCTGAACCAGCGGATGGTGCGTGCCCGCGATGTTGCGGGTGCCGCCGGCGCCGGTGCCGATCCGGGTGGTGGTCTCCACCATCGCGCCGACCACCTTGGGGTGCTGACCCATGCCGAGGTAATCGTTCGAGCACCAGATCACGACATCGCGAGGACCGGTCTGCGAGTGCCAGACGGCGTATGGAAATCTGCCGGCGATCCGCTCGAGATCGGCGAAAACGCGATAACGGCGCTCGTCGTGCAAGCGGGCGACGGCGTCTTCGAAGAATTTGTTGTATTGCATCGCGATGATCCGGAATCCAACAACATGAGTCAGGAGGCTGCCCTGAGCAGCCTTGGTATTAGAACTCTTCCATCCGCGATGTCGAGGCGCAATTTGACCAAGGGGCTGCTCCGCAAGCGTGCCGAGCCGCTCTCGATGCAGGTCAAAGCTTGATGAAGATCAATGCATTAACTGAGCACGGTGGTTTTGCGGCGCGGCTGCGCCGCAAAGGTTAACCGGCCTTGAAGCGCAGGATGCCGTCGGAGCTGTCGACGATCTGCAGGCGCTTCTTCACAAGCATGTAGTTCACATGCGCGATCAGTTCGCCAGCGGCGAAGCCGGTCTGATGTGCATCCAGTACGTGTTTGTGGAATACCACCGGCACCAGTTCTGCGGAACTCATCGCCGCGTCGCGGCAGGCGTCCGCGATCATGTCGCAGCGTTCCTCGTGGTGATCGGCGAGTTGCTTGATGCGGGTCTTGACGCCGTAGAACGGCAGGCCGTGACCGGGCAGCACCAGCACGTCGTCGGGCAGGATCGTCGCCAGCTCGGCGAGCGACGTCAGGTACGAGCCGAGCGCGTTTTCGTCCGGTTCGTGGGCCCAGACGCTGACATTCGGAGAGATCTTGCTCAGCACCTGATCGGCCGACAGAAACAGTTTGTCTGCGGCGCAGTACAGCATCACCTGATCCGGCGAGTGGCCGGCGCCGGTGATGATGCGAAAGCTTCGCGCGCCGATCTGGATATCGTCGCCCTTGGTGAGCCGGCGATACGCCGCCGGCAGCGGCACTGTGCGTTTCAGATAGTCCTGCCCGCGGCCGAGCAATTGCGCGGTGATCGTCTCGTCCATGCCGTGGCGGTGGAAGAATTCGCGCGAATTGACGAGGCGCTCCTCTGTGCGGCGGTTTTGATGGTAGACGCCCTGCAGATACTCGATCTGCGACATGTAAAACGGACAGCGGAAACGCTGAACGAGCCAGCCGGCCTGGCCGAAATGGTCGGGGTGAGCGTGGGTCACGATCACCCGGCTGATGCTGAAGCCTTTGAGCGCGCCGTCGAACAGCGTCTCCCACGCCGCGATCGTGGTGTCGTTGCCGAAGCCGGTATCGACCATGGCCCAGCCGTCACCATCGGCGAGCAGATAGATGTTCACATGGTTGAGGCGGAACGGCAGTTTAAGCCGCAGCCACAACACGCCGGGCGCGATCTCGACAGCCTCGTGCGGGCCGGGGTGGCTCTCCAGCGGAAAGCGCAAATCGTCGTGGGGTTTGTCGACGGCGTCGTTTTTCTTATGCATTTTTTGCAGGCTCCCTCTCTCGACTTAGCGGGACAGAGCCGGCAGCGCCAGTCGAAAAACCGCCGGAGCCGTCTGCGGACATCACAGCTCTGCCGCGGGGATGGCGCGCTGCCATGCGCAAATTGCAAGGCAAGCGCAAACAACAGCCGGTGGCGCGCACGCCGCCAGCTGTCTCCGCGACACCAGGATCAGGCGGCGCGGATATTGACCAGAAATGCGTCGATCTCGCCGCGCAGCAGGTCGGCCTCGCCGCGCAGCGCGCCGGATGCCGCGAGCACCTCGGACGCCGCCGAACCGGCCTGTGTCGAGGCGGCGCTGACGCCGACGATGTTGCCGGAGACCTCGCTGGTGCCGCCCGCGGCCTGCTGGATGTTGCGGGCGATTTCGCGGGTCGCCGCGCCCTGTTCTTCCACCGCCGCGGTGATCGCGGTGGTCACCTCGTTGATCGACGTGATGGTCTGGCTGATGTTGCGGATCGCCCCCACCGCCGAGTTGGTGACGCCCTGCATTGCGACGATCTGCGAGCGGATCTCCTCGGTCGCCTTCGCGGTTTGGCTGGCGAGGCTCTTGACCTCGGAGGCGACCACGGCGAAGCCGCGGCCGGCGTCGCCGGCGCGCGCCGCCTCGATGGTCGCGTTCAGCGCCAGCAGGTTGGTCTGCGAGGCGATGCTCTGGATCAGGTCGATCACCGCGCTGATGCGCTCGGCATTGTCGGCCAGACCTTGCATCGTGGTGTCGGTGGTGCCGGCTTCCTGCACGGCCTTGTTGGCGATCTCCGCCGACGTCGTGACCTGCCGGCTGATCTCGTTGATCGACGACGCCAGCTGATCTGTGCCGGAGGCGACGGTCTGGACGTTGACAGAAGTCTCCTCGGCGGCGGAAGCGACCGCGGTGACCAGCGAGCTCGATCGCTCGGCGGTCTCCGCCATGCTTTGCGCGGTCTCCTGCATCGAATTGGTCGAGGCCTGCAGCTTTTCCATCGCGGCCCGCACCTTGGCCTCGAAATCGGCGATTCGGCCCTCGATCCGCGCCGTCCGTTCGGCCTTGGCGGTGCGGTCCTTGTCCTGCTCCTCGCTGAGCGATCGCGCCTTGATCATGCTGTCGCGGAACACTTCGAGCGTTTCCGCCATCACCGCGATCTCGTCGCGGCGGTTGCCGCGATCGATTTCGGTGTCGAGATTGCCGGCCGAAAGCGATTGCATCGAGCGCTGCAGTCCGCCGAGCCGTCGCAGGATGCTGCGGCCGACGTAAAGCCAGACAAACAGCGCCGAACCGACCAAAGTGAGCGCGCCGAGGCCGATCATCACCTCGGTCGACAGCGCGATCTGCTGCTGCGCCCGCGCCGCGGCCGCCGAGGTTTCGCTGCGAACGCTGTCGACGAGCTGCTTGACGCTGATGCCGAGGCCGACATTGAGCTTGCGGGTCTCGTCGAGAATCAGGTCGCTGTAGTCGCTGGCGTCGAGTTCCTTTTGACGCATCCTGAAGATGCTGGTCTTGCCGTCGCCCAGCGCCAGCAGTTTCTGCGCCGCCGCCTTGATCGCGGCGGTGGTCTCGTTATCGGACATGCCCTCGAGATTGGAATTGACCTGCTGACGGGCCTCCTTGAACGAGGTCTCGACCGGCTCGAGCGCGTCGGAATTGCGGGCCGACAGCGCCGCCATCAGGTTGGACGCCGCCAGATTGCTGAGCGCGATCACGTTGCCGAGCTGGTCGATTCGCCGCCCGGCCTCGATCGCGTCGTCCTGCGAGAGGTTCGCCGAGGCCAGCACCGCATTCATCTGGATCTGCGCATTCAGCATCGCCGGATTGGCGATGGCGATGAAGTCGTCATGCAAACTGCGCAGCGCGTCGTAGATCTTCTCGTGCTGGCCCGCCAGATCGAGCCGTTCCTGCGCGGCGGCGCCGAGGCTGCGGATGGTATCGTCGATATTGCGGAGGGTCTCGGACATTGCCGCGATCACCGCTTTGTCGGCGCCGTAGCTGGTAATGTCGGCGAGCCTCTGGGTGGCGAGCGCCTGCGCCTGCTTCATCTGCGCTGCGCGCTCCTTCAGCAAATCCGGCGTGGCCGAGGCCAGCAGCATCGGCGCGAGGCTGGCCAGCCGCTGGCTTTCGGCCGCGAGTTCCAGGCTGGCGGCGAGCTTGGGGATGTCCCGCCCGCTCAGCGCCGACATCGATGTGCCGAGTTCCCGCAGGCTGACGCCCGCTCCCGCGCTGATCAGAATCGCCATGCCGGCGATCACCGCAAAGGCAGCGAACAGGCTGCCACGAATGCCGAATTGAGGCTTGCGCGTGCCCGTGCGCGCGACCTTCTTCTGCCGTCCAAACATTCCCGCCCCCAATTATTTCACTGTGCCTCGTTTTGGTTGCAACGATGGCTTGGTGCACTATCGGGGCAGGTAGTAAATTTTGTACAATCTGGGGTGTGCGGTTTTGTACGATTTTGCGGGGCGTCGGCCGCGACAGACAGATTTGCTGGCCAGGATCGGCCCAAGACCATGATCGCTCAAACAAAAAGGGCCGGCATAATGCCGGCCCTTTCCGCCCCCGAAGGGAATTTGTCAGTACTTATCAGTACTTCGCGACGACCGGGCCACCCCAGTTGAAGCGGTAGTTCAGGCCGGCCTTGACGACGTGCTGGTCGTTCTTGGCGGTGAAGCCAGCGCCCAGATCGACGTTGCCGAAGTCGTAGTACTGGTATTCGATCTTGCCCGACCAGTTCTGAGCGAACAGGTACTCGAGGCCGGCGCCGACGGTGTAACCGTCCTGGCTGCTGGTGGACGAGACGCCAACGGCAGCGCCGCCGGGGGCAGTGAAGGTCAGGCTCGACTTGTAGTCGGCGTAGGCCCAACCGCCCTTGACGTAGAGCAGCGCCGGACCCCAGGTGTAGCCGAGGCGGCCGGTGACCGAAGCCAGACCACGCTGGTTATCCGAGAAGGTGTAGGTGCCGGGCTGGCCGACCACGGTGAAGGCGACCGCGTCGTTGGAGCCGCTCAGCCAGGAGTACTGACCTTCAACACCGAGCACCCAGCTCGGAGCGAACTGCCAGTCGTAACCAGCCTGCACACCACCGAGGAACTTGCCATCGCTGTTGGCGGTGACGCCGGTGCCGATGCTGTTGTCGCCGGCGAAGGCGCCGCCGATGTGACCACCGATGTAGAAGCCGGTCCAGTTATAGATCGGAACCGGGGGAGCGTAGACCGGGGCCTTGTTGTAGGGGCGGGCCGCGAGGTCGGCGGCGAGGGCCGGAGCCGCGCCGAAGGCAACCAGAGCGACGGTTGCGAGAAGGATCTTTTTCATTTTGTTCTCCAGGAGTCTTCAACAGAGGTGCGAGTCTTCAACAGAGGTGCCGTTCGTCGTCACCATCTGGATCAAGGTTTAGCCCGACCTCGCGCAAAAAGCTGTCACCTGGAGGCAACACTGACGCTGGAACTAACCTTATGAGTTTCAACAATTTTCAGTGCTTAATGGAACCTAAAAGAAACCTTAAATTTGCCTTAAACGGGTTCCGCGCTGCCCTCCGGTTGAGCATCGCCGGATTCTGCCTGAAGGCGCGGCTGTTTATCGGCGTTTCGAGGGTCAATCTCTATTAAGAGGGTCAATCTCTATTAATTTACCGTCGATAGTTGATCGACGCGTTCCAGCAATAATGTTATATTGTAACAAGCATCTCCTTCAGCCTCCATTCGGGCGGTTCGCAGTGGACGGTCATCCCCCACATTCCCATCCCTTCGTCTCGCCGAAGCCGGTTCACATGCATGTTCATGGCGTTGATTCGCCGCACCCGGTGCAGCCGACCCCCTGGTCGATTCTCCGCATGACCCTGACGTCGCGCCTGCTGGCCGCTGCGGCCGTCAGCGCCGCGCTGTGGGCGGTGGTGTTGCTGGCGATGAGGTGACAATGGCCGCGCAACTGCAATTCAATGATTTGACGTTGGGTTATGACCGGCATCCGGCAGTCCATCACCTCAGCGGCGAGATTGCCGCCGGCGCGTTGCTGGCGGTGGTCGGCCCGAACGGCGCCGGCAAGTCCACTCTATTCCGCGGCATCGTCGGGATCCTCAAGCCGCTCGCTGGCTCGATCGGTCGCGGCGGTGTCGATATCCGCGATATCGCCTATCTGCCGCAGTCCGCCGATATCGACCGCAGCTTTCCGATCTCGGTGTTCGACTTCGTGGGCACCGGGCTGTGGCGGACCAGCGGATCGTTCGGCGGGGTCGGCAAAGCGGCGCGGCCGAAAATCGCGAATGCGCTCGCTGCCGTCGGCCTCTCCGGATTTGAGAACCGCAATATCGGCACGCTGTCCGGCGGCCAGACCCAGCGAATGCTGTTTGCCCGTGTGCTGCTGCAGGATGCGCGCGTCATCGTGCTGGACGAGCCGTTCAACGCCGTCGACGCCCGCACCACCGCCGATCTCGTGACGCTGATCGGGCGATGGCATGATGAGGGCCGCACCGTGATCGCAGCGCTGCACGATATGGAGCTGGTTCGCAGCAGTTTCCCGGAGACGCTTCTGCTGGCGCGCACCGCCGTGGCCTGGGGCCGGACCGACGAGGTGCTGACCACCGCCAATCAGGCCGAGGCGCGGCGGATGTGCGAGGCCTTCGACGACGGCGCCGCGGCCTGCACCGCCGCCGCCTCACCGGCGCGGGCGGCCTAAGCCATGCTGCTGTATCAGGCGCTGATCGCGCCCTTCTCCGACTTCGAATTCATGCGCCGTGCGCTTGCCGGCATTGTCGCCTTGTCGCTCGGCGGCGCGCCGATCGGCGTGTTCCTGATGCTGCGACGGATGAGCCTGGTCGGCGACGCGATGGCGCATGCGATCCTGCCGGGCGCCGCGATCGGCTTCCTGTTGTCCGGGCTCAATCTGTTCGCGATGACCTTCGGCGGACTGATCGCCGGCTTCGCGGTGGCGATCCTGGCCGGCGTGGTGTCGCGCGTCACCGAACTCAAGGAGGACGCCTCGCTGGCGGCGTTCTATCTGGTGTCGCTGGCGCTGGGCGTGACCATCGTGTCGATGAAGGGCACCAATATCGACCTGCTGCACGTGCTGTTCGGCAACATCCTGGCGATGGACGACCAGACGCTGCTGGTGATCGCCTTCAACGCGACGCTCACTCTATTTGTCTTGGCGGTGATCTACCGGCCGCTGGTGATCGAATGCGTCGATCCGCTGTTTTTGCGGACCGTCAGCCGCGCCGGTGCGCCGGCGCATCTGGCGTTCATGGCGCTGGTGGTGATCAATCTGGTCAATGGCTTCCACGCGCTCGGAACGCTGCTTGCGGTCGGGCTGATGATTCTGCCGGCCGGCATCGCCAAATTCTGGGCCCGCGACATCACCGGCATGATGCTGGTCGCGGTCGGCAGCGCGATGCTGTCCGGCTATTTCGGGCTGGTGCTGTCCTTCTTCACCCGCGTGCCGTCCGGGCCCGCGATCATCCTGATCGCGGCGCTGATCTACATCGTCTCCCTGCTCTTCGGCCGAGCTGGCGGCGTGGTGCGTAAAGTGTTCACCGGCCGCCATCTCGAGGCCTGAGGCATGTTCCGAATTGCGATCGTCATCATCTCGCTGCTGGTCGGGGCGGGAGCCGTACGCGCCGACGATCGCATCGGCGTCGTCGCCAGCTTCTCGATCCTCGGCGATTTCGTCCGCAACGTCGGCGGCGACAGGGTCGCCGTCACCACGCTGGTCGGGCCGACAGGCGACGTCCATGTCTACACGCCGTCGCCGCGCGACGCGAAGCGGGTCGCCGACGCCAGGCTCGTCGTGGTCAACGGGTTGGGGCTCGAAGGCTGGCTGCCCCGGCTGGTGCAGTCGTCAGGCGGCAAGGCCACGATCGTCACCGCCACCAAGGGCGTCAAGACCCGCAAGCTCGGCTCCGAAGCCGATCCGCATGGCTGGCAATCGGTGACGAACGCCAAAGTATATGTGTCGAACATCCGCGACGCGCTGGTTGCGGCCGATCCGGCCGGCGCAGCGGCGTATCGGGCCAATGCCGACGCCTATCTGGACAAGCTCGACGCGCTCGATCGCGAGGTGCGCGACGCCGCGGCGAAGATCCCGGCCGCGGCCCGCAAGGTCATCTCGAGCCACGACGCGTTCGGCTATTTCGCCGATTCCTACGACATCGCCTTCATCGCGCCGCAGGGCGTCTCGACCGAGTCCGAGGTCAGCGCCCGCGACGTCGCCCGCATCATCACCCAGATCCGCGCCTCGAAGATCCCCGCGGTGTTCCTCGAGAACATCAGCGACCCGCGGCTGATCCAGCGGATCGCCGCCGAGACCGGCGCCAGGATCGGCGGCACGCTGTATTCCGACAGCCTGACGGCCGAAAACGGCGACGCCCCCACTTACATTGATATGGTCAGGCACAATATAAGGACGCTGACGAGCGCGCTCGCGAATTAGGGCGGGATGCCTATCTTCGAATCTTCATCCCGCTCTAGGTTCTTGTTTGAGCATGATCTTTTCCGAAAACCGGCGTCCACTTTTCGGGGTCATGCTTTAACGCGGCGTTCGTCCCGCCCGATCCCGCAGAATCCGCCGTTGGGCGGATGTTGACGCGGATGGCGGTCCCCCGTTTCTGTCTCGTCATGAGAGACGCGCAGCCGAACGCGCCTCAGTCCGTGACTTTGTGCTGGAGTGCCTGCCGATGACGTCTTCCGCTGTCTCGAAAATTCCCGTCACCGTCCTCACCGGCTATCTCGGCGCCGGCAAGACGACGCTGCTGAACCGCATCCTGTCGGAAAACCACGGCAAGAAGTACGCGGTGATCGTCAACGAGTTCGGCGAGATCGGCATCGACAACGATTTGATCATCGGCGCCGACGAGGAAGTGTTCGAGATGAACAACGGCTGCGTCTGCTGCACCGTGCGCGGCGACCTGGTCCGGATTCTCGGCGGCCTGATGAAGCGCAAGGGCAAGTTCGACGCGATCATCGTCGAGACCACCGGCCTCGCCGATCCGGCGCCGGTGGCGCAGACCTTCTTCGTCGACGAGGACGTGATGGCGTTTTCGCGGCTCGACGCGGTGGTGACGGTGGCCGACGCGAAATGGCTGAGCGACCGCCTCAAGGATGCGCCGGAGGCCAAGAACCAGATCGCCTTCGCGGACGTCATCGTGCTCAATAAGACCGATCTCGTCACCAAGCCCGAACTCGCCGAAGTCGAGGCGCGGATCCGCGCCATCAACCCTTACGCGCGGCTGCATCACACCGAGCGCTGCCAAGTCGCGCTGGCCGATGTGCTGGATCGCGGCGCTTTCGATCTCGATCGTATTCTGGAGATCGAGCCCGCATTCCTCGAAACCGGCGACGATCATGATCATCACCATGATCACGATCATGGCCACGACCACGGCCATCATCACCACCACGACCATGGCGATGGCCACGGCCTGAAGCACTATCACGACGAGGACATGCAATCGCTGTCGCTGAAGAGCGACAAGCCGATCGATCCCGCCAAATTCATGCCGTGGCTGCAGCAACTGGTGCAGACCGAAGGCCAGAAGATCCTGCGCTCCAAGGGGATTCTCTCCTTCGCCGGCGACACCGACCGCTACGTGTTCCAGGGCGTGCATATGATGCTCGAGGGCGATCACCAGCGTGCCTGGAAGGACGACGAGCCGCGCCAGAGCCGCGTCGTCTTCATCGGCCGCGAATTGCCGGAGCAGGCGATCCGCGACGGCTTCGAGAAGTGCATCGTTCAATGACCGGGTTCGAGACTTCGGGCGAGGCGGCTTCGATCGCCTCGGTGAGCGATCGCGTGATCGAGGTTGCAACCGGCGCACCGGTCGGCGCAGTGCATTTTATCGGCGACACTGCGGTCTTCATCGGCGCTGAGGAAAACGCGACCTTCGCCTCGCCCGGCGGCGAGACTTCGACTGTGACGCTGCATGGCGGCGCGATCCTCAGCTCCGTCGCCGACAGCAAGCGCATCGTTACTGGCGGCGACGACGGCAAGGTGATGCTGGTCGACGCCGGCGGCAAGGCCGAGCTGTTCGTCACCGACGCGAAGCGGCGCTGGATCGACAACGTCGCGCTGCATCCGGACGGCGCGGTGGCGTGGTCGGCCGCAAAGGTCGCCTATGTTCGCGCGCCGAAGGCCGAGGAAAAATTCTTCGAGGTGCCGTCGACGGTCGGCGGCCTCGCTTTCGCGCCGAAGGGAATGCGGCTCGCGATCGCGCACTACAACGGCGTGACGCTGTGGTTTCCAAACATGGCCGCCAACGCCGAAATGCTGGAATGGGCCGGCTCGCATCTCGGCGTGATGTTCAGCCCGGACAACCGCTTTCTCGTCACCGCGATGCACGAGCCCTCGCTGCACGGCTGGCGGCTCGCGGATTCCCGGCATATGCGGATGACCGGTTATCCCGGCCGCGTGCGCTCGATGGTGTGGACCGCAGGCGGCAAGGGCCTTGCGACGTCGGGCGCCGATTCGGTGATCGTCTGGCCGTTCGCCAGCAAGGACGGGCCGATGGGCAAGGAGCCGGCGATGCTGGCGCCGCTGCAGGCCCGGGTCAGTATGCTGGCGTGCCACCCGAAGCAGGAGATCCTCGCGGTCGGCTACAGCGACGGCACGGTGCTGATGGTGCGGCTGACCGACGGGGCGGAGATTCTGGTCCGGCGCAACGGCACTCCGCCGGTCGCCGCGCTGGCCTGGAATGCCAAGGGCACGCTGCTGGCGTTCGCCGACGAGGAGGGTGCGGCGGGGATTCTTCCGCTGTAAGAGGAAGGCCCGCGGAGACCTTCGGCCCATGCGCTTCCTCACCACTTTCCAGACCGCCGATTTCCTAGACACGCTGCTCGGCCTCGCGGTCGCCTTCGTGCTCGGGATGCTGATCGGCGCCGAGCGGCAATATCGCCTGCGCAATGCCGGGCTGCGCACCAACGTGCTGGTCGCGGTCGGCGCGGCCGCCTTCGTCGATCTGGCGATGCATCTGGCCGGCGCTGACGGCGCGGTCCGGGTGATCGCCTATGTGGTGTCCGGCATCGGCTTCCTCGGTGCTGGCGTGATCATGAAAGACGGGATGAACGTGCGCGGGCTGAACACCGCGGCGACGTTGTGGAGCTCTGCCGCGGTCGGCTGCTGCGCAGGCGCTGACCTCGCCGCGCAGGCGGTGGCGCTGACCGTGTTCGTGATCGCCGGCAACACCCTGCTGCGGCCGCTGGTCAATGCCATCAACCGCATCCCGTTCGACGAGCGTTCGTCGGAAGCGACTTACTCGGTGCGGCTCACCGCCGGCAGCGCTTCGGCCGACCAGCTTCGCGATCAGCTCGAAGAACGCCTGGAAGCGGCCAACTACCCGGTCGCCGATATCGAGGTGGAAACCGCCGACCATGCCGACGACAAGGTCGAAATCGTCGCCACGCTGGTCTCGACCTCGATCGAGCCGAAGGAACTCGACGTCGTTGTCGCCGACATGGGGCGCCGGCCGGGCGTCGAGTACGCGACCTGGGAAACCAGCACTAAAGATTGATTCACTTTGTCGACAACTGCGATGGGTTGAGCCCTCGTCCGGGACATGGAACCTGGAACGATGCCCTCCGGTGTCTGTTGTCCATCCAGCAAGGGGTGACAACAATGACGCCGATCGAGAAGCAAAGCGGTTTGAAGCGAGATCTGCTGCTGGCGGGCATCCTGATCATGGCCGGCGTCGCGATGTCGGGCCTGTCGTTGACGCAGGTCGATAACAGCGGGCGCCTGCATCTCGCGCAGGCGACACAGCCGCTGCAATCGACGCCTGGCGCGGACGGCAAGTCCTCCGCTCCGATGGACACCACGACCACCGGCGCGCGGCCGCATGACATTGCGCCACAGCCGGCGCGGCCCGATTCCGACGCGCTCGACGCCGGCGCAAAACCAGCGCTGCCCCCCGCTCCGGCGGAAAAGAAGGGCGAGCCGATCCAGCCGAAAGGCTGAGTTCAAGAAACGTGACGACGAAACTCGATCCGGGCCGCGCGTCGCGCGAGCCCGGGTTTTTTTTGACCTGATTTCGTTAGAGCTGGTTCTGATGGAATCAGAACCAGCTCTAACTTTTTGTTCTGACGCGTTTTATTCACGCGAACCGGTTTCCACTTCGCTCGAAAACGCTCTGGACTTGCCTCAGCGCACCAGGACGTTGCGGAACTGCCACGGGTCCGAGGTGTCGATGTCCTCGGGGAAAAGGCCAGGGCGATCGCTGAGCGGAGTCCAGTCGGTATAGTAGCCCTTGACCGGGCCGAGATACGGCCTCTGCACCTCGAGGCAGCGCTTGTAGTCCATCTCGTCGGCCTCGACGATGCCGGCTTCGGGATTCTCCAGCGCCCAGACCATGCCGGCGATCACCGCCGACGACACCTGCAGGCCTGTGGCGTTCTGATACGGGGCGATCCGGCGGGTTTCCTCGATCGAGAGTTGCGAGCCGAACCAATAGGCGTTCTTGGCGTGGCCGTAGACCAGCACGCCGAGTTCGTCGATGCCGTCGACGATCTCGTTCTCGTCGAGGATGTGCCAGGACGACTGCATCTTGCCGGTGGCGCCGAACATCTCGTGCATCGACAGCACGGCGTCGTTAGCCGGGTGGTAGGCGTAGTGACAGGTCGGCCGGTAGATCACGTTCTGGCCGTCGCGCACCGTGAAGTAATCGGCGATCGAGATCGATTCGTTGTGAGTGACGAGGAAGCCGTATTGCGCGCCCGGCGTCGGGCACCACGAACGGACCCGGGTGTTGGCGCCGGCCTGCAACAGATAGATCGCCGCGCCGCAGCCGTCGGTGTGCTTGCGTCCGTTGTCCGGCATCCAGGTCTCGTGGGTGCCCCAGCCGAGTTCGGACGGCTGCAGCCCCTCGGAGACGAAGCCTTCCACCGACCAGGTGTTGACGAACACGTCCATCGGCTTCGGATTCTTCGCGCGCTGGGTGTCGCGCTCGGCGATGTGGATGCCCTTGACGCCGAGCTTGTGCGCGAGCTGCGCCCAGCCGTCGCGGCTCTTCGGCTCGTTGTATTCAGTGCCGGTGTCGCGCGCGATATCAACCAGTGCCTGCTTGACGAACCACGACACCATGCCCGGATTGGCGCCGCAGGTGGAGACCGCGGTGGTGCCGCCCGGGCTCTTGGCCTTGGCCGCCAGCAGCGTCTCGCGCAGTGCGTAGTTGGAGCGCTTCTCCGGGCCGGCGCTCTTGTCGAAATAGAAGCCGAGCCAGGGCTCGACGACGGTGTCGATGTACAGCGCGCCGATCTCACGGCACATCGTCATCAGGTCGACCGAGCCGGTGTCGACCGACAGGTTGACGCAGAACCCCTGGCCGCCGCCTTCGGTGAGCAGCGGGATCAGCAACTCGTGGTAGTTGTCGCGGGTGACCGCCTGCTTGATGAAGCGGACGCCGTGCTTCCTGGCCAGTTCGTCGTCGGCATGCGGATCGATGATGACGAAACGCTTCTTGTCGTACGCGAAGTGACGCTCGATCAAGGGCAGCGCGCCCTTGCCGATCGAGCCGAAGCCGATCATCACGATGGGGCCATCGATGCGTGCGTGGACGGGATGTGCGGTCAAGATTGAAACTCCGGGGGTGACGGGGTTTGGCTGCCGCGAAGGACTACGGCAACTTCAGGCCCACGGCAACGATGCTTTGCCGTGGGGTTTTCATAATAACTACCAGAAGCGGGCTCAGTTGAGCGCGTCGCGCGGCGGATAGGCTCGTATCACCGTCAACGACCGCCAGCGTCCGCCAGGCGTCTGGAATTCGATCGTCTGGCCCGCCGACAGGCCGATCAGCGCCGCCCCGATCGGTGTGATGATCGAGATCTTGTTCGCCTCGACATCGGCCGCTTCCGGATACACAAGTGTCACACAACGCTCCTGACCGCTGATGTCGTCGCGGAAGGTAACTTCGGAGCCCATCATGATGAGGCCGGGCAGGAGCTGGGAATCCGGCAGGATCTCCGCACGCTCGATTTCCCGCGCCAGAAAGTCGGCGGTTTGTGGATACTTATCCGACGCAGCCTCGGCGATGTTGCGCAGTCGTTCGACGTCGCACATCCGCAAGGTAATCGGAGGCAATTCGGATTGCAGGTAGCTGATCATATCATTCACCATCATGCTGCTGTCGGACCAGTGCCGTTCGGATGATCGCCGCTGGAGGGCGGGCGGGCTCTCGCGGAGCGCCGTTGCATCAATGAAATGACCCCTTCGGGGGGCTCGAGACTTTCAACCGTCGCGACGTGCTGCACGCCATCGACACCTTGATAGTGCATCCGGGCGCCGGGACGCAGGCCGACCAGCGCGGCGCCGACCGGCGACAGCACGGACAGATGCAGGGCGTTGCGGCGGTAGTGCCCAGGAAGGACCAGGATGCGGCTTTCGAGCGGCTGATCGTCGTCGGCGCGAAAGGTCACCCAATCGTCGAGACGGACCGTGAGCGGCGGCGCCGGCGAGTCGATCACCACCGCCCGCTCCAGTTCTGAAAACAGGAAACGGCCGACCGGATCGCGGCTGGCGAGCGCCTGCACGGCGATCTGCCTCAGGCGGCCGAAGTCTCTTGATGCGATACTGACCGGTGGATTCATTACTGAGACCCTCACGCGTCGCCATGCTGGGCGCGCACGTCTGTGCGATGCGATCGTGGTTTTTTGGATTTTGCGAGGATGAAGAACGGCAATCTACCCGGGACGGCGCAACGCGCGTCCGCCCGGGTCACCTTCCAGTCAGGAGGCGACCTGCGCGCAGCAGCAAGTAGATATGGCCAGTGTTCAACATGATGGTCTTATCGTACGGCAGACGGCAACAAAGTCAACGGACCGCCTGCGACATGATGGCTCGCTAGAGCATGATCCCGAAAACTGGACACCGGTATTCGGAAGAGATCGTGCCTAAACAAGAAGCTAAAGCGGGATGACGATTCGAAGATAAGTCATCCTGCTCTAGCGGAGCGATAACGCGAAGTAAGCGGTGAAAGTTCAAGCGCTGCGGCGCTTGGCGGTCACTTCGATTTCGACCTTCATCTCAGGCTTGTAAAGTCCGGCGACCACCAGCAGCGTCGCGGCCGGGCGGATTTCGCCGAGATTCTCGCCACATATGGCGAAGACCTTGTCGGCGTCCGCGGCGTCGGTGATGTAATAGGTAGCGCGTACGATGTCGGCCATGTCGAAGCCGGCCTCCGTAAGTGCCGCGCCGATCGTCTTGAAGCAATTTCGTGTCTGCGCCGTGACATCCTTAGGCAGGGTCATCGTCGCGTAGTCGAACCCGGTGGTGCCGGAGACGAAGACGAACTCGCCGTCCACCACGGCGCGGCTGTAGCCGGCGGTCTTCTCGAACGGCGATCCGGTGGAAATCAGGCGGCGCGGCATCGGTTTGTTTCCTGGGACGATGAGAGCAATTCGGGCAGCCAATGCCGCGTCTGTCCCGGCAAATCAAGCCGGAGAAAGGGCGCGGCGGGTCTTGCCGGGTATCAGGCTGGTTCGGTTTCGGCTGGGCGGGCTCGCCGCCGGCGCAAAGCGTCGACGGCGATCTTGACCACGAAGACGAGCAACACGAGGCGGGTCACCCGCGGACTCTTGTCCGGAGCGCGCGGCGCGAAGACGCGATGGGTCGGGCGTGGAAATCGCATCGGACCGTCCTCAGGCGGCGCGGCGAAGGCGCGACCGCGCAGCCCGCGCCGGCTTCACGGCGGCGCCGGTCGCGACGATCAGGCCGGCCGCGCCATCGAGCGCGCCATGCCTCAGTTCGAGGCCGAGCAGGCGGTCGCGCTCGAACGGACCCGGCAGCGCGACAGCAGCCACCTTCTCAGCCGAGAAGCCGAACCGCGAGTAATACGGCGCGTCGCCGAGCAGGATCACCGCGCCGTGGCCGCGCGCCGCCGCTTCCGCCAGCGCCGCGCGCATCAGCGCGCCGCCGACGCCGAACTCACGGCACGACGAATCGACGGCGAGGGGGCCGAGCACGAGTGCGGCCCGGCCCCCTGCGTCGACATGCCAAAGACGGACGGTGCCGACCAGCCGGCCTTGACGGACCGCGGAGAAGGCGAGGCCTTCCGCGGGCGCGCGTCCATCACGCAAACGCTGGCAGGTGCGCGCATGACGGCCTTGGCCGAAGCACGCATCCAGCAGGCGCTCACGCGCGACAATGTCGGAGCTCTTTTCCGCACGGATTGCGAACGGAACGGCTGCGACGTTCAAGGCAGTCAGGGTGGCTCGGGCGTTCGTCATGGCACGTCGATCCCCACGCCCGCCAGCGCGTTGCACCGGCGGTGTGTTGTCAGCAATCGTCATGTGACAGGGAGAGGCCGGCAAGCCGGCCTCGACTTTCTTGCTCCGCACCCCGCACGCGGCGGAGGTGCGCGGGCGCGGTCTTTAGATGTGGTAGGTCCGCAGCGGCGGGAAGCCGTTGAAGGCCACAGCCGAGTAAGTCGACGTATACGCCCCGGTGCCTTCGATCAGCAGCTTGTCGCCGATCTCGAGCGTCACCGGCAGCGGGTACGGCATCTTCTCGTACAGCACGTCGGCCGAATCGCAGGTCGGGCCGGCGAGCACGCAGGGCGTCATCTCGGCGCCGTCATGGCGCGAGCGGATCGCGTAGCGGATCGACTCGTCCATCGTCTCGGCGAGACCGCCGAACTTGCCGATGTCGAGATAGACCCAGCGCGTCTCGTCCTTGTCGCTCTTGTTCGAAATCAGAACGACTTCGGTCTCGATCACGCCGGCATTGCCGACCATGCCGCGACCCGGCTCGATGATGGTCTCCGGGATCTGGTTGCCGAAGTGCTTGCGCAGCGCCCGGAAGATCGAGCGGCCGTACTGCACCACCGGCGGCACTTCCTTCAGATATTTGGTCGGGAAGCCGCCACCCATATTGACCATCGACAGGCTGATGCCGCGCTCGGCGCAGTCGCGGAACACGGTCGCGGCCATCGCCAACGCACGGTCCCACGCCTTCACCTTGCGCTGCTGCGAGCCGACATGGAACGAGATGCCATAGGCTTCCAGGCCGAGGCGCTTCGCCGCGTCGAGCACATCGACCGCCATCTCCGGATCGCAGCCGAACTTGCGCGACAGCGGCCATTCGGCGCCGGCGCAATCGTACAGGATGCGGCAGAACACCTTCGAACCCGGCGCCGAGCGCGCGATCTTCTCCACCTCGGCGGTGCAGTCGACCGAGAACAGGCGAATGCCGAGCTCATAGGAGCGCGCGATGTCGCGTTCCTTCTTGATGGTGTTGCCATAGGAGATGCGGTCCGGGGTCGCACCGGCAGCCAGCGCCATCTGGATCTCCTGCACCGAGGCGCAGTCGAAGCACGAGCCGAGCGACGCCAGCAGCGACAGCACTTCCGGCGCCGGGTTGGCCTTGACAGCATAGAACACGCGGCTGTCCGGCAGCGCCCGGGCGAAGCTGGTGAAATTGTCGCGCACGACTTCGAGATCGACGACGAGGCAGGGCTCGACATCCAGACCATTGTTACGGCGGTCGCGCAGAAAATCCCGAATACGTTCGGTCATGGCACTCTCCCAAGCGTCCAGCGACGGACGCTCTATCAACGTGACGTCGGCCCGAAGACTGCGGCGCCGTCACGCGATGGAGGCGTGACGAGCGATCAGCTCGGGTAGACAGTGCTGCCGTCGATTGGTTGGGAAAGCTCCCGCCCGCTCGCCTGGCAATGAAGGACAAGCCTCTTCGGTATTCGCGCTGGCTGATGGAAAGCCAGCAGAGACCAAAAAAGCCCGCTCCGTCGTTGCTTTAAGTCGCGTCCCCCGTTGAGAGCGGGGTGCGCCGGTTCGCCTCCGGCTGCCGATCACGGTTGCAAGAGAAGAAGTTACCTTCAACGGCATCTCTTGAGAGAGATGCTGGCCCCTGGCGCTCGCTTGGAAGGCGATGTGCGCTTCGAGACCCTCGGCTTCTTCATCCCTTGGCGGCTGTCCGGCCTCTTGTCCGGATACCTACCGACCGACACACGACCACAGGCACGTGCGAAATTGGGCAAGACCGGAGATAGGTGTTTCAGTGCCGGTCCGCAAGATTTTTTTTGGCTTAATGCGCAATTTTTCCGACACTGCCGGCGAACGTTGCTAATCAGCCACGTACGCACGCGCGAACATGAACGTCCGTTCAAGGTCACTAACAAGCGCTGAAGATTTGGCAGACGAGCGTCGCGCGCTACGCGTTCAGAAAACCCGCGTCGCACAGGCGCAAAGCGCGCGTCGGCTGTTTTGTGACAACGAATCGAGGCCGCGGTGAGTTGATCGGGCGCGTTCGACCGAGACCGCGCTCAGGCGCGCCTGAAGAACGGCTCGACGCGCTGCGCGTTGCGGACGAAGGCCACCATCACCACGACGCCGATGACGAACAGCACCGCCTGCAGGATGTGCGAGGAGGTCTCGTCGAGCCCGAACAGGATCGCGAGCGCCCAGCCGCCGGCGAAGGCCGCGCCGAACACCTCGGCGCCGATCAGAATCGCGGCGCTGATCACGGTGACGACGCTCGACCAGGCAATCTGGCGGGTCGCGTTCGGGTTCGAAAGCTTGCTCATCGGTCGGGGTCCTGTTGGGCGGCGCAATCTCTCTGAAAAAGCTCGCCGCGGCAAGCGAAAGCCCATGGTCCCGTAAAGTGTCAGCACTGGGGCGCATGACGGCGGAGAATAATCCGCCAGTCGTGCGGCGCGAGGCGCAAAAAAGCCCCAACGGGTGCTATATGTTCGCAATTCGCGAATAACGCAGGATCGATTGATGTCTGAAAGCTCCGGACCGAATGCCGCAGCCCCGAGCACCGGCAATCCGCTGTTGCAGGCCTGGACCACCCCGTTCGAAACCCCGCCATTCGCCGAGATCGCGCCGGAGCATTTCCTGCCGGCGTTCGAGCAGGCGTTCGCCGACCATGCCGCCGAGATCGCCGCGATCACCCACGATCCGACCGAACCGGACTTCGACAACACCATCACCGCGCTGGAGCGCTCCGGCAAGCTGCTCAACAGGGTGGCGGCGGTGTTCTACGACCTGGTCTCGGCGCACTCCAATCCGGCGCTTCTGGAGATCGACAAGGACGTGTCGCTGCGGATGGCGCGGCACTGGAATCCGATCATGATGAACGCCGTGCTGTTCGGCCGCATCGCCGCGCTGCGCGACAAGCGCGCCGAGCTGAAGCTGACCTCCGAGCAACAGCGGCTGCTGGAGCGCACCTATACCCGCTTCCATCGCTCCGGTGCCGGCCTCGACGACGCCGCCAAGGCGCGGATGGCCGAGATCAACGAGCGGCTGGCGCAGCTCGGCACCAATTTCGGCCATCATCTGCTCGGCGACGAGCAGGACTGGTTCATGGAATTGGGCGAAAGCGACACCGACGGCCTGCCCGCGAGCTACGTCGCCGCCGCCCGTGCCGCGGCGGAGGAACGCGGGATGCCCGGCAAGGCGGTGGTGACGCTGTCGCGCTCCTCGGTCGAGCCGTTCCTGAAGAGTTCGAGCCGCCGCGACCTGCGCGAGAAGGTCTATCGCGCTTTCATCGCCCGCGGCGACAATGGCAACGCCAACGACAACAACGCGCTGATCGGCGAGATCCTCAGTCTGCGCGAGGAGACCGCGAAGCTGCTCGGCTACCCGACCTACGCGGCCTACCGGCTCGAGGATTCGATGGCCAAGACGCCGGAAGCGGTGCGCGGCCTGCTGGAGCGGGTGTGGAAACCGGCGCGCGCCCGCGCGATGGCCGACCGCGACGCGCTGCAGGAGCTGGTCGCCGAGGACGGCGGCAATTTCAAGCTGGCGCCGTGGGACTGGCGCTATTACGCCGAAAGGCTGCGGCAGCGCCGCGCCAATTTCGACGATTCCGCGATCAAGCCGTATCTCGCGCTCGACAACATGATCGCCGCCGCGTTCGACACCGCGACGCGGCTGTTCGGCGTCAGCTTCGCCGAGCGCAACGACGTCCCGGTGTGGCACCCCGACGTCCGGGTCTGGGAGGTCAAGGATGCCGACGGCGCGCATCGCGGGCTGTTCTACGGCGATTACTACGCCCGGCCGTCGAAGCGCTCCGGTGCCTGGATGACCTCGTTGCGCGACCAGCAGAAGCTCGACGGCGCGGTGGCGCCGCTGATCATCAATGTCTGCAACTTCGCCAAGGGCGCCGATGGCGAACCGTCGCTGCTGTCGCCCGACGACGCCCGCACGCTGTTCCACGAATTCGGCCACGGCCTGCACGGGATGCTGTCGGACGTGGTCTACCCGTCGCTGTCCGGCACCAGCGTGTTCACCGATTTCGTCGAACTGCCGTCGCAGCTCTATGAACATTGGCAGGAGCAGCCGCAGGTGCTGCGGCAGTTCGCCCGGCACTACCAGACCGGAGAGCCGCTGCCCGACGATCTGTTGAGGCGCTTCATCGCCGCGCGCAAATTCAACCAGGGCTTCGCCACGGTGGAATTCGTGTCCTCGGCGCTGCTCGACCTCGAGTTCCACACCCAGCCGGCCTCCGCGATCGGCGAGGTCCGCGCCTTCGAACGCCGGGAGCTCGAGAAGATCGGGATGCCGGAGGAGATCGCGCTGCGCCACCGGCCGCCGCAGTTCGCCCACATCTTCACCGGCGATCATTACGCCTCGGGTTACTACAGTTATATGTGGTCCGAGGTGATGGACGCCGACGCGTTCGGCGCGTTCGAGGAGGCCGGCGACATCTTCGATCCGCAAGTCGCCAAGAGGCTGCGCGACGACATCTACGCCTCGGGCGGCTCGCGCGATCCGGAGGAGGCCTATATCGCCTTCCGCGGCCGCGCGCCGGAGCCCGATGCGCTGCTGCGCCGGCGTGGCCTGCTCGAAACCCCGGAGGCCGCGTAACGCCATGTTGGGCTCGCTTCGTCTCGCCGTCCTTCGATTCGCGCTGGCGGTCGCGCTGACCCTCTCGGCCGGCGTCGCCGCCGCTCACGCCCATCCGCATGTCTGGATCACCGCGACCAGCGAGCTGGTCTACGGGCCGGACGGCTCGTTCACCGGCGTCCGCCATACCTGGGCGTTCGACGACATGTTCTCGACCTATGCGCTGCAGGGGATCGAGACCAAGCAGAAGGGCGTCTACACTCGCGAAGATCTGGCGCCGCTGGCGCAGACCAATGTCGAATCGCTGAAGGAGTTCGCTTTCTTCACTTTCGCCAAGGCGGAAGGAAAGAAGGCGAAGTTCAACGAACCGGTCGACTACTATCTCGACGTCAAGGACAACGTGCTGACGCTGCACTTCTTCCTGCCGCTGAAGACGCCGATGAACACCAAGGAGTACGCCGTCGAGGTGTTCGACCCGAGCTATTTCATCGACTTCACCTTCGTCGAGAAGGAGCCCGTCAAGCTGGCGGGCGCGCCGGCCGGCTGCGCGATCAAGTTCGACCGTCCCAATGACAATTCGGCCAACGCGCAGCGGATGTCGGAGGATAACTTCATGAACGGCGACAATTCGAACTACGGTGCGATGTTCGCCAACAAGATCGCGGTGAAGTGCCCGTGACGTCGGTTGGCATGTCGTTGCCGCGCAATCGTGTGATCATCGGCATTCTCGCGCTCGCCGCCGTAGCCACCGTCAGCGACGCGGCGTTGCATTCCGTATGGGCGCAGAATCCGTTCGGCGGGCCGCGGCCGCCGGCGGAGCCGCAGTCCGGCGGCCTGTTCGGCTGGCTGATGGCGCAGCAATCGGCGTTTTATCGTCAGATGTCGGCGACGATCCGCGCCGCCAAGGCCGATGGCAGCGCGGTCTGGACCCTGCTCGGCATTTCGTTCGCCTATGGCGTGTTCCATGCCGCCGGCCCCGGCCACGGCAAGGCGGTGATCTCGTCCTATCTGGTCGCCAATGAAGAGACCGCGCGGCGCGGCATCGCGCTGTCGTTCATCTCGGCGATGCTGCAGGCGCTGGTCGCCGTGCTGATCGTCGGCATCTGCGCCTGGCTGCTCAACGCCACGGCGAAGACGATGTGCAGCGCGGAACGGGCGATCGAAATCGTCAGCTACGCCCTGATCGCGCTGTTCGGCGCGCGGCTGGTCTGGAGCAAGGGCGGCGGCTTCTTCCGAGCCTTGCAGGGCGCGACCGGCAAGCCGACGCTGGCGTTCGCGACCGCACCGCCTATCGCTGCCGCCGCCGACCTCCACGGGCGCAACCACGGCCACGGTCAGACCCAAGCGCTGCAGACCCAAGCGATACAGGCTCATGCCGGGCACGATCACCATCATGGCCATGATCACGGGCACGCGCATGATCACCCCCACGATCACCCGCACCATCACCACGACGGCGCGCACCATCATCCAGCCCATGGCGATGCCGATCACGATTGTGGCGACCATTGCGGCCATTCGCACAGTCCGGAACCGGCGGAACTCGCCGGCCCCGGCGGTTGGCGGCGCGGGCTCGGCGCGGTCCTGACGGTCGGCATCCGTCCCTGCTCGGGCGCGATCCTGGTGCTGGTATTCGCGCTGGCGCAGGGGTTGTTCTGGGCGGGAATCGCCGCGACCTTCGCGATGGGGCTTGGCACCGCCATCACCGTGGCGGCGATTGCGACGATTGCGGTGTCCGCCAAGGGGCTGGCGCAACGGCTCACGGCCGGCCACGCGGGCGGCGGCGTGCTGTTCATGCGCGGTCTGGAATTCGGTGCGGCCGGGCTGGTGCTGCTGTTCGGTATCGGGCTTCTACTAGGCTACATTGCCGCTGAGCGCGTGACCTGTCTTTAACCAGCGCATCGCAATATCGTGATGGTTGAGCAAGCGCAGCAAACCCGGTCGGTTGCCATTCGTCGATCGCTGCCTAACTACGGAGTGAAACGACCCGCTGCGGTGCTCGGCCATCATCTGGTCATTGCGCCGTCTTGACAACAATAGGCCAAAGCGCGAAGCCAATCGACATCATGACGGTGATTGTTCCCATCCACGGCCCTGCGCCCGCCCCGGCACCCGTGCCCGAGCGCGTCGGCGTGCTGTTGGTGAATCTCGGCACCCCGGACAGTTGCGACACCAAGGGCGTGCGCGTCTATCTGCGTGAGTTCCTGTCGGACCCGCGGGTGATCGAGAATCAGGGACTATTCTGGAAACTGGCGCTCAACGGCATCATTCTGAACACCCGCCCGGCCCGCAAGGCCAAGGACTATCAGAAGATCTGGAACCACGAAAAGAACGAATCGCCGCTCAAAACCATCACCCGCGCGCAGGCCGAGAAGCTTGCTGCGTCGCTGACCGATCGCAGCCATCTGGTTGTGGATTGGGCGATGCGCTACGGCAATCCCTCGCTGCGGTCGCGGATCGAGGCGTTGGTGGCTCGGGGCTGCTCGCGGCTGCTGGTGGTGCCGCTCTATCCACAATATTCCGCCGCGACGTCGGCCACGGTGTGCGATCAGGCGTTCCGGGTGCTGCGCGAATTGCGCGCCCAGCCGACATTGCGGGTGACGCCGCCTTATTACCGCGACGACGCCTATATCGACGCACTGGCGAACTCGATCAACGCGCATCTGGCGACGCTGTCGTTCGAGCCGGAGATGATCGTCGCTTCGTTCCACGGAATGCCGCAGGCCTATATCGAGAAGGGCGATCCCTACCAGTCGCAATGCGTCGCTACCGTCGATGCGCTGCGCGAGCGGATGGGCCTCGACGAAAAGAAGCTGCTGCTGACCTTCCAGTCGCGGTTCGGCTTCGACCAGTGGCTGCAGCCCTACACCGACAAGACCATCGAGAAGCTCGCCAAGGACGGCGTGCGCAAACTCGCGGTGGTGATGCCCGGCTTCGCCTCGGACTGTCTCGAGACGCTGGAAGAGATCGCGCAGGAAAACGCCGAGATCTTCATGCACAATGGCGGCGAGGAATTTTCCGCGATTCCCTGCCTCAACGACAGTGACGACGGCATCGCGGTGATCCGCCAGCTGGTGATGCGCGAGCTGCAGGGCTGGCTGTAGCAAGACGCCGGCTCTGAGCGACTGGTTCTGAGAGCCAGATGCTGAGAGCCAGGTTCTGAGAGCCAAGTTCTGAGAACCAGGTTCTGAGCGCCAGTCTGCAAGCGCTTTGCGACCCGGCCTCGCTTTCTTTACGCTCGAACCTTACATCACAATCAAGCGACCCATGGACGGTTGCGCCGGCTCGGCGAGCGCATCGGCACGGCTGCTCGGGCGGCGCGATGCGGACACAGCCGCCGTGGGAGACGTTGCATGTACGATCTGTCTGGCTTCGATATCTTCTCCATCGTTCTCGTTCTGCTCGTGATCCTGACGCTGTTCGCCGGCGTCAAGACCGTGCCGCAGGGCTACAACTGGACGATCGAGCGGTTCGGCAAGTTCACCCGCACGCTGGCGCCGGGCCTCAATCTGATCATCCCGTATTTCGATCGCGTCGGCCGCAAGATGAACGTGATGGAGCAGGTGATCGATATTCCGCAGCAGGAAGTCATCACCAAGGACAACGCCACCGTGACGGTCGACGGCGTCGCCTTCTTTCAGGTGTTCGACGCGGCGAAAGCGAGCTACGAGGTTTCCAATCTCGAACAGGCGATCATCGTGCTGACGATGACCAACATCCGCTCGGTGATGGGCGCGATGGACCTCGACCAGGTGCTGTCGCATCGCGACGAGATCAATGAGCGGTTGCTGCGGGTGGTCGACGCCGCGGTGTCGCCGTGGGGGCTCAAGGTCAATCGCATCGAGATCAAGGACATCGTGCCGCCGGCCGATCTGGTCGAGGCGATGGGACGTCAGATGAAGGCCGAGCGCGTCAAGCGCGCCGACATCCTGCAGGCGGAAGGCCAGCGGCAATCCGAGATCCTCCGCGCCGAGGGCGCCAAGCAGGGCCAGATCCTGCAGGCCGAGGGCCGCCGCGAGGCGGCGTTCCGCGACGCCGAAGCGCGTGAGCGATCGGCCGAGGCGGAAGCCCGCGCCACCCAGATGGTCAGCGACGCGATCGCCAAGGGCGACGTCGCCGCGCTGAACTACTTCATCGCCGATAAATACATCAAGGCGTTCGGCCAGATCGCGGACTCTCCGAACCAGAAGATCATCATGCTGCCGATCGAGGCGATGAACGTGCTCGGCTCGCTGGCCGGAATCGGCGAGATCGCCAAGGCGACCTTCGGCGAAAGCGCAACCTCGGCGCAGGCCGCCACGCGCCGCGGCTCGGTGCCGACGACCGGCGCCGCCCCGACGCCGCCGTCGACGCCGCGCGCGTGATGCCAGCGCCGGCACAGTGAGGGAACGACGATGCTCGACATGCTGGGCGCGCTGGGACCGTGGAACTGGCTGATCATCGGCTTCGTGCTGATGGCGCTGGAGCTGCTCGCGCCGGGAATTTTCCTGTTCTGGCTCGGCCTCGCCGCGCTGCTGTCAGGGCTGGCGGCGTTCGCGCTGCATCTGTCGTGGCAGCTCCAGATCCTGCTGTTCGCGCTGTTCGCCGTCGCGGCGGTGCCGCTATGGCGGCGGATGGCGCGCGGCGGTGCGGCCGAGTCCAACGCCACCAACCCGTTCCTCAATCGCCGCGCCGACGCACTGGTCGGCCGCATCTTCACGCTGGAAAAGCCGATCGTCGACGGCGTCGGCACGGTGCGGATCGACGACACCTTCTGGCGCGTCACCGGTCCCGACGCTCCTGCCGGGAGCCGGGTGAAAATCGTGCAGGCGGATGGAGTGAATTTGACGGTAGCGGGGGCGTAGTCGTCGAGCTTGCAACGCATTCCGCGTCATCCTGAGGCGCCGCCGCGCAGCGGCGGCCTCGAAGGATGAGCCGCAAGCACTTGTCGCCGCATCCTTCGAGGCCCGCTTTGGCGGCGGGCGCCTCAAAGATGACGGCTCAGAGCAAGTAGCGATTCATAAGGACGACGTTGTGGCTTACGCCACGCCGGCGCGGAGCAGATCGTGCAGGTGCACGATGCCGACCGGCTTCTTGCCCTCGGTCACCAGCAGCGCGGTGATCTTCGAGGAATTCAGCAATTCCAGCGTCTCGCCGGCGAGCAGGCCGGGGCTGATCGTCTTGGGCCGCTTGGTCATCACCTCGTCGACGATCGCGGTCATCAGGTCCGGCCGCATGTGCCGCCGCAGATCGCCGTCGGTGACGATGCCGGCGATCTGGCCGTTGGCGTCGACGATGCCGACGCAGCCGAAGCCCTTGGCCGACATCTCGACGAGCGCGTCCGACATCTTGGTGCCGAGCGGCTTCAGCGGGATCGCCTCGCCGGTATGCATCAGGTCGCGGGCGTATTTCAGCATGGCGCCGAGCTTGCCGCCGGGATGCAGCACGCTGAAATCAGTCGAGGTGAAGCCGCGGCTCTCCAGCAGCGCGATCGCGATCGCGTCGCCGAGCGCCAGCATCATCAATGACGACGTCGTCGGCGCCAGATTGTGCGGGCAGGCCTCGCGCGCCTTCGGCAGCGTCAGCGAAATGTCGGCCGCCTTGGCCAGCGTCGAGCCGTTGTCGGAGGTCATCGCGATCAGCGCGATCTTGAACCGCGAGGCGTAGGTAATGAGGTTCTTCATTTCCGGCTGCTCGCCGGACCACGACATTGCGAGGATAATGTCGTCGGCGGTGATCATGCCGAGGTCGCCATGGCTGGCTTCCGAGGCATGGACGAAGAACGCCGGCGTGCCGGTCGAGGCGAAGGTCGCCGCGATCTTGCGGCCGATATGCCCGGATTTGCCCAGCCCGGTGATGATCAGCCGCCCCTTGGCATTGCGGATCATCTCGATCGCGGCGACGAAAGCGCCGCCTAAATCCGATTGCAGCGCCGCGGCGAGCGCGGTGACGCCGTCCGCTTCCGCCTCCAGCGTGCGCAGGGCCGAGGGGATCGCGGCGGCGGAATCGGTCATCGCTGATTTCGTGATGTTGGGTTTGGAAAGAGCCATGCAGGATCCCAAAACATGAGCCGTGGTCCGGCCGGGACCCCTTCTAGCATGCCGCCGGACGGGATGCGACGCGCCCGGCGGTTGTCCGGAAAGGTTCTCAACCGAACGTTCACCACGCGTCTCAACCCCTCCTTAACCATAAACGTTTTAACTCCATTAACGATGATCAGCGCCGCGCGGCTGCGACGCGGCTTGGTCGTTGAGTGTAAGAAATTGATTTTGTTGAGGTTCTGTGATCGTGACCCCGGCGCCAGCAACGGGCCGCCACCGCCGTGCAGCTCTGCTGCGGGCGGTCGCCGCTTGCCTGCTGACCGGCGGGGCCGGGCACGCCGAGGCGCAGAGCCTGACCCGCGACTTGTTCCGGCCGGAACGCGGTGCATTCGTGGCGCCGCAGGACCGGCCGCTGCAGCGGACGACGCCGCCGTCCGGCGCAGCCGATCCGTATGCGACGGACGATGATACCCGTAGAGACAGAAACGCGCAGTCCCGGCTGAGCGGATCGCCGAATTTCGGGCTTCAGCCCAGCCTTGGCGCCGCTGGCACCGGCTATGACGCGCTCGGCCGCAAGCGTCAGAAGCCCAAAATCTTTCCCGGTGCGCCGCAGCCGAAGGTGGTTGGTCCCGGATCGCCGGCGCTGATCCCCGCGCCGCCGCCGCCCCGTCCGGCGCCGCCGTCGCAGAGCGCCGCCAAGCCGCCGGTGTCGGCCGCCTTCAACGGCACGCTGCCCGGCCAGCCGACCCGCCGGCGTCTCAAGCCCGACCTCGAGCCGTTCGGCCCGGTCGGCGACTACGCCGGCAGCTTCCTGTTCAAGGGCGCGATCGAAGTGAACGGCGGTGCCGACAGCAATCCCGGCCGCACCAATAAGCCGCGCGGCTCGGGCTTCTATAAAGTTTCGCCGGAGCTGATGGTGACCTCGGACTGGGACCGCCACGCGCTGGTCGCTGATCTGCGCGGCTCTTACACCGGCTACGGCCACGACTTCACCAATCCGCCCGGCGTGGTGTCGTCGGCGCCGCTCAATCTCGACCGTCCGGAGTTCGATGGCCATGTCGACGGCCGGCTCGACGTCACCCGCGACACCAGGCTGCTCGGTCAGGGCCGGCTGATCGTCGGCACCGACAATCCCGGCAGCCCGAACATCCAGGCCGGGCTGGCGAAATATCCGATCTACACCCAGACCGGCGTGTCGGGCGGCATTGACCAGAGTTTCAATCGCCTGCAGGTGACCGCGATCGGCAGCGCCGACCGCAGGGTTTTCCAGCAGTCGCAACTGACCGACGGCAGCACGTTCACCAACGCCGATCGAAACTACAATCGATATGCCGGCACCGGGCGGGTCAGCTACGAGTTGCTGCCAGGCCTGAAGCCGTTCGTCGAAGGGCAGGTCGACAACCGCACCCACGACACCACGGTCGATCGTTTCGGCTTCCGGCGCAACAGTAACGGCGGCTACGTCAAGGGCGGCACCAGCTTCGAGCTGACGCGCCTCCTCACCGGCGAGGCGTCGATCGGCTACGCGGCGCGCACCTATGCCGACCCGCGGCTGCTGAAGCTCGACGGCCTGCTCACCACGGCCTCGCTGATCTGGACGGTGACGCCATTGACGACGGTGAAGTTCGGCGCCGACACCACGATCGACGAATCGCCGCTGTTCGGCGTGTCCGGCGTGCTGACGCGAAGCTACACTGCCGAGGTCGACCACGATTTCCGCCGCTGGCTGACCGCGATCGGAAAATTCACCTACGCGACCTACGACTATCAGGGCTCCAGCCGAAGCGATCGCTTCACCTCGCTGGAAGGCAATCTGGTCTACAAGCTGAACCGCTCGCTCTGGGTCAAAGGCACGCTGCGCCGCGACCAGCTCGATTCCAACATCGTCGGCGCGAGCTACAACGCCACCGTCGTGATGCTCGGCGTCCGCCTGCAGAATTGAGCTGGCCGCCGCATCGGCGGCGCTGCAACAGGAAGCAATCAGAAGTGATTTCGGGCGCCGGTGGAAATCCGCCATTGTCCGCGCCGAACTCCATCCTCCCCATGAGTCCATGCCTTTCAATTTGCATCATGCCGCCGCCGTTCCGGTGCGCGCTCTCGCTTGGCTCGGTCGTCAGGGCACGCGGGCGATCGCCGCGCTGGTCTTTGTCGGACTGGCGGCGCCCACACTCGGCGCGTGGATGAAGCCGTTCCTCGGCGAAGCGATCTTTCTGCTGCTTTGCGTTTCGTTCATGCGCGTGGATATGGCGTCGTTGCGCGCCAATCTGCGCCGACCGGGGATCGTCATCGCGGCGACCGCGTGGACGACGCTGGCGGTGCCGCTGATCGTCGGCGTCGTCAGCCTCGCTGTCGGCCTCGACCATCGTTCGCCGGATCTGTTCCTGGCGTTGATGCTGCAGGCGGTCGCCTCGCCGATGATGGCGGCGCCGGCGTTGGCGGCGCTGATGGGCCTCGACGCGACGCTGGTGCTGATCACGCTGGTTACGAGCACGGCGTTGATCCCGTTCACGGCGCCGCTGCTGATCTTCATCTTCGTTGGGCCTGTGCTGACGCTGTCGCCGCTCGCGCTGGGGCTGAAACTGGCCGCGATCCTCGGCGGATCGCTGCTTGTGGCGGCGGCGATCCGCCGGATCGTCGGAGGCGCTGCGATCAGGCGGCACAAGGAGCCGATCGACGGCTTCAACGTCATCGTCCTGTTCGTGTTCGTCGCTGCGATCATGGGGTCGGTCACCACCAGTTTTCTCGCCGACCCGGCGGGCGTCATCGTGCTGGCGCTGTTCGCCTTCGTGGTGTTCGCGGCGCTGCTCGGCGCAACCTTGCTGATCTTCCGCGCCATCGGCGACGAACGCGCGCTGGCGCTCGGCCTGATGGTGTCGCAGCGAAACATGGGCCTGATGCTGGCTGCGACTGATGGCGCGCTGCCCGGCTTGACCTGGCTGTATTTTGCGCTGGCGCAGTTTCCGATCTACCTGTCGCCGCAGCTTCTCAAGCCGCTCGCGCGAAGGCTGACCGTGCGATCCGCCGAGGCGAACGGGTTGCCGGTCGAGGCGGGCGACGGACGCCCGCGCTCCGCTACTCGTGTGCGTTGACCTCTGGTCGCCAGGTCAACAGCCCTTCAGTGACGCGCGGCTCGCGGTCGAGCCTGGAGCGATGTCAGTACCGGCGGCGGTCGCGTTCGGCCTTGATGCGGCGAAACCGGACGCCTTTGCCGTCCGGCAGGCGCGTGGCGATATAGCCGGCAGCGAGGCAGGCCTCGCGCTGCGGCATCTTCTCTTCGGGGGCCCGGGTCGAGTCCCACCACGACGCGCGCTGCGCCGCGCGCGGCAGCGCGAAGCCGAGCAGCTCTTCGATCTGTTCGTTGCTCAGCACCAGTTCCGTTGCGGTCTGCCGCGTCAGGAAATCCCGGAGCTGTTCAAATTTGTCCACCTTCTCTGACTCCTCATTCCGCGAAACCGTCGTCGCCTGCCCGCATGTCGCGACTTGTTGCGCCGAAGTCTATGACAAGGGACTGTTTAGGCTTGCCGGTGAAACACGACGTTAACCGCAGGTTATGTCCTTATCCTAAGTTAGGCCCTCTGCAAGTTTCCAACTTAAGTCCTCTGCAAGCTTTGGATGGCATCCCTCGGCCTATGAATGGCGGCGGGTTTTTCGAACGCGTGAGAAAGGAAATCGGCCGGCGACGGCGGATGTCCGCGCGGCTGCTGATCGCCTCGTCCGTCATCACAGTGCTGGGCTTTTCCGCGGTGTGCGGCAGCATCATGCTCGACATGCGCGGCAACGCTCAGGAATTGGCGCGGCAGACCCAGGAAAATCTGGCGTCCACGATCAGCGCTGACATCAACCGCAACATCGAGGCGTATGATCTGTCGCTGCGTTCCGTTGTCAGCAACCTGGCGCTGCCGCAACTTGCTCATGTCGACGAAACCCTCCGACGGCTCGTTCTGTTCGATCACGCGAGCATTGCGAGACATTTCGGTTCGATCCAGGTGTTCGACGCGCAAGGAGATCTGACGATCGACTCCGCGACACTGACGCCCGAGAAGCTCAATCGCGGTGATGAGCCCTTCGTCAGCGTGCATCGCAACGATCCGACTGTCGGTCTCTATATCAGTCGCCCGATGCAGCATCGCGGCACCTTTGCGATCGTGCTCAGCCGGCGGATATCCGGACCGGACGGCCGGTTTCTCGGCGTTGTCGCCGGTTCGATCCGTTTCAGCTATTTCAAGCAGGTGTTCAGCCGGCTCCGGCTCGAGCCGGATGACACGATCGGGGTCGTTGCGCGTGACGGAACGCTGGTGATGCGGACGCCGTTCAGACCGGACGTCATCGGCACCAATGTGATGGGCGCCCCGGGCGTCAGACAGGTTTTCAGCCAGCGGCGAGGCTGGTACAGCGGCGAAGGCATCATCGACCAGATTCCGAGGATGATGGTTTGGGCCGACGGCACCCGTCCGTTGGTGGTGATCGTCGGAAAATCATGGAGCGATGTCTTCCGGATGTGGCGCCATGAGGCGATCCGAATCAGCCTTATTCTGCTCGGGCTCGCGATCATCGTCGCCGGCTTCACCGTCTTCTTTATCCGCGAGATCGACCGCCGCGCCGAGGCCGAGCGCCGGCTGGAAGAACTCGCCACTACCGATTCGTTGACCGGGCTGATCAACCGCCGCAAGTTCGATACCCTGATCGAGCGCGAATGGCGCCGCGCGCTGCGTATGAACACGCCGATCGCGCTGCTGATCATCGACGCCGATCACTTCAAGGCATTCAACGACGGCTACGGTCACCAGGCCGGCGATCAGGTGCTGGTCGGCATCGCGCTGTGCATCGGCGACTCGGTGCAGCGCGCCGGCGACTGCGCCGCGCGATTCGGCGGCGAGGAGTTCGCCGTGCTGTTGCCGGGGGGGCAGTGCCACCGCAGCGCAGGGCGTCGCGGAGACCATCCGCAACAAGGTCGCGCATTGGTCGGTCGGCCAGGGCGATGTCACGGTCAGTATCGGCGTCGCCAGCATGACGCCTGCGCCGGGCCAACACTGGCCGGTGCTGTTCGAAGCCGCCGACAAGGCGCTGTATGCGGCCAAGGATCTTGGCCGCAACTGCTGCGTGGTCGCCGCCAGCCGGCACGATCTGACGCTGGCGGCGTAACCGGCGAGGCTGTCGCCCCGAGGGGGCTTACGTCCCCAGATATCGCTGCATGTCGGCGCGCAGCCCGTCGCGCAGGTGTCGGCGCCGCGCCGCTATTTCATCAGTTCGGCGGCCAGCGCCGCATAGGCCGGCAGCGTCACCGGATCGTTGACGCCGTTGGCGGCGTAGGGATGCGAGGCGTAGCGCACGATCACCATCTCCGCCTTGGGGTCGATATAGATCGACTGGCCATGGATGCCGCGCGCGGCGAAGGCCCCATTGGCGTTGTTGGTGATCCACCACATGTCGCGATACGACCAGCCCGGCAGCGTCTTGTAACCGGCCTTGGCGAATTTCGCGGCATCGCCGCCCTTGCGGATGTCGGCGATGGCCTCGGCCGGTACGATCTGCTGGCCGTTGAAGCGGCCGTTGTTGCGGATCATCTCGCCGAACCGGGCGAGATCGCGCAGCGTGGTGTTGAGCCCGCCGCCGCCGGATGCGGTGCCGATGCTGTCGACCATGAAATAGGCATCCTCCTCGGCGCCGAGCTTCTGCCAGATCCGCTGCGACAGCAGATCCGCCAACGACTGGCCGCTCGCGCGCTGGACGACCCACGCCAGCACCTCGGCGTTGGACGTCTTGTAGGCGAAGGCGTCGTCATGCTGACCTTCCTTCTGCAACGTCACGAGGAAGTCGAAGAAGGTCTTCGGGCCGTTGTAGCCGGCAGGCTGCGGCATCATCCCGCCGGCCCTTGCATAGTCGAATACCTCGGCCTTGGGATCGGAATAGTTCTCCGAATATTTCACGCCGATGGTCATGTCCATCACCTGCCGCACGGTGGCGTCGCCATAGGCGGACCCCTTCAGCTCCGGCACGTATTTGACGGCCGGCGCGGCGGGATCGAGTTTGCCCTCGGCGGCCAGCATCGCCGCCAGCGTGCCGACGAACGACTTGGTGACGGAGAAGGCGATATGCGGGCGGTGGGCCTCGCCGGCGCCGAAGTATTTCTCGTAGATGATGGCGCCCTTGTGCAGCACCAGCAGGCCGTCCGCATAGGTCAGCGCCGGCAGATCGCCGAAGGTGACTTGCTGGCCATCCATGGTGGCGAAGGCAATCGTATCGAGGTCGCGCTCGGCGCGCGGCAGTTGCGCCGCCGCGCCGCTGCCGCGCCAGACATTCGCGGTCGGGCCCAATTCGCGGATGTGGTTGAACGACCAGCGCGTACCGGGAAATTGGCTGCTCGATCCGTCGCCGAAGCGCACGATCCTGTCCGGCGGCGGCGGAAAGTCCTGCATCACCCGATTCGCGATCGGATCGCTCTGCGCCGCGCTCGGCGGCTTGCGGGCATCTTGGGCGACGGCGATCTGGGCGAAGGCTGCGAGGCCGAGCGCCAGCAGGCTCGCGCCTGCGCGTGCGGATGCGCGACGAATTGGGTGATGCGTCATGGCGTTTTCCCTAGGTTTTGTTGTTTGTTGCTGGTGACGAGATTGCCGGACGGCGCGGCAGGCGTCAGGCGAGATATCGCTGCATGTCGGCGCGCAGCCCGTCGCGCAGATCGTCGCGTCGCATCGCGAACGCGATGTTGGCGCGGAGGAAGCCGGCCTTCGAGCCGCAATCGTGACGCTCGCCCTCGAATTCGACGCCGTAGAATTTCTGCGTCGCGGACAGTCCGATCATGGCGTCGGTGAGCTGGATCTCGTTGCCGGCGCCGCGCTCCTGGGTCGCGAGAATCTTGAAGATCTCCGGCTGCAGGATGTAGCGGCCGGTGATCGACAGGTTCGACGGCGCGGTGCCGGGCTTCGGCTTCTCGATCATGCCGTCGATCTCGAAGATGTTGCCGTCGCGCTTGCCGACGCCGCAGATGCCGTATTGATGGGTCATGTCGGCCGGCACTTCCTCGACCGCGATGACATTGGCCTTGTCGCCGAGTCTTTCGGCGGCCTGGATCATCTGCTTGAGGCAGCCGGGCGAGTTGAGCACCAGCTCGTCCGGCAGCACCACCGCGAACGGCTCGTTGCCGACGATGTCGCGGGCGCACCAGACGGCGTGGCCGAGACCGTGCGGCGCCTGCTGGCGGGTGAAGCTCATCGCGCCGGCCTCGGGCTGGTCGCGCGCCAGGATTGCCATTTCCGACGTCTTGTTGCGCTTCTCCAGGGTCACGTCGAGTTCGAACTGGCGGTCGAAATGATCCTCGATCATGCCCTTGTTGCGGCCGGTGACGAAGATGAAGTGTTCGATGCCGGCTTCCTTGGCCTCATCGACGACATACTGGATCAGCGGTCTGTCGACGATTGTGAGCATCTCCTTCGGCATCGCCTTGGTGGCGGGAAGGACGCGGGTGCCGAGGCCGGCGACCGGAAACACGGCTTTACGGATTTTCATGGGCTGGGGATCTTTCGAGAGAATTTGGACGACCAAGGGCAGCGTTTGCAGCCTGCAACCAAGGCGGATGTGTGAAGTTCCTCCGCCGCAGCTAAGTTTCGTTAACGGCACATCACATCAGAACAGCGGGGTCCCGGGGACGAAAGCATCGAACGCCGCCCAGAATTGCTCGCGGTAGCGATCCTGCTCCTGCAGGATCTCGTGCCTGGCGCCGGCGATCATCAGATGCGAGCCCGCACGCAGATGATAGGCGAACTCTTCGATCGCCGCTGTCGAGACGACAGTATCATGGCTGGCGGCGAGCATCAGGATCGGCTGCCGGATTCGCGACGGATAGTTCGCAGCCCGAAATCCGTGCATCGCGGCGAAAGACGTATCGGCCCAGGCGACCGTCGGCGAGGCGAGGCCGAGCGTCGGATCCTCGGCGACGATCGCGGCGTTGCGGGCGTAGCGCACCGGGTCCGAGGTCAGCGGATTGCCGACGAAAGGCTCGGTGTTGGCGAGAACGTCGTTGCCGCCTGGCACGTAGCGGCCGCCCTGGCCGGCCAGCCGCATTGCCCGCAACAGCAGCCGCACCGGCAGCGATGTCGCGCGGCCCGGCAGGTCGATCATCGGGGCCGACAAAACCATGCGGTCGAACCAGCGTTTTCCGGAATACGCAATTCGGAGCATCACCGCGCCGCCCATCGAGTGGGCCAACGCAAAATGCGGCGGCGGACAATCCGGCAGCACCACCTCGCGCACGAACGTCTCGACGTCGACCTCGTAGTCCGAGAAAGCGCGGACATAGCCCTTGCGCGGATCGTGCAGTCGCCGCGCCGAATGGCCCTGGCCGCGCCAGTCGACCATCGCCACCGCGAAGCCGCGGTCCTGCAGGTCGCGCACCGTCTCGAAATACTTCTCGATCTGCTCGGTGCGGCCGGTGAAGACGCAGACGGTGCCCTTGCGCCCCGCCGGCGGCGGCCAACGCGCGAACCTCAGCTCGGCGCCGTCGGGGGTTTTGATGGTGCCGGACACGGCGCCTTCGGGGACCGGATTGGCGGGAATCGAGACGAGCGTCATGCACCAGGTCCGGTTGATCTAAATCGCTGATTTAAAAGGAGGAAAATCGAACGGCACGAACATCGTCCGGACCTCTTGAACGCCGGAACGCTCCTCCCATATCATTTTCATGCAGGCCACACCAAGGGGCAGGAACTTGCCTCCCCGGCTGCATAAGACGATGCCCGGCCCGATGGCGGGCGGGTGCCCAACAGTCGCTTCTAGGAGGACTACACCATGCGTACTTTCGATCTCACCCCGTTCTATCGCTCCACCATCGGTTTCGACCGCCTGTTCAATCTGCTGGACCAGACCCCCGGCGATGCGGCAGCCCCCGGCTATCCGCCCTACAACATCGAGCGGACTGGCGAAAACGCCTACCGGATCAGCGTCGCGGTCTCCGGCTTCTCCTCCGCCGAGCTGTCGATCGTGTCCAAGGAAAACACCCTGACGATCAAGGGCGAGAAGACCGCCAATGAGAACGGCGCCAAGTCCGAGGTGCTGTATCGCGGCATCGCCGCGCGTGCCTTCGAGCGGGCGTTTCAGCTCGCCGACTACGTCACGGTGAAGAGCGCCACCCTCGAGAACGGCCTGCTGCATGTCGATCTCGTGCGCGAGATTCCCGAGGCCAAGAAGCCGCGCAGCATTCCGATCAGCACCGCGGCGGTATCCGCGCCGCAAGTGGTCGATCAGTCCAACGCGAAGGCGGCTGCGTAAGCGCGCTGCGAGCTTTCAACAATCATCGTTCGAACGCCCCGGGAAACCGGGGCGTTTTTGTTGGCGGTAAGCTTCGGTTGGCTGGGCAGAAACAGAGAAGGACGATGGCTCAATTCGGCGCATGGTTTATGCCAAAGTTCATGTTGGCCGGGGCTTGGCCGGTCGCTACGATTCCGCACCGCACGGCCTGCCGGAACACGGCCTGCCGGAAGCATCGTGAAGCCAGCCGCCACGACGGATCGCGGGTATCCAAATTCCCACGAAAGTGCCGTCATGTCGGAAGTTTTCGATTCACCGCCGCGCTCCAAACCAGTTGCGTTCGGCGCTGGTGCGCTGATCGGAGCGCTGGGCGGCCTGATCGGTCTCGGTGGGGCCGAGTTCAGGTTACCGTTGCTGATCAGCCTGTTCAGGTTTCGCGGCCTGGACGCGGTGATCCTCAACAAAGCCGTCAGTCTCGTTGTGGTTGCCACCGCCTTGCCGTTTCGCGCCAGTGCCGTTCCGCTCGCCGATGTGGCGGGGGAATGGCCGATCATCCTCAACCTGCTCGCCGGCAGCTTGGCGGGCGCGTGGATCGGCGCGGGCTGGGCCACGAGGCTGCAGTCGCAAACGCTCTACAGAATCATTGCGGTCCTACTGGTTGCGATCGCGGGCGTCCTGCTGTTCGCTCACGATGTGGTCGCCGGGGCTCCGTTGTTCAGCGGCGCAGCGCTGTTGCTCGCCGGCGTGATCGCAGGTTTCGTCATCGGGGTCATCGCGTCGTTGCTTGGTGTCGCCGGTGGCGAATTTCTGATTCCGACTCTGGTGCTGCTATTCGGGGCGGATATCAAGTTGGCGGGAAGTCTCTCACTGGCGGTCAGCTTGCCGACCATGCTGGTCGGTTTTGCCCGGTACAGTTTGGATGACAGCTTCTCCGTGATCGGCCGGAACAAGGCCTTCTTGCTCGTGATGGCGGCCGGATCGATCGTGGGAACGCTGATCGGTGGATTACTGTTGGGGCAGGTGCCGAACGCGGTCCTGCTTCCCGCGCTTGCGGCGATTCTCCTGATTTCGGCCGCCAAAGTCTGGCGGCACGCTTGATCGCCGCGCCGTGAGGCCGGGGGCTCCTGAGTTCGCCCGCGAGTCGGTGTCGGACTACTCCAGCCCCTGCACCGGCGGCATCGGTTCGGTCGGCTGGATCGGCGGCGTCGACGGCTTGGCCTCGGTGGGCGTTGGAGCGGGTGCGGCGGCCGGCTTGTCCTGCACCGTGGCGCTCTCCTGCCTGGGCGCATCAGTGTTCGGCTTTGAGGCGTCCTTGCCGGGAGTCACTGCGGCGGCGGCGTTCGACGCGGCGGCCGGCGATGGCCCCTTGGTCGATTGCTGCGGCGAGGGCCGTGGCAGCGGCGTGGTCGGGGTGCGGCTGGCGACCTGCGGAACCGGGCGCGGCGGCCGTGGCGGGCGTCCTTCGGCCAGCGGCGGCAGGCCCTGGATCGGCCCGTAGCTGGCGAGGGTCTCCTCTTCCATCGCAGCGCCCATCCGCCAGGCCGGCATGAACCGCACCAGCCGACCGCTGCGGCCGTCGATCACCAGGCGGCCGTCGTCGCCGTCCGGGTTGATCGCGGCAAGCGTGTAGAACATCCCGCGCTGCCGTGGGATGCCGAGCGGCGCAAAGCCTTCGTCGCGGGCGATCGCGGAGATTTCGCGCGGCGACAGCACCGCGGGGGCGAATGTCGCTTCCGGTACGTAGCGGCGCTGCCGGGTCGGCGGCATGGCCGCATAGGGACCTTCGACGTCCGAGGCCGCCGTGATCGCCGGCCGCCCGATCTCGCGTGGCGGCGCCGGCTGCGCCATCGCCGCGCTCGCGGCGGCGACAAAACCGGCCGACATCATCCACCCGATATATTTCATGTCCTGCTCCTGCGACGTCCCTGCACCCATCCTGGGCGGCGCGGAGCCTCGCGTCGGAATCGGGCGTCGCTTGGGCCGGATCGCGGCCGTTTCGGCGTGAATCCAGGGCGCATTTTGCGGATTGCACCTTTGGAAACAGGACTCTCGCGCGCTTGTGTGATAAAGAAAAATTTGGCAAGGTCGTGTCTAGGACAGCATCACTGTCTCAATTGCGGTGGTAGCCCGACACGGTTTGCATCGTAATTCGCGGCGTTTTCGCCGCGTGAGGCTCCTGCATTGTCCATTGGACGATATGGACACCGGGGTCTGAATACGGAAATCGTGGCTCGCGGCGGCGAGCGGTGGCCCGGAGGGTGCCGCGGATGCCCTGAAGTGCGCCGCTGCTGGAAGTATCCTTGCCGGATGAATGAGGACGAACATGAGCGGGTCTGGGTTTGAGCGCGACAACACGGCTGCCGAAGCGCTGACGGTGGACCCGGCTGCGAAAGCGAATGCGACTTTGGTCGGGCAGGATCAGCGCGAGCACGATTGGCGGCCGCCGGCTGAGGGCCTGTACGACCTGTCGCGCGAGAAAGACGCCTGCGGCGTCGGTTTCATCGCCAGCATCAAGGGCGTGAAGTCGCATCAGATCGTCGCCGATGCGATCCGGATTCTGTGCAACCTCGAGCACCGCGGCGCGGTCGGCGCTGACCCGCGCGCCGGCGACGGCGCCGGCATTCTGGTGCAGATCCCGCACGCCTTCTTCAGCCGCAAAGTCTCGGAACTCGGCTTCACGCTGCCGGCGCCCGGTGAATACGCCGTCGGCGCATTGTTCATGCCGCGCGACAGCTCGTGGCGGAAAGTGATTCAGAGCATCGTCGCCGACCAGATCAAGGCCGAGGGCCTGACCCTGCTCGGCTGGCGCGACGTGCCGACCGACAATTCGTCTTTGGGTGAGACCGTCAAGCCGACCGAGCCCGCCAACATGCAGGTGTTCGTCGGTCGCGGCAGCGTGATCAAGACCGAGGACGATTTCGAGCGTCAGCTCCTGATTGTGCGCAAGTCGATCTCGAACGCGATCTATCAGCGCCGCGACCGCGGCTTCGCCGGCTACTACCCGGTGTCGCTGTCGTGCCGCACTGTGATCTACAAGGGCATGTTCCTTGCCGATCAGCTCGGCAAGTACTACCCCGATCTCAGCGAGCCGGATTTCGAGAGCGCGCTGGCGCTGGTGCATCAGCGGTTCTCGACCAACACTTTCCCGACCTGGTCGCTGGCGCATCCCTACCGGATGGTCGCGCATAACGGCGAGATCAACACCCTGCGCGGCAACGTCAACTGGATGGCGGCGCGGCAGGCTTCGGTGCATTCCAAGCTGTACGGCAAGGACATCAGCCGGCTGTGGCCGATCTCCTATGAAGGCCAGTCCGACACCGCCTGTTTCGACAACGCGCTCGAATTCCTGGTGCGCGGCGGCTACTCGCTGCCGCATGCGGTGATGATGATGATTCCGGAGGCGTGGGCCGGCAATCCGTTGATGGATGAGCAGCGCCGCGCCTTCTACGAATATCACGCGGCGCTGATGGAGCCGTGGGACGGCCCGGCGGCGCTCGCCTTCACCGACGGCCGCCAGATCGGCGCCACGCTCGACCGCAACGGTCTGCGTCCGGCGCGCTATCTGGTGACCAAGGACGACCGCATCGTGATGGCGTCCGAAATGGGCGTGCTGAAGATTCCGGAAGATCAGATCGTCACCAAGTGGCGGCTGCAGCCCGGCAAGATGCTGCTGGTCGACCTCGTCGAGGGTCGCCTGATCCCCGACGACGAGATCAAGGCGCAGCTCGCCGCCAGCCAGCCCTATCGCGAGTGGCTCGGCCGCACCCAGATCGTGCTCGAGGAGCTCAAGGACGCGCCGGTCAAGGGCCAGCGCTCCAATCTGCCGCTGCTCGATCGCCAGCAGGCGTTCGGCTACACCCAGGAGGATATCTCGATCCTGATGACGCCGATGGCGTCGACGGGCGAGGAGGCCTCGGGCTCGATGGGCAACGACACGCCGCTGTCGGCGCTGTCCGACAAGCCGAAGCCGCTGTTCACCTACTTCAAGCAGAACTTCGCGCAGGTCACCAACCCGCCGATCGATCCGATCCGCGAAGAGCTGGTGATGAGCCTGGTCTCGATCATCGGCCCGCGGCCGAACCTGTTCGACACCCACGGCCTCGCCGGAACCAAGCGGCTGGAAGTGCGCCAGCCGATCCTGACCGACGGCGACCTCGAAAAGATCCGCTCGATCTCCGAGATCGGCGATCCGCATTTCAAGTCGCGTACGCTCGACACTACTTTCCACGCCGGGCTCGGTGCCGCCGGCCTCGAGCAGGTGCTCGAGGATCTGTCAGCGCGCGCCGAAGCCGCGGTGCGTGACGGCGTCAACATCATCATCCTGAGCGACCGCGCCGCCGGCAGCGACCGGATTCCGATCCCGTCGCTGCTCGCCTGCGCTGCCGTGCATCATCATCTGATCCGGGTGGGCTTGCGAACCTCGGTCGGTCTCGTGGTCGAGTCGGGCGAGCCGCGCGAGGTGCATCACTTCGCCTGTCTGGCCGGCTACGGCGCCGAGGCGATCAACCCGTATCTCGCCTTCGAGACCATCATCGCGCTCAAGGACAAGCTGCCGGCGAAGCTCGACGACTACGAGATCGTCAAGCGCTACATCAAGTCGATCGGCAAGGGCCTGCTGAAGGTAATGTCCAAGATGGGCATCTCGACCTATCAGTCGTATTGCGGTGCGCAGATTTTCGACGCCGTCGGGCTCAAGGCCGATTTCATCGCCAAGTACTTCGCCGGCACCCATTCGCAGATCGAGGGCGTGGGGCTCGCGCAGATCGCCGAGGAAACCGTGCGCCGTCATCACGACGCGTTCGGCGGGGCGATGGTCTACAAGACCGCGCTCGATGTCGGCGGCGAATACGCCTACCGCTCACGCGGCGAGGACCACGCCTGGACCGCGGATTCGGTGTCGACGCTGCAGCACGCGGTGCGCGGCAATTCCGTCGAGCGCTATCGCGCCTTCGCCCGCATCCTCAACGAGCAGCAGGAGCGTCTGTTGACGCTGCGCGGGCTGTTCAAGATCAAGGATGCTGGGGCCGAGGGCCGCAAGCCGGTGCCGCTCGCCGAAGTCGAGCCGGCCGCCGAGATCGTCAAGCGGTTCTCGACCGGTGCGATGAGCTTCGGCTCGATCTCGCGCGAGGCGCACACCACGCTGGCGATCGCGATGAACCGGATCGGCGGCAAATCGAATACCGGCGAGGGAGGCGAAGAAGCCGACCGCTTCAAGCCGATGGCGAATGGCGATTCGATGCGCTCGGCGATCAAGCAGGTCGCCTCGGGACGGTTCGGCGTCACCACGGAATATCTCGTCAATTCCGACATGATGCAGATCAAGATGGCGCAGGGCGCCAAGCCGGGCGAGGGCGGACAATTGCCCGGCCACAAGGTCGACGCGACCATCGCCGCGGTGCGCCACTCGACCCCGGGCGTCGGCCTGATCTCGCCGCCGCCGCATCACGACATCTACTCGATCGAGGATCTGGCGCAGCTGATCTACGATCTGAAGAACGTCAATCCGACGAGCGCGGTCTCGGTCAAGCTGGTGTCGGAAATCGGCGTCGGCACCGTCGCCGCCGGCGTCGCGAAAGCGCGCGCCGACCACGTCACCATCGCGGGCTTCGAGGGCGGCACCGGCGCTTCGCCGCTGACCTCGATCAAGCACGCCGGTTCGCCGTGGGAAATCGGCCTCGCCGAGACGCATCAGACCCTGGTGCGTGAGCGGCTGCGCTCCCGCATCGTGGTGCAGGTCGATGGCGGCTTCCGCACCGGGCGCGACGTCGTGATCGGCGCGCTGCTCGGCGCCGACGAGTTCGGCTTCGCCACCGCGCCGCTGATCGCCGCCGGCTGCATCATGATGCGCAAGTGCCATCTCAACACCTGCCCGGTCGGCGTCGCCACCCAGGACCCGGTGCTGCGCAAGCGCTTCACCGGCCAGCCGGAACACGTCATCAACTACTTCTTCTTCGTCGCCGAGGAAGTCCGCGAACTGATGGCGAGCCTCGGCTATCGCATCTTCAACGAGATGGTCGGCCAGTCGCAGATGCTCGACCAGCAGGCGCTGGTCGCGCATTGGAAGGCCAAGGGCCTCGACTTCTCCAAGCTGTTCCACAAGCAGAAGGCCGAAGCCGGCCAGACGCTGTATCACTCGGAGATCCAGGACCATCACCTCGATAACGTGCTCGATCGCACGCTGATCGCGAAGGCGCAGGCGGCGATCGACCGCGGCGCGCCGGTGAAGTTCGAGGTCGAGATCAACAACACCAACCGCTCGGCCGGAGCGATGCTGGCTGGCACCGTCGCCAAGCATTATGGCCATGCCGGCCTGCCGCACGACACCATCCAGGTGCAGCTGAAGGGCACCGCGGGGCAGGCGTTCGGCGCCTGGCTCACGCGCGGCATCACCTTCGACCTCGAAGGCGAAGGCAACGACTATGTCGGCAAGGGCCTGTCTGGCGGCAAGATCATCGTCCGGCCGCCGGCGAATTCCGGCATCGTGCCGGAAGAGTCGATCATCGTCGGCAACACCGTGATGTACGGCGCGATCGAGGGCGAGTGCTACTTCCGCGGCATCGCCGGCGAGCGCTTCGCTGTCCGCAATTCGGGTGCGGTGGCCGTCGTCGAGGGCGCCGGCGACCATTGCTGCGAATACATGACCGGCGGCATCGTCGTGGTGCTCGGCAAGACCGGCCGCAACTTCGCAGCCGGCATGTCGGGCGGCGTCGCCTATGTGCTGGACGAGGACGGTTCGTTCCCGAAACTGTGCAATCTGGCGATGGTCGAACTCGAGCCGGTGCTCTCGGAAGAGCTGATCAACGCCGGCGCGTTCCACCAGTCGGGCGATCTCGAGGCGCATGGCCGGGTCGACGTGTTCGCCGATTTGCTCGGCTCCGACATCGAGCGGCTGCACGTGCTGATCTCGCGCCACGCCAAATATTCCGGCTCGAAGCGCGCCGCCGAGATCCTCGCGAACTGGAACGACTACCTGCCGAAGTTCCGCAAGGTGATGCCGGTCGAGTACCGCCGTGCTTTGCGCGAGCTGAAAGCGCGGCAGGCCGAGGAGCCGAAGATCGCGATCGGAGCGTAAGAACTAACAGGCGATGCCGTCACCCTGAGGCGCCCGCGCGGCGCGCGGGCCTCGAAGGGTGACAGCGGCAAGGAAAGCAACAGAACAGTCATCCTTCGAGGCTCGCCATGAGCGAGCGCCTCAGGATGACGACCGGAACGAGAATTCAGGGGCGTCAGGGTTCGATGGGCAAGATCACGGGATTTCTGGAAATCGAGCGGCACGATCGGGTCTATGCGCCGGTCGCCGAACGGGTCAGCAACTACAAGGAATTCGTCGTTCCGCTGAGCGAGAAGGACACCCGCGATCAGGCCGCGCGCTGCATGAATTGCGGCATTCCCTATTGCCACGGCACCGGCTCGGCGCAGCCGGGCGCGCCGGGCTGCCCGGTCAACAACCAGATCCCCGACTGGAACGATCTGGTCTATCAGTCCAATTGGCAGGAAGCCTCGCGCAACCTGCACTCGACCAACAACTTCCCGGAATTCACCGGCCGGATTTGTCCCGCGCCGTGCGAGGCGTCGTGCACGCTAAACATCGACGACAACCCGGTCACGATCAAAACCATCGAATGCGCGATCGTCGACCGCGCCTGGGAGAACGGCTGGCTCGCGCCCGAGATCGCCTCGGTCAAGACCGGCCAGAGCGTCGCGGTGGTCGGCTCGGGCCCCGCGGGTCTGGCTTGCGCGCAGCAGCTCGCGCGCGCCGGCCACGACGTCCATGTCTATGAGAAGCTCGCCAAGGCCGGCGGTCTGCTGCGCTACGGCATTCCCGACTTCAAGATGGAGAAGCATCTGATCGACCGCCGCGTCGCGCAGATGGAAGCCGAGGGCGTCACCTTCCACTACAATTCGCCGGTCGGCGGCAGCGCCGCGGGCGCGGTCGATCCGGCCGAACTGCTCAAGACCTATGACGCCGTCGCGCTGACCGGCGGCGCCGAGGCGCCGCGCGATCTGCCGATCCCGGGCCGCGACCTTGCCGGCATTCATTTCGCGATGGACTTCCTCACCCAGCAGAACCGCCGCGTCTCCGGCGAAGCGGTGAGCGGCGAAGATATCCTGGCCACCGGCAAGAATGTGGTGGTGATCGGCGGCGGCGACACCGGCTCGGACTGCATCGGCACGTCGATCCGTCAGGGCGCGAAGTCGGTGACCCAGATCGAGATCATGACCGCGCCGCCGGAGAAGGAAGACAAGGCTCTCACCTGGCCGAACTGGCCGATGAAGATGCGCACCTCGTCGAGCCAGGCCGAAGGCGCGGATCGCGAATTCGCGGTGCTGACGCAGAGCTTCACGGGCGAAAACGGCGCGGTGAAGCAGCTCAATTGCGTCCGCGTCGACGCCAAGTTCCAGCCGATCCCCGGCACCGAATTCGTGCTGGAAGCCGACCTCGTGCTGCTGGCGATGGGCTTCGTCTCGCCGGTGAAAGAGGGGCTGCTCGCCTCGCTCGGCGTCGCGCTGGACCCGCGCGGCAATGTCAGCGCCGACCTGTCCCACTTCACCACCTCGATCGACAAGGTGTTCGCCGCCGGCGACATGCGCCGCGGCCAGTCGCTGGTGGTCTGGGCGATCCGCGAAGGCCGCCTCTGCGCCCGGGCGATCGATCAGTTTCTGATGGGTAGCACGACGCTGCCGAAGTAGGCTGGCGCGGGCGCCCGCTTCACGACGAAACGTCATGCGCGGGCTTGACCCGTATGTATCGCCTGCGCAGCGCGCTGCTCAACGACTCCTTGCGATACGAATGGATTGCCGGGTCAAGCCCGGCGATGTCCGATGATGTTGCATCAAGCGCGGCCTCGACAACTTGGCCACCGCCCTCTTCTCCCTACCCCTTGAGGGTCGGGTGGGTGTCGCAGCGAACCGCGTCTCATGAAAGCGCTACACACGGACTCGCCTCGCCTGCGCCGCGGTAGCCAGCGATGCGATGGCGCGCGCTTCCATTGCGCGTGCAGCGCGAGCGAACCTACGATGTGACGGCTTCAACCGCTTGAGCCCACCGAAGGCGCTGCTTGCGAGCGTTGGCTGTGGGTGGGGACAAGCAAGGCCTCAGCGCGACGACTCATGCGATCTCATGTATAGGTCTTGCCGTCCTCGCCTCAAGGTCCCGACCACATTTGGAGTGTCGAGCTAGGCTCGACATACAGGATATAGATGTCAGGTCAGTTGTCTTTCGATTTTGAATCGCCAATCAGCGCCAGTGAAAACCCGGCGCTTTGGACGCCTCGAGACATTTGGGCTCGTCTCAATCAGCAGTTGGTCGAGCATCTCGGAGAGGACCGGCGTTACGAGCTCAAGGGCTGCAAAAAGATCAACTTCGACGATTTAGCCACGTACTTCAGTACGTTCTCGAATACCCCAGATGGTGGCCTGATCATTTTCGGGATCGAGAATGATGGCGCCGTCGTGGGGTGCAGCTCGCTAAGCAACGGGCAGCTAAACGACATAGAGACTACTCATTTAAAGAGGTGCCCGCTCGCCAAGCCTGAATTCAAGAGATTCTCTGTCATCATCGACGGCAAGCCAGATTTTTGTCTCGCGATATTCATTCCCTATATCGGAAAGCTCGTCGAGACCAATAAAGAAGAGGCTTGGATCCGATATGGTGAGAGTCGTCACAAAATGAGTTTGGAGGAGAAGCAGGACTTTCGGGCCACACGACAAGAGCTTTCCTTTGAGCAAAGCACCGCGTCCTACCAATTCCCTGACGACTTCGATCTGCGCATTATTCAGGATTTTTGTGACGAGTACAGACGTGCTGAAGGAGTCAAATTCAGTAATGAGGAATTGCTTATCGATCGGCGCCTTCTTCGAAAGGAAGATGGCAAGCTAAAGCCCCTCAATAGCCTCGTCTTGCTGGCTGCCAAAGACCCAGGCTTCACGATACCTGGTTGTAGAGTGCGCATTCAGAGGTTCGCCGCCGAAGAAGAGGGGCAGGGACGCTCTTATCAGCCGCAACGTGACAGGACGGTTGAAGGCAACGTCGTGAAAATTCTTCGCGACTGCACGGAGATTGTCGCTAGCATGCTCTATGATGTTACTTGGCTTGATGACCAAGGAAAGTTTGTAACAACACCAGAGTATCCATTCCATGCTTGGTTTGAGACCATCGTGAATGCCGTTGTTCATCGCTCATATAGTTTCAGTGGTTCAGAAATTTTCATAAAGTTCTTCCCCGATCGAATGGAAGTCGATAGCCCAGGAGGTTTCATACCTCCCGTCAACGAGAAGACGATCTATGAGACTAGGTCTGCAAGAAACCATAACCTTATGGACGCGATGCGTCACCTTGGATACGTGCGAATGGCGCGTGAGGGGACCCGACGCATCCGTGAGAGCATGAAAGAATTTAAGCTGCCCGAACCTAAGTGGCAGCAGGAGGCCGTTCACGGTGTAGTTGTTCGAGTTACCTTGCGAAACGATCATGCCAGTCGCAAACGAGCAACTGATACCGATGTCGCTCATCATTTCGGTGTAGAGGTCTGGAAGCTTCTTCAGGAGCATGAAATCAAGATCCTAGCGTACGCGTTCCGAAATCAGCGTATTCAGGTTTCGGAGGCGGCGCGGGTGACCGGCCGGACGTGGCATACCAGTAAAAAGGATCTGGAGCGTTTGAGTCGGCAGGGTTTGCTCGTATTTCATCCGGGAGTGTACGAGAGAGACCCGAAAGCACACTACACCGTCCGCAGTACTCCTTGAGTGGAATTAGGAGTGGCGGTGATTCTAAGTCCTGTGCGTAATTATTCTGATAGAATTGAGGTGGGACTATAAGCCGCCTCTACTCTCTCCCAGAGAGGGGGCGTGGTTGGTCGGGGGCACCCGAGGCGGCGAATTCCCGACGCTCCCTGCGTCCGCAAGAACGGTCCTGAAGCCACACTCGCCACGGTGGTCGCGCCCGATGGCGTTGAGCGATCGGCCTGAGTTGATCTCACCACCATTTCGCGCCTCGCGGCGCGCCCTCGGTCGCGAGGGGCGCATAGCTCGGGCTCCATGATCCGTGAGAAGGAATGGCGTAGGCGAGGGGAGCGGAGCAACACAATGACCGTGATCGTGAATGTTTGGCTGAACATGCATCGCCCGGTCGATTCCGGAGTTCGCTATTTCGCGTCACACGGGGCGGCCCGAAGCGCCGCACGACAACAGGCTCTGCGAAGCAATCCGGGGCTCTTATGCGAGGCCCTTGATTCTTCGTCGATGCGCTACTCGCAATGACATCGCGAAATTCCGCGCGCGCCTGAATGACGGCCGCCTACACTGCCGCGTTCTTCAGCCCGAACGCGCAGGCGTCGCGGCACAGCACCGGCGAGACCATCGCGGTCAGTTTCGCCGCGGCCTCGTCGACGCTCAGTCCCGCGGTGTCGAGCACGCCGGAGGCGCGGGCGTAGAGCGGTTCGCGGCTCTGCAGGATGGTGCGCAGCTCCTGCATCGCGGCGCGATCGTCGGCCATCGGCCGCAAATCGCCCTGGCCGCGCACCCGCGCCATATGCTCCTCGGGGTCGGCCTTCAGCCAGATCGTGTAGAACGACGACAGGATCTGATCGAAGCTGATCGCCTCGGAGACGATGCCGCCGCCGGTCGCCAGCACCATCAGTTCCTTGCGCGCCAGCAATTGCGTCAGCGCCGCCTGCTCCATCCGGCGGAAACCTTCCTGGCCGTACAGCGCGATGATCTCGGCGACCGACAGGCCGTTCTGCTGCTCGATTTCCTTGTTCAGCTCGACGAACGACCAGCCGATCTTGTCGGCGAGCATTCGCCCGAGCGTCGACTTGCCGGCGCCGCGCAGCCCGATCAGCGCGATGCCGTGCAGCGCCTGGACGCGCCGCGCGCCGGCGCCGAGCCGGCCCATGCCGGACAGCACGTCCTTGGCATGTGCGATCTGCACCGGCGTGGCGCGGCGGACCAGATCGCGGATCACCGGCCAGTCGATCGACGGGTCGCTGTTGGGGAGCAGATCCTCCAGCGGCGTCGCGAGCGCGTCGGACACCCGGCGCAGCAGGATGATCGAGACGTTGCCTTTGCCGCTCTCGAGCTGCGCGATGTAGCGTTCGGAAATCCCCGATACTTTCGCCAGCACCTTGCGCGACATGCCGCGCAGTCCGCGCAGCGTACGGACGCGCTGCCCGAGCTCCAGCAGGAAGCCGGCATCGGATTCGGCAGATTCTGTCATTTCCAAAAGGGCGCTCATGATGTCGCGCGGAATCATAATGCCGCAGAGGATTGACAGCAACCCGGTCCGGTGGCTTGCTATGAATTATA